>Ga0256841_1002893_pt1 | contig 13267 bp, 12 predicted proteins | sample 356308metaG_FD_185971 | JGI IMG/M metagenome (GOLD analysis project Ga0256841, IMG submission 185971) | Hydrothermal vent microbial communities from Mid Atlantic Ridge, Atlantic Ocean - 356-308 | ecosystem: Environmental > Aquatic > Marine > Hydrothermal vents | place: Atlantic Ocean: Mid...
ATGGTCCACCGGGCGGAAGTTGATGTGGGCCAGATACATGAGCTCCATGGGCGTCCGCTTCAGGTTGGTGATGGTCAGGTCCAGGTGGAAGAGGGTGGCGCCAGCATCCAGGCGGACCCGGGGCTCGGCCAGGTAGTTCAGGCTGAAGGCCACGGTGTGCTGGTAGCGGCCGCCCAGGCCCATGTAGAGCCCCTTCTCGTCCTCGCCCAGGAAGAGGGTGGCCTCCTGGTAGGGAGCGTTGGGCATCTCCCCGTGGAGCGGGTGGGTGTCCTCCGGGCCGGGGACGCCCATGCTGGCCGCGCCGCAGTGGAGCAGGAAGCCGCCGTAGGTCTCCAGGTACTCCCGGGTGGGTCGGGGTTCGTCGAACATGGAGACCATGGTCAGCTCTCGCTCCTGGAAGTGGGCGGACCAGATCTGTTGGCCCTGGAAGGGGAGCAGGACCAGGTGGCCCTTCTCATTGGCCAGGCGCAGGCCGCAGACGCCGCTGGAGAAGCGGAAAGCCGTGGCGGTCAGGGGGCCCCATTCGGCCAGGCTCTGCTCCTGTTCGCTGAACTGTTCCGGTCGCAGATGGATGCGGGCTTCGGACATGGCGCTCCTCTCAATCGGCGGAAATCATCAAGGGTGGAAACCAACCGGCGGAAAAAGGGCGAAAGACGGCAAGAACGGACGGTGGATGGAAGACGAAAGACGAAAAACGTGTCTCCTAAATCAAGGCTGCTTCCCCGCACCCAATCACCCAATCAACCAATTAACCAATCGACAGCGCATCCTGCCACCCCTCTCGCTCCTTCGCCCCTCACGCGACCCCGCCTTCCCACGCGGCCAGCTCCTCGTAGACCGGAGCCAGGGCCCGGTAGGCGGCGTCGAAGATGGGCAGAAGCCGCTGGTAGGCGGCCTGGGCCTGGGGATCCGGCTGGAAGCGCTGGGCCACCGGGTTCATCTCCTGGCCCATGGCGAAGCTGGGGTAGAGGCCCACGCCCACGCCGCCGGTCAAGGCCGCGCCCATGGACGTGGCCTCCTCCAGGATGGCCAGGCGCTCCACGGGCAGGCCGTAGACGTCGGCCATGAGCTGGTTCCAGAAGCGGCCCCGGGCCCCGCCGCCGATGAGCCGCATGGCCTGGATGGCCGCGCCCTGCTCCCGGAAGGCGTCCAGGACGATGCGCAGGTTCAGGGTCACCCCTTCCAGCACGGCCCGGACCATGTCCGCCCGGGTGTGGCGGATGGTCAGCCCCACGAAGGCGCCCCGGGCGTTGGGGTTCCAGCGGGGGCTGCGCTCGCCCATGAGGTAGGGCAGGAAGAGGAGGCCGTTGGCGCCGGGCGGGGAGGTCTCCGCCTCCAGGTTCATGAGCTGGTAGGGGCTGAGGCCCAGGGCCTCCGCGCTCTGGGATTCCAGGGCGCAGAGCTGGTCCCGGGTCCACTGGTAGGAGGCGCCGGCGGCCTGCATGGTGCCCGTGGGCATGAACATGCCCGGGACCACGTGGCCGAAGGTGAAGGTGCGCTGTTGAGGATCGTGGATGGGTTGGGGGGTGGCCAGGGCGATCCAGGAGGAGGAGCCCACGTAGTTGTAGGCGGATCCCTCCGTCACCACCCCCGCGCCGGCGGCGGCGCAGGCCCCGTCCCCCCCGCCGATGACCACGGGCGTGCCGGCCGGCACTCCCACTTCCTCCGCCACCTGGGGCCGCACGCCTCCGGCCACCTCCGTGGAGGGGCGGATGGCCGGCAGCTTCGCTGGATCCAGCTGCGCGGCCTGGAGGATGGGCTCGGACCAGCGGCCCTGGGCCAGGTCGTAGAGGTTCATGCCCGAGGCGTCGGAGGGGTCGGTGACGAAGGCGCCGGTGAGCCGGGCCACCATGGCGTCCTTGGCGTGGAGGAACTTGTGGGCTGTCTGGTAGATGTCCGGCTGGTGGTCCCGCAGCCAGAGGATCTTGGCCAGGGAGTAGGAGGGGCTGAGGCGGTGGCCGGTGATGCGGTAGACCTCGTCCGGGGAGATGCGCTGGGCCAGCCAGCCCACCTGCTCCACTGCCCGCTGGTCCGCCCAGATGATGGCCGGGCGCAAGGGGCGGGCCTGTTCGTCCACGGGGACGCAGCCCATCATCTGCCCGCTGAAGACGATGCAGGCGATCTGGTCCCCGGGGGTGTGGGTCTGGTGCAGGAGCTGGTGGGTGGAGTGGCAGACCGCCTGCCACCAGGCGTTCGGGTCCTGCTCCGCCCAGCGGGGGTGGGCGTACTCCGTGGCGTAGGCGTGGAAGGCGCTGCCCACCAGGTGGCCGGCCGAGTCGTACAGGGTGGCTTTGTTTCCTGTGGTGCCCAGGTCGTGGGCCAGAACGTAGCCGGTCATAGGGTGTGGATGGGTCTGTGGGCGGGGGAGGCCGGGTTGGTTGGAGGTTTCCTGCCGGGGGAGGCAGGGGCGAGGCGTTCCTGGGCGGGCCAAGGTCGCCCTTGGACGGGTGGTCGGAAACGCCTCGAGTCGGCGGTCATGGACGGGAGGCGGCGCGCCTCTCCGGTTCCCGCCGTTTCCTGTTTTTCGCTACCCCTTCACCGCGCCCACCAGCAGGCCCCGGGCAATGTACTGCTCCAGGATGATGGCCATGATGATGACGGGCAGGATCATGATGAGGATGAGCACAGACATGTACCACCACTGGGGCCCCCGGGTGGCGTTCTGGGCGGCCACCAGCAGGGGCATGGTCTGGGATTTGGCCCCGGAGAGGAAGAGGGCCAGCAGGTACTCGTTCCAGGCGAAGACCAGGACGAACAGGAAGGTGGCCACCAGCCCGGGGACGGCCAGGGGCAGGATGATGGACCAGAAGATGCGGTAGCGCCCGGCCCCGTCGATGGCCGCGCACTCCTCCAGCTCGATGGGGATGTTCTGGAAGTAGTCCCGCATGAGCCAGACTACGATGGGCAGGTTGGTGGCGGTGTAGGTGATGATGAGCGCGGTGCGGGTGTCCAGCAGGTGGAGCTGCTGGAAGAGCACGTAGATGGGGATGACCACGGCCACCGGCGGCAGGATGCGCTGGGAGATGAGCCAGAAGGCCACGTCTCGGTTGCCCAGGGAGCGGCGGAAACGCCGGTTGGCCACCCGCACAGTGAGCACCGCCAGGACAACGCCCAGGATCACGGCCAGCCGCCAGGGCGCCCCCAGGACGATGGCGAAGATGGCCAGGCCGATCCAGCCGATGACCGCGGCCACGGAACCCAGCCGAGGCCGGTAGGTGAAGCGGGTCAGGCCGTAGGCCGCGCCTGTGCCCAGGAGCAGAGAGAGGACAGAGCTGACCAGGGCTACCACCACCGTGTTGACATAAGGGCGGATGGTGTCGTTGCGCACGTCCACGAAGATGTAGCGCCAGGCGTGAAGGGAGGGCTGAAAGTCCACGAAGGGGATGTAGAAGGGGCCCTCGTTCACCTGGATGGGCAGCTTGAAGGAGGTGACCACCAGCCAGTAGAGGGGGAAGAGCACCACCAGGCCCCAGAACCCCAGGAGCAGGTAGGCGATGGTCGCGGAGAAGGGGGAGGGCCGCAGAGGTGAGCTGCTGGTGAAGAATCGTCGGAACATGGCGGTGGATCCTCGGAAAAGTCCGTGAAAGGCAAGCTAGGTCAGCGAAAGCGAAGCAAAGGGCGGAAGCGACTGCTCTGGGAATGGGGGAATGGAAGCTCGAGGCGAGAAGCAGGGGAGCAGCCCGCTCCTCACGCTCCAGTCACCAGTCTCCTAAACGTCCGTCTTGGATCTCCACTCTCTGGTCTCCACTCTCTAGTCTTCAATCTCCCCATCCCCCTCAGTCCGCCACACCGGCCCGGACGAAGGAGACATAGCTCAGGGAGATGACGGTCACCAGGAGCAGGAGCATGTAGGCGATGGCCGCGGACCCGCCCAGGTCCAGGGTGCGCCAGGCGATGAAGGCGTGGAGGGTCAGGGACTCGGTGGCCGTGCCCGGGCCGCCGTTGGTGAGCACGTTGGGCAGGTCGATGATCTTGAAGGCCTCGATCATGCGGATCAGGACCACCGTGGTGCTCACCGGCAGGATCTGGGGAAAGGTGATGTAGCGGAAGATCTGCCAGCGGTTGGCTCCATCCACCAGGGCCGCCTCCACCTGCTCCATGGACTGCCCCTCCAGCGCGGCCAGGAGCACGATGAACATGAAGGGCGTCCACTGCCAGACATCCCCGATGAGGACCGCCATCCGGGCTCCCCAGGGGTCGTTGACCCAGGAGAAGTCGGTCAGGCCCAGGGCGATCCAGATGGGCTTGAAAGGCCCCTTGCCCGTGTCCGTGAGCATGCGGAACATGTAGGCCACGCCCACCGGGGTGATCATCATGGGCAGCAGGAAGATCACCCGGAAGAAACGCCGTCCCGCCAGAGGCTGGGTGGTGAGCAAGGCCAGGCCCAGCCCCAGGACGTACTGGAGGAAGAGGCCGGCGAAGACGTAGAAGAGGGTGACCACGGTGGTCCCGGGACGGCCGCCTGGGCTCAGGGTGATGACCACCAGCCAGAGCAGCAGCATGAGGATGGCCGCGGCCAGGGCGCGCCAGAAGAGGCCCAGGAAGGAGGCGCCGGGTCGACGGATGTAGCGGAACAGGAGGACGAGCAGCCCTCCTCCCACCAGGATCAGCACCAGCCAGCCCAGCCAGGCTGGATCCGTGAAGACGCCCAGGAAGTGCTTCTGTTCGCTGCCCACCAACAGTTTGCGGTAGTTGGCCAGGCCAGCGAACTTGATCTCGAAACCGCCCCGAACGAACTTGAACCGGGACAGGGAGAGATAGAGGGAGAGGATCAACGGGAAGACGGCCAGCAGGAGCACTACAGAGACCGCAGGCCAGATGAAGACGCTGCCCGCGGCGCGCTCCAGCCGGTCGGCCAACCGTTGTCCTACAGATAGTCGGGGCAGGTCCCCGGGACCCGACTGCACTGCAGCCGGGTCCCGGACCTGGGAGTCCACCTCTTGCATGGGCTAGCTCTCAGGGGTGTTTTTCAGCTTCCTATTTTCTCGATGCTCATTTCTCGATGTTCAGGGTGGCCAGGTAGGCGGCTCGCTGCTCTTCCCGGCCCAGCTCCTCGGTGATCTCTTCCCAACCGTCGTAGATCTGCTGCATGGTCTCTTCCAGGGTCAGCTCGCCGGCCAGGTACTGGGCCACGGCTGTGTCCAGGACTACCTGCTGGTAGCGCTGGTTCTGGGGGATGCGCAGATCCAGGACCATGTTGGGGCTGTTCAGGCTGGCCTTGATGGCGCCCAGGTAGTTCTTGGCCGCCTCTTCGCTCATGCCGGCCTTGATCCAGAGATCCAGGTTCTCGAACTGGGAGATGCGGTAGGGGTTGAAGCCGGTGATGCCGATGGTCACGTCCTCGTTGGACTGCTCCGGCGCGCTCATGTAGGAGAGGAAGGCGTAGGCCGCGTCCTTGACCTTGGAATCCGCCGCGGCGTTGATGGCGCCAGACCAGCCGCCGAAGGCCGCGTAGGGCGCATGGTTGATGCCGTCATCCGCGTAGGGGCAGAGATCGCCGGTGCAATCCTCCAGGGCCATGGTCTCTCGGTTCAGGACCTGGCTGGTGCCGGGCAGGATCACCGCGCCCACCTTGTCCTGGACCACGGAGGTCTCGGGGTCGATGGCCAGGGTGCCGATGTCGCCCCAATCCACGGAGAGGGCGCAGCGGCCCGCGGTGAAGAGGCCTCGGGTGTCGCCCACGTCCAGGTTCAGCTCGTCCGGCGGGCCGTAGTCGGTGGTGGCTTTGTAGAGCTCCAGGGCCTTGGCGAAGGCGTCGTTGTTGGTCAGGGGCTTGAAGTCATCCAGGGTGAAGAAGGAGCCCTGACCGGTGCCCTGGCTCTGGAGGAAGGCTGCCGCGAAGGACCAGACCATCCAGTAGGCCTGGGCGCCCCGTTTCTTGGAGATGCAGGAGCCGTAGTCCGGCTCGCCGTCCCCGTTCATGTCCTGGCCATGGACGGCCTTGGCCACTTCCAGGTACTCTTCCCAGGTCTTGGGGGGCTCCAGGCCGGCCGCCTCCAGCACGTCCGTGCGGTAGTAGGCCATTTGGAAGTCGCCATCCAGAGGGATGGTGTAGATGCGGCCGTTGTAGGTGGCGCTGAAGTTGCGGAAGAAGGGGGCGATGTCGTCCCACTGGATCTGCTCGTCGTTGGCCACCCGGTCGGTCAGGTCCTCCAGGTAGCCGGGGATGATGTAGTCCACCATCCACTGGGGCGCAAAGACGAAGGCGTCGTAGCTGTTGGTGCCTGTGGCCAGGTCGGTGAGGATCTTCTGGTACAGGTCACTGAAGGGGACGGTGATCACGTTGATCTGGGCGCCGGTCAGCTCCTGGAAGTCCGGGGCTCGGCGCTGCAGGGGCTCCGCGATCTGGGGGCCGGTGAAGGTGATGAGGTTCACCTCCACGCCGTCGAAGGGCTTGCCTTCCGGCGCCGCGGCCGGGGCCTCTGCTGCGCCCCCCTCTTCCGCAGGGGCAGCAGAAGGTGGCGCCGGGGCCGCGCAGGCTGACAGGAGCAGCGTCAGCACGACGAGGAAGGCGACAAGGATCTGTGGTTTCCGGTTCATAGACATCCCTCCTTGAGAGTGTGGAACTGAGACAGCGACGGTGGGTATGGAACGAAAAGGCGGCTCTGGCGAGCTTGCAACGCTTTGCACAGATGATTGCCGTTGGTGTGGGCGCGTTCGCACGGACTGGGGGAGTCTCACGGACACCGACAAGGGGGATGGTTTGTTGCCGTGGCCGGGCGGCCAACGTCTCCTGCAAAGGCCCTTCCCCGGGCTATTCCGGGTGGTGGGCGCAGGACTGGCGGACCTTGATCTCTGGCTTCAGGATCACCTCCTGGGTGGGGCGGTTGGGCTCTTCGATGCGCTGCATGAGCAGCTCCGCCGCGGTGCGCCCCAGCTCGTAGGTGGGCTGGGCTGCCACGGTCAGGCGAGGTGTGATCAGGGACATCCAGTCCATCTCGTCGAAGGCCACCAGGGCGATGTCATCCGGGATGGCCAGGCCCTTGTCCCGGATGGCCCGCAGCGCGCCCAGGCTCAGCAGGTTGTTGCCCGTGAAGAGGGCGGTGGGCGGCCGCTCCAGCTCCAGCAGCTCCGTGGTGAGCTGGTAGCCCACCGACTCCTTGGGCGCCCCGGTGCGGATCAGGGCGGTGTCCAGGGGCAGATCGTGGTCGGCCAGGGCCCGCTCGTAGCCCTGGAGCCGCTCCCGACCACTGGTGATGGCGGCAAAGGGCAGGATCGCGCCGATGCGCTGGTGACCGTCCTCCACCAGGTGCCCCACCAGCTCCCGGGTGGCGCCCACATTGTCCACCAACACCGTGTCCACATCCATGTCCCGGATGCGTCGGTCCACGGTGACCAGGGGGATCTGGGCGTTCACCAGGCGCTGGCTGGGCGTGTTCAGCTCCCGGGTGGGGGAGACGACCACGCCGGCCACCCGCTCCGCCAGGAGCAGGTCGATGTAGAGCCGCTCCTTCTCCAGGTCCTCGTCCGAGTTGCAGAGGAAGGTGGCGTACTCGTAGGTGTGGGCCACATCCTCCACGGCCCGCACCAGGGAGGTGAAGAACGGGTTCTGGATGTCGGAGATGATCAGGCCGATGATGCGGGAACGCTGCACCCGCAGGCTGCGAGCCACTCGGCTGGGTCTGTAGCCCAGCTCGTCCACAGCCTGGAGCACGCGGATGCGCACTTCTTCCCGAACATGGGGTTTGTTGGCCAACACTCGAGAGACGGTTGCGTTTGAGACGCCGGCGCGCCTAGCCACGTCGCTAATTCGAACACGCACGGGATCACTCCATTGGGGGAATTGAAAGAAACCGGTGGTTGCAAAAGCCATTGTAATCGTTTACAATGGTCTTGTCAAGCATTTTTTCCAACGTCAGCTCCGGAGCCGATCTCCAGGCCCTTGGAATGTCCCAAATTGACCGCCCAGAGCGTCTGTTCGCGTCCATTTCGCATCTGTGGCACACTCGATTCCAGGCCCAATTCCACACAGTCATCGGTCTGCATTCCTGTCGTTTGACATCCCTGTCGTTCTGCACCGCCTGTCGTTCTGCACCGCCTGTCGTTCTACACCGCCACTGCAAAGGAAGGCCAGCCATGTCGTCCACCTCGGATCCGCGTCCCCTCATGGTGGAGATCGCCCACCTCATGTACCAGCGTTTCCTGACCAACAGCGCCGGCGGCAACATCAGCTGTCGGGTCGGGGAGCACATCTACATCACCCCCCGCTACCTGGGCAGCAAGCATCGCTGGCAGCTGCGGGAGGAGATGATCCTGGTCTTCGATCGAGATTTCCGCTGCGTGGAGGGGGACCCGGCCATGGCCAGCCGGGAGGTCCCCATGCATTTCGCCTGCTACCGCCACTTCCCTCCGGTGAACGGGGTGATCCACGCCCATCCCCGCTACCTGAGCGTCTTCGCCGCCGCGGGCAAGCCTCTGAGCCCCACCAACCAGTACACGGAGAAGTTCGGCACGGTGGAGGTGACGCCCAACCTGCCGGCCCACAGCCAGGAGCTGGCCGACGCGGTGGTGGAGAAGCTGACCCCCCGGGCCCATCTCCTGGAACGGCACGGCCTGGGGTTGATCCTGGCCTGGCACGGCGTGCTGACGGTGGGGCGAGACCTGGCCGAGGCCTACGACGTCCTGGAGCGGCTGGAGTGGAGCGCCCACACCCTGCTCATGGAGCCCAGGTTGGGCTGATCGGGTGAATTGCCCCGGTTGAATTGCCCCGGTTGAATTGCCTCGGTGAATTCTCCCGGTGACTTGCTCTGGCCCTCGCTCTGCTTTTCCCGCCATCCGCCATGATCCTCACCGTCACACCCAACCCCACCATCGACCGAGCCTTCTTCCTGCGCCACTTCCGCCTGGGCGCCATCCTGCGCGCGGAGCGGGAGGTGGCCGCACCCAGCGGCAAGGGGGTGGACGTCTCCCTCATCGTCCAGCGCCTGGGGGGCGAGACCCGGGCCCTGGGCCTGACCGCGGGCCACACCGGCCGCATCCACCGGGCCATGCTGGACGACGAAGGGCTGCCCCATCACTTCGTGGAGGCCCTGGGGGAGACCCGCACCGCGGTGCTCCTGGTGGACCAGGCCGCGGGCCAGCAGTCCACGGTCACCGCGCCCACCTTGCGGGCGGACGAGAGCCACCTGGCCCAGCTCCTGGCTCTGCTGGCGCGCTACGCGGCCGGGGCCTGGGGCGTGGCCTGCGCCGGCAGCCTGGCCGCCGGCCTGCCCCAGGACAGCTACGCCCGCCTGCTGGATCGGGCCCGCTCTCTCGGGCTCTTCACCCTGCTGGACACCTCTGGACCGGCCCTGGTCCAGGGCATCGCCGGTCGGCCGCACATCCTGAAGGTCAACGAGGTGGAGCTGGCCGCTTTAGATCCGGGGACAGCCCCCCTGGTGGAGGGCCGGGCCTGGGCTGGGCTGGCGGCCCGCCTGGGGGAGCGATTGGGCCGCTGGGCCACCCACGGGATCGTGGTCACGTTGGGGCCAGACGGGGCCCTGGCCGTCACCCGGGCCGGGACCTTCCACGCCTGGCCGCCTCCGGTGAGGGTGGTGAACACCGCCGGGGCCGGGGACGCGGTGAGCGGCGGGCTGCTCCTGGCTCTCTCCCGGGGGCAGAGCTGGCCGGAAGCCCTGCGCCTGGCCATGGCCGCGGCCGGGGCCACGGTCATGAGCGAGACCATCGCCTTCCAGGAGCGGGCCCAGGTGGAGGCCCTCCTGCCCCAGGTGGCGGTGGACGCCCTGGGCGGGCAAGCTGGATGAAGGGGGAAGAAGTGTCCTGGCCATCGGATGCCCGGTCATCGGATATCCGGTGTGGGCCTGGGCGGGCGGTGGTTGCGCCTGGCGCGCTTTCGCGGTATATTGCGGCCAGAGGCGCGCTGCTTCCATCCCCTGCGGATCCATCCCCCCAACTGCCAAACGTGAGCCTGTGCCGTGCGAAACCGTCTGCTCCTGAGCCTGGCTGTCCTGACCTTGGCCTTGCACCTCTTCCTGACCGGGTGGGCCCTGGTGCAGCCTGCCGCCTCCTCCTGGATCGGCGCCACCCAGACCCCCTTGCTCCTGCTCTTCAGCCTGGTCCATGCCACCTATCTCCTGGGATGGCGGCAGGCCCTGGCCTTCTTTGTCCTCAGCGCGGGGATCTCCTGGGGCTTCGAGCAGGTGGGGGTGGCCACCGGCTGGATCTACGGAGGCTACTACTACTCGGATCGGCTCCAGCCCAAGCTGGGCCACGTGCCCCTGATCATCCCCGTGGGCTGGTTCATGATGATGTACCCCAGCTACGTCATCGCCAACCTGGTGGGGGAGGGACGCCCCACCGTATCCCGGCCCCGCCTGGGGAAGCTGGTGGGGCTCTGCCTGCTGGGGGGCATGGCCATGACCGCCTGGGACCTGGCCATCGATCCCATCCTGGTGGGGCATGGCATGTGGGTCTGGGAGCAGGGCGGCCCCTACTTCGGCGTGCCGGTGCAGAACTTCGCCGGCTGGCTGGTCACCACCTTCACCATCTACCTGATCTACCGGCTGTGGGAAGGGCGGGCCGGTCTCCAGCCCTTGGGGGCGGTCACTCGAGGCGTGGCCTGGATGCCCCTCCTGGCCTACGCCAGCCAGATGCTGCGCACCTTCGGCCGGCCGGAGCTGGGGGTGATCACTTTTTTCGCCATGGGATTCCCCTTGCTGGCCGCGGCCTACCGGCTGCAGGATTGGCCCGGCTCGGCTCAGACGTGACCGGTCTGGGAGAAGACCTCGTGGACCTCCAGCTTGTTGCGCTGGGTGAAGGCCTCCCGAGGCAGGGAGCCGGAGCGGGCGTGGCCTTTCTGGAAGGCGTCGGAGTTGACCCAGTTCTCGAAGGCCTCCCGGGACTCCCAGAAGGTGAGGACCACGTAGGGATCCCCCTCCGCGGTGGGGCGCAGGACCATGTTGGCGATGAAGCCGGGCATGCCATCCACCAGGCCGGCTCGGTCCAGGAAGCGCTGTTCGAAGGCCTCGGCGTACTCGGGATTCACGTAGATGCGGTTGGCAACGGTGATCATGGCTTTCCTCCTGGAAAGTGGGGTGGCTGGAAAAAATCGGGTAAAAATGGGTGGGCGGCGGGAAGGCCGATCCGGACAGGAGCGAGGTGGCAGAAAGCGCCGCCGCGGGCTGCGTAGGCAGGTTTTTTACCACGAATGTGCGTAGACGCCAAATGGGGCATGGGGATGCCAGGACCGTGGGATTGGGAACCGTTCGGATGTGGGTTCAAGGATAAGGGGAGAATCGGACATGCAACGAGAGGTGATCGATGGATTGGTCCAGGCTTTTCAGGCCAAGGACCTGGAGGCCGCGCTGGCCTTCTTCACGGAGGACGCGGAGGTCTATGACCCCCACTACCCTGTGGCGGAGATGCGGGGGAAAGAGGCCATCCGCCGGGGCTTCTCCTGGGCCTTCAGCCACATGGCCCGTCCCGGCTTCACCATCCAGCGGGTCTACACGGAGGATGGGCGAGGCGTGGTGGAGGTGGACACCCACCACCGGTTCAAGAACGGGCTGGAGCTGAAGTTCTCTCAGCTCTTCCTGTACGAGGTCCAGGATGGTCGCATCCGCCGGCTCCAGGCCTACGTGCCCTACCCGCCCCCAGGAATGGGCAGCCTGCTCCTCGCGGTGACCCGTTGGCTCTGGCGGCTGAAGGACAAGCTGGGCCGTTCTTCCCGGCAGCCTGGGGAGGTGCAGGCATGAAGCAGGTGATCGCGACGGACAAGGGGGCCGCGCCCAAGGGGCCTTACTCCCAGGGGGTGATCACCGGAGGGCGTCTGCTCTACGTGGCCGCCCAAGGCCCCTTCGATCCCCGGAGCGGGGAAGTGGTGAGCGACGACTTCGCGGAGCAGGCCCGGCAGGCCTTCCGCAACCTCCTGGCCGTGGCCGAGGCCGCTGGAGCCGCCCCGCAGGACGCGGTGAAGGTGACGGTCTACCTGACGGACTGGGCCCACTTCCAGGCCATGAACCAGGTCTACCAGGAGCTCTTCCCGGAGCCCTACCCGGTGCGGACGCCGGTCCAGACCCGCCTGCCCTTCGGCCTGATCATGGTGGACGGGATCTTCGCCCTGGCGGGGGAGGGGGCGGCATGAGCGACCAGACTCGACCCGAGGAGACAGCCATCCCCCCGGAGGCGGCCCGGCTGCATCGGCAGATCACGGTGATCGACGGCCTGAACGCCAGCTGGTTCCTGGATCGGCGCGTGCTGGAGCGGCTGCACCAGGGCGGCGTCACCGGGGTGAACGCCACCATCGCCGCCTGGCACAATCCGACCGAAACCCTGGCCATGCTGGGGGATGTGCTCCAGCTCTTCCGGGATCACGGGGACCTGATCCTGCAGGTGAAGCGGGTGGCGGACATCCAGCGGGCCAAGGAGATGGGCCGGGTGGGGATGATCCTGGGCTTCCAGGACACCGAGCCCGTGGGGGAGAACCTGCGGCTGCTGAACGTCTACCAGGCCGTGGGCGTGCGCATCATCCAGCTCACCTACAACTTCGAGAACCGGGTGGGCTTCGGCTGCCAGGCCCCGGAAGACCAGGGACTGAAGCCCTTTGGCCGGGAGCTGGTGGCGGAGATGAACCGGCTGGGCCTGCTCATCGATCTCTCCCACTGCGGGGAGCGCACCACCCGGGAGGCCATCGAGCTCTCGGAGAAGCCGGTGGCCATCACCCACGCCAACAGCAAGGCCATCCTGGACCATCCCCGGAACAAGAGCGATGACGTGATCCAGGCCCTGGCCCAGCGGGGCGGCGTCATCGGCGCGGTGGCGGTCCCCGCCATGATGACCCGGCGCTTCCCCGCCACCCTGGACGACTACCTGGACGCCATCGACTACCTGGTGCAGTTGGTGGGGGTGGATCACGTGGGGCTGGGGCCGGACTTCATGGAGGAGATGCCCCAGGAGGTGATCCAGAAGGTGTTGGTGGGCCTGCCTCCGGAGACCATGCGCCTCCTGGCCAGCATCCCGCCCACCCAGGGCTTCGAGTCCGTGGCCAGGCTGCCCAGGGTCACCGCCGGCCTCCTGGCCCGGGGCTACCGTCCCGAGGATGTGGCCAAGATCCTGGGCGGCAACTGGCTGCGCCTCTACCGGGAGGTGTGGGAGGCATGACAGGCTGGGCGCAGGGAATGGGGGCCGGAGAGGGCCGCATGCAGCCAGGATGTCCTGGCAGGATGGCAAAGTGACGGGATGACCGGACAGCTCCAGAACCCAATCAACCAGTTCAACCAGTTTGGCCAGTTCAATCCATCGACAGATCCCCCCGATCGCCCCTCCCCCG
>Ga0256841_1002894_pt1 | contig 13264 bp, 10 predicted proteins | sample 356308metaG_FD_185971 | JGI IMG/M metagenome (GOLD analysis project Ga0256841, IMG submission 185971) | Hydrothermal vent microbial communities from Mid Atlantic Ridge, Atlantic Ocean - 356-308 | ecosystem: Environmental > Aquatic > Marine > Hydrothermal vents | place: Atlantic Ocean: Mid...
ATCAATAGATGCGGGTGTGGGAGTTGATGTACGGCCACCGTTGTTCTAGTCGGCCCGGAATAGTCAAAATATTGACCGTAAACCTCGTTATATCCCCCGAAGTCATTCATATTGACTAAGAAGGAGGTAACATCTACGATATCTTCCAATCCGGCACCTTCAGCTCCTAAGGTGGACTTAATATTTTCGATGACGGCTTGCGTTTGAATACGGATATCGAGGTTTGTGGTGCCCATTGTGTCTACTTCGGCACCCGCAATAGAATTGTCGGGTCGCCTTGAACTTGTTCCAGAGACAAATAAGAAGTCACCTACCCTTTTGATGTGTGGATATTTGCCCCTAGGGGTCGCTTTGTCTGCTAAATATCCACGGGGTTTTGCTGGCATTGTAATTTAATTTTAATACTCCAATAAGAATTTCATAACTTACTTATTCGGAAAATGATAAGGCCCTAAACAACCCTATAGACTACTCAAAATTAGAGTCCAAAGAGCTTATGGATTAGGAGAATAGTCGAATAATAAAATATGACCTGTCTTCTAATGATTTGGAAAAGAGATAGATATCCAATCTCTGGATAACAAATCCCTCCAATCTCTTCTTTGCGTCCGCTAAAATAAGAATATTCTTGAGAATGTATTGACTTTTTTATAGAGGAAGGGGAGTCATATAGGTATCCGGATAAAACGAGAAAAAGGAAAGCGCTACTATTTTTCAGTCAAATACATATGCATATTATAATTTATATGTATATTTGTGGCTGTAAAGGAATAGTATTGAAAAGACCGGGCGGGTGATTTTGGAGAGGGAGGCGAAAAGCTGTCACTATAATACTTAATGAATATATTAATATTTAACAAATTATCGAAATAAAATATTACTTTATTATGAAACGAACATAAATTTTATTAAACATAAATTTCACACAGAGTTTTGTTTAAAAAAATTCATGTGAGAGCGCAGCGGTTACATAGCTGCAGAAAATTTATAATACATTTATTTTCAATTTATTAGAAAATTTTTAAAGATATGAAAAGTATAATAAAATATTTGGTTTACTTTTTGGCGGTAGTACTACTTTTGTGGTGGTTAGTTTCTACTTTTAAAGGAAAGTCAACAGATGAGACCTCCCTTGAGAATACAGAGACAGAAAATATTTTATCAGAGAATGGCGAGGAAGATCTTTCTATTGACGATTTACTAGAAGATGCCGATGATAATACACAAAAAGGGAATATATCACAAGACGTGGATGTTTCATCAAATGCAGATGAGCAGACTAGCGGAGAGGATGAATCGGATGACATATTGATAGATGATACTTCTACTCCTCCTTCGACCGAGACTTCCACTACTCCTGCTATTCCCCCCACTACGACCAAGGTAATGATGAATTCAGGTACTTCTTCAGGGAGGTACTTTGTCATTGTTGGCAGTTTTATTGTCCCCGGCAATGCTCATACTCTGGAGAGAAAATTGAAAAATATGGGTTATTCGGGTGCTGAGGTTGTCAATTTTGATTTGTCTGAATACCATACTGTACTAGCTGGCAGATATGGGACTTTATCTGAGGCAAAGCAAGCAGAGCGCGCCCTTAAAGCCAAAGGCGTGGATGCATATGTACAACGCAGAAAACAATAAAACCCCATAGGCGTTTATTAGTGAGATAGAATGCAGTGGAAGTGTGGTTGGGGAGATTCTTCTTGCCATATTAAACTGTTTTTGTGGATTTAAAGCACTCGGTGATGAGGGGCAAACACTCGTTTATGAAAGGAATTTCATCTATTCTTTATTTCGCCATTGGATTTTTGATTCTTCAAGGAGGGATATCATGCAAGTCGGATCTAAATACAGATAGAATTAACACTTCTACTTCTACCAATGATCCCAAGACTTCTCCCAAGGTAGCAAATGCTCCTCTGGATACCACTAATCCGGATGCGCTCTATCGAGAAGCCGGAAAATACTTCAATAATAAGCAATATGGCTTGGCCGAACTCTATTTGAAAAAGGCGATGAAATTAAAGCCCAACGAGCCGGATTATTTTATGGCCATGGCGGATTTGTATATGGATCAAAACAACTCGAGAAAGGCAATTGACATATTGGAACAAGGGGTTAATGTAGCACCTAGAGATACACTTATTCGTTTGAAACAGATACAATTTCTCATTATCACACAGCAATACGCGGATGGAATTCAAAAAAGTGCCGACCTACTTGCCATGGACCCACAAAATGCAGATGCTTATTTCTTGCGGGGTCTTATATTTAAGGAGACGGATAATGATTCATTAGCGCGGATTAACTTTCAACATGCTGTTGACCTCGACCCAAAACTCACGGATGCATATATCAATCTAGGAGACTTGTATTCCAAAGACAATGACCCGCTAGCGCTCAAATACTATCAAAACGCCTTGGCTTTTGACGACAAAAACCCAATAGCCAAGCATTCTATAGCGTATTATTATCAAAACCACAATCAAATAGACAAAGCCATAGAGTTATACCAAGACATTGAAAAGGTTACCCCGGGATATCCGGATGCCTATCTCAATCTAGGTATCATTTTTATGACACAGGATAAAATTCCCGAAGCCTATGAGCAGTTCTCTAAATTTATTGAATTGGATGATCAGGCACCTGAGGGATATTACTATCGATCTTTGGCTGCCGAGCAGTTAGGAATGCCTCAGAAAGCTTTATTTGATATGAAAGAAGCGGTATCTATAGACCCAAAGTTTGAGAAAGCCCAAAAGGAACTAAAAAGGCTAGTTCACAAGAAGCAGTAGAAAAACCTTAACATTGGACCTAGAAGTTGTAGATGGACATTCTCAATACTGAAGGATAACCATCAAGGTTTGTACTTTGAATCCAGCAATATTTTTTGAGCATCATTTTGTTTCAAGAGCTCCTGAAGGGAGTATTCCGGATGTCGATGCATGTACTGACGAATGATTTGCCATCCTACCCAGTTGGCTGTTCTCCCCGGGGACTCTGAAGGCATATTGCGAGAGGAAGGAGCGGGATTGATGTAGGTGTTTATTTTTTTAGAGGAAGATTCGTAGAGGAGTTTTTCATTGAGGAACAAAGCCCAGATTTCCTTCGTATTGTTTTCTACCCATTTCATTTCTTTAGGAGTGTAATTTATCAAAATAGAGTCAGGAGTTTGGGGCATTAGTTTTTGGAGGATATAGAGTTTTTTTCCATTGTGCACCATCAGGTCAATCATGCGTTGACCAACGGGTGTTCCAGCTATATCATCTACAAGGGCCCACATGGCACCTCTAACCAGATGTGGTGGATCAAAATGTCGAGCATTGTATTTAGAAAAAAGTGGATCAAACGGAGCGAGAAAATGATAGGGGAATGCTTTGCCTAGATAGAAATCCAATCCTATTCCCAAGCCCTCCCGACCGGATTTCTCTTCAAATAGAAATTGTGCGACTCCTAGGTTGGAATGAACGAGATAGACGTCTGGTATTTGTCGATCGGGGAAGTAGTATTTGAGGTATTTTAAGGATTGTAATATTTGACTTTCATACGGTGTAAAATTAGTATAAAGTGAGTCTATTTTATGTTGTAATATCCTATATACCGTATCTTGAGAAAGCAGTTTCCACTGGTGAATAAAACCGGTATCCCGGGGGTCAATCTTCCTTTTGATACCTAGAATTTCATGAATCATAATAGACCAAAACTGAGGATGCTTTTGCTTCCATATCCCTAAAGAGTCTAAATGTGAAAGCGTCAACTGTTTCATTTGTTGATCTATTCTATAAAAGTGGGTTTTTATTTTGATACCGGAGACATCAGGGGTAGTCCCCTTTTGAGAAGTACATCGGGAAAGCACAAATGGAAGATATAGAAGAAATACTATTTGCAGAACTTTTTTCAAAACGCCTTTCCTAATTAGAATCATCGATTTTATTGCAAAGGTATAGATATTTTGGATTACGACTTTGTTCCGGGATATGATGAAGGGTTAGAGTGTAAAACACGATTCGTAGAGGTTTTAGTAAGCTGATCGGTCTACTATTTTTATTCATCATAATGCTGAATGCATTTTTTGATGAATAAAATTAGTACTCATTTCATAAGTGAACTAAATAAATAGGGTTCATGCTGGTTCAATCCATTAAAAATAATCATCTTCGCACATGGAATGGGGGCTTGAAGTACTTCAGGAGTTTCGTTCAATTTTATCTGGAGCATGGATAGCAACCCGATTAATTTGACAAATAAAAATACGTACTAATTTTGCAAAAATGTTCCTAGTTACAATTTCTAAGGTGCGTTTAGGGTTTTTTAATATTAGATAACACGATAAAACTATCATCTTTTATGATGTACTCAATGACCGGTTATGGAAGTGCCAACGGGTTTTTTAATGGGAAGGAGATTAAGGTAGAAGTAAGGACGCTTAACAGTAAATTTCTCGATATAAGATTAAAACTACCCTCCATCTATAAAGAATACGAGATGCCCTTGCGGAAGATCATTCAGCAAGACGTGCTCAGGGGCAAGGTTGATTTTTCAATAGAGCGTCTTTCAGAGGTAGACTCAGAGACTTTCAGACTTAATACATTGGCGATGGATGCTTACCTTAGCCAAATTGAGCTATATGCCCGCGACCATCAGATGGATACAGGAGATTTGCTTTCCACTTTGTTGCAATTGCCCAATGTGCTTATCCCAGATGTACCAGAAATTCCGGAGGGAGAGTGGAAGGTAATCGAGGAGCTAGGTAAAGAAGCGCTGAAGAACCTTCAGTCTTATCGGTTGGAAGAAGGGCGGGCAACGGAAGAAGTGCTTAGGGGAGCAATATCCCGAATTAATCAAGGAGTTGAAGCGATAAAACCTTATGAAGAGGATCGCATTGAATCTATTAAGAATAAAATTCTTCAAAATCTAAGTGTCGATTTTTCACCTGATCAAATGGACCAAAATCGCTTTGAGCAAGAGTTGATATACTACATGGAGAAATTGGATTTTTCAGAAGAACAAGAGCGATTATTGCAGCACACATCCTATTTTATTGATACGCTGGATTCTCCTGATTCTGTGAAAGGTAAAAAGTTAGCTTTTATATCTCAGGAAATGGGTAGAGAGATCAATACACTCGGTTCAAAAGCCCAACACTCGGATATCCAACGCATCGTCGTGGGGATGAAGGATGATTTAGAAAAAATAAAGGAACAACTCTTTAATATAATTTAAGTATGTCCGGAAAGGCGAATTCCAAAGGTAAAATGATTCTGTTTACGGCTCCCAGTGGAGCAGGTAAAACCACGATTGTAAGACATTTGCTCAAGCGTTTTCCGGAATGTTTGGCCTTCTCGGTTTCGGCGACAACTCGTCCAAAACGCAAACATGAGACCGATGGCAAGGACTACTATTTTCTATCGCAGCATGCATTTCTGAAGAAAATAAAGGAGGATGCCTTTGCTGAGTGGGAAGAGGTTTATCCCCATAAGTATTACGGTACACTCAAGAGTGAGATTGAACGTCTTTGGAAGGAAGGAAAAACCATTCTTTTTGACATTGATGTAAAAGGGGCCTCTCGGCTTAAAAAAAGATATGGAAAACAGGCATTAGCAGTTTTTGTTTCCCCGCCGTCTATCGAAGAGTTAGAAGCGAGATTATCCGGTAGAAAGACAGAGACATCGGCTTCGATAAGGGAGCGAATTCAGAGAGCATTGAAAGAGATGGAGTACAGAAGTCAGTTTGACCGAGTACTTGTCAATGACCAACTTGAAATGGCCTTGGCAGAAGCGGAGCAGATCGTGGTCCAATGGGCAAAATGTCCGGATAATTCTCAATCTCTCAATACGCATGCATGAGCTTATCGATAGATTCTTTTGGCTCATGTATAAAAAGCACATAAGGATAAAACTTAACGGGTAGTTTGCAATCAATGACTTTACCTTGTCCCAAAGGTTAGAATCCCAATGAATGACTAATTGAAATGTCTTTGAAGAGGAGTTTGGATAGGGTGCTAAGTAGACATAATTTCGGTTAAATTTTATAAGTATTGAGATTTTCTTACCCTTAATAGTTTGAATATAAACACAAAAGACTGTACCTTTGCACACTATTTTGCGCATCGGTCAAATCGGGTGCCATTTCATACTTGAAAAAACTTATTTTTATGGCAATTATAGGCTCAATTAGAAAACACGTATGGATCATTATCGTCTTGCTAGGACTTGCAATGGCTGCTTTTATTATTATGAGTATGAAAAACTCAAAAACCAATAGAGCCAGCAAACAATTTACCCTGGCAGAAGTCAATGGAGAACACGTGGATTATCGTGAATTTCAAAAAGCAGAAGGCGTTCTTGGGAACAATGGGCAAGATCCGTATTCAACCAGAGATTATGTCTGGAATTTTTTAGTGGAAAAAGCGCTTTTGGAAAAAGAGGGAGAGGAGACCGGATTAAAGGTGACGAAAGATGAGCTGAAGGAACTTGAATTCGGACAAAACATTAGCCCGGTTATCCAACGCAATTTAGGGGATCCCAAAACAGGAAGGGTAGATCCCAAAATTTTGGACTCGTATAAAAAAGCAATTGAGTCCGGTCAACTAGCTGGGAAGTATCGTTCATTTTGGGCTTTTCAGGAAAAGCAAATTATGAAAGAGCGATTGGAGTCCAAATTAAATGCGCTGGTTGCCAAGGGAATGTATATGCCTTCCTGGAGGGTGAAGCGTCGATATAGTGACAATAATAACAAAGTCAATGCGCTTTATGTAAAGATCCCATATGACAAGATATCAGACGACAAAGTAGTTATCACGGAAGAGGATATTAAAAATTATATTAAAGAACATCCAGGTCAATTTACAAAGAAAGAAGAAACAAGAAGCATTGTCACATATATCAAAGAGGCCATCCCCACGAAGGAAGATACCATGAATATTTACAAGCGGGTTCAAGATCTCAAAGCGGATTTTGCCAGCACAGAGGATGACTCTCTATTTATAGAAACCAATTATGGAATATTTGATGTAGCCTATGTCACTGTCGATCAGTTGGCAGATGCTATAAAAGACACTGTCCCGCATATGTCATTGAAGTCTGTCTATGGACCTTACATGGATGGACGAGAATATAGATTGGCCAAGTTGGTGGATAAAAAAATAATTCCGGATTCTGTTCGGGCTAGAGCTATATCTATTGCTGTACAAGATCAAGCGGGATATGACAATGGAATGAAATTGTTGGATAGTTTGAAGCAGCTACTTGTGTCAGGAAAAGCGACTTTTGACTCGCTTGCCCCTAAATTCAGTCAAGATCCTCAAACGAAGACGAAGGGTGGAGACATGGGTTATAAAGCACTCAACACCTTAGCTCCTTCGATTAATAACTTGCTCTTCTTTCAAGCTCAAAAAGGACAGTACTATATTGTTCCAACGAATAATGCACTTCATCTTATCACCTTGACCGGCACCAAAAATATCAATAATAAGATGGGTTATCGAATGGCTTATGTCAAGGAGGATATCATCCCAAGTGAAGATACTCAAAATGCTTTATACGATGAGATGACGGAAGTAATGACTAAATATCGCACTTACGAGGAATTAAAAAAGTATATGGATACACACTCGGATATCACATCTGAGGTAATTAATGGAATTAAACTCAACGATTATAAGTTGGGTCCACTAGGAGGAGGAGCTACTTCCCGATCGATCGTCAGATGGGTATTTGACCCAAGTACTGAGTTGGGGGATGTTTCTCCAGAAGTATATATCTACCAGTCCCCGTTGAGATACAATGAAAAATTTGTGATTGGAGCCTTGACTGGAATCTACCCGGAAGGTTTGGCTTCAGTAGAGGAAGTCCGCGATCAAGTCATGGAGATATTAACAAAACAAAAGAAAGCAGAATTGCTACAAAGCCAGTTTAAATCCAATGACTTTGGTGCAGTGGCAGCACAGTTTGGATTACAGCTGGATACAGCCAAAAATGTTTCTTATATATTGGGCGTCATGGGCAATGCGGGCAAGGAACCCAAAGTAGTAGGTGCTTTGTTTGGGATGCAGGGTGGACAGAAAAAGGTCGTTCCCGGAGATGGGGGGCTATTTTTGGTTCAGAAACTTGATCAATCCAATATTCCTGCTCCTGAGAATCTAGAGCAATGGCGAAAAATAAATACTTCTCAGTATCCCAATCGCGTAGCGAGTTATTTACTGGAATCTATCAAGAAAAATGCAAAAATAGAGGATCACAGGTCAAAGTACTATTAGTATTCTCATCTGCTAGGAATAATAAACCGGAGCGATTCGTTCCGGTTTTTTTATACCCCATAATTTCGAAAATATCAATTTATCAAGTTCTATTTATCCCAACTTAGTATGTATGACTTTTCTTCCTCTAGGGACTGGTAAGTCAATAGTCCCTACCTTTGTTTTTAGTAGGGAGCATGTAGATTAGTTTCGATTTTATTAAATAGAGGAATACTTCATTAAGAATAATAAAAGACTTTTTTCAGTTTTAACAGCAGTGAAGAGAGAGTTTGTAATAAATATATTGTTATTGGTGGTGCTTAATCTTTTGATTAAGCCCTTGTATATATTTGGGATAGACCGAACGGTGCAAAACGTCTTGGGGCCAGATATTTACGGTGGATACTATGCCGCTCTTTTGAACTTCGTGTATTTATTTCAGATTGTCAATGACTTTGGAATTCAGAATTATACGGCACAACATATCTCCAAGCATCCCAAGATGCTGGCCAAATACTTCCCTCAGTTTCTTACACTCAAGGGAATTTTAGGAATTATTTTTTTATTGTTAGTAGGGATTGGGGGGTATTTGTTTGGATTTAGAGGTGCCTTAATACCGATTATATTGTTATTAGCACTCAATCAGATCGCCATTTCATACCTCTTCTATCTACGTGCCAATATAGCAGCGATCGGTAGATATCGAGTAGACAGTTTATTATCTGTAGCGGATAAGGCGTTGATGATTGTTTTGTGTGGCCTTTGTCTATGGGGACTGCGTGGAATAATAGATTTTAATGTGTATTGGTTTATAGGGGCACAATTGATATCTATTTTAATTACAATATTGATAGCGTTGATGATTCTTCGCCCTCATCTTAAGGGGTTGATTTTTCGAATATCAAGGCCTACGTTAGCTGTTATATTACGCCAAAGCCTACCTTATGCCTTAGTTTTATTTTTATCGACCCTTTTCACGCGTGTAGACAGTGTTATGATAAAGCGTTTGTTGTCGGATGGAGATTATGAAGCTGGGGCTTATGCAGCTGCTTTTAGACTGCTTGAGACGGCCAATATGTTTGCGTATATGTTTGCGGCGTTACTTCTTCCGATGTTTTCAAGAATGTTTCGAGAAGACAAGGAAGTTAAAGGGTTGTTTAAGATGAGTGTAGGAATATTGTGGTCAGCGGGGATTGGGTTGACCGTGGTAGTTCTGCTGTATAAACAAGGCATCATGACGTTATTGTATAATTATGCGACGCCCTATTGGGGACAATTGTTAGGAATGTTGATGATGGGTTTTGGTGCATCGGCGGTTTCCTTCATCCTTGGAGCTTTACTATTAGCAAAGGGGGAAGTACGAAGAATTAATTATCTTTATCTTGCTGGTGCCCTACTCAATATACTGCTCAATCTATGGTGGATACCGAGCTCCCATGCCTACGGTGCCGCTCGGGCCACATTTATTACTCAGATTATCATGATGGTAGGAGCCTTTTATCTGGTATGGCGGTTTGTCATTCCGGATTTGTCTTGGAAATATATCGCAAAGATGTTAATTTATTGTTTATTGTCCGGGATGGGATATTGGGTCCTTTGGCGGTATGAAATGGCGGAGTTATGGCCTATAATAACGATTTGTTTAACGGTTATAGTCCTTGTACTATCGGCTTGGACATTGGGATTTATTCCAAAGATTTCGGATTTTAGAGAATACGAGTAGAACGACCTACCCTCCGATGAGTATCATACTTCTATTGTGGTGTTCTCCGGGGTCTTTGAACTGCTTATCGTCTAGTCCTCCTCGAACGGCATGCTTATCTAAAATAGTCTGACGAATGATGGGTTGTAGGTCTTGTCCATTTCGAAGAGGGGTAAGTAAATCCGTTTCACTACCTGAAAAAAGACAATTTTTTACTTTTCCATTGGCTGTTAGGCGGATACGGTTGCAGGTTGAGCAAAAAGGCCGGGTGACAGTGGAAATAATAGCAAAGGTTCCTTTGTACCCTTTTATTTTATAATTGCGCGATGTATCATTCGGCCTATCCTCTATTCGCAAAATAGCATCCGAAGACCACTCAGAGTGGATTTTCTGCAAAATGTCCTCATACGATACCAGCTTTGACAAGTCCCAATTATTGCCGTCGAAAGGCATAAATTCAATAAATCGAACGTGGAGGTTGAGCTCCTTTGTCCAACGAACAAAAGCGTTGACTTCATCGTCATTTGTTCCTTGTATTAGTACGGCATTCACTTTTACTGTAAAAAACTCGTCTTGTTCTGCGGTGAGGATATTGGAGATGACCTTTTCATAATCGTCTCTTAGAGTGATTTTATGAAATCGCTCCCGATCGAGGTGATCAAGGCTGATATTGAGGTTTCGTATGCCCAATTCTTTTAATAAGGGCAAATATCTGTCGAGCAGAACTGCATTGGTCGTCAATGAAAGTTCGACGGGCAGCTGAGCTAATTGTCGAAGGATGGTATCTATATTTTTTCGAACCAAGGGTTCTCCTCCGGTCAATCTAATTTTGGTGACTCCAAGATCGACAAAAGTTCGTGCAATATCCAGTATTTCATGTGTTTTCATGATATGGTCTTTGGGGCTAAGCTGAACACCTTCAGCAGGCATACAATAGGTACAACGAAGGTTGCAACGCTCCGTAAGCGAGATTCTAAGATAGGTATGGGGGCGTCCATGTAAGTCTACTAATGGGTTTTTTGTCATATTATTCATATGCTTTGTTTAGCTTATCCACAATAGTGAGTAAATATGGAAAAAGAGCATTCAATGCATCCTGCATTCCGGCAGTTGAGCCCGGCAAGGCTAAGAGCAAGCTATCTCCCATCATTCCACCCAATGCCCGAGACATGATCGACTTGGGCGTTCGGTGGTCTCCATAATGCCGAATGGTTTCACCTATTCCGGGTATTTCCCTGTCCAACAATGGCCGGACGACTTCAGGTGTTTTATCTGTTGGTGTCAGTCCGGTGCCGCCTGCCATGAGGATCATTCCATGGTTCTTTAGTTGTTTTAAACTGTCCTGTATCGCCAATTCCTCATCCGGAATATGAATAACTTTTGTTATGTCCAGTTCATAGGACTTCAAGAAATCACGTACCAATGGTGTAATTTTATCTTCTTTTTGGCCGGATAGTATTGCATCAGAGCATACAATTAAAGCGGTTTTTACGGAGGAACTGATCTTAGATCGAAGATCTGATTTTCCTCCTGTCTTGTCCAACAACCTGATGTGTTTGATAACTACACCTTTGTCTATGGGCTTGAGCATATCGTACAGGGTCAATGCCACTACAGATACTCCGTGCATTGCTTCTACTTCCACACCGGTTCTGTAAATTGCTTTCACCTCCATCCTTATCCGGATATCCAGACCATCCATACTGTATTCTACAGCGCTATATTCTACGGGAATGGGATGACAGTCCGGAATTAACATTGGTGTTTTTTTTACGCCTAAGAGACCGGCAGTCTTTGCCATTTCAAAGACATTTCCTTTAGGGACGCGGTTGTCTTTGATGGCTTGAATTGTGTCCGGTTTACTCACTCTGACGATAGCTTCAGCTATTGCCCATCGCAAACTTGTTCGTTTGTGCGTTATATCTACCATTATTTGTTGTTTTATTGATTAACTTTCCATTGGTGATTTCCATCTTCCAGGATTTCTTTTCCAAAAATGGGGATTTCTGATTTGATGTGGTTGACCAACCATTCTAGCCCTTGGAACGCGGCTTTTCTGTGTTTTGAGAAAACAATTACTACCATGCTCCACTCTCCTATTGCCACCTTCCCCAAGCTGTGAAAAATATAGATTTTTTGAAGTTCAAAAAGAGATTCCGCGGTGTTTTCCAGGCGTTCAAATTCTTTATTGGCAAGTTCTTTATAGGCTGTGTACTCAATTAACCTTACGGTCTTGTCCTTTAGCTTATCCGCTCGAATCTGACCGTAAAAATAAGCTTGGGCACCGATATTTAGACTTTTCATTCCTTCCTCCATAATAGGAGATATCCTATCCAATGGGATCGGTCCTTCAATCCATGTGTGCGGCATACTGTAAGATTTTATTGATTGAAAAAGGAATATAAGATAAGGCTTTATCCGGCATGAGAGGGCGCAGTATCTGCATTGCTTTCAGGCTTCTGAAACCCATTTGGCAGAATAGGACATATTCTTTGGACTTGGGGATTTTATGTATTCCCTCCTGTAAACTTGTAAGGGGAATGGAAAAGACTCTAGGATCCTCCCAACGTGGAAGTTCATCCGGCTCCCTCACATCTAAAAAGACAATATCATCCCGCAGTAAAAGGGTTTTGAAGTGTGCTTCTGTAATGGCTTTGGTGGTCGATTCTCCTAGGCAAATTTGCCCATAATCCCAGGTGAGAAGTTGAGCTTTATTGCTGGGCATTGTCCCGTGTTTAAACGAGGTTTTGCTGTAATTAAAAGTATTTTGGATGCCTTTCAATATATCTATATAGAGTATTTTGGAAGTGAGGGGCTGGCCTATACCTGTGATGATTTTAATCGCTTCTGCAGCTTGATATGTCCCTACAATCCCGGGCAAAATACCCATAACTCCGACAGAAGAACAATCTACAGTTTTACGAGGAGATTGGGGGAATAAGTCCCTGTAATTAGGACTTCCCTGGTAATTAAAGACCCCCACCTGTCCTTCAAATCGATAGATCGCACCGTATATCAATGGAGTACCTGTTAGAACACAGGCATCATTGAGAAGATAGCGGGAAGGATAATTATCTGTTCCATCAATAACAAGATCATATTTATCCAGAAGCTGAAAGACATTTTCCGTGTTCAAAAACAATATATGGACATCGACTTTTACTGTTGGATTTAGTTTCTTTACAGCTTTCGCCGCAGTTGAAGCCTTGAAAGTACCAATGTCAGAATCGGAATAAAGCACTTGACGATGTAAATTATTTAAAGCTACTCTATCTCCATCGACAATCCCAATTTTCCCAATGCCTGCGGCAGCTAAATACATCAAT
>Ga0256841_1002895_pt1 | contig 13251 bp, 11 predicted proteins | sample 356308metaG_FD_185971 | JGI IMG/M metagenome (GOLD analysis project Ga0256841, IMG submission 185971) | Hydrothermal vent microbial communities from Mid Atlantic Ridge, Atlantic Ocean - 356-308 | ecosystem: Environmental > Aquatic > Marine > Hydrothermal vents | place: Atlantic Ocean: Mid...
AACAGCATGCCTGAAGGGCAGGCTTCTTTCCTTGAGCAGTTACACACTGCTCAAGGAAAAAAGAATATCCCTTTGCGCTCTTAGCGTCTTAGCGGTTCAAACTTGGTTGCGGCTTCGCTGCCTTAGGCTTTAACCCACGGTTTTAACCGTGGGTATGGGGTAGAGACTGTTGGCGGAACCGATTCATCGGTTTTTCTTATGCTTTGATTGATTTGCTAATGAGTCACAAAGCTATTTAGGGAACGCCTGATAAGATCGGATTTCAGAAACTCCAATAAAAGAAAAAAAGGCTAAAAGGAACGATCCAAAATCGGTGATTCCGACCGGAGCTAAGAGCCTGAACCTATCACCGTTGATCAGGTGGTCGGCATGAAGTCCAAGTGGTCACGAGTTATTTGGGTAATTAATCATCAAATGTTCCTTGGGAAGTACGTGCTGATGATTGATCCTTGCAATATGCAAGCTATTGTTACGAAGGTTCAATGCTTGAAAATGAGCTGGATACGCCCTCTGGTATCTTCGGGCGATTAATAATCATCAGGAAAAATGCAGCAAGAGAAAACCCAAATAAATCGGGTGCCTTGCCACCGACGAAGGTGAGAACAAGCCCAAAAATGGCGATGGTTTCGGTAAGTGCCCACGATATAACTAGCAATGGATAGCCTGAAGCAAGATTCCCCGAAGTGTAGGGTGACGTGGAAGGAGTAAAAGGGTCATGTGGAATTCCCTGCGTGTTTAAGAATACTTTTCGGTCAGGAGATGGTCGAATACTTCGGTGGGCTTTACGGCTTAGTTTAATGCTTGCAAATAGAAGGACGAGGGAGAACAGGTAAAGGGCAAGCCTCAGCTTCGCAAGAACATCGTGCGTTAGTATGGACTGCTGGTGAGGTATCCTTGTCATATACACGTAACCGAAGCCGGTGTAGATAATTATGCTTGCAATCATGGCAAGCCAGATCATCTTGACTTTCTTCGGATCAATAGTTTTTGCTGAAGTGTTCATTGATTTTTTATCTCTTCTAACTTCTTTTTGGGACGATGCCTTTTGGAGTTCCTAGGAGCTTCATTGGTTTTAGTATACAAAGCAAAGTCACTGGGATGCAATTTAAATTGAGGAAACTCTGATAAATTAGAGTTACTAGAACTGGTGTATCGATTCTTAAAAAACGTCTGTAACATTCTCCTGAATCCGTGACGAAACTTTATGGCTAATTTGTATAACATATTTAAATTACTCATTATTAGATACATAGCTAGGGTGGATTATTCTTTATCTTGTCAAGCGATCTTTTTATGCCCTGCGGGTCGTCCGCCTGCACCGCATCTTCGGCGTCATCGCCCAGCAGACATAGCATACTATAGTCCGCCGGGCTCTTCCTTGCATGTGCGGCCCAGGTGGACGATCACGGATTCAGGATTCTGTCATTGGGGGGAGACGAAGCAATCTCGTTGGAATATCAAAGCCTTGGAGATTGCTTCTCCCGCACCTATTTCAGATGAGACTATTTGCCATTGCTTCAACAATTCGCAGGAAGTGGCTGCGGGAGAAGCAATGACTGTGCTTTAGAATACTTCCCTATAAACATGTAACGCTTTAGCGTGTCTTAATCCTGACAGTATCGCAAAAAACCTCCTGTTTTGTCATTGCGAGCGAAGCGAAGCAATCTCACTGATTATGGGGGTAAGACTGGAGTAGGACTTGATGGATTAAGGAGTAAAGCAGAAGCTGATTCATCCCTAATCCTGAATCTTCAATCTCTTGCTGATGAGATTGCCGCGTCTCCCACACCCACTTTAAGCCATACATCCGGATATTAACTCGAAAACATTATCATAAAGTGGGTGTGGGATCCTCGCAATGACCGGTTTTTGGACTTTTTACGAAACCATCAATCTTTGTCCTGGGTTTTGGTTGCGGCTTTGCTGCCTTAGATTATTTACTTTTCGTATCTAGTTGAACTGTATAAAAAAGAAACTCGACTCTTTTGCCTCATGATCTCTACACGTCTAATTATTATTATGCGAGCTCAATAAGATAAGTTATTTATCGAGGTTATGTATGGAATCAATCAGAGGTTTATTAAGACATCCCATTGCTCTTGCGCGCCACAACGAAGCATGAAAACGGTTATTGAGCTACAAAAATGGAAGAAACAGAAACACAAAAGCTTTACATAATATTTTAGCACCTTATAATTTCGATAGGTTACAGGGATTTTCATTAAAAGCGAGCTTTGCGAAATAGTAGGAATGAAATCTAGGAAACCGATGAATCGGTTCGTTGGTTAGGCATGCTATTTATCCCCACGGTTAAAACTATGGGTTAAAATCAGGCAAGGTCCTAGAGGTAGGACAGCAGGGCTCACTGGTGTTTCTTCTCACGGCTGAAATTGTGGGCTACCTTACTCATCACCCGACTAGGGTTAGGCTTTAACCCACGGTTTTAACCGTGGGAATGGGAAACACGGTCCGCCGGCTAGCCGACCGTTTTAACCGTGGCGAAAGGGAAATTCGCGGCAGGCATTGGTCCAAATGAGAAAGGAATAAAAAATGTCTCGTAGGGGTCGTTACGGGAAGTACGGAGAAGTAAAGAGGTTAAAGCGCCTAAAGGTGTACAAGGGGGAAGTCTCAGGTAAGATAGGGAAAAAGATAAAAAAAGGACGAGGAACCGACTCCATGGTCCCCCGTCCCGTTAGAAAAACTCCTAAAAGCTAAAAAAAACCTTTTGCAAAACCCTGGGGGTAATACCAACCAGATCAAGGTACATGGTTATTCCACCCATGAAAAATGGCCATCCGGCTCCAAGAATCATTGCCATGTCCACATCCCTTGAACTGGCTACTACTTTTTCCTTCAGTATGAGATCAATTTCTTTGGTTAAATTCTCGAGCACGATATCAAGGATTTCTTCCTTTCTGTACTTGTAATCACCTTTCCGCAGCCAGAGTTTCTCTATCTCCGGGTCTACCGTCTTTTTCTTTTTGTTCGGAAGGTAGACGGAGGTTTTACCGAGTTCTATCATTTTCTTGAAGTTTTCATTTAGCGGAAACCGTTCAGGACCAAAACTCCTATTTAGTGTCTCCAACACGTGGTAAGCGACTGCCGGGCCAACAAGGGCTAGAAGATCAAAGGGGGCAATGGGTAGTCCGAGGGAAAGAAGGGCCTCGTCCACTTCCTGGAAAGTTGCCCCGTTATCAACTATTTCCAGGCAATCAACCATCATCTTGGTCAGGATTCGGTTTACGAGAAAGGCCGGCGAATCTTTTACGAGAAGGCCTGTTTTTTTAATTTTTTTGGCCACGCTAAATGCTGTTGCCAATGTAAGGTCGTTTGTTTCCTTGCTTCGGATAATTTCGACCAGGGGCAGCACCGCCACGGGGTTGAAGAAATGAAAGCCGATAACTCTTTCGGGATGTTTTAGCTCGGAACCCATCTCCGTTATACTCAACGATGAAGTATTGGACGCAAGAATACAATCTTCACTGATTACCTCTTCAGCTTCCTTGAAAACCTGTTTTTTGACTTTCATGTCTTCAAAAACGGCTTCTATCACGAAGTCGCAATCTTCGAAGTCTTTCCAATCAAGAGTACCTTTAAACAAGCTTAACATGTAGTTAAACTTTGTCTCCTCAATTTTCCCCTTGCTTATTGCTTTCTTTAATTCCTGTTCAATATAGCCTTTGGCCCTGTCGATAATTTCCTGTTTTATGTCTTTTACAACTACCGGCACCTTCAACCTGTAAAGGAAAAGGTATGCAAGCTGCGATGCCATTAGTCCTGCGCCTATGATGCCGACTTTATTTATCTCCTTGGGTTTTAAATCCGGTACACCTTGAGGTCTTTTGGCGTGTCGATTAACTAGGTCAAAGGCATAGATAGAAGCTTTACACTGCCGACTCTTAATTAACTCGCCAAGTGCCTTGTTCTCTTCTTCGAACCCGGTGTCAATGTCCCACGAACACGCACCTTTAATAAGTTCAAGAGCCCTGTAGGGAGCAATCGCAGCGCCGTGAACCTTGCTGTCAACGAAGGCTAGAGCTTCCTTGATAAGTTGGTTTGCTTTTTTAAAGTCAGGTTCTTTTCTTTTGACCTTTGTTTTGCCGTTTATAATGTCGATCAGAAACTGTAAGGATTCGTCAAGGAATTCCGCATTTTCAAATAGCCTGTCACCGAGCCCTAGTTCAAATGCCTGGGTACCGTTGATCATTCTGTTCTGGTTTAGCGCGTTATAAATTATTAGCTGAAGAGTCTTCTCGGGGCCGATAAGTTTTGTTGTAAGGGTGCATCCGCCCCAACCCGGAACCAGGCCAAGAAAACACTCAGGAAAAGCGATAGCGGGGACACTTTTTGAAATGGTACGGTATTTACAATAAAGGGCTATTTCGAGGCCACCTCCGAGGGCAAGGCCGTTTATTGCTGCCACGGTAGGGAAGGGGAGATTCATAATCCTCTTGAACGTATCGTGCCCCATCTTGCCCACAAGGTATCCCTGTTCGTACGTGGTGATAAAGGGGATAGCGGTAAGGTCTGCACCGGCTGCAAATATGTACGGTTTACCGGTAAGGAGCAGTCCTTTTATATCTTTTACCTGTTCGATTGTATCGAGGGCTGCGTTTAGGGATTTTAGAGCTTTCTCACTGAAAGTATTTGGTTTCTTATAGTCAGCCCCGTTGTCCATGGTCAAGAGGGCAATTTTTCCAGCAGGTGAATTGTAGAACTGCGTGTAAAATTGAGTTTCTAACTTTTCCATAGCTTATTGCTCCTGCCTTTTACTTGTTTTTGCGTTGTAAGTTTTCCCATATAATTGATCCGCCCTGCCCCAGTCCCACACACATTGTGGTTAAACCGTACTTGGCTTCCGGACTTTCAGCAAATTCATGCATAAGGTGGCACATGAGCCTTGGCCCTGACGATGCCAGCGGGTGACCGAAAGCTATGGCGCCACCCCAGGGATTAAGTCTTGGATCATCCGGCATTTTGAGTTTGAATTCTTTCATAAAAATTAATGCTTGCACCGCAAAAGCTTCGTTGAGTTCTATAAAGTCCATATCATTGATGGAAAGTCCCGTTTTTTCGAATACCTTGTGTGTTGCCGGGATTGGTCCGAGGCCCATTACTTCAGGTTTTACGCCAGCGTAGGCGAACCCCACGAGCTTCATCTTAGGTGTTACACCCAGCTTCTCTGCCATTTCTGCAGACATGAGCAAGCATCCGCATGCTCCATCATTAAGGCCTGAAGAGTTGCCTGCGGTTACATTACCCTGAATTCTGAAGGGAGTGCGTAAATCGCGCAGTGCTTCAAGAGTGGTGTCTGGCCGCGGTTGTTGGTCACGGTCGGCTACAACCCAGCCCTCTTTCGTATAAACGGTCATGGGAACTATCATACGTCCTATTTTGCCTTCTTCGTACGCTTTTGCGGCCTTTTTCTGGCTCAACAAAGCAAACTCGTCTGCCATCTCCTTGGTAATTTCAGGAAACATATCATGGAGGTTTTCCGCAGTTTTACCCATAACCAGGGCGTCTTCGGAAACAAGGCGTTCGGCTAGGAACCTGGGATTCGGATCGGCTGTTGCCCCCATTGGATGATGGCCCATGTGCTCAACCCCTCCCGCAATCGCTATATCACATGCTCCCAGGGCAATTTCTGATGCGGCACAAGTAACTGCCGTCATTCCCCCGGCACACATCCGGTCTACAGAGAACCCCGCACATGATTCGGGAAGTCCGGCAAGGATGGCGCTGGTACGCCCAAGTGTCAGTCCCTGGTCCCCCTCCTGGGTGGTTGCTCCCCAAACATTTTCTTCAACCATTTCAGGCTTGACTTGGGGGTTTCTCCTCAGAAGTTCTCTAATGACTCTGACAACCATGTCATCAGCCCGCGTGTGCCAGAAAAATCCTTTTTCTCCTGCTTTTCCAAACGCGGTCCTTATGGCATCAACTAAAACAACCTCTCGTTTCTCCATTTAAGATCCTCCTGGATGTATCCTCTGAATACCTTGTCAAAAGCACCGGACAAAACTAGTGTTCCCGAATTTGTCATGGCAGGGCAAAACTGTTATCAGGAATCTCCATTACGCTTTTTTCACCGGTCATTATTGCTCGAGCTTTCCCTCCCGCCAGAGACAAAACATTGTTTGCGAAGAACCTGGCAGATGCGATTTTGCCCTGATAGAAAGCTGCCGTGGGATTTCTTCGTAGCACTTCTGCCTGGGAGACCTTGTCTTTTGCGGAGCTGTCTTCGAATATTTCATTGAGCTTTTGATCAGCTACGGTAGCTTGCCAGAGCAACATTAAACCCACAGCCACATCTCCAAACAATTCCAGGTAGGGGGTAGCATACAAAATCGGAATGAAAAATTCGTCGGTCATGCCTTTCAGTGCAAAAAACTTAGTGCACTCCACGAGATAATCCTTTGCTTGGGAAAAGAGTTTTACTTCATTTCGTAAGCGGTAATTGGTACTCACCCACTTTATAAACCTTTCTATTTCTCCAAGGATGTTCTTGAACAGGAGTCCTCTTCTCAATGCTATTTTCCTACCCACGAGATCCAATGCCTGGATCCCGTTTGTTCCTTCGTAGATGGATGCTATTTTGCAATCTCGGAGGTACTGTTCGACCGGGCAGTCAACACAGTATCCGTAGCCACCGTAAACCTGGATCGCCGTTTCACACACTCTAAACCCCATATCACTGCCGTATGCCTTGCAAACGGGGATAAGAATATCCACGTATCCCTGGAATTTGTCTCTTTCTTCATCCGTTTCTGCTATGGCAGCCCTGTCCATGCAGTATGCAGCGTAGTAGAGAAGTGCCCGGGTTCCTTCAATGGTGCTTTTCATGAACATCAACATACGCCTTACATCAGGATGCTCAATTATAGGTACCCTGGGAGCTTCAGGATTTTTTAGCTGCGTGTAGTGAACTCCCTGCAGGCGTTCTTTTGCGTAGTTGAGAGCATGAAGGTATGCGGCGGATCCAAGAGCCACCCCCTGCATCCCTACAAAGTGCCGAGCTTCATTCATCATGTCGAACATTATTCTCATGCCGCGATTTTCCTCGCCCAACAAGTAACCGATGCAGTTGTCGTTGTCTCCAAAACTGAGTCCGCACGTTGCAGAACCATGAATGCCTAGCTTTTCTTCAACGTTGGTACACGTAACATCGTTGTCAATCAGGCTTCCGTCATCAGCGTATCTCAAGCGAGGAACAATGAAGATTGATATTCCCTTCGTTCCCTTAGGGGCACCCTCTATCCTGGCAAGTACCATGTGCACTATATTTTCGGTCAGGTCATGAGCGCCAGAGGAGATAAATATCTTCTGACCCACGATGTTAAAATTACCATCTGGCCTTCGGATGGCCTTCGTGGTGAGTGCTCCGACGTCCGTTCCAGCATTTGGCTCTGTCAGGCACATGGTTCCCGCCCACTCACCGCTGAAAAGCTTGTACATGTAGAGTTCCTGTTGCTCAGGTGTGCCGTATTTCTCAAGAAGTCTTGCTGCACCGTGGGTGAGTCCCGGGTACATCATGAGAGACCAGTTAGCGGCTGAGAAAAACTCGATGGCCGCATTTCCTATAACGAAAGGAAAACCCTGGCCACCGACCTCAATTGGATCGCTAATGGATAACCAGCCACCTTCACAATAGAGTTTGTAAGGCTTGTGATAGCATTCGGGAACCTTCACTACGCCATCTTCAAATTTAACACCCTCGCGATCTCCCATTCTGTTGGTAGGATAAAATTCGTTTTCGGCAAGCTTCCTTGCCTGCTCAATTACCATGTCAAACATTTCCTGGGAATACTCTGAAAATCGTGGGTGTTCGCAAAGCTTCTGTACCTGGAGTTGCTCATAGAGGATAAACTTAACGTCTCGTTGATCAACAAGCAATTGTGGCATGGTTTGCTCCTGTTGCCTATGAGAGGTTCTTATTTTTCAGGATTCAACAGTCCTTTTAAGAGCACATCCGTAAGTGGCTCATATACTGATGTTAAATCGTATTCCTTGCTGGAAACAACCCATGTGGTGATAACTTCATCCACTGCTCCAAAAATCACTCGCTTAACGATGCTCTCGTTAATATCCTTTCTGAAGACCCCCTGTTCTTTCCCTTCCTTGATAATCTCCCCCATCAAATCAAGGTACTCCTTGTGTTCGACCTTAAAGTATTCTTTGGTCAACCTGACGCTTTGACGCAGTTCAAGCTGGTAGAGCCTGGCAAGGTCTTTTTCTTTTTCGAATGTTTCCAGGTGAAGGGATATAAGTCGTTTCAGCTTGTCGAGGGGAGTTGCTTCCTTTTGCACTTCGCTTTTAAAGAATTCTATGGTTTCCCTGGTTTTCTCTTTAAAAATGCTTATGAGCAGGTCTTCTTTGTTTTTAAAATAGATGTAAATTGTTCCTTCCGCTACTCCGGATATCTTTGCGATATCCTTAATCCTTGCTTTGTGATAACCCACGCGGCTAAAGACGGTAATGGCGGCTTGAGTGATATTTCTTCTTTTTTCCGGTGATTTTTTTCTGCCTCTTTTTTTGATGGCGCACCTCCTAGTTTTTGATTTGAATGAGTACTCATTCACTTATATCTGAAATTCTCTCCTGTGTCAAGACGCTTAGCTGAATTTCGCTGGATAATTGAGGAGACTCTATATGCTTCTGGGGGAGTTATCGAAGCCGTACTGCCGGAGTTTTTTCAGAACATATCCACGTTCTTCCGGGGTAAGCGTATTCCACCGCCTGATCAGAGGGATTAACTTTCTTCTTTCCTCGGGGGGCATTTTTTTAAGGGTTTCATAAATACTTAGCAACTTTTTTCGCTTCCTCGGCGGCAGCCTTCTCCACTGTCTGTACCGAGACCGTAGCCGCTCCTTTTCTTCCGGGGAAAGTGATTGCCACCTCTTCCAACGTCGTCGCCACCTGTCTTCGTTCCTATTGGCTGCGTATCGATGGGGTAATGGAAAACTGGTGGCGGCATTCCATCTCAAGTTTGACTGATCTCGCGAGGTGCAACGGGAAAAATCTTTGCACAGACGACAGAGTTTGGTTGTGCCTTCAGAGATGCTGCTAAACAGAAAGACCGAAAATAAAGTCAACACGATAAACAAAAATCTTCGTCTGACATCTTTTGTAGTCATAACTTTTTACCCCTGGTCTGTCCTTTCTTTTTCTACGATGTTGAGTATATTTTCTAAAACGTCAAGGTTTTCAAGCACCTCTATCTGGGCGACAATTTGCTTATCATTTGTCTCTGGTTGAATAATCCTGGCCACATTAGCTCGACCGGAGACGTTTATTTTATTAGGAGAACTTCTCCTTGAGCCAGTACCGATTATGAGAGCAAACAAAAGGAGGCAGGTTACCACTACTGGGACCACAAGCTTGGCGTTTGAAATCATTGAAAAAAATTGTGTAATACGAGATGTTGTCTGATTTCTAAAACAAATCTCTCCCCTTACAGATTCCAAGCTCGATTCCCAGAACTTTTCAGGTAAATCATCAAGACTGCTCGATTCTTTTACTTTCTTCCTGAGTAATCTCAGCTGTGCAAGCTCGTTCCTGCAGGCAGAACATTTTCCAAGATGCCCTTCGATTTCCTTTTTTCTTTCCGGGGTTATCGGTTCATCGTATGCAAGCAAAATCAAATCATCGTGGAAGTGCCTACATACTCTTCGATCTTTCATTTTGTATCCTCTTTGATCAATAGCTTGCTGTTTGAAATTTTTAAATCTCGAGTACAGGACCTATGCTTTCCCTAAGCCTTCTGGTTGCACGAAAGAGGTGACTCTTAATGGTTCCCGGTGCCATTCCGGTGATTTCAGATATCTGCTTGATATTCATATCAAGATAATTTTTTAAAATAAACACCTTTCGTTGGCCAGTAGGTAAGCGGCTGACCGCTTCTTTTATTATCTTACGCGTTTCACTCCTTTCCAATTCTTTCTGGGGATCGTTGCTGATCCTGCTGTTATCAACCCATTCTTCCTCGTAATTCTTATCCTCTTTCGTGGCTCTAAAGACAAATTCAAGCCTTTTGAAAACCATATTTCTCAGCCGTCTTTTTCTATTGAAATCGTGACACTGATTGATTAATAACCTATAAAACCAAGTGGCGAACAGTGATTCGAACCGAAATGACCGCAATGATTTAAAAGCCTTCACAAACACATCCTGGCTTATGTCCCTTGCATCTTCCAAGTTTCCCCCTGTCATACTCAGTGCCACCGCTATTGCTTTTTTCTGATAGCGGCGAACCAGAACCTCAAATGCCTCCGGAGTTCCGTTGAGAGTCATTTTAACCAGTTGCTCATCAGAAAACGTATCCTTAGGCTCTCCGGCCAAAGATTCTTTGACGACATTCTCCCGCACTTGACTCTGATCTACGCAACAATTTTCCACACTGGTTTTCCCGGATGATTTTACATTTTGTTTTTAGTGACGTTTCAAGGCTGGAAAGGTTTACAACAAAGAATTCTCAGAACAAAAAAACCAGAGCTGAGCTCTGGCTTTCTTGCAATCACCATGGATGTTAGTTGGGATATTTAATTCTAGTTATACCTCTTCAACCGTAATTGCGCCTTCTTCGCAAACCTCAACGCAACTTTCACAACCAAGGCATTCCTCGGCGTTTACAGGTTCTGCCTTTCCGTCAACCAATTCCCATACGTCTACGGGGCAAACGTCTACACATTCGCCGTCACCTACACATTTGTCCTTGTCAACAGAAACTTGCCACATTTTGTTTTCCACCTCCTCTTGAATTATTAATAATGCCAGAGACTCACTCTGAAGGCTTCAAAGAAGCCACGTTCAACGTTTGATGAAAAAATTAGAGCAAATTTGGTCTCAATGATGAACATTTAAGCTAATTCTAACTTGCTGTCAACACTTTTTGCGGAACTTAAAGTAAATGACTTAAGGAACTTCTGATTAATTACTCAAATACCCAAGGAACACTTTCACGTCATGCCGCCCCTCTGACCTAGTCAGGGGCAGGCTTGATCAGGCATCAGCCTATTAGGATCTAGATTCCGCCTCTACGCCCCGCTTCGTCCGGAATAGCGGATTTTGGATTGTTCCTATTAGTTTCATTTTATCGTGAAGGATTTCCGGAAACCCAAATTTATCAGAGGTTCCCTAATTATATGAGTTTATCTGTATTCTTAATGGGTAATACACTGAAAGTGGATGCGTTTTTGGCTAACCAGCGTTCCTGGATCCCATTTACCTAACTTGACAAAAGAGAAATTTACTGCCGAGGGGCAAGTAAAGCACGGGTTAAAAGGGTCTTTCGTTCAAGAAATACAGTTGAGATTCGAATTGAAATACCCTGGCTTGATGGTGAAAAATATCCCTCAGAAAGTCTGTTCTATCTCTTCGATGTGAAAAACTGCGCAAATACGTAGTGATTATAAAAAAGGGGATGGAAAATCGCTGCCATCCCCTTCGGCAAAAACGCTACAAGCCCATGTTAATGACTTTCAGATACAAAAATTTTTTCTCGGACGTGTTTCTTAGACGCATCCCGTCGGTTTTGGAAGTCCAGCCATTTTACAGGCGCCTTTTCCTGGTCCGGATGGAAATAGTTCATAAATCTTCTTCAATTTGAAGCCCGTTACCTTTGTAAGAATCCTCACCATTGGAGCAATGCCATGCTTCTTGTAGTAATCCTGAAGCATGTGAATTACCTTCCAATGTTCCTCGGTTAACTCCTGGATTCCTTCGGATTCTTTTACGTACTCAACCCACTCCGGACACCAATTATCAAAGCTGTCGATGAAACCGTCCTCGTCAACATTGAATGTTTTCCCTTTGTACTCAACTGTTGGCATGTTTTCCTACCTCCTGAAAGTGTTAGTTGATTTGAAACGTTTAAATTAAGTTTAGCCTCATCTCTCTAACCGTCATTTTGATATCCTTGAGAAAGCCTCGTGGTTTTTTTCTCAAGTGATACCTACTTGCTGCCTCTAAAAACGAATCCGCCCAAACTGGGGAGCTCCTGGCATGAAGGTGGGTGTACGTCGCAAGGGCATTATTTACCCTTATTCCGTCCCTCCCCTCATCAATACCTGTACCTCTTTTGAGCGTAAATATCAAGTCTATTTTTTCTTTTTTGAGGTGAATTAACCTCGAATAGTGAAATTCATGTCCTTTCATCTGCAACCCTGTGGGAAAAAATGGGTTGTTTTTGGAAACTTCGAGAACCGTATAACCATGTCCCTGGGGTTTCTTCTCCATAAGTGCTATTCCGGGGATTACGCCGGCCATGGGAAAAGTGCGTTCCTGCCATACTACAGCTTCAGTTAAAAACATAAGACCCCCACATTCGGCATAGACCGGGAGCCCTCCCTCAATAGCCCTTTTTACTGATTTCCTGAAAGTTTGGTTATTGCTCAAGGCTTGAGCGTGCGTTTCGGGGAAACCTCCTCCGATGTATAGAGCATCAAGTTCCCTGGGGAGTTGCCTGTCTGATAAGGCTGTCACGGGAACGATCTTTGCCCCGTTTCTCCCGAGAGCCTCAATGTTTTCTGGGTAATAGAACTGGAAGGCCGAATCCTGTACTACCCCAATGGTGAGATTTCTGTGGTGGGACGTTTTCAAATATTTAATTTGAGATTCCCTGGATGTGTAGAACGCTTGAGCATTGCAAGCGATCTCAAAAAGCCTGTCAACATCAACGTTTTCCGAGATTATTTGTTCCATTCTAGAAATGGAACTTTCGATCTTTCCGTGTTCCAGGGAAGTCACCAACCCCATGTGCCTTTCAGGAAAATCCTGGCTCTTTATTTTCGGTACCGCTCCCACAACCTCAACATCGCAATACTTTTCGATAGCTGCAGTTAGTACCGATCTGTGTCGGGGATTTGCAACCCTGTTTAAAATAACAGCCGAAATATGGACTTCCGGGTCAAGGCACTGGCAACCTTTAACCATGGCAGCAGCGGTCCGGGTAGTTTTAGTCGCATCAATTATGAGAACCACCGGCACTCTTAAAACCTTGGCAAGTTCAGCACTGCTACATGTTCCCTTGATATCCATGCCGTCAAAGAGGCCGCGGTTGGCTTCGATTATAGCGATATCACACTGAATGGACGCAGTCTTAAAAGAATCAAGGATTTCTTCTATTGGCATCAAAAAGGCATCTAGGTTATAACACGGGCTGCCTGAAGCCTTGGCCAACCATCCGGCATCTATGTAATCAGGACCTTTCTTAAAGGCTGCAACCTTGTGGTTCCGTTTTCGGAATGCAGAAATAAG
>Ga0256841_1002896_pt1 | contig 13250 bp, 9 predicted proteins | sample 356308metaG_FD_185971 | JGI IMG/M metagenome (GOLD analysis project Ga0256841, IMG submission 185971) | Hydrothermal vent microbial communities from Mid Atlantic Ridge, Atlantic Ocean - 356-308 | ecosystem: Environmental > Aquatic > Marine > Hydrothermal vents | place: Atlantic Ocean: Mid...
GGAAGGTATCTGCCTCGGCCCGCCCGTACAGGCGCGGCACCAGCGCGCTCTGCAATGGCCGGAGCACACGGTTCAACAGGGCGATGGGGCTGTTCCGGTTGGGGGCCAGGAAGATGAACGCCCCACCCGGCCGGAGCACACGCCCGATCTCGCGGAACGTCCGCGCCGGATCGGGCAGATGTTCCAGCACCCAGGCCGAGATAACAACATCCACCGAGGCCGGAGCCAACGGAATCGCCTCCGCCGTGGCAGCCGCCCGCTGCAGGTGTGGCAGGCGGTGTTCGGCCAGCGAAGCATAATCCGGGTCAAGACCGAGAGGCCGCACATCCGGCAGGTCGGCAAGCTGTTCCAGCACCCCGCCCCGTCCGCAGCCCAGATCGAGCAGGCGCGGGTGGTCATGGGCAGCCAGCGTCCGGCGGATCAACGCCTCATAGCGGGCGGTGGCGGGCTGCCAGCCGGGATGCATGACGGCATAGCGGGCGCGATAGGCATTCTGGCGGTCAAGCGTGAGCGGCATCTGCCTGTGATCCCCCACAAAAAACGCAAACGCCGCCTGCATCATCACAGGCGGCGACAGCGGCTGTCAAAAAGCCTTATTCGATCTGGATGTTCTCCAGCGCAACCGATTCGCTCTCTGAGGACTGCGTGCCTTCCACTTTCTCGGCCAGATCGGGCCGCACGCCCGGACGCCGCTCAAAATGCAGGCCGTCCTCATCCGCATCCACGATGACCAGATCACCAGGCTTGAAGTCACCCTTGAGAAGCTGCACACTGAGCGGACTCTCCACAAAGCGCTGCAAGGCGCGGCGCAGTGGACGCGCCCCGAACTCGGGGTCGTAGCCCTGCTCCGCCAGCCAGCGGCGGGCGGCATCCATCAGTTCAACCGCCAGGCCCTGCTCCGCCAGCCGGGAAGCGATGTCCGCCATCTGCAGGTCCACGATCTGCTCGACCTCCTCCAGCGTCAGCGGGCTGAAGATGATGATCTCGTCAATACGGTTGAGGAACTCCGGGCGGAAGGTCTGCCGCATGGCCTTTTCGATGGCATGATGATCAGCAGCCAGCTCAGGGTTGCTGTCCGCCACAAAGCCCAGCGCCCCACCCTTGCGGGCGAATTCCGTCCCCAGGTTGCTGGTCATGATGATCACGGTATTGCGGAAGTCCACCGTGCGCCCCTGACCATCGGTCAGCCGTCCATCCTCCAGGATTTGCAGCAGCGCGTTCCAGACGTCAGGATGCGCCTTTTCGATCTCGTCGAAGAGAATCACGCGGTAAGGACGACGGCGGACGGCCTCGGTCAACTGACCGCCTTCTTCGTAGCCCACATAGCCGGGCGGCGCACCAAACAGGCGGCTGACCGTATGCGACTCGTGATACTCGCTCATGTCAATGCGCACCAGCGCGTCCTCATCGTCAAACAGGAACTCCGCCAGCGCCTTTGCCAGCTCTGTCTTGCCGACGCCGGAAGCCCCCAGGAAGATGAACGAGCCAATGGGCCGACGCGGGTCCTTGAGGCCGGAACGGGCACGGCGGATCGCGTCCGAGATGGCGACGATGGCTTCATGCTGCCCGACGATGCGTTTGTGCAGCGCCTCTTCCATGCGCAGCAGCTTCTCCGCCTCGGTTTCCATCATCTGGTTGACGGGGATGCCGGTCCAACTGGCGACCACTTCGGCGATGTCATTGACATCCACCACCTCATCCAGCGAATTCTTCTGCTGCCACAGCTCGCGCTTTTGCTGGTATTCCCTATCCAGCCGCAGTCGGTTTGACTTGATCACCGCCGCGCGTTCGTAATCACGGGCGATGCTGGCCGCTTCTTCTTCCGCTTCCAGGCGGTCAATCTCGGCCTTCATCTCTTTCAGCTCCGGCGGCATCGAATACAGCGCCACGCGCAGCTTGGCCGCGGCCTCATCCATGAGGTCAATGGCCTTATCCGGCAGGCGGCGGTCGGTCACGTAGCGGTGCGAGAGCCGGGCGGCGGCCTCCAGCGCGGCGTCTGAGAACGTGACCTTGTGGTGTGCCTCGTAGCGGTCGCGCAGACCGTGCAGCATCTCAATGGTTTCCTCGACGCTCGGCTCCTCGACGTAAACCGGGGCGAAGCGGCGATCCAGCGCCGAATCTTTCTCGATGTACTGGCGGTATTCGTCCAGTGTAGTCGCGCCGATAGCGTTGAGTTCGCCGCGTGCCAGCGCAGGCTTCATCATATTGCTGGCGTCCAGTGCACCCTGCGCCGCCCCCGCGCCGACCACCTGATGCAGCTCGTCTATGAAGAGGATGATCTCGCCCTGCGAATGCTGAATCTCCTCAATGGCGGCCTTAAGGCGCTCCTCGAATTCACCCCGGAAGCGGCTCCCGGCGATCATCGCGCCCAGATCAAGGGCAACGACACGCTTGCCGAGCAGAATCTCCGGCACGTCATTGGCGGCGATCTTCTGGGCCAGCCCCTCAACAATGGCCGTCTTGCCAACCCCGGCCTCACCGATCAGCACGGGGTTGTTCTTGGTGCGGCGGCTGAGAATCTGGATCACGCGCAGGATTTCGTCATCGCGCCCGATAACCGGATCGAGCTTGCCTTCCACCGCCATGCGCGTCAGGTCGCGGGAGTATTTCTCCAGTGTGCGATAGCGGCTTTCGGCGTGGGGATCGGTCACACGCTGTCCGCCGCGAATCTCCATGATGGTGTCCAGCACGCGATCTTTCGTCACACCGGCATCGGTCAGAATGCGAGCCACAGCCGTGCCGCGCTCATCAAGCACCGCCAGGAACACATGCTCGGTGCTGATGTACTCGTCGCGGAGGCGGTTGGCCTCGTTATTGGCCTGGTCAATGATCCGCTTGACACGCGGCGTGATGAAGATCTGCCCGGCCCCGCCGCCGTAGATGGCCGCCTTGGGGGAAGCCTTCAGCACCTCATCCAGCCGCCGCCGGATCATTTCGGTGTCCACGTTCATGCGCTCCAGCACCTGCGGAATCACGCCGTCCGGCTGTTCCAGCAAAGCCAGCAGGAAGTGCTCCACATCGATCTGATTGTGGCCGTAGCGATTCAGTATTTCATTGGCGCGTGCTGCAGCGTCCTGCAGGCGCTCGGTAAAACGGTCAAAACGCATCATAGCCGTATTCGTTCTCTCTCTACATCTAACCGGGTCATCCTGATACCTTTACAGCATCCACCCAGATTTGACTCCCGATAAAACGCTTCCTTTTCCTTATAAAGTATAACATGGCCGCCTGCCGGGGAAATCCTCAGCAGAGCGATTTTATATATTTCTGATATATACCTACTAATCACGCGGAATGCGGGAGCGGGTCAGCAGATTCCGCGCATCCTCAATCATGCCCGTCAGCGTCTGCAGGATGGGGTTAACACGGCCCCCTGCCAGACGAACACGCCCATTCAGCGCCTCTTCCAGCAGTTCCAGGCTGTGCCAGGGATTCTCGTAGCGCGTCTTCAGCCGCAGATTGAGCAGCACCCCGGCCATGACCAGCGGCAGATACACATAGCTGAGATCCATCTTCTCGTTGCCCTGCACCGCCTGCACCACTTTGTCAGCATACTGGCGATGCTCGGCAGCGTCACCATAGCGCTGGCGCGTGGCCAGCTCCACCATGGGCAGGCCCACACGCACCGCGTCGTACAGCGCGCCAAAGTAAAGCTCGCCGGCGGCCAGCTCGCCTTTATCCCGCTCCAGAGCATCCGGTTCGCGCACAATCAGGCTGCACAGCCACTGGAACCAGCGGGCGTCGTACAGCTCAAAATCCTGCTCAAACTGGTAGGCATCCTCATAGACGTAGGTGATCGCCTTGGCAATGAACAGCGTCTCGCCGGGGTGCAGCGGCATCCCCGCCGCCGCGAATTTGACCCGCGTCGCCGCCTCCACAGGCTCAAAGACCGTGCTGCGCGTGAACTCAAATGTGGCCTGCTCCGCCAGCTCGATGCTTTCCTCGATTTTGCCCTGCTCCATCTCGTAGTCCTGTGCCGTCCAGAGCTGCTCGAACTTGGGACTCGGATTGGACAGCCCCACTTTGACATGGCCGGGGATCACGTCAAAACGGCAGGCAAGCTGCCCCGGCACATGACTCTCGCCAGAAAATTCGACCTCCCGCAGGACTTCCAGACGAAACGGCGAGACACTCAGGAAGCTGGGCGGCCGCCCTGCGCCCGGTGAACGCACCACGGTCGCCCCGGAGGGCCGCTGTACGGCGACCTTCAGCCGCAGCGGATAGCCGCGGGCCGGGGGCGTAGGCGGCTGCGCCACAGCAGGCAGATGCACGATCGCCACTTCGACCGGCCCCAGAGTGAGCTTGAGCTGCTTCTTTGGCAGGAAAAAACTCAACCGCCGCCCGGTGGCATCCCGGCGGGGCAGGCTGACGGCCAGCGCGACCTCCTGCGGACGGTCAATCAGACTTTGCAGCAGCACCAGCACCTCAAACGGCTGGCCCAGCGCCACGCCTTTCGGGAACACACCGATGGCAACCTGCAGCGTTTCCATCTCGCAGCGCGTCCCGCCGGTAATGGCCCCCAGCACATCAGGGTAATCGTATTCGAACATGGCCCACCCCTTTGCCTCTGGCCGACGGATGCCCCTGAACACAAATCGATGTTCTTCCGTATTTTAGAGGAACATCCCTGCAATCGCACAGCGGTGCGTTAGAAAGTGCTAACGCGGCAGCCGCGGGCGGAATCACCCGCCGACCTGTTCCTGTGCGCGGGCGATCAGCCGGTCGGTCAGGTCGAACACCGGCTCGCTGTATTCGTCCATCTCACGATCCGCACGGTAGTGCCGCGCCTTTTGCAGCAGCGCGATGCTTTCACGGGGGTCTTCCTCCGGCATCACCACCCGCATGTTGGCGATCAGCCCGCCCAGCACCAGCGGCAGATACGCATGCTGAAAGTCCATGCCGCCGTCCTGCAGGCGGGCCAGAACGCTGTTCACGTAGTCTTCCTGCTCGCTCTCATCACCGAAATCTTCCCCGGTGACCGTGCCGATCATCGTCAGACCCAGCCGGACGGCATCCCGCACCAGATCGAAGAACAGGAACTCCTGCACCAGCAGAGGCACGCTCTTCGCCACAGCGGGCCGATCGGCGAGCACGCGGCAGGTGCGCCGGAACCAGTCCGGCTGGACGGCCTCGCCCTCCACTTCCGGTGCGCCCTGCTCCAGTACCAGCGTCAGCAGCTTGGTGATATAGACGGCCTCCCCGGCCTTCAGCCAGAATCCCGCGCGGCGGAAGTGAGTCTGCACCACATCCAGCAGCGGGAAGAATACGGTTTCGCGATGAAGGTGGGGCAGCACCGCATTTAGCTGGTCTCTCACCCGCTCCGCCAGCAGCGAATCGTCCACGTGATCGCGCATCGTCCACAAGCTGACCCACTCCGGCGTCAGATCGGCCACGCCCCCCGGAGATGGCGGCAGCACCTCAAATGTGGCAGCCACCCCCGACCGCCCGGCACGCGCCGCCGAGAACACCATCTGCTGGAGATGCCAGATGTGCTCCTGGCGATCTTCCGGCAGTTCGGTCTCCACAAAGACACCGCCGCCATCAGCCGCCCGCACCCGACCGGCCTTCTTCTTGCCCACCCGCTTGACCGCCAGATCAATTGCCAGCTTATAGCCCGGCGCGGGCTTGGTTTTGGGAGAGCTGGAAACCGGCAGAGTCAGAAAGCCGACTTCGGCGGGCCGCAGGCCGACCAACAGCCGCTCCTTCTGAGCAAAGAAGCGGTTGCGCTTTCTGGCAGCATCGCGATCCGGCAGGCGGACGCTGGCCGTCACATCCACATCAACATCCGAGGCATTTTGCAGGAGCAGGATGGCTTCAAACGCCCGCCCGGCAGGCGTTCGTGCCGGGCGCACGGCCAGCGCACACTGGACGACATCCAGATTCAGGCGCTCCCCCCCGGTGATCGCGCCCAGCAGATCGGGCAGGTTCATCTTCTCACGATCAGGCATTGGCAGCCTCCACCTGTACAGAAAAGAATACACACCGCTTTCTAGAAGTGTAGCAGAAAGCGGGATTCTGTGTTATCCGGCACAGCCTCCCTACTGCCCGCCGCAGTCTATCACTTCATAGCGCGAATCCGGGCCGGAGACCACGCACTGACAGCCCGGCACGCGCTGGATTTCCAACGGATTGAAGCGAATGGTGATCGTTTCGTCACGGTAGCAAAGGGTTTCTTGCGCGGGGTCTTGATAGTGGAAGCGGGCGCGGAACATATCCTGCCGCAGATCGGCGGAAAAAGAGAGCGAATCCTCCCCGATCTCAAAACCGCCGGGCGGCGCGGCGGCGATCAGGATGGCAGTCAGCAGGGCACAGGGGATCATCAGCACCACAAAAAGAGCGAGCAGCGACGCGATCAGGCAGCCATGCCGCCGCAGCCGCTCCCGAAAGCCATCGGTCAATGAAGACTGCGCGCTCACGTCTCCTCGGCATCATCCACGCCATGCCCGGCGGCCACTTCCACATTCAGCGCGGCAAGCTGCGCCTGTAGAGCCTTAACTTCTGCCTGCAGGGCCTCCACACGTTCGGTCAGGTTGAGGATGACCTCCACGCCCGCCAGGTTCACGCCCAGATCGTTCGTCAGGCGCACGATCTTGCGCAGGCGCTGCACGTCCCGCTCGGTATAGAGCCGGAAGTTGCCCGGCGAACGCTGCGGCACGACCAGCCCCATCTCCTCGTAATTGCGCAGCGTCTGAGGATGCAGGTCAACCAGGCGTGCCACAACGCTGATCGTATAACGTGGTTCGTCCACTCTCGATTCCCGCTCCATTCGCACGTCCACCCAACAAGGTATCACGTCATTGATCAGTTAGGCCGCTCGCCCAGCGTCACCGGAATTTCCAGGGTTTCATCGCCGCGCACGACGGTCAGCATCACCTCATCGCCGGGGCGGGTGTTGACCACCAGATAGCCCACCAGTTCATCCATCGTGTCCACAAATTCGCCGTTGATAGCGACAATAATGTCGCCATCGACCAGAAAGGTCCGCCCCCGAATGGTAACCTCCCGTGTGCCGCCGCGCAGCCCGGCACGGTCGGCGGGCGAATTGGGCACGACTTCCTGAATCAGCACGCCGCTCGTCACCGGCAGGCCCAGCGGCTCTGCCAGGCCGGCCACGCTGAAGCCGCCTTCCGGCGACAGGCTGGAGATGCCCAGCAGCGAATAATGCACCTCACCCTCGGCGATCAGTTCCGGTACAACACGCAGCACGGTGCTGGCCGGGACGGCAAAGCCGACCCCCTGGAATGTGCCCGTCTCCGTGCGGATAGCGGTATTGACGCCCACAACCTTTCCATAGGAATCGAGCAGCGGGCCGCCGGAATTGCCAGGATTGATCTGGGCATCCACCTGAATGATTGATGGATTGTTATAGGGGTCCAGGTTCGGATTCAGCAACCGCCCGGAAGGCAGCGTCCGTCCCAACGCGCTGATCGTGCCCGTAGTCATGGAGCTTTCCAGACCAAAGGGATTACCGATAGCGATCACCCGCTCGCCGACGAAAAGCGCATCCGAATCACCGAACTCCACGGGCAGGAGCCGTGATGGGTCTACGTCCACCTTGATCACGGCCAGATCGGAAAAGTCATCGAAACCTATCAACTGCGCGTCGGTCACGTAGCCATCGCGAAAAGTCACGCGGATACCATCAGCATCGCGGACCACATGCGAGTTGGTGATAATGTAGCCCTCTGCGTTGAAGACGAAGCCGGAACCACTGCCCACATCCACCGGTTCGTGATCTTCCTGAATATTCACCGCCACATCAATGTTCACCACCGCGGGAGAGACACGGTTATACACATTGGCGATCAGGAGATGTTCCAGATCGGCCTGCTGCACCAGGTCCGGCGGCAGCGGACTGGGAGTCGGCTGCAGCAGCGCGGGCGCGCCGCCGCGAATCGGCATATCCACTGCCCGCGCCACAGGCAGGGTCACGTCCGGCGGCTCCGGCACGCCGCCAGCAAAAGCCACCAGAGTCACCGCAAATACGGCGACAACCACCGCCGCCATAATCAGGGGGAAACGCTTACGCAAATTCATCAGATCATCGCTCCGTCTACAACTGCGAAATACCAATCATCGGACAGCAATCCAATTTCCCTGCAGCCACTAATTATGGCGACCGGCACGCATTGCCGCCAGCTTCTCAAAAAGCTGACGTTCCTCCGGGGTTAAATCTTTCGGCACACCGATCAGCACACGTACATAGAGATCGCCATGCTTTTCCGGGTTGCGCAGATGCGGCATCCCGCGCCCGGCAAGCCGGAACTTCTGGCCGGACTGTGTGCCCGGCGGAATCTTCAGCCGCACATCACCGCCCAGCGTCGGGATGCGCACCTCGCCACCCAGCACCGCCGTATACAGGTCAATTGTGAAATCGCGGTACAGGTCATCGCCTTTGCGCTCATACACCGGATGGTCCGCCACCTGCACCTTCAAGTACAGGTCGCCAGCCTCGCCGCCGGCATAGCCTTCCCCCCCCTTACCGCTCAGGCGGACACGGGTGCCCGTCTTTGCGCCGGGGGGAATGTGCACGGTCAGGCGCTTGCCGTTGTAATCAAACACGCGGGTGGTGCCATGATAAGCTTCTTCCAGGGAAATCGTGACCTCATGCTCAAGGTCCTGCCCGCGAATCGGCGTGCGGCGGCGCGTGCGCGGTCGGGTGCGAGTCTGTGTTGTGCCGCCAAAGCCACCCAGCCCGCCGAACAGCATCTCAAAGAAGTCGGAGAAGCCCCCGGCATCGCCTCCGCCGGTGTGAAATTCATAGCGCACATTGCCGCCGCCCGTGCCGCCAAACCCGGCCTGGCGCATCAGGTCTTCCCAGGGTACATTGCCCTGCCCGCCCATGCGCTGCCACTGCTGGTACTGACTGCCCAACTGGTCATACTGGGCGCGTTTTTCCTTGTCGCTGAGCACTTCATAGGCCTCATTGATGGCCTTGAATCGTTCCTCAGCTTTTTTATCGCCGGGGTTGACATCGGGATGATACTTGCGGGCCAGCTTGCGGTAGGCTCGCTTGATTTCCTTTTCGCTGGCGTCCCGGCTCACACCGAGAATTTTATAATAGTCCTTATAATCAGTCATCGTTTCCATGCTATCCACACGTTGTGCATCTGGGATTTATTCTCACGCATTGTAAAACTTAAGTGAATACCTGTCAATTTTATTGCGCCATTTCTTATAAAGTATTAACGTCATCCTCATGAGAGAAACAAGAGACAGGCGGCAAGAGCGTGCGTAGCAGCGACTCGGTGAGCTGCCCGTGAGCGGTAAGCGAAAAGAATCCGGGCGAATTACGCAATCTCTCGTGCGCAAAAAATCAGGCCTGCCAGAGGACATGACAGGCCTGATCGCTATCTTCAACCGTGGGATGGGGGAACTACTGGCCTTCGCCCTCCGTCGCGCCGTTGGATTCCGGCGTGCTCGTTGGCTCAGGGAGTGCCGGGACGGTTACCGCTTCGCCGCTGCCTTCTTCCACCGCTGCGCCAGATTCCCCGGCCTGCGCCGTCAGGCTCTGGAAATCGAAGAGGTAGGGGCTGTTGCTGGGCAGCACGATGATCTGCACATTGTCCGAGAGCGTGTCCACATAGCGCCACTGGATCAGATTCGGATTCTGGCTGATCTGCTCATTGATCAACGCCAACGCCTGGGCATCGGCCTGGGCGCGGAGCAAAATCGCGTCCGCCTCGGCCTGAGCGCGAATACGGATCGCTTCTGCTTCACCGTTGGCCCGCTCAATCGTGGACTGCCGCTCGCCTTCAGCCTCGAAGATCGCGGCGTCACGCTGGCCCTGGGCCTGAACACGCAACTGCTCCGCTTCCTGCTCGGCCCGCAGCCGATCCTGCTCGGCCACCTGCTTCTCTTCCACAGAGCGGGCATATTCCTCGCTGAACTGGATATCACGGATCAGGAAGTCCGTCACCTGCAGGCCTTCTTCGGCGAACCGTTCGGAAACGATCTGCTCAATGCCCTGACGCAGCGCCTCCCGCTGGGTGCTGTAGACTTCTTCCACATTGTAGCGGGCCACCTCATCGCGAATGATGCCGCGCAGGGTCGGGCGCACCAGTTCGTTCTGGTAGCGGTTCTGCCAGCGCTGGTGCACGATATTCACCCGCTCAGGATCGATGCTGTAGATGATCGTGGCGTCAATCCGCACTTCCTGCCCGTCGGCGGTGCGGGCCGTCACCGCGTCATCCCCCTGAATGGCCCCCTCACGCGCCGCGCCAGACATCGTATATTCCTGCTGGGCGACCGAGTAGATGGTCACATCCTGGATCACCGGGATGACGATATGCACGCCGGGGCCGCGCGGCTCCAGCAAATCGCCGCTTATCTGGTCAAACACGACCGCCACTTCCTGCGGCTGGACGATGATCACGCCCTGGCTGATGACGCTGAACAGTACACCAACGATCACGCCGACTACAGCCAGAATGACCCCGTTACGGGGCGGGCGGTTCTGTGACGCCGAAGCCACCGCCAGACCGATCCCGGCGATGACAGCCACCCATCCTGCCAGCGCAATGAAACCTAATGCGCCACTGATTCCCATGAAATCCCTCCGTTTCCTCAGACGAACAGATCACCTGTCACTGCAGGTGTTTAACGACTATTCAGACATTTTGCGACCGCATTATACCACGCCCGGCGAGGCTTTCCTGCCGGTAACCCGATAACAGGCTGACATCGCCCTCCTTCCACCGATCCAGGCGGGCCAAAAAACCTTGACAATGGGCCACCTGCCCGCTACAATGCGGGCAACATTGCCAATCGAATACGCCGTTAAACGGCAGTGAACGGGAGTAGTACGCCACCGCTGCAGCGAGCCAGGGATAGTGTGAGCCTGGCAGGGCACGTACAGCGGATGCCTGAGGCCGAACTCGCCCGGGAGTCGTGACGCTGAATGCCCGTCAGAGGCGTCACCGGGATGCGCCCGTTAGCGCGCCAATGAGTGGATGGCAAATCATATGGGCCCGTAGCTCAGTTGGGAGAGCGCCACAATGGCATTGTGGAGGTCAGGGGTTCGAGCCCCCTCGGGTCCACAGCAGCGCGTGCCATCAAACAGGGTGGTACCACGGAGCAGCCCCTTCGTCCCTGAACAGGAAGAAGGGGCTATTTGCATTCTGGCCGAAATATGGTAATTTGTGGACTAAATTGTTCGGATTTTATCGGAAGCACCGGCTGCCCGCAGCAAATGAAGATGTGAGCAAAAAGGAACATACTCATGGCCGACAAATCCAGGCGCACCCTGTTAGACCGGATTCGTGACGTGCTTGCACAACTTGACCGACTTCTTAACCCGCAGCCGCGGCCCGCGCCTGTACCGGTGCCCGTTCGTGTTCGTAAGGACCGTCGTTAACGCGATTCACTCCTGACGAGTCAACTCCGGTCGGTAGGTGCGGCAAGCGCTTACCGGCCTTTTTTATTCGTCCGTGATCTGTTGCCTTGACCCAATCACATCGCTGGCAGTGCATTCGTACCCAAAAGGACATGTCTGATGAGCGAGAAATATAACCCCAAAGAAATCGAGGCACGCTGGCAGGCACGCTGGGAGGCCGATCAACTGTATCGCTCGGTAGTTGACCTCAGCCGTCCCAAGCACTATGCCCTGACCATGCTGCCCTACCCCTCCGGCGACCTGCACATCGGCCACTGGTACGCCATGTCTCCCTCCGATGCGCGGGCACGCTATATGCGCATGAAGGGTTACAACGTGCTGTTTCCGATCGGATTCGATGCCTTCGGCCTGCCGGCGGAAAATGCCGCCATCAAGCGCAAGATTCACCCCAAAAAGTGGACCTACGCCAACATCGAAAACATGCGGCAGCAGCTCCGCAGTATGGGCGCGATGTTCGACTGGCAGCGTGAGGCCGTCACCAGCGACCCGGAATACTACAAGTGGACGCAGTGGTTTTTCCTGCAGTTCTATAAATACGGCCTGGCCTACCGCGCCGAGGCGGCGGTGGACTTCTGCCCGACGTGTAATACCACGCTGGCCCGGGAGCAGGTCTGGGGGGAAGACCGGCACTGTGAGCGCTGCGGCACGCCGGTGATCAAGAAGAATCTGGCGCAGTGGTTCTTCCGTATCACCCAATATGCCGACGAGCTGCTGGATTTCGCACGTATCAACTGGCCGGAGCGCGTCCGGGTCATGCAGACCAACTGGATCGGGCGCAGCGAGGGCGCAGACGTCATCTTTCACACCGAGGGGGGCGACCCCATCGAAATCTTCACCACACGACCCGACACGCTGTGGGGCGCAACCTTCATGGTGCTGGCCCCGGAGCATCCACTGGTGGAGAAGATCACGACCGACGCGCAGCGCCCGGAAGTGGACGCCTATGTAGCAGAAGCGGCCCGTAAATCCGAGATTGACCGCACCGCCGAAACAGGCGAAAAAACCGGCGTCTTCACCGGAGCCTATGCCATCAACCCGGTCAACAACGAGCGTATCCCGATCTGGGTGGCCGACTACGTGCTGATCACCTACGGCAGCGGCGCGATTATGGCCGTGCCTGCCCACGACCAGCGCGACTTTGCCTTTGCCCGCAAATACGGGCTGGAAGTGCGCGTTGTGATCAGGCCAGAGGATTCCGATCTGGACGGCGCGACGATGACCGAGGCTTACGATGGCCCCGGCGTGATGGTCAACAGCGGGCCGTTCGACGGGACGCGGGTCACCACGGACAAGGGGCGCAAGAACCCCGGCATCAGCGCCGTGATTGACTGGCTGGAAGCGCAGGGCATCGGTCATGAGGCCGTCAATTACCGACTGCATGACTGGCTGATCAGCCGCCAGCGCTATTGGGGCGCGCCGATCCCGATGATCCACTGCCCGGAGTGCGGCACCGTACCCGTGCCGGAAGAAGAACTGCCGGTGCTGCTGCCGGAAGACGTGCAGTTCATGCCGACAGGTGAATCGCCGCTGAAGTTTCATGACGGCTTCCGTAAGACAACCTGCCCGCAGTGCGGCGGGCCTGCCGAACGCGAAACCGACACCATGGACACCTTCATGTGCTCGTCATGGTACCAGTACCGCTACCTGAGTCCGCACTACGACGGCGGGCCGTTCGACCCGGAGGAAGGCGCGTACTGGCTGCCGGTTGACCAGTACACCGGCGGCATCGAGCACGCCACCATGCACCTGCTGTACACACGCTTTTTCACCAAAGCCATGCGCGACTGCGGCGTCTTCAAGCCGACGGAAGCCGTCATGCAGCAGATCGGGCGCGACACGGAGGGCGTCTTTGATG
>Ga0256841_1002897_pt1 | contig 13246 bp, 6 predicted proteins | sample 356308metaG_FD_185971 | JGI IMG/M metagenome (GOLD analysis project Ga0256841, IMG submission 185971) | Hydrothermal vent microbial communities from Mid Atlantic Ridge, Atlantic Ocean - 356-308 | ecosystem: Environmental > Aquatic > Marine > Hydrothermal vents | place: Atlantic Ocean: Mid...
CGGGCCGTGGCTCCAGTCGCGCGTCGGCTACTCGATCGACCTGGCTGGCGTGAGCGTGCATCCGGTCGTGCTCGTGTTCATTATCGGGATCGCGCTCCAGGGGCTCGCCGAGTGCTTCCTATCGCCAAAGTGGCTTGAATATGTGTCGAAACAGGCGCCGCGCGGCGAAGTGGGGCTCTACCTGGGCTACTCGCACCTGACCACGTTCTTCGCGTGGTTGTTCGGTTTTGTCATGGCCGGCTTCCTGCTGGCGGGTTTTTGCCCCGACCCACGCACGTTGCCCGCCGACGTGCGCGAGCAGTGGCGTCTCGCGACCGATTCCCATTACCGCTTCATGCTGCCTGCCAGCATGACGCCCGATCTCGAACACGACGGCCCCGTGCCCGAATCGCTCCGCGCGGTGCTGACCGCGGGCGGCTGCTCCATCCCCGCCGACGCACGCCTCGAACGGGTCCGGGACGAGTCGACCTGGAAGAAAAAACCCCCGCGGAAATGGAAGATCGCCTCCCCCGACGTCACGTACACCATCACCGAATCGCGCTTCAAGCAACACGACCCGGAGCACGAAATCGTCGAGCTGCTCGTCTCCGCCAGCACCCCGCGGCCGGACAATACCCACCCGCCCCTGCCGCCGGCCTACAGGCGTGCGCACTACTTGTGGTTCGTTTTTGCGGCGGTGGGGATGCTGGCGTTCGCGGCGCTGTTGCTGTTCAAGTTCGTCACCGCGCGGATCGACCAGCGACGAGGTTTTTGATTTTCCATCGGGGGCGCTCTACGCTGAAAGGCATGACGACCGCAACCGCCGACGCCCCGATCGCCTGCCGGCGTGCCGACACGCCGCCACCCGCCGACCCGACCGTCGCGTACATTCTGGGCCCGCCGCGCAGCGGTACCACGATGCTGGGCTACGTGTTGGCCGGGGGCTCGGGCGTGCTTTCGCTCAGCGAACCCTACCTCGCGCACAGCGTGACCCGGGATTGGCAACTCCACCGCATGTTTCTCAGGCTCCAGGCGACCGGCAAGCTGCGCCGCCGGCGACCGCCCTTTCACGGTGACAGCGAACAATTCGGCGCGTTTCTGCGTCAAATGGCGCTCGACAACGGTTATCGCCGCATCGTGATCAAGGAAACCTACCGGCGCGCGGCACCGCATCCCGACTGGTCCAACGAGTCGTTGATCGAGCGATTGGCCTCGAGCGGTGCGCCGATCCTGGCCTTGATCCGCCATCCCTACGACGTGGCTGCCTCGACCATCAAGTTGTGCCGATGGGTGATCGGGCTTCCGGGGTGGTTCTTGCGGCTGCGGGCGCCCAATCTGCCCACGTTTCGAACCGCGACCGATGTGGTCCGCTGGGCCGCGGGGAACTGGCATGCCTACGTCGAGTGGACACGCCACCACGGGCTGCCTCTGACGCGCTACGAAGATTTCGTGTGCGATCCGGAGCGGCGGCTACGCGACGTTTGCGCGCGGCTCCAGGTGCCGTTCGAGCCCCGGATGCTCGACTTTTCCCATCGTCGCATGGCGTTTGGCGGGCTGGGCGATCCCGAGGTGCTCAGGACGCCGAGGCCGATCGACCGGACCGCGATCGGGCGTGGCCGGCGGCTCAGTGACGAGCAACTGCGGATCGTCCGCGAGCGGTGCGGCGCGCAGGCGGCGGAGTTGGGCTACGACTTGTGATCTTTTCGCGGGGGGAAAAAAACAGCTCGGAACCGGCCGGCGCTGCGCGAACCGGGTGCCCGGGCCGGTGTACAATCAGGTGGCAGAGTGGGCCAGGCGGCCGCCGACTCGCCGGCGCGCATTCGTTGCGACGGGTGCGAATCGCGCGGGTCGGAGGAAAGTCCGAACTGGACAGGGCACGGTGGTGGCTAACGGCCACCGGGAGCGATCCCAGGGAAAGTGCCACAGAAAACACACCGCCGATGGACGCCCGCCGGCGTCACAGGCAAGGGTGAAAAGGTGCGGTAAGAGCGCACCGCGCGGCCGGCGACGGTCGCGGCACGGTAAACCCCACCGCCAGCAAGCCCAAATAGGGGGCGATGAGTCGGCCCGGCTCGCAATCAGCCCCGGGTAGGGCGCTCGAGCCCGCCGGTAACGACGGGCCCAGATGAATGGTCGCCACCCCCGTGCGGAGCACTCGGCGGACGCCACCGGCGAGGCTCGCCGCCCGGCGTTTCGCGCGGGGGGACAGAATTCGGCTTATCGGCCCACTCTGCCACTGTTGCATTTCCGAGGCTGGCGACACGCGCGGGATCGCACCGGCGCACGCGATTCTCGCCCGAGCGGACGGTCGCGCCCGGGCGCCACGCCTTGGTCGGCTCGGTCGGATCGTGGTCTTCCCCGCTGGGGCTCGGCCGGCCGCCATTGACCCCGCCGGCTACGCCCCGATAATGGCGCCCAGTCGAGCGCGGTACCGCTTACCCCTGAACGAGAACACGCGACGTGCATGTGCGTAACGGAAACCCCCCGGCCTCACCCCGGCGTTCCCGCCGGCAAACTGCCCCGCGGGGCCGGCACGCTTGGGCGGTCGTGCTGCTGGTGCTCGCGGCCCTGCCCGTCGTGGCCCAGGTCGAGCCCGACGAGGAGCCGCTGCTGCCCGAGGCGATCAGCTCCGCGGATATCGAAATGCACGGCCGGTATGTCCGCCAGTGGCGCGAGCCCGACGGCACGCACGTCCTGATGTTCAACGGCGACTTCGAGCTGGTGGCCGACCGCCGCCGGCTTGCCGCCAACGACGCGGTCATCTGGATCGAACGCCGCAAGGCGGCCGATGGTCGGCGAAACTACTTCGAGTTGATGGTCTACCTCTCGGGGGAGGCCGAGGTGCGCGAGCCGGCCGGCACGACCACCACGGATAACACGCTGCTCGTCACGAACATCCGCACCTACGGTCGCATCGTCAAGTCCGAGGATGCCCGCGCGCCGGAGCCCCGCCGGGACACACCGCTCTACAAGGCGGCCGCCCGGGCCCGAAGGCGTTTCCTCGCCGGCGAGCCCACTCGGACCCACGAACCCCCCGCCGTGGTCGTCGCCCGGCCCGAGGAGCTGCGCAAAGCCAAACGCCCCGCGCCCACGATCTACTATAACTTCGGACGCATCGACGTCGCCCAGACCCCGGATGGCGAAACCGTCCAGGTTGTCACGGACGGCGTATATCTCTCCCGCGCCGGGGGGGCCGATTCCCCCGTGCTGGAGATTCGGGCCGACAGCGGCGTGGTCTTCCTGCCTCCCGCCGGCGAAGGTCTGCTCGACCAGACCCCCACCAACGCGCCGACTCCGGCACCGCCCGCGAAGCTACCGGGCGGCGAACCGCTCCCCCAAGCCAAGGCCGCCGGCGCAAAACCGGCTCCCGGCCGGTCGCCCCAGCCCGCGCCCTGGGCGCTCAAGGGCAGCGGTCTGGGCAAGAGTATCGAGGCGGTGTACCTCGAAGGCGATGTCGTGCTCTCCCTCGGACCGCGCTTCGTCCGCGCGAACCGGCTCTACTACGATTTTCGCCGGGATCGCGCCATCCTGCTCGACGCCGTGTTCCGCACGGACATCCCGCAGCGTGGCGTGCCGCTGTACGTGCGGGCCAGTGAGATTCGCCAGCTCTCGGCCCGCGAGTTCACCGCCCGCCACGCCCGCGTCAGTACGAGCGAGTTCTACACGCCGAGCTATCACCTGGGCGTCGGCGAGGTGTACCTGCGCGACCGCACCGTGTTCAACGCGAAGGGCGAGCCCGAGTCGGCGCTGGCCGGCACATACGAGCTGCGCAATGCCACGCTCAACGTCGAGAACGTGCCGATCCTCTGGTGGCCCTACAGCCGGGGCGACCTCAGCTCGACGGAGACCAGCATCCGCAATTTCCGGGCGGGTTACCGCGACAATCGCGGCGCCGCGGTCGAGAGCGAGTGGTACCTGTTCAACCTGCTGGGCGTCTCGCCTCCGCCCGGGGTCGATGCGTCGTTGCGGCTCGACTACTACTCCAAACGTGGTCCGGGCATCGGCATCGAGGGCAAGTACCAGCGGGAAAACTTCTTCGGTCTCACCCGCAACTACTTCATCCACGACCACGGCGAGGACGAGCTCGGCCCGCTTCAGGACGACGAGCCCGACACGCACAACCGCGGCCGCATCCTCTGGCGCCACCGCCACTACCTGCCCAACGACTGGGAGCTCACCCTCGAAGTCGCCTACGCCAGCGATCCGGGTTTCCTCGAGGAATACCGCAAGTCCGAGTGGTTCGAGGACAAGACCCAGGAAACCGTCTTCTACCTCAAACGGGCCCGCGACACCCACGCCATCTCGATGCTCGCCAATTGGCGGACGCTCGATTACATCAACCAGACCGAACACCTGCCCGATTTCACCTACCGGCGCATCGGCGATACCTGGCTCGATCCGGTTGTGCTCTACCACGAATCGCGGCTGGGGGACGTGCGCTATCGTCTCGACGGGCGACACTTCGTCCGCACCCGCAATTTCTCCAACGACGGCGAAACCGATGTGACCTTCCGCACCGGCCTGCGCGAAGAAGCCGAGTTGCCGATCAAGCTCCCCGGCCTCAATATCGTCCCCTTCGCCGTCGGACGGGCCGACTACTGGGACGGCCACCCCCGCGGCCACGGCGGGTTGTGGCGCGGCATGGGACTCTATGGCATCCGCGCCGGTGCGTACTTCGGCCGCGTTTTCGACAACATCCGCTCCGAACTGCTCGATATCGACGGAATCCGCCATATCGTTCAGCCCCATTTCGTCGGCTGGTGGGCCCACAGCAACGCCCGTAGTGACATCATCAGCCCCTTCGACGAGGGCATCGAAACCATCGACGACTTCTACGGCGTCGGCTTCGGGTTGCGCCAGGTCTGGCAGACGCATCGCGGCGGCGATCGGCCCCGCATCGTCGATCTGCTCACCCTCGACATCGAAGCGGGTTTCTTCGGCGACAAGCAGAACGAAACCTCCAACGGCTACGTCAATCCGCTGCGTCCCGAGGACAGCCGCACACGCAACCACATCGCCGGCAACCTCATCTACCGCATGAGCGACACGACCACGCTGCTCTACGACTTCAATTACGATTTCGACGACAACCGTTTCGATCGCAACAACGTCTCCCTCGCCGTTCAACGCTCCCCACGCCTGGCCTACGTCTTCGGCTGGCGCCACGCCGGCGAAATCCAGCTCGACCTGATGGGCGGCGGCTTCAACTACCGGCTCAACGAGAAACACATTTCGGCGTTTCGCATCTGGTACGACGTCGATCGCGGCAAGCTCGGCGAAATGACCGTCTCGCTCATCCGCCGCCTGCCGCGCTGGTACTTCGCCGTCAACTTCGAAGTGGACGAAGTATTCGACGATTACACGATCTCGATCTCGCTCTGGCCGGAGGGGATCCCCGAGTGGACGCTCGGCTCGCGCCGTTTCACGGGCCTGAGCCGGTCGATGGCTATCAAGCCCTGAGCCCGCGGACAAACGCTTGTCCGGCCGGCCCCGCGGCGCTATTCTTACCATCGTGGGTGCGCAGGCCGGTCGGGGGCGTCCTTTCCGCGACCGCCACGACGCACCGGAATGGAGTCACGCCATGATGACACACCCGACCCGACCGGTCCGCCGGCTGACGCTGCTGGCGCTGCTCGCCGTGATCGCCGTCCCGCTGCGGGCCGAGATCACCTCGATTCAGGGCTCCGTCGAGGCGGAGGTGGCCGAGCTGCGCGACGGTTCGGCGGGCGATCGTGATCGCGTATTCGAGGCGTTCCCCGATACGGCGACGACGTTGCCCATCGACGCCATCGCCCGGCTGTTGAGCGGTTCGGGGGAGGTCGAGGGCGTGGGCATCTCGGCCGCCCAGTTCGCCGACCCCCGTGACCTCGCCCAGCCCAACCCCGAAGAATTCGCGATCAACCTGGCGCTCAACAGCGTTTCCTCCTCGGTGGCCTACCAGGGGCGGGCGATCACCCGCGAAGTGCGCGCCGTGACGTTCACGCCGGCGGAGTTTCCGCAGATTCCCACCGGCGAGCGGGTTCCCGTGTTCGGACAGATTTTCCTCGACGGCGCCCTCGCCGTGTTCGCGCTCGATGCGCAGACCGACCTTACCGGCGCCCACGCCACCATCCGCGTGGAAGTCTTGCGCCACGGCGGGAGCCTCCCCGACGAAACCGTCTTCCGCGGCGAGATCGACCTGCGGGGTACCACCGACGGGCAGGTGCGGGTCGTCACCAGCGGTGATATCCCCGCCGCCCGCCTGATCCTGACCAACCTTTCCGTCCTCAACAGCGATTTCGCCGCCTTTCACGCGCTCATCATTCCGCGCCTCACCATGACCTACCCCTACGATGCCGTCGTCGGCGAGTCGTTTACCCTTTCCGCGAACATCACCGCCGAGGCCGGAAACCTTCCGGGCCGCACCGGCGTCGCGGTCATCCTCGGCACGCCGGTCGATTCGCTGGCCGACGTGATCCGTCTCACCCGTGGCCAACAGGTCGCGGCCAAGACGATCACGGCCTTGCAGAACGAGCGAGCCCACCCCACCGGCACGCCCGTGACGCCGGACCCGGGGCTGGGGCCGCTGCTTCCGGCGTGCGGTCTTGTCGGTTTCGAGGGGTTGCTGGGTTTCGTAGCCCTCGCGGGTTGGCGCATACGCGGATCGCGTTGGAGGCGGTAGCGCCGCCCGTGGCAAACGCTCGCCGGGGGCTGTCTTTGACGACGGCGCGGATATCATCCGGTGACGGCCGCGACTTGGCCGGGAAGATGGTGACCAAGCGGGTCCAGTCGTGGGCCCGACGACCGAGACGAGCGACGGGAGCCGCATGTTCTATCTTCGTCTGGTGATTACGGCGCTGCGCAGCCTGGATACGCACTTTCTCCGCTCGCTGCTGGCGACGCTCGGGGTGTTGATTGGCGTGGGGTCGGTCGTGGCCTGCATGTCGATCATCGAGGGGGCCACCAACAAGGTGCTCGACAGCTTCAGCGCGCTGGGGTCGAACGTGCTCTACGTGACGCCCGCCGCCGCCCGCGTCGAGGGTCGGCGTGTCGGTGCGGCCCAGTCGCTGCGTATCAAGGACATTCACTACCTGATGCGTGAGCTTCCCGACGACATCCAGGCCGTCTGCGGCGAAGCCATCAGCAGCGACCTCGTCAAGCACTTTCGCAAGTCCGACAGCTTCACCATCATCGCCACTTCCGACGACTACTTCCGCATCAACGAGTTCAAGGCCCAACTCGGCAAGGTCATCACGAAACGTGTGGCCGAAGACGAGACCGCGCGCGTCGCCGTGCTCGGCTCGAAGGTCGCCGAAAAACTCTTCGGCGGCATGGACCCGGTCGGGCAGACGATCAAGATTCGCGGCTCGTCGTACCGCGTGATCGGCGTGATGGAGAAGCGCGGCAACGTCGGGCTGGGCGTCAACGCCGACGACACGGTCTACATCCCCCTCAAATCCGGGCTCAAGCGTTATTTCAACCGCAAGTGGCTCAACTGGCTGACCGTGCAACTCGTCGATCCCGACAACATCGAGGAGGTGCAGAACAAGGTCACCGCCGCGCTCCGCCGCGCCCATCACATCCGCATCGGCCAACAGGATGATTTCAAGATTTACACGCAGGAGGAGATTCTGCGGCAGGTCAACGACATCAGCATCATCTTCAAGATCGTGTTCTACAGTATCGCCGGTATCAGCCTGGTCGTCGGCGGCATCGGCATCATGAACATCATGCTGGTGAGCGTCACGGAACGCACGCGTGACATCGGCGTGCGGATGGCCGTCGGCGCCCGGCGGGGTGATATCCTCGTCCAGTTCCTGGTCGAATCACTCATCATCAGCCTCGTGGGCGGGGCGTTGGGCTTGCTGTTGGGCGTGATGTTCGCCGACCTGCTGGACAAGGTCTTTCAGGGCATGTTCATGACCCAGATCACGTTCAACGTGGTGCTCACCGCCCTGATCACGATCAGCGTCGTCGGCATGCTCAGCGGCATCTACCCCGCGTTCAAGGCCAGTCGCCTCGACCCGGTCGAAGCCCTGCGCTACGAGTAGCCGCGGGCGTCCCGGCGGCTAGGTGCGGATGATCTTCAGCGGCGCGAAGTTGCCTTTCAGAACCTGCGCCGGCCTGATCTTGAGCCAGTCGCGCAGGACGGCGGCGTAGACCCGCCGAAAATCGCACCCGAACGCGAGGTCGCCCCGGTGCAAGCGGCGCAGGTCGGGATGGCGCATGTGCAGCCCCGGCCGGATGCGCGAGCCGAACAGGAACATCGGCGCTGCTTCGCCGTGGTCGGTCCCGCCGCTGGCGTTTTCCTCGACCCGCCGGCCGAACTCCGAGAACGTCATCACGAGCACGCGGTCGAGCAGGCCCGCCTCGCGCAGACGCCGCACGAACTGCTGCATCGCGGACCCGAGGTCGCGCATGAGGTTCTGGTGGCGTCCGATCTGGTTCGTGTGCGTGTCGAACCCGCTCATCGACACGTAGTACACCTTCGTCGGCAGGTCCGCCTCGATCATGTTTGCGACCATATCGAGCGACCGGCCCAGGGCGCCGCCGACCCCTCCCCCGCGCCGCCGCCCGCGGCGGCTGCGGCGTCTGCCCCCGGCCGCGGCACGGATCTCCTCGGCCCCCAGCAACGCTTCGAGACCGGCCCGCTGTACGAATTCCTCCGTCGGATTGTGGGCTCGCGGCAAATCGCCGGATTCGTTGTTGAGTCGCCGGAACAACGCCGCCGCCGACTCGTCGTGGTTCCCGACGCGCCAGGTCAGCGCTTCGGCGTTCTCGAATGCCAGCGGTGTGAAACGCGCCCCCTGGAGCGCGAAGGGCGCCTCGCGGGTCAGCGCGATCGCTTCGATCGGCTCGGCCACCGCCGCCCCCTTCTTGCAGCACGCGTCGAAATAACGCCCCAGCCATCCCTCGTGGCTGCGCATCCGCGGGTCCGCGCACTGCCAGATGTCGGTCGAAGTGAAGTGGCTGCGGTTGGGGTTGGGATAGCCCACCCCCTGCACGATCGCCATCTGCCCCGCGTCGAACAGCTCCTTGAGGCCCACGGCGGCGGGATGGAGCCCCAGCCCGTCGGTGAGCCGCAATACGTCCTTTTTCGCGATTGCCAGCCGGCGGCGGGCCTTGTAGTACGCATCCTGCTCGAACGGAATCACCGTATTCAGGCCATCGTTGCCGCCGGCAAGCTGGACGACCACCAGGATGCGGTGGCTGTCACCCCGGCCTGCCCCGCGTTTCTCAGGACCGGCGAGCGCCTCCGCGGCCCGGCCAAGGAAGACCGGCAGTGTTCCCGCCGTCGAAAGCAGTGTCAGGCTCCCCGCGAGAAACTCGCGCCGGCTCGTGTAGAACGGTTGATCGGACATGGTGTTTCCTCTCGATTCAGCCTTTGAGGCCTCCGCGGCCCGGTAGCCTCACGCCCCGGTTTCGCCTGCGTGCCCTCGGGCCGACCGCACTCGGCGGGCACTCTTCGCGGGCGGCCGAACCCGGGCCGTCCACCCGACGCGATCCTGCCGGCCGGCCCATGGCCGGGCGGACCGGTCAGTTCAACTGGTATTCGGGCGTGCTGCACAAGAGGTGCATCACGCGGCGAACACGCCCCAGCGTCTCGCGGTCGGCCGGGTCGAACGCCTGTTCCTGCCCGCGCAGGTATACGATCAGCGCGGCCCGCTTGTCCGCAGCCAGCGGCACCGCCAGCAGGTGCTGGCTCAGAAAATCGACCACCGCTTCGGCGTCGGCGAGGTGGTAACGCTCGATCCAGGGTCGCGGGTCGAACGGCGGCTGCTTCCCGCGCCCGAGCCGCGAGCCGGCGCCGCCCCCGGCTCCCATCATGCCCATCGCGCCGCCGGCGGTCTGACCCGTGTCGAGACGCCGCCCCTTGCCGCGGCGCATCACTCGGTAACGTCGCGAAAAGCGCGCGTCATCCGCGCCCCCATAGATCAACGCCGCCACGCTGTTGTACCGGTTGAACAGGCTGCCGGTGTCGATCCATTTGGTTCCGCCGTCCCAGCCCTTGACGTTCGGCGGCTGGAAGAGCTGTTGTCCCATGCCGCTGATGGCCTGCTCGGCGCTGGCGAGTGGGACGATCTTTATTCCCAGACTGCGCGCGGTCCCTACGATCAGTTCGACGGGGCTTTTGACGAGCGTGCCCCGGGCCGAGGGTGCGTAGAACGCCCGGCTCGTGAACAGCGTCCGCAACACCGGCTTGAGCTCGTACTTGTTCTTGCGAATGCACGACGCCAGCGCCTTGACCAGCCGCTTGTGCGGATCGGGGCGACAGAAGTACACGAGCAGCTTGCGGGCCAGGTATTCGGAACACGCTTTCTGGTCGAGAATGATGTCTACGATGTCGTCGCCGTCGAAGTTGCCCGAACGCCCCAGGAAATGCTTCCAGCCGAAATCGTGCTGTCGCGGTCGATACACGAGTCCGTTCTCGCCGAGCGCCCAGCCGGTAAACGCCCGGGCCGATTCCTGGATGTCTTTCTCCGTGTAGTGCCCGATCCCCAGCGTGAACAGCTCCATCAGCTCACGCGCGTAGTTCTCGTTGGGATGCCGCTTGCGGTTTCGCACGCCGTCCAGGTACAGCAGCATCGCCGGATCCTTGCTCACCGCGTGGACCAGCGCGCCGAAGTTGCCCGTGGCGTAGCGGCGAAAAAGCCGGTTCTGCTCGTAAAGCAGCCGGGCCCGGTGTACCTCGCGCATCCCGCTGGTGAAATGACCGTGCCAGAACAGCGTCATGTGCTCTTCGAGTGGCCGTGGCGACTCGACCATCCGCTCGATCCACCACATCCGCACTTCTTCGATCGCCTGCTGCTCTTTGCGACGAAGTTGCTGGCGAAGCTTACGCCGCTCCTCTTCCGATAACACACGCTCTCGCTGGCGAATCTCCCCCCGCGTCAAGCGCAAGTCCTCGTCGAACACCGGCGGGGCCGGATCGTAGCGAAAGTCCTCGTAGTCGACGAGCGAGGCCACCGCCCGCGTAACCCCCATCTTCACCAGCGCGTCGATTTGCGCCGGCGTTCCTCCAAAACCCGCCCGACGAAGCAGATGCGCCGCCTTCGCCCGATCCCAATCCCCCGGCTTGATCGGCTTGAGCGACAACGCATCCTCCCCGCCAGTCGCCGCCGACGGCCACCAAACCGCCAACCCAACCAACAACAAATATCGGAACATATCCCGGCCTCATCAGGCGAACACGAACGGTCTGCCTCCGCTTGACAATTTCGGCTTCCCGAGCACCCTTTATAGAGGGTAAACGAGCGCGCGTTGACGTGTATTGCCTCCGGACTGCGCCACCGACGGTGTCCCCAGCCTATCACGATTCTATCCGCCTTGCGCGGCCCGGCAGCCCGTCCTCCTCCACCCCCGACGCCAACGGCGCGGCGCGGTGCTCCGGTGGCGACGAAATGCCCGGCGACATCCGCCCTCCGGCCGCCTCGCTTGCTGAACCGCGAGCGAGAACCCCAAACGCGCGCGAGACCGCCTCAGCTCAGGAATTATCGTTGCAATTCGTCCGCCCGCCCGCTACAAACGAGATGAGGGAAGCCAAGTCGGGATGGGGCCGGGCTGTCTCGTGAAGCGCGCCCATCTCCACGCCGGACGTGTTGATCCGACCCACAGCCGGGCTTCTCATGGTGGCGGGTGCGTGCGTTTCTCGCGGCGGCCCGCGGTGTTTCGTCATCCCATCGGGAGTTCAGGAATGAGGCCAAGAACCAGGTTTGTTGGAATTTTGGGAGGGGTATTGCTTGCGCTGGCGGTCGCGGCGCAGGCGTCATGGATCGACCCCACGTTGCAAAAGGTATTATCGGAAAGCGGCCCGCAAGACACCATCTCGGTGCTCGTCTACATGGATGCGCAAGTCGATCTCCAGGCCCTCGACGCCTCCTTCAAGAGCACCACGCAGCGCACGCCGTTGCGCGTGCGGCACGAAACGGTCGTGCGTGCCCTTCAGCAGAAAGCCCTCGCGGGGCAGGTCGGCATCCTCACGCAGATGAAAGAGCTCGAGGCCGCCGGCGAGGTCAGCTCGTTCAAGACCTTCTGGATCCGCGACATCCTGCGGGTCGAGGCGACGCCCGCCGGCATCGCCAAGCTCGCGGACCGTCCCGATGTTCGCGTCATCTACTACAACTACGAGATCACGCTCGACGGGCCGGTCACTGAGGTCGATCCGAACCCGGCCGGCGACACCCACCCGCCTCGCGGGCCGCGCTCTCCCGAGCCCGGCCTGGTCGCCATCCGCGCTCCCGAAGTGTGGGCGCTTGGCTTCGACGGTACCGGCGTGCTCGTCGCCACCCTCGACACGGGGGTGGACGGTAACCATCCCGCGCTCGCCAGTCGCTGGCGCGGCGTCGCCGACCCGCGCTACAGCGGGCACCCCGACTGGGCCTGGTTCGATCCGGTGACCCACACCACCTTCCCCCAGGCCTTCGGATCGCACGGCACCCACACGATGGGTACCGTTTGCGGCGGTGCGCCCGGGGACCAGGTCGGCGTGGCTCCCGGTGCCCAGTGGATTCATGCGGGGGTGATCGACCGCGTGGACATCCCCACCACCGTCGCCGACGCGATCGCCGCGTTTCAGTGGATGCTCGACCCGGACGGTGACCCGGCGACCAACTGGGACGTGCCCGATGTGTGCTCGAATTCGTGGCGCGTGACCGACGCCCACGGCTATCCGCCTTGCGACGAGACGTTCTGGACCTACCTCGACGCCTGTGAAGACGCCGGGATCGTGATCCTCTTCTCCGCGGGCAACGAGGGCCCGGGCGCCAGCACGATCGGCCGCCCCCCCGACCGCGCCACCAACGATTATCGCACCTTTTCCGTCGGTGCCGTCGATGCCAACACCACCGGCTGGCCCATCGCGAGTTTCTCGTCGCGCGGCCCGTCCTATTGCACTCCCGACGGCAGCGCCGCCATCAAACCCGAGGTCGTCGCGCCCGGCGTGGACATTCGATCTTCGGTCCCCGGTGGCGGATACCAGTCCGGCTGGAGCGGCACGTCGATGGCCTCTCCTCACGTCAACGGCACGGTCGCCCTCATGCGCCAGGCTTGTCCCGATCTGACACCCGCCGAAATCAAGCAGATTCTGTTCGATACCGCGGTCGATCTCGGTTCCACCGGCGAAGACAACGACTACGGCTGGGGCATGATCGACGCCTACGCCGCCGTCCAGGAAGCGCTCTCGATGTGCAGCGGTGCGCCGCGGGCGCGCGACATCGACGTGCAGACACCGGTGGACGTGGCGGTGGATATCACGCTGGACGCCACCGATTATGACGGCCTGCCCGAC
>Ga0256841_1002898_pt1 | contig 13243 bp, 12 predicted proteins | sample 356308metaG_FD_185971 | JGI IMG/M metagenome (GOLD analysis project Ga0256841, IMG submission 185971) | Hydrothermal vent microbial communities from Mid Atlantic Ridge, Atlantic Ocean - 356-308 | ecosystem: Environmental > Aquatic > Marine > Hydrothermal vents | place: Atlantic Ocean: Mid...
AGGAGCCGGATATATGGAAAAAGGAGTTTACCGTTCCACCCCGAACAGTATAATGAAAGCTTTTACTTCCGATGAGTTTAATGAAGTTAGTAAAAAAGCAATTGAAAGAGTAATTAAATTTTATTCGGAATGATTTTTTAAGCAAGACGAAAAACGCAAGAAGCTAGACGTTGCACGGACTTTAAGTCTGTAATTAAAATAACATTATTATTTTAGTATAAAAATACAGTAAAATCAAATGTAACATCAAATCTTCTGGTTTGCTGCCTTAATACTGACGAAGTAAATAATACCACAAAAACCTGAGCAACAACTTTAACCGAACTTTGTAAAAATTAGTGAAATAAACATCATTGAATAATTTACTACCCCAAATTGAATTATCAAAGTATTGATAATTTATAGTATAAAATGATTTGTCAGAAACTAAATAAATATTTACTTTTACACTCAATAACTATTCAATAATTGTTGCTCATTTATTTTTACATATAATGTAGCTGTATAATTTTTTTATTGAGCTATAACTATTTAATATTAAACCAGGTTATATTTTGGAAAGAAAATATCTAACTTTTTTATTTACCACATTTTATATCTTATCATTTAGTCTTTATGCACAAACCGGCAAATCACCATATCCCATAATATTTGTACATGGTCTTAGCAGTAGCGATAGTACTTGGTTAGAATCTATCAATTATATTAGCGATATTACAGGTTATACAAATCCTTACAATAATAACGGTATTTTTCATGCGGTTTTGAATAAGAGCACAACAACTTCATATACAGAAGATGTTCAAACTAAGTTTAATAACTTAGCTAATACACTGAATAACAATGATATTTATTGTATAAATTTTGAAAATTCATATGATTCTTCAGAAGACAATATTTTGATACATCAAGATCAAAATATTGAAAATGAATCGGAAAGTAATGAGTCTTCAATTGCAAAACAAGGCTATACTCTTAAAATAATGATTGATTCCGTCCTAAAAAAAACTAATGCGGAAAAAGTTATTTTGTTTGGTCATTCCATGGGCGGATTAGCTATTAGGGAATATTTACAGAAGACAAACGATAGGGGCGAACATACTTGGTGGATAGATCCGACTGATAGTCTGTTTGGACATAAAGTAGCTAAAGTTGTAACTTTTGGAAGTCCGCATGGCGGTTCAGATTTATCTGATGTTCCAAGTATCCTTTCGGATTGGTTGGCCGATATTGATACTAGGTCTGAGGCAGTTAGAGATTTAAGAAATTCCAACAATGGTGAAGATGATGCAATTTATTTATTTGGAGACAATGAAAATATCGATTTTGTTACTAATCCTTACAACATGGATGTAAATTGTGACGGGGATGAAGTTGATAATATTAAGGGTCTGAATAATGAAGATTTTATTGAAAATATTGAATATACATGGATAACTTCGCAATGGTTATTTTTTGTTGATGGCGATGGTGTAGTTAAGCTTAGAAGACAATTTATTGAAGATGTTGGAGATACACTAAAAACAAATAAGCTTCATACTGATGAACCGAAAGATAAACATTCAATTATTAGAGGTCTTGACGAACCGGATAGTAAAAACTATGCTTATTTAATAACACCTTCGTCAAGCTATACTTCTTTTAATAGGACAATTAAAGGATTTATTACTTATCAAATGAACAATGTGAGTGAAGATAAAGATTATTTCGAAATAATGTTACCTTTTAAAGGCGAAACTATTTTTGATTTCTCTGGTGAAAATTCCGGTATAACTCAACTTTCTATATTAAATGAACAAGAAGAGATTGTAAGCAGAACATCAGATTTCCCTGCAACAATAAATCTGATTTTAAGTAGTGGAACATATTACATCAAAATAGATGGAGAGGCTTCACAACATACTTGGGAAAATCCTTATACACTTACATTTAACTACGAAGCAAAAAAAGTTTTACTTAGCATAAAAACTTTTCTTGAAGGGCCATATAATTCTTTATCTATGGATGCAAATTTGAACAATCAAAATATTATTCCCTTAAAACAACCATACAATAAAGCGCCTTGGAATTATAGTGGAACTGAAAAAGTAACGGATATCCCTCAAAATATTGTTGACTGGGTACTTGTAGAATTAAGAAGTGGAATATCAGCTTCTACTAAAATAGCAACTCGTGCAGCGTTTATCAGAAACGACGGTATGATAGTAGATCTGGATGGAACAAGTGATTTATCAGTCTATGGTGTTGAGGAAGGGAATTATTATATTGTAGTTCATCACCGTAATCATTTGAGTATTATGAGTTCCGAACCAGAATTTATTAGTGAAGAATAAAGTTTAATACTACGTAGCTTCCTAATAGACAACAAAGACAATGTTGATTCCGATGTAGTTGATCGGAACGAAACATCTCTCAAATTATATTTATCGGAGATACTTCGCTCATAAAAAACATTTGCTCAGTATGACATAGTTTTTTTCATTTGATCCGCCAAAAAGAAGGCGGACAAGCTATTCTGAATTCCGATGTTTTTCAATCGGGATGAAGAATCCGCTATGTTTTAGTTTGGAGATACTTCGCTCACAAAAAACGTTCACTCAGTATGACATAATGCAAGACGTGAGAAGTGAGACGTAAAACGGTCCCGTTATACATATTGTCTCGCCAAAAAGAAGGCGAGCAAGCTATGTTGATTCCGATGTAGTTTATCGGACGAAACATAGCTCAAATTATATTTATCGGAGATACTTCGCTCATAAAAAACATTCGCTCAGTATGACATAATGCAAGACGCAAGACGAAAAAAACGTACCACAGACATTCCTCTCTGTGAAAAAAAATGTTCTGCAAAAAAGAAAACGACAAACTATTTGCTATGCCAATTATATTTACAAAATAAAAACTACTTTCCATTGCGTATTTGAATATAAAAATTTCAAACTGCCGATAAAAACAAACTGTTTAGAAACCCACAGTAAAAATATTGAAATGTTCTATTCTAAATAATCTATAAAGTTTAAAGTTTTTTTTATATATCATCTTCAATCTTCTTATATTTCAGAAAATAATTTTATATAACTAGTAAAATCAAGCATCCGAAAACGGGAATTGAAAGAGAAATATATGGAACAAAAAAGATTATTTAAGACAATAGATACACTTGCTTCAAAACATTTTGAAACGGAAAAAGATTTATTATTAGAAGTATTAAAACAACTTGTAAATAGTGCTAAAATAAATATAAATGGTGGTAGAATATATAAATTGGATGTTAATAAAAAATCCTATAAACTTCTTTTACAACTTGGTTCAATAAAAAAAATTAAAAAAGATTTTGAACTTCCGTTAAAGGATTATCCCATTTTTACAAAAGTTTCGGAAGATAGAACTATACTAGCTACAGAAACAAACAAAATGCTAAAGGAAAAGGGAATTATAAAATTTTCCGCTTCGGGAATTGGAGATAAAAAACAAATTAATAATAATTTATATTATGAATATTTACTTTCGGTAAGTAGTAAAGAAATGATAGATAGGGAATTGCGTTATGTCCTTAATATTGTTGCTACGGTATTAACTTCAAAAATAAGAGAACGCAGGCTTTCATCTTCTCGTAAACATTTAATTGCAGATATTGATAAAGCCAAGCAATTGCAAAAAAGCATTCTTCCGGCTCACGAATATACTTTTCATTCTTACGAAATTTTTGGTATAACCATTCCTGCTGAAATTGTTGGTGGAGACTTTTACGATTACATAAAAGTAGGTGATGAAGAAGAACGTTTAGGTATTGTGGTTGGGGACGCAGCTTCAAAGGGTTTAAGTGCTTCTGCCGAAGCAATGTATATTTCCGGTGCAATAAGAATGGCAGGAAATTTTCAAATGAAAATTTCCCCGATGATGAAGCGTATGAACGAATTGGTAAATAAAATATTCAGTGATGATAAATTTTCAACACTTTTTTATTGCGAAATTTCAAACGATAAAAAAGGACTTTTACTTTTCGCAAATGCCGGTCATAATCCGCCAATATTTATTAGAGCAAAATCCAGACGTATTACATACTTAAAACCTACAGGACCATTGCTGGGACCAGCTCCGCATTCCAAATATGATACTGATAGTCTAAATTTTACACAAGGTGACATTCTTGTAATTTATAGTGATGGAATTACCGAAGCGGCTAATGATAAATATCAATTTTATGAAGAGAAAAGACTTGAAAGAGTAATTAGAAAAAATATGCATAAAACTTCAAAAGAAATTGCTTTGAGTATCATTGAGGATGTTACAAAATTTTCTACGGAAAATAGTAAATATCAAGATGATAAAACTGTTGTTATTATTAAAAGGAAGTAAATAGTGAGTTTATCTGAAAAAATATTTGATGCAGGAGTTGTTGGTGCCGGTGGAGCCGGATTTCCGACAAATATTAAAGCAAATTCAAATGTGGAATTTGTTTTAGGTAACGGTGCGGAATGTGAACCTCTGTTACATAAAGATTTTGAAATTATGGTTAATTTTGCTCCGGATATCGTTAATGGAATGGAACTACTTCTTAAAAGTACAAATGCACAAAAAGGAATTTTCGGTATTAAAGCTAAAAATGCCTTAGCAATTTCAGCAATAGAAAATAACATTGCTAATCCAAATATTTCCGTTCAATACTTAAAAGATTACTATCCTGCCGGAGATGAATATGAATTGGTTCATTCATTAACAAAAAGATTAATTCCCCCAAAGGGAATTCCTCTGGATGTTGGCTCGGTTGTAAACAATGTTGAAACTTTATATAATATTTCAAAAGCTGATAAAGGTTTAGCTGTTACCGAAAAATTTATTTGTGTAACAGGTGCTGTTAAAAATCCTTCCACATTTTTTGTACCTATAGGAACATCCTTCAAAGATGTTCTGGATTTTGTTGGTGGAACAACTGTTAAGGATTATGCCATTTTTGTAAGTGGAATTATGATGGGGAAACTTGCTTTTGATGTTGATGAAGTAATTACAAAAACAGTTGCAGGCTTGATCGTGCTCCCAAAAGAACATTATCTAATTAACAGAATGAACCGTCCTGTTGAAAGTATGAATAGAATTGGGAAATCAGCATGCGATCAATGTAGTTATTGCACGGAATTTTGTCCGCGTTATTTACTTGGTTATGATGTTCAACCTCATAAAGTAATGAGAAGTTTAGGATTTACTACAACAGGAGAAAAAGTCTGGAATCAATATGCAGATTTATGTTGTTCATGCGGTTTATGTTCTTTGTATGCTTGTCCCGAAGATTTGTACCCAAGAGAAGCTTGTGACCAAGGGAAAGATTATCTAAAAGATAATAAAATAGTATTTACTCAAACAAAACCTGTAAAAGTTCATCCTATAAAAGAGGGAAGAAATGTTCCGGTTAAACAGTTAATAAAAAAATTAAATTTGACCGAATATGATAAACACACTCCATTTATAAAAAATTTCCCAATTCCAAGTAGGGTAAAAATTTTGCTTAATCAACACGTTGGTGCTCCGGCTAAATCAATTGTAAAAGAAGGGAGCATGGTAAGAAAAAATGATTTAATTGCTGATATTGAAGAAGGGCAATTAGGAGCAAAAATTCATGCTTCAATTGATGGTAGAATAATAAAAATTACAAATAATTATATAATAATAGAGCATAGATAAACTATAAAGTTGTAGGTGCGGATCTTTTGATCCATACTCAAAATTATGAATAAATAATTAAAATGAAAATTTCAAAATCTGTGTTCCTATAAAATAAGGTATAAATTATGCAAATGAATTCATTAGGACTAATAGAACTATCAAGTATAGCTGCCGGAATGCAAGCAGCTGATATAATGTTAAAAACTTCTGAAGTGGAATTGGTTATATCAAGATCCATTTGTTCCGGTAAATATATGGTTTTGGTTGGTGGAGATGTTGCTGCTGTACAAAGTTCCGTTGATACTGCTGCAAGTCAAATTGATTTTGCTGTTATAGATACATTTGTAATTCCAAATGTTCACAAAGATATTTTTCCTGCTTTATCAGGGCATTCCGGTGTGGATACATTAGAAGCTTTGGGAATAATAGAATCGTTTTCCGTTGCTTCTTTAATTGAAGGAGCCGATGCAGCGGTTAAAGCTGCTTCTGTGAAACTTATTGAAGTCAGGTTAGCCATGGCTCTTGGTGGAAAAGCTTTTTGTACATTAACCGGAGAAGTTGCTGCTGTTCAAGCTGCTGTTGAAGCCGGAGCTCAGTCGATTGCAGATAAAGGTCTGCTTGTTAACAAAGTTGTTATTCCTCAACCAAGAAAAGAATTGTTGAGTGAGATGATATAGCTGACAGATAGAATATTTTTAAATAAAACGTTGTTTGTAGAAGTAATCCGTTGATTTTGCTCTGAATTCAAAAGAGTATTTCCGGGCAATGACAAGTTCGACCTTTTTCTAGTTAGCTGATTATTTGTTTTGTTAATTTTAGAGTATCGAATCGGGAGATTCGATACTACAACTTTGTTCACGTATTTATTCACATCCTATTATGAAATATTAGAAAATTTAGGAACGCTTTTTGAAGTAGGATTCTTATTAAAAAAGAAGAATTATTTCAAATGATATTATTAAAGAAAAAGTAAAAAAGTTTCTACCATCAATTAAACGGGAAATAGAAGCATAAAATAAACTATCCAAATCTTTATCTAGAACAAGTTTGATATTATTTTATATGCTCCCACGTAAGTTCCAATTACACTGCCTAAACCTGATAGTATAAAAACTAATAAAATTCTTAACAGTTTATTTTTCCACCACATTAAAGGCTTATTTATATCTTCACTAACACTTTGAATTTCTTTAACAACCGGAGGTTTAAAATAAGTTTGCACGAATGCAGCTACATATCCGGCACCAATTAGTGGCGATAAACTTGTAAAGGGAGCAGCAAAAAATACAGATAAAACCGCAAAGGGATGTCCCAATGCAATTATTGCTCCTATTGCACTTGGAATACCGTTAGCAAGAAACCAATATAAAGAGTTGTTTCCGGCTTCTTGCATACCTTGATTGTAACCGATAAAAAATATTGACCCAACAATAATTACCGGTATTGCCCAACCTATAATTTTAACCCAAGGAGAAGATTTAGGAATAACTTCAATTGTGGATAAATCAATTTGTTCATCATTGGTGATTTTCTTTATAATACCTTGTAAATGTCCAGCACCAACAATAGCAACAATTTTATTACCATTAGCTTCTTTAATTTTTTTTGCAAGAAACGAATCTCTTTCATCAATAAGAACTGTTTTTAGAACGGGCATTGCTTTGCCAAGTTCTTTCATTAATTCTGTTAAAACATCTTTGCTTTTTAATTTTTCCAATTCTTCTTCGGAAATTTCTTCCTTTTCAAAAATTCCGGCAATACCTAAAGTCATAAATTTTAACTTTTGAATAAAACTCATAGAATGCCAAGCTCTTTTCAATGTTATTCTCACATCTCTGTCACCCAATTCAATTGGAATATCCAACTTTTTTGCTACTTTGGTAGCTTCGAATAATTCCAAACCGGGTTTAACACCAAGCTTACTACCAAGTTTTTTTTGATACGAAGACAGAAGAATGTTGATTATAAGAGTGCTGAGTTGCTTCTTTTTGATTATTGTTTTAAGGTCTAAGTTTTCCCAACGTTTTTGATTAGACAATGCTTCTAACCTTTGGGCATCAAGTTCAACGCATACTACATCCGGTTTTTCACCTTCAATTACTCTACCAACCAACTTGGCAGAATGTTTGGAAATATGAGCAGTACCAACTAGAATTATCTCTTTATTTTTGTAGCTTACTTGGTGAACATCAGGAGAGTTAAAATATTCTTTTTCAATATTAGTATTATTATTCAATATGCTTTTGTTCTTTATTGTTTATAAAAAATAAAATTAAGAAAATAAAAATCAATGTAATGTGATTGAAGATACAAAAATATCAATTTATTTCTAAATAAAAAGCATTATTTCAGAGATTAGTGAGATTGAAATGCTATTCCTACACTACTGCATTAACATTGTCTGTCAGATAATTCTCTATACAATAATTTGTTTCACTTCTAAACACTCCTTTCGTTTCCATTCATATTGATACATTAAACATGATACCAAAGATTAAATTTCTTAGGAAAATATTCAAAACGGTACATTTCCATAGTAATTTGTGATGTGGCACACAGTTTGAACAACTTGAATTGAAAAATATTTTTAGTTCAAACAATAGGGAGTGTTCAATGATAACAAAAGGAAAAATATTCATTATTCTAGTTTTCTTAATTGGTTTTAGCAGCTCAATATTTGCTCAATCTTCTGCAAGTTTAGATGAACCGGTTTTAATACAGATATTAAAAGGTTTATCAATGAGTAAAGTTGGCGGTGATTTGGATTTTGGAGAATATGTTTTAACAAGTAGTAATGCTACGGCAACAAAGACACCTGATGCAGGAGTAAATTTTGAAGTAACCGGTTTCCCGGGAAGAGCGGTAACTGTAACGTATGCAAATGTATTGTTAAGTAATAGTGCTTGGGTAAGTGCTAATGGCGGAACAAATGATAATTTAACATTTGTCCCTAATGTTGAATCTACTTTGGGAAATAGTACATATAGCGGTGCTTCAAGTGTGGTATCCGGCGGAACAGTAAATTTAACGAATGATGGTGGTATCGGGAAACTATATCTTTGGGTTGGCGGTGCAATTGATATTGATGCATCAACCGAACAAGGCGATTATACCGGGACTTTTACATTAACAGTTGCATACTAAAAAAAATATTGGGGAGCATGTCCTTACAGAGAGACGTGCTCCTAATACTAAAGTGTTAGAAAACAAACATGGTTAAAAAGATATGTTTAATAATTTGTTTAGTTTTAATCTTTGGAGAAATAGTATCAGCTCAATCTGTTGGAACAATAACAGAAAATATAAAGTTATTGGTAACAAACGGACTTTCGTTAAAGAAAATTGGTGGAAATATTAATTTTGGAGAAGTGATTGCTACAAATTCCAGACAGTGGAAAACAATAAAACCCAACAATGGAGCTAGATTTGTAGTAACCGGATATGCCAATAGGAAAGTAACAATAAACTATACAAGAAAAGTAACTTTGTATAATAATAAATGGGTAGATGATTTTGGCGGAAGTAAAAGTAATATGAGATTTATATCCCATGTTAGACGTACAGGAAAAAATTCCGCTTATGTAAATCCACGAAGAGTAAGAAGCGGTAGAAAATATAAATTAAAAAATAGTAATGGTATTGGTAAGCTCTATCTTTGGGTTGGTGGTAGAATTAAAATAAAAGCAAATCAACCGGAAGGAAAATATATTGGAACATTTACTATTACTGTTGCATATTAAAAAGGTAAGTAATGATAATTTCTCTAGTATTAAATGTTTTAGATAAAAATTATATTTTTTTAATTTTTTACTATGACGGTAAAAATTTATTAAACTTTGATTCATAAACACCGATAATCATATTAACATAGAGTTATAAATTCCTCATGGGTCCTCTAAGGTGTTAGATAACAAAAAAAGTTTTGGTGTCTAGCACCTTTTTTATTTTAATTGCTATTAGTATTTTATTTATATGAAGAAATTATTATTCGCAATAATCATAATATTTATTTCTGGGTTTAACTATTCCCAAACTACTTCATTTATCAATGCCGAAGCTAGTGCTAATTTAATCTATCCTATTTCCCTAAAAGCAGGTGCAGGTGATTTGGATTTTGGCGAAATTATTTTGACCGGATTACCAATACTGGAAATAAGAAAACCCAAAAACGGAAAAGAGTTTATTATTCAAGGTCAAAAGGGTAGAAACGTTACTGTTTATTTCAGTAATGTAATTCTAAATAATTACGAATGGGCGGCAAGATTCAATGGCAAGTTTGGTAGATTAAAGTTCATATCCGATGTTATTTCCGCAGACAATAAGCAATTAAGAAGTGGCAGTAGTATTATTCTAAAATCCAACGGAACTATTGGTGAACAAAAAATCTATGTTGGCGGAAAAATTAAAATTAGAGCAAAACAGCCAATTGGTAGTTACAGAGGATTATTTGTTATATCCGTAGCCTACTAAAAACACTTCGGTAATTTTTCATATATCTGTTCTTTTTTTTATACTATACTTGTAGAATAAAACAAATAGTTTTATTTTCGATAATTTTAGCATAATTAAATTATCATACAAGGATATATGAAAAAAAGTTCACTTAAAATATTGATATCTATATTTTTTTTCTTGGTATATCATGCTGATAATGCTCAATCTTTTACAACAGCTTCAGAAAATGTAACAATAAAAATTGTAAAAAAAATATCTGTCTCAATAAATAACTCGGTTGAAAATAATTATAACCATAGATATAGACATATTAATAAAGCCTATAGTAGAAATTTGTTGATTTCATATAAAAAGTCTTTTAATGATTTTCCCTATTCCTCTTCTTTACTAAAAATTTCTTCCTTTTCTAAAAATGCACTTGTACCGTGTGGAAAGGAAAAGGAAATAAGATGCTTTAATAAAAGAGGTAATTTGAATATTAATATTAAAAACCAAACTACAAATGAAGATATAGTACAAAAACATTTTGTAACCATTGTTTACTGAAAATATAGAACTTATATAAATTTAGTTTAGACAAATCTAAAATATTCTTTCCTTTTAACTAACTTAAATTGTTTACATTTTAATAAAATTCATTAACTTAGAGTTTAATAATTATAGTAACTTATGAAATTAAAAAACTCATTAATTGCATTTATATTATTGTTTACAGCTGGTATCAGTTGTGCACAATCGTTCTACGTTTTTAGACATAAAGACTTAAATTTTGGTGATGTTTTTATCGGATATTCTAAAAATATTCGTCATTTTGATAACGGTGCTGCAAAGTTTTCTTTATATCATACTTTTAGAGGACGTAGGGAAATTTTAGTAACATTTAATTTACCCAAAACTCTTTCTAACGGTAAAGCTTTTTTACCAATTACATTTAATAGAAGAAATGCTGCATGGTCTTTTAGAGATAGAAAAAGAAATAGAAGACGGTTTAATCCAAACTATCCGTTGGAAATAAGACGAGTTAGAAAAAATAAAAAAATATTTATTTGGCTTGGTGGAAAAATTAAAACAAATAACAATTTGCCGCCGGGAAATTATAATGGTACAATAACTTTAACAGTAGAATTTTTATGAAAAAAAACACAAAATTAATTATTGCATTATTCTTTTTATTACTTACACAGTTAAAGGCACAAGTAATAATTTCGCCTTATGTTGTTTATACCGACGAACATAACAAATTCGGTAGTTTAATTGTACAAAATGAATCTTATGATTCTTATGAAATTTCAATATCTTTTATCTTCGGTTATCCTGTTTCGGATTCACTTGGTAATAGAACAATGAAATACATAAAACAACCAAATGATAGTTTGCCCTCGATAAACAATTGGGTAAAAGCATTTCCTAAAAAATTTATTTTGCAGCCAAAAGAACGGCAGACAGTTCGTCTTTTAATTAAAGCACCTAAAAATTTAAAAGACGGAACTTACTGGACACGTATAGTTACATCTTCAACACCTGTTATTAAGGAAGAAGATACAACTAAAAACGGGGTTTCTGCAAAATTAAGATTTGTACTAAACCAAGTAACAACCGTTATTTACCGGAAGGGTAAAGCAGCAACGGCACTTACTGTCCCAAATGTGAAACTTTATAGAGATTCAACAAATACTTACCAATTGCTGTATTCATTAAAGCGGAAAGGGAATTCACCTTTCTTTGGAAATTTTAATTTTAAAGTTTATAATTCTAAAGGTGAAATAGTTAAAGATGAATCTGATTATTCCTCAATTTATTTTGATATGACTAGAAGCTATATTTTACCGAAAGCAGATTTTATTCCGGGTAAATACAAAGCGGTTTTGGAAATTAATTTTAATGAAAAAGAAGATATTCCTAAAAGTAAAATGCAGCCAATGCCACCGGTAAAAAAAATATTTGAATTTGTCATTCGTTAACAATGAAATTCTTAACAAACAAAAGAGGTTTTAGTAATACATATTCCGCCGTAATTTGGTTTGTGCTTTCCTTTTTCATAGTAAACGTAAATATAGTTCTTGCAACTTCCGGTAAAATTATTTTTAAGTTGTATAGAATCACTCCGAACAACCAAAATGATTCAACACAAATTTTGCAAACTCCGGAAATACTAAATGCAGATAAGAACAATTTTATTATTTATCATACATTAGAACCTGTTCTAAAGTGGACAAATATAAAAGGAGCAAATGGTTATACTATTTACATTGAAGAAGTTGCTCCACATAAAACTAAAAATAAACTACAATTCCAATCTCCGTATTACGGATTGATTTCTGCAAACCAATTTCAAGTGTTTGACGATATTCTGGAATTTAATAAACTGTATAAAGTAAGAATCCGTGCATATAATAAAATTGCATGGAGTAACTATTCGGATTCTGTTTTTATAAAAATTGAAATACCAAAGCTTGAAACTCCGCAATTATACAGACTAAAATATAGTGGAAATCTTAAAATAAATTCTACTACGCCTATTTTTAGATGGAAGAAAATTAACAATGCAAACGGATATACTGTTTATATTGATGAACTCAACAAAAACAGAACTGATACGGTATTTGTTTCTTCGTATTATGGATTAGTCAATAAGAATAGGTTTATTCCTTTTGAAAATATTCTGCAAGTAGGTAAAAAATACAGATTAAGAATACGTGCGTATAATGAATATGTATGGAGCAATTATTCCGAACCTTTGATTTTTACAATTGCCGAAAAATCACATCAAAATGTTAAAACAAGAAAGGATAAATTTGGAATAACTATTATTAAAGACAAAGATGAAAAAATTATTTGGAGGCAGATTAAAAACGCAAAAAAATACAATATTGTTATAGAGAAAAATGATAAAGAAAATATTTTCGGAGAAAATTTCACAAAAATTATTGATAAAGAAATTAAAGATACAATATTTGTAATGAATGAAATTAGTGATAGGGAAAACTATGATTATAGGTGGAAAATTCGGGCAAATATTCAAAACAAATGGACTACATTTACAAAGTACTATGAATATAGAGTTTCAAATCAAGCTGTAAATAAAACAAAAGTTGATGAAATATTCTTTAATATAAGATATTTAGGT
>Ga0256841_1002899_pt1 | contig 13236 bp, 16 predicted proteins | sample 356308metaG_FD_185971 | JGI IMG/M metagenome (GOLD analysis project Ga0256841, IMG submission 185971) | Hydrothermal vent microbial communities from Mid Atlantic Ridge, Atlantic Ocean - 356-308 | ecosystem: Environmental > Aquatic > Marine > Hydrothermal vents | place: Atlantic Ocean: Mid...
ACTGTCAAAATAAAAAGTTTGTTATGAATTCTAAGGACAAAAATCTTTATTGACTGCAAGCAGCGTAAAATTAGCTATCCACTTGATTCTACTGATGCCGATATAATATTCAAGCTTGTGTACAGATAATATTTGAAAAACAGCTTCAAGTTATTGAGAATAATCTTTTTAAAAAAATTGTTGACAAAAAAAACCCGATAATGAATTAACATTATCGAGCTTTCCATGAAAATTATAGTTTACGCGTATGAGAATGCCTCGTTTAGATAGCGTCAGTTTTTGTGACGGACCAAGCGCAAAAATGTCGCAATAGTAGGCCATTGGGAGGTTTTTCAACAACATCATTCGCAACAAATGACATGCTGAAAGGGATATTCTTAAATGTGAAAAGTTATAATCTAGCGTACTCTTTTTCTTAGCCTGTCCAGGGTTTTGAGTTGCATCATTGCTTCAAGCAGCTGCGCTTGAGCCTTAGCATAATCAATTTTTCCTGACTTATCCTGTAAAGCTTCTTCAGCTTTGGCTTTAGCTTCTAAAGCCGCCGCTTCATCAATATCCTTTGCCCGAATTGCGGTATCAGCCAATACAGTTACAAGATGAGGCTGGACTTCAAGAAGTCCCCCAGAAATATAAAATGGGTACTGCTCTTCCTCGCTTATTTTTACTCTAACTTCTCCAGGATTTAATCTGGTAATAAACGGTGAGTGGCGAGGAGCTATACCAACCTCACCCATTTCAGCAGGAGCAAAAACCATTTCTGCAGAGCCAGAATAAATCTCCCCTTCCGCACTGACAATATCAACTTTAATAGTCATGCTCATTCTACAACACCCACAATATTCATGCTACATTCCCTTAGCTTTCTCAATGGCTTCGTCGATAGTTCCTACCATGTAAAAAGCTTGCTCTGGTAAATCATCGTATTCCCCAGCAACAATGCCTTTAAAGCCAGCAATGGTATCTTTCAGAGAAACATATTTTCCGGGTGCTCCGGTAAATACTTCAGCGACAAAAAACGGTTGCGACAAGAATCGCTGAATTTTACGGGCTCGCGATACGGTCAGCTTATCTTCTTCAGATAATTCATCCATCCCCAAAATGGCAATAATGTCTCTTAATTCTTTATAGCGCTGTAAAGTCCCTTGTACTGATCGTGCAACATCATAGTGTTCTTCACCAATCACTAATGGATCTAACTGACGGCTACTGGAATCCAATGGATCAATAGCGGGATAAATACCTAATTCAGCTATCTGACGAGATAACACCACCGTTGCGTCCAAGTGTGCAAAAGTTGTCGCTGGAGACGGGTCAGTCAAATCATCTGCAGGTACATAAACCGCCTGAATCGAGGTAATTGAGCCTGTTTTTGTCGAGGTAATCCGTTCTTGAAGAACCCCCATTTCTTCTGCTAAGGTAGGCTGATAACCTACTGCTGATGGCATTCGACCTAAAAGAGCTGAAACTTCAGTCCCAGCTAGTGTATAACGATAAATATTATCAATAAACAGCAAAACATCCCGGCCTTCTTCTCGGAAAAATTCTGCCATTGTTAAGCCAGTCAAGGCAACACGTAATCTGTTTCCTGGTGGCTCATTCATTTGTCCATATACCAAGGAAACCTTATCAATAACTTTTGAATCAGTCATTTCATGATAAAAGTCATTCCCTTCGCGAGTTCTTTCACCAACGCCTGCAAAAACCGAGAAACCGCTATGTTCTATCGCAATATTACGAATCAGCTCCATCATATTTACGGTTTTCCCTACTCCGGCACCACCAAATAGACCGACCTTACCACCTTTAGCAAAGGGACAAACCAGATCGATAACCTTAATACCCGTCTCAAGTAATTCATTGGCAGGAGCTTGTTCTTTATAACTAGGCGCTTCGCGATGAATTCCCCATTTAGTTTTTTCACCAATAGGTCCTTTTTCATCAATTGGGTCACCCAAAACATTCATAATCCGTCCTAATGTTTCTTGACCAACTGGAACAGCAATTGCTTCACCAGTATTACTCACATCCAATCCACGACTTAAACCATCAGTTGATCCCATTGCAATAGTTCTGACAATTCCATCGCCTAATTGCTGCTGCACCTCCAAAACAAGATCGTTGTTTTTTACATTAAGCGCGTCATAAACTTTTGGCAAAGCTTCTCGTGGAAATTCAACATCCACCACGGCGCCAATTATTTGAACGATTTTCCCCAAACTCATTGTTCGTCCTCTTAAATAGTCTTATTTCTAAATTAATTATCGGTATTTCAACAATTATTGGTATATTTTTCTAGGCGTCAGAAAACCTGACTGTTTAAAAAAATTTAAAACCTTAATTATTGAAAAAATTTATACAGCAGCAGCACCTGCAACAATTTCTGAAATCTCTTGTGTGATCGCAGCTTGTCGCGCCTTGTTATAGACCAATTGCAGCTCATCAATGAGGTTCCCAGCATTATCTGAAGCACTTTTCATCGCAACCATTCTGGCAGCTTGTTCACAAGCATTATTTTCAACCAAACCCTGATATACGATTGACTCAATATATCTCACTAGCAAGTCGTCTAATACACCCTTTGCATCCGGTTCGTATATATAATCCCAAAGACCGCCTAATGGACTATCTTCATTTGTTTTTTCTTTATTCTTATCAGCCACAACCGGAACAAGTTTTACCATAGTTGGCTTCTGAGTCATGGTATTCACAAATTCGTTACTAACCACATATAATTCGTCAATAGAGCCATCATTAAAAGCATCCAACATAACTTTGATTACGCCAATAATATCTTCCAAATGGGGGGTATCTCCAATTTTTGTTGCTTGGGCAACCACATTGGCATTAATGCTGCTGAAAAACCCGACTCCTTTACCGCCAATGATACATAAATCAGCTTCAATTTCCGATTTATCCCAATGAGAGAGTTGCTTTAACACCATTCGAAACAAGTTAGAATTTAACCCCCCACATAAACCTCGATCAGAAGAAATCAAAATAAGACCAACTCTTTTAACTTCTCTTTCAATTAGGTAAGGATGTTGATACTCTGTTTTTGCATGAGCTAAATGTCTAATAATTTGGCCAATTTTCTTCGAATAAGGTCGGGTCGCTTCCATTTTATCCTTGGTTTTACGCATTTTACTTGCCGCAACCATCTCCATTGCGCTAGTAATCTTCTGAGTATTTTTAATACTCGATATTTGTGTGCGTATTTCTTTTCCAACAGCCATTAGATATTCCTTTTACCAGCTCTGCGTGTTAATAAAAGACTCAATTGCTTTCGTCAACTGATCTTTTATCTTGTCATTAAAATCACCAGTCTTATTAATTTCATCCATTAATTTTGCCTGTTCTGATTTCATATAACCTTGTAATGCATCTTCAAAGTCTCTTACTTTTTCAACTTCAACATCATCAAGAAAACCTTCATTTGCAGCAAATAATGAAACTGCCATTTGGGCAATTGACATTGGTGCATATTGGTTTTGCTTCATGAGTTCAGTAACCCGCTGACCACGTTCAATTTGTTTACGTGTACTTTCGTCCAGATCAGATGCAAATTGAGCAAAGGCTGCAAGCTCCCTATATTGAGCCAAATCGAGTCGAATACCACCACCTAGTTTTTTGATGATTTTAGTTTGTGCAGCACCACCTACCCGCGATACCGATAAACCCGCATTAACAGCAGGACGTATTCCTGCATTAAATAAATCAGTTTCTAGAAAAATCTGGCCATCTGTAATCGAAATTACGTTGGTTGGTACAAACGCTGATACATCACCACCTTGCGTTTCAATAATTGGTAATGCCGTCAAAGAACCAGTTTTACCTTTAACTTTTCCATTTGTAAGTTTTTCAACTTCATCAGCATTTATTCTAGCTGCTCTCTCCAACAACCGTGAATGCAGATAAAACACATCACCAGGATAAGCTTCTCGACCTGGCGGACGACGTAAGAGAAGTGATACTTGTCGATAAGCCCATGCCTGCTTTGTTAGGTCATCGTAGATAATTAAGGCGTCTTCCCCTTTATCTCTAAAATATTCTCCCATTGAACAGCCAGTATAAGGCGCAATAAATTGCATTGCAGCTGATTCAGAAGCCGAAGCTGAAACAACAATGGTATGTTCCATTGCTCCATGCTCTTCAAGTTTTCGTACGACATTGGCAACTGATGAACGCTTCTGGCCAATTGCAACGTAGATACATTTAATACCTGTACCTTTTTGGTTAATGATTGCATCTACAGCAATTGCAGTCTTACCGGTTTGTCTATCACCAATAATCAACTCACGCTGTCCACGACCAATTGGAATCATGGAATCAATTGATTTCAAACCTGTTTGAACTGGCTCATCAACTGATTGCCTGGCAATAACTCCAGGAGCAATTTTTTCTATTGGAGATTTATTTTTGGTCTTGATTGCGCCTTTGCCATCAATTGGGATACCCAAACCATCTACAACTCTGCCTAGTAATTCATCGCCCACAGGAACCTCTAAAATCCTTCCAGTGCATTTGACTGAATCACCTTCAGAAATATGGGTATAGGAGCCTAGTATCACCGCACCGACCGAATCTCTTTCAAGGTTTAATGCCATCCCAAAGGTATTTTCAGGAAACTCCAGCATTTCACCTTGCATTGCATTTGATAAACCGTGAATTCTCACAATACCGTCTGTCACGCTAACAACTGTTCCTTCGGTATGAGTCTCAACGGTTTGTTCAAAATCTTTAATCTTTTCTTTAATTAGATCACTTATTTCAGATGGATTTAATTGCATGTTATTTTCTCACTCTATTCTTTAGAGTCTTTTAGATAATTGTTGGAGTCGACCTTTAATTGAGCCATCGATTACAATATCGCCAGCTCGGGCCAGAAATCCACCGATCAACGTTTTGTCCACTTTCGCCTTCATATGAACCGTTTTATTTAAAGCTTTCTCCAAAGCTGCGCCAATGGTTTTTTCTTCTGCCTTGGTTAAGGTAAACGCACTTTTTAGCTCAACATCGACGTAACCTTCATCTTCAGATTTATATTGTTCATATAAATCTGCAATCTGGGGCGCCAAAAGTAAACGATTATTTTGTATTAGCAATCTGATGAAATTAATTATTTTTCCATCAAACTTTGCTTCAGCAATATCAAGAATCAACTGCTCAATACGTTGTTTTTTAATCTTTGGATTTTTAACAACACCAACCATTTCAGAATCCTGCATCAGTATTGATAAGAAAGCTAAATTCTCCGACCACTGATCTTTTGAATTTTCTTCTTTGGCTAGCTTAAAGACTGCTTGGGCATAAGGACGCGCGATGGTTGTCAAATCACTCATCAGGCTTTACCTAACTGCTTGGCTGTTTGTTCTAGAATTTGCTTATGCTTTGCCTTATCGATCTCAGCTTGCAAAATTTGTTCAGCTGCACTTAAGGCCAATTCCGAGACTTCCTTCTTTAAACCTTCTTGGGCTTGTTGCATTTCTTGCGCAATTTGTGCTTTAGCTGCCTCGATTAACCGATCACCTTCTTTTTTGGCCTCGCCTTTCGATGCTTCAACTATTTCATTAGCTCGCTTTTGCGCCAGATTAATAATTTCTGCAGACTGATCCTTAACCTCTTTAAGAACTTTTTTTGCCTTTTTTTCGGCCAACAGCATATCTTCCTGACCTTTTTCGGCTGCGGCCAATCCATCTGCAATTTTTTTCTTACGGGCCTCCAGTGCTTCCATGATTGGTGGCCAAACGTACTTCATGGTGAACCACACAAGAAGTGCAAACGTGATCATTTGACCAATCAAAGTTGCATTGATGCTCATGATACTTTCCTCAAGTTGCTGTTAATATATTTTTTTAACCTGCAACGTTCTGCAAGGCAGAAAGAAACGGGTTGGCAAAAGTAAAAAATAGTGCCATACCCACACCGATCATGGTTACCGCATCAAGTAAACCGGCAATAATGAAAAATTTAACCTGCAACATGGGAACTAATTCAGGCTGACGAGCGGCTCCTTCAATAAATTTTCCGCCCAGCAAACCAAAACCAATGGCGGTACCTACACCTCCCATACCTAAAATCAAACCTACTGCAATAGCAGTCAGGCCTTGTATATCAGCAACTAATGATGCAATTTCCATAGTATCTCCTAAATATTTTTATCAATTCAAAGGGTAAAAAAATTAATGATCTTCATGGGCAAGACTGAGATAAACAATAGTCAAAATCATGAAAATAAAAGCTTGCAAGGTAATAACCAATATGTGAAAAATTGCCCAAGGCAAACCTAGCAGCGGTTGAATTAAAGGGGGTAACAAGGCAATCAAGATGAATAATAATTCACCCGCATAAAGATTACCGAACAAACGAAGAGCCAATGATACGGGTCTTGCGAACTCTTCAACTACCCTTAACATTAAGTTAAATGGAAACAACCACGGCCCAAAAGGATGAGTCAATATTTCCTTTATAAAACCGAAAAACCCTTTGACCTTAATGCTGTAAAAATAAGTTAATAATATAACTGTAATAGCCAAGGCAAATGTTGCATTCAAATCTGTGCTTGGAACAACCCGGAGATATTCCATCCCCATTAAACTCGCAATCAGGGGTAACAAATCCACTGGTATCAAATCCATCAGATTCCAGAGGAAAACCCAGCAGAAAATTGTCAATGAAAGCGGAGCAATCAACTCATTTCTACCGTGAAAACTATCTTTAACTTGAGTATCAACAAATTCCACTAACGTTTCCGCTACATTCTGTGCAAATCCTGGAACACCATCAGTCACTGTATTTGCCACTGATTTAAAAAACCAGGCAATCAGTCCACCCAAGACAGCAGAAAAAAACAGAGTGTCTAGATGCAGTGTCCAAAAACCCTCGCCTACCGACAAAGGCGTTAAGTGATGAACAATATAACCTTGCGCGCCACCTTCAGCTGACATATTTTCTCTCTAAACTAAATAATTAATAATTTCGCCACAAAATCAAAGCAAACCAGTGTACCGACAAAACTGTTACATAGCCCAACATTAATGTCAATAAATGTACTCCCGGGATCTGAAAGAAAATGCTAAACAACAGTATTGTTAAAATAATTTTTGATATTTCAGCAACATAAAAATATCGAAGCATTTCCTGTGGTGGTTTGTCACTTGCCATTTGCACCCAATATGCAAATACAATGTTCGCTAATAAAGCAATTAATCCACCCAAGCCTGGCGACAACGCATCCTTCCAGCCTCCCGCAACAAAAAACCCGGCAACGGCTAAGAACAAAACCAGAACTTGTAATATTAAAATTTTGTTGACAGTAGAAACATCCGCCCTACCTGCCATAGTAAACCCCACTCAATAGCCGGAGAATTATAACGGGCACTTCCTATTAAATCAAGGTGGATTCTGCGTCCTTATCTCCCCAACCTGTTCATCACCCCATCTAATTCTTCCAGGCTTGAATAACTGATAATCAAACTTCCCTTGCCATTTTGCTGATGATTAAGCGTTACCTTTGCGCCAATTTTTTCAGACAGCTCATTTTGCAATCGCAGAATATCCGGATCTATGCTTTTTTTCTCTACAATTACTTTATCTGTTAATAAGCTTTTTACCAACTTTTCTGTTGCCCTAACAGTCAAGCCCTGGCTTACTATTTGCCTTGCTGCAGTAACTTGTTTTTTTTCGTCAAGACCCAACAAAGCTCTAGCATGGCCCATTTCCATCTCTCCTTTGGCAAGCATTTCCTTCACTTCTGAATGTAAATCCAGCAGACGTAAAAGATTGGTAACAGTGGTTCTAGATTTGCCCACTGCATCGGCAATTTGCTGATGGGTCATTTCAAACTCATCTAGCAACCTTCGTAACGCTTCAGATTCTTCCAAGGGGTTTAAATCTTCACGTTGAATATTCTCGATCAATGCAATCGCCATTACAGAACGGTCATCAATATCTTTGACAACCACAGGAACTTCTTGAAGCCCGGCAAGCTGAGAGGCTCGCCAACGTCGCTCTCCTGCTATAATTTCGTGCATTTCGGCATTTATCTTTCGCACCACAATAGGCTGAATAATACCCTGTGCTTTTATTGAATCTGCCAATTCCTGTAGCTTTTCTGGATCAATATCTTTCCTGGGCTGAAACTTTCCCCGTTGAAGATGCTCTACTGGTAATGTTTCAACACCCTTATCCGAAACGGTATCCTGCCTGACATCACCTAACAACGCGTCAAGCCCACGTCCCAAACCTTTTTTCTTTAACGCCATGGCTTTATTTACCTTCTTCTTTTCTAATCATTTCACCAGCCAAAGCAATATAAGCAATTGCACCTCTTGAAGATTTGTCATAGGCCAAAACTGGAAGCCCATGACTAGGCGCTTCAGCTAAGCGTATATTCCTGGGCACACAGGTTCTAAAAACTTTATCCGAAAAATATTCGAGCAGCTGATCCGAAACATCCTTTGTTAATCTGCTTCGGGTATCAAACATGGTTCGCAAAATACCTTCGAGATGTAATTTTGGATTCACTGTTTCCTGAATATTACGTAAAGTATCCATCAGTGCTGACAAACCCTCTAATGCGTAATATTCACATTGCATTGGAATCAAAACACTATCAGCCGCAACCATAGCATTCAAGGTCAACATATTCAGCGAAGGAGGACAATCGATTAGGATATAATCAAATTGGGCTTTTACTCCCAGTAAAGCATCGGCAAGCCTTCTTTCCCGATGTTCTGCAGTCATCAACTGAACTTCTGCTGCAGTCAAATCGGCATTACCAGGAATAATTGAAAATTCAACATTTTCAGGTTGCACCATAATATCCGAAGCAGGCGCTTCATTCAGCAACAAATCACAGCTTGATAATTCAATCTCGTTTTTATCAATACCACACCCCATAGCGGCATTTCCTTGTGGATCCAGATCAACCAATAAAATCTGTCTCTTCGCCGCTGCCAGTGCAGCCGCCAAATTGACACTAGTGGTTGTTTTACCAACCCCGCCTTTTTGATTGGTTACTGCAATCACTTTAGCCATAAACCTCACCTTTTTCTATTCGCACTAAACAACGCTCTGCATCTATTCCAGGCACATGAAGTGGAATAATTTCCCCAGCCGCTGGAATCTGTTTAAGTTCGTTGCCTGGCCTTTGCCCCTTCATTGCCAACAACAGACTATTGTCACGTAACAAATGTTTGGTTTTGTCCAGCAGTACCTGCAAGCCGGAGAAGGCACGACTAACAATGGTATTAAATCCTTCTGCATCTTGATATTCTTCAGCTCTGGACTGGCAAACATGAACATTTTTCAAACCCAATTCCAAAACAACTTGCTGGACAAACCGGGTTTTCTTAGCATTACTATCCAGTAGAACAAATTCCATCTCTGGCTTGTATATTGCCAATGGAATCCCTGGCAAACCAGCGCCTGTTCCAACATCGAGAACCCTACTTTCACGCAGGTAAGGCAACACAGCCAAACTATCTAGAATATGCAAGACTGCCATATCTTCTTTATTCCGAATAGCGGTCAGATTATAGGTCTTATTCCATTTCTCGATAAGTGCAAGAAAAGCCAAAAGTCCATTGATTTTATCAAGTGCAATAGATAAACCCAGCTCATTTAAGCCTGACTCTAGCAAGCCATAACATTTATCCATTAAGCTGACTTCTTTTTTAAATAAACCAGCAACAGGGAAATTGCAGCCGGTGTAATTCCAGGAATTCTGGATGCCTGTCCCAAGGTCTCTGGCTGCTGTCTTTTTAGTTTTTCACTAACCTCATTTGAAAGGCCGGACACTTTCCCATAATCAATTCGCTCAGGCAAACGTAAATCGTCATAACGTTTCGCCCGTTCAATTTCACTTTGCTGTCTTTCTATATATCCGGAATACTTGGCCTGTATTTGAACCTGCTCTGAAACCTGCGTATCAACTTCGGAAAAGTTTGTTAAAGACAATAAATTATCAATATCCACCTCAGGTCGCCGCAACAAATCCATTAAGGTTGTTTCTCTCAACAAAGGCTTGTCCCAAATTGCTGCAAATTGCTCTGCCTGCTCTGAACCTATTCTGATCCATTGATTAGCAAGTTCGGATTGCAAATTAACAATAGCTGCTCTTTTTTCTTCGAACTGCCGCCACCGAACATCATTAACCAATTTTAGCTGGCGTCCAGTTTCTGTTAATCGTAAATCAGCATTATCCTCACGCAGAATTAACCGATATTCTGCTCTGCTGGTAAACATACGATATGGCTCTTGGGTACCACGGGTAATCAGGTCATCAATCATGACACCAATATAAGCCTCGTTCCTCGCCGGAGTCCAGCATTCCAGCTCCTGGGCTTGTCTAGCGGCATTTAATCCAGCAATCAACCCTTGAGCGGCCGCTTCTTCATAACCCGTGGTGCCATTAATCTGTCCGGCAAAAAACAAGCCCTGCATATGCTTCGTTTCCAGAGAGGCTTTTAAACCGCGCGGATCAAAAAAATCATACTCGATAGCATATCCTGGACGAACTATTTCCGCTTTTTCAAACCCGACCATAGATCGCACAAAAGCATACTGCACATCAAATGGCAGACTGGTTGAAATCCCATTTGGATAGATCTCATGTGTATCTAAACCTTCAGGCTCAACAAAAATCTGATGCGAATCACGATCAGCAAAACGTACAATCTTATCTTCTATAGAGGGACAATAACGTGGCCCTACACCTTCGATAACCCCTGAATACATTGGTGAACGATCAAGACCTGAGCGTATAATCTCATGCGTTTTTGTATTGGTTCGAGTAATATGGCAGGGAATCTGCTGCGGATGCTGACTCCTATCACCGATAAACGAAAAAACCGGCACGGGAGAATCGCCTAATTGTTTCTCCAGCTTTGAAAAATCAATTGTACGCCCGTCAATTCTTGGCGGTGTCCCGGTTTTCAATCGATCCACCTGAAAAGGTAATTCCCTCAATCTTTCCGCCAAAGCGATTGAAGCGGGATCTCCTGCTCTGCCGCCAGTAAAATTTTCCAAACCTATGTGTATTTGTCCCGCCAAGAAAGTGCCGGCTGTCAACACTACACACTGGGCGGAAAACTGTAATCCCATTTGGGTTTTTACACCAGTTACCGTCTCACCTGACACTACCAAATCAGAAACAGTTTGCTGAAATATTGAGAGATTTTCTTGATTTTCCAGCGCTGACCTGATTACCTGTTTATATAAACTTCTGTCAGCCTGGGCACGAGTAGCACGAACTGCCGGCCCTTTACTGGCATTTAGCGTACGAAATTGAATTCCTGCCTGGTCAATTGCCTGAGCCATGATACCACCCAGAGCATCTATTTCTTTTACTAGATGCCCTTTGCCAATACCACCTATCGCAGGATTACAGCTCATTTGTCCCAAGGTATCAATATTTTGGGTTAATAGTAAGGTTTTTGCTCCAGTACGGGCCGCAGCTAATGCCGCTTCTGTCCCGGCATGGCCGCCGCCAATAACAATAACTTCAAAATTTTTTCGGAATTTCACTGGTGCAAATTTGTCCTAATTGTCATATTATGCTCGTTTCAATAGATCATGGAGATTTAAAAATCAAACAGTCTATTCAAAATGCATATTATAAGTTAATCTATTTCAAAAAGGAGAATGTCCATGAAAAAACGAAAAAAAACCAATAAAAAAACTGAAATACCGAACCGTAATCTGGTTGCAAAACATGCCAGTAATTTTAATAAAGCTCAAGTCTTTACCGACAAAACTAAATACTACCGTAAACCCAAACATAAAAACCGGGAGCCCTTCCCCATATCATTTTTTGATAATATGGGGAAGGGCTTCTGGCTTTTCATGAATGGAAACCTCATGAGTCAAAGGCGTGTTCAAACCAATATTTTCCTGCAAGGATAAATCGTAGGCCGCCCGATTTATCGCACATTGTGCACTGATGAGCCGATAAACATTTTTTAACGAATAAACCATGCGCCAGGTAATTGCATGATCGCCTGCTTCTTGTAATTTTATTGCAGGAGGTTTTTCATTATTAATCGCCGCCTCCATTTCACAGGCTGCCTCCCAAACAGTTTGCAGGAATTTTTCAATCGTTTCACTAGTGTGACCATAGCCTATTTTAAAATCGGCAAATTGACGCAGCCCAGACCCTGGGCCTTTGGTTAAAACATCAATTCTGGAATTTCGTAATTTAGAGTTCGGTACAATGACACGGTGCCCACGCCGGAGATCTCGAAAGACTGCCTGAATTAATGTAATTCGCAGCGTTACCCCAAGTAACCCCAGCTCATCCACCTTGACAACACTCCCTGGCTCGACATCACCATTATATAATAACATCAATCCGTTGATGTGATCCGGCGCCCAAACGTCTTTGGTCGAATAGATCAACAACAAAATTCCGCCAAGCACACTGGTTGCTTGCAGCCAATCAGTAATCCCCCAGATATTGATGATCACCAATACTGATATAATAAATGCTAATATAATTCCTAACAGTCCAAAAATTTCTGACTGGTAAGTTTCATATCGAACCGTCTCACCTTCTATTTCCTTGTTTCGACCAAATTTATGCAATAAAAAAATCTGAAAAAAATACACCAAAACAAAAGCAAACAGAACAGTTAATCCTGTCAAAGAAATCTGTCGAATATATTTGGTTTCGAATATTGCTATCATCTGCATTATCAGCAACAGCACATTGACTGCCCGCAAAGTCCATAATCTTGCTTCTTTATTTGCATCACTCGTCGGCTTGTTAAATCCATAGACAATCCAGCGAGAAAATATCAGCAGCAACAAGTTAATGCCAAATATGGCTATATCAAACGTGGATAATTGATCATATAAATCCTGGAAATTCACGATTCTTTCTCAGCGCAGCGAATACACTTATCTGAATAGGGTAATGCTTTCAGTCGCTCTTCCTTAATTGGCTCACCGCAAATACTACATTCTCCATACAGGCCTTGTTCAATCCGTTCTAAAGCTTGTTTAATCTGATCAATTTCTATTCTGGCAGCATTCCCCAAATGATCGAGAACTTCATAATTTTCCATTTCAATCGCTTGTTCGGCAAAATCTTTTTCTGGAGGTTCTTTAGTGTGCTTAACATCATCAGTGATTTTTCCTAAACGCTCATTTAATTCATCAAGCATTCCCAATAAATCTTCTCGAACTTCACCATAATCTTTCACAATAATACCTCTGGTCTAATTTGATTTTTTCTTA
>Ga0256841_1002900_pt1 | contig 13224 bp, 13 predicted proteins | sample 356308metaG_FD_185971 | JGI IMG/M metagenome (GOLD analysis project Ga0256841, IMG submission 185971) | Hydrothermal vent microbial communities from Mid Atlantic Ridge, Atlantic Ocean - 356-308 | ecosystem: Environmental > Aquatic > Marine > Hydrothermal vents | place: Atlantic Ocean: Mid...
ACCTACTCCAAGGCGCACCGGCTGCACCGCCTGGCGCGGGAACTGCCCCTGGAGCATCTGGTGCTGGAGACCGACGCCCCCTCCATGGCCGGAGCAAACCACAGGGGCGAGAGAAACAGCCCCGAGTATCTGCCGGAGGTGCTCGAAAAGCTCGCTGAGCTGCGTGAACGTGCCCCCCAAGAGATCGCCCGGGAGACGACCAAAGCGGTCCGGAAACTGCTACTACAAGAATCCTTGGCCGGTTGAGCCGGGCTGCCGCTCGTTGTTATTCACCATTCCAACCACGTCCCCAGGACGAAAGAGCCGAAGTCCTGCATAATCCCTTCGGAGAAATGATGCCGCTTCCTTTGAGTGAGCCGGCTGATGGGAAATGGAGTTTCCATCAGCCGGCCCTCTTTCGATCACTTGCGCTTCCGGGAAAGCAGGAAGCCCACTCCCCCCACGGCAAGGAGTGCCCAGAGGGAAGGTTCGGGCACATTGGGCGGTGCTCCGGTCTGTGAACCAGCCATGGCAACGGCGCTGGCAAGAGAAAGCCCCAACATGGTGATCCAGATACGCATGGCGATATCCTCCTCGGTTTGTGGTTTGCCTGTAGGGGAAAACGGCTATAACTATAAATCCCCCTTTGTTACATATGCAAATTTTATACCTATGTAAAAAATATACTGAAAATACAATTTTTTAGAGAAAATATATAAAAATAAACTCCGTATTCGGCCAATAAAAATGTAAAATTTATTGACAGTCTGCTGCCGTACTTGCTGTTGGATCAACGGCATCCTAAACTGTTGTTTCAATGAAACGGCGCACCCTTTTACTTCTTGCCCCCGCGTCTGCGGCCATCGCTGCCGGCTTTTGGCGGTTGAAGGATCTCCTTTGGCAGCCCAATACGCCCGACGCGGTTCTGCTCACAGCCTTTTTGGACACACTGTTCCCCGCCGACGGCGAATGGCCTGCCGCCTCCGCGCTGGACATGGAAAAGGAGTTGGAGCGCTCCTTCGCTCATCGCCCCCATCAGGCAAAAAAGGTCGCTCGGCTGCTTGAAGTCTTGGATCGCCACAGCCGCCAAATGACGAATCTTGGATTCGCTCATCATTCGTTGGAAGAGCGCGAACGGCTGATCGAGACTCTTCTCGAGGAGAAAGGCGATCTGGCCATGTCTTTTGTGGGACTGCGGGCGTTGGCCTTCCAGATTTATTATTCGCACCCCACTGTCTGGAGCTCGCTGCCGGATTATCATCCACCCCAACCTCTGGGATATCCCGACTACCAGCAGCCGCCAGCCCATGTCTAAAAGGGATGAACTGGAGGCCGATGTCATCATCGTAGGCTCGGGGCCGGGAGGCGGTTCCCTCGCCTGGGGCCTCTGCACCATGGGTGTACGCGTGTTGCTGTTGGAAGCCGGCCCTGCCTTCGTCCCTTCCCGGGATTACCCGCAAACGGCGTCCGACTGGGAACGACATGAGTTTCCTCATCCCAAGGGGAGCAGGGGGCGTTACACTTTTGCCCCCCTGCAAGCCCTCGATGGCTCCCTTCGCAAAGAACTGGGAAGCTGGAATGCCGGTCAAGGGCCGCTCAACCGAAGCGGATACCGCAGCGGTTGGCGCTATCATCATGTTCGGGGAGTGGGTGGCAGCACGCTCCATTTCATCGGCGAAGCCCACCGGCTGCATCCCCGCGCCTTTCGCATTCGCACCGAGCATGGAATAGGGGCCGACTGGCCCATCGACTATCAGGCGTTGGAACCCTGGTACGCCAAGGCCGAAGCCCTGATCGGAGTCGCCGGTGAAGAAGAGCCGAGCCGCCCCCGCAGTTCACCTTTCCCCATGCCCGCCCACGCGCCCGGATATGCAGCGCAGCGCCTCAGGAACGCCAGCAGCCTCAATTGGCATCCCAACTCGTTGGCAGTGTTGTCCCGCCCCTTTCAGGGCCGGCCAGCATGCAACTATTGTTCTGCCTGCAACCGGGGGTGCCCCCGTACCGACAAGGGCAGCACGGACGTGACCTTCATCCGTCAGGCCCTTGCCTCAGGTCGGCTGACGCTAATGCCGCAGACCGAGGCGGTTTCCCTTGTTGCCGGCCCTTCAGACCGGGTGGCGGCTTTGATCGCTTCCACCGGGAAAAATAAATACAAGAGAATCCAAGGCCGCTTTTATGTGATCGCCTGCGGCGCAGTGGAGACGCCGAGGCTTCTATTGCTCTCTGCCAACAACCATGCACCCCGTGGCCTGGCCAACGAATCCGGGCAAGTGGGACGTAATTTCATGGAGACGATCTTCTGGAAAAGCACCGGGCTTCATCCCCATTCCCTGGGCAGCCATCGGGGTTTGCCGGCGGATCTCGTCTGCTGGGATTTCAACGCACCGGACGCCATCCCGAATGTGATTGGAGGATGCCGTTTCACCCATTCCACCGCGGAGGGTGGATTCAATGGCCCCATCGCCCATGCCACCCGCGCCCTCGCGGGATGGGGTGCCAGGCACAGGCGTCAGCTCCAAAAGGAGTTTGGACACCTGCTTTCGATTGGAGCCATCGGCGAGTCCCTTCCCCACCCGGACAGCCGCATCACCCTCGATCCCAAAAGAAAAGACGCGTTTGGCCGGCCGCTGGCCCGTATCCACAGTCACCTCGACAAGATGGCCATCGAGCGTCTGCGATTCATGGCACGTAAGAGCCGGGAGATCCTACAGGAGGTGGGGGCGGAAGAGCTGCGCGAAGAATACGGTAGTTACGACTTCTTCAGCTCCACGCACGTTTTTGGCACGGCGCGCATGGGTTTGGATCCAGAAACATCGGTCGTCAACGCAGACGGGCGAAGCCACCGCTGGACCAACTTGTATATCTCGGATGCCAGCGTCTTTCCCAGTTCCGGCGGCGGCGAGTCGCCGTCCCTGACCATTGCGGCGTTGGGATTGAGAATGGCCAGGCATATTGCGGATCGTCTCATGCGCCGCGAATAGGAGGGCTGGTTCGTGGTCCTCATGCAAGAGATTTCTTCCAGGCATGCAGCCGGTTGAAGGAATCGAGGCCGGAAAAGCCATCGGCGAAAGGAAAGAGAATGGAATGGACATGCAAACCAAGGAGAGGATCCATTCTCCCTGCCATTGACGACACGCTATTGCCCCAAGAGCCTCGAGCAAGAGGAAAGGGGAAGAGGGTTTTGGATTCCCACTTCCATGGGAATGACGAATCGGTAGGGGTGGGAATCAGAGAGAAGAACCTTCCTCTGCCCTTCTATTTATCAGGTGGAAAGCGGCCAGTTCCAGGTCGCCGGGGCGGGTGATCTTGAGGTTGTCGGGATGGCCTTCCACCAGTTTGGGGCGGTGGCCGGTCCACTCCATGGCGCTGGCCTCGTCGGTGACGACCACGCCGGCGGCCAAGGCGCCTTCGAGGGCTCGGCGCAGGCTTCCCAGGGGGAAGAGTTGGGGGGTATAGGCGTGCCACATGCGGCCGCGGTCCAGGGTGCGCTCGCTGCGGCCCTGGTCGTCGGCCTGCTTCATGGTGTCCCGCACCGGCATGGCCAGCAGGCCGCCCTGTTCGTCACTCGCTTCGTCCATGAGCCGTTCCAGGTCGTCGCTACGCAGGCAGGGCCGGGCGGCATCGTGGACCAGAACGAAATCGTCGCCGCCCGCCCGGGTCTCCAGGTGGCGCAGGGCGTTGAGCACCGAATCCGCCCGCTCCTTTCCGCCCGGAACGACGGCCACTCTGGGATGTCCGGCGTGCTCGGTATCGCCCCAGAAAGGGTCTTCCGCGCCTACGGCCACCACCACGCCCTGGATGCGGGGGCTGGCGAGCAACACTTCCAGGGTCCAGTCGATCACCGGGCGGCCTTCGAGCGCCAAGTACTGCTTGGGGATCTCCGTGCCCATGCGTCGCCCCACGCCGGCGGCGGGCACCACCGCCCAGTAGTTCATTGCGTCTCCTCCGCCGGCGCCACCTGGTAGAAGGTCTCTCCCTCCTTGATCATGCCCAGGTCACGGCGGGCGCGGGCCTCGATGGCGTCCAGGCCGTGCTTGAGACTCTCCACCTCGGCCTGCAGCAGGGCGTTGCGCTCTCTCATCTCGGCGATGCGCGCCCGCTGCTGCTCGATGCGCCGCTCCAGGCTGGCCACCTCCGCCAGACTGCCCCGCCCCACCCAGAGGCGGTACTGCAGCACCAGCAGCATCGCCGCCAACAGCAGCGCCAGGAGGCGCAGGGGCCAGGGCACGCCCTCACTCCAGGCCGGGGAAGGCTCCGCGCCCGGCGTAGACGGCCTCGCTGCCCAGCTGCTCTTCGATGCGCATCAGTTGGTTGTATTTGGCCACCCGGTCGGAGCGCGAAAGAGAGCCGGTCTTGATCTGTCCCGTGGCGGCGGCCACGGCGAGATCGGCGATGGTTGTGTCCTCGGTCTCGCCGGAACGGTGGGAGATCACCGCGCCGTAGCCCGCTCCTTTGGCCATGTCGATGGCCTGGAGGGTCTCGGTGAGGGTGCCGATCTGATTCAGCTTGATGAGAATGGCGTTGCTGATCCCCTTGTCGATGCCCTCCTGAAAGATGCGGGTGTTGGTGACGAAGAGGTCGTCGCCCACCAGCTGCACCTTGTCGGCCAACCGCTCGGTGTGCAGCTTCCACCCGTCCCAGTCGTCCTCCGCCATTCCGTCCTCCAGGGAGAGGATGGGATAAGCGTCGATCCAGTTCTCCAGGTAGTCGGTGAACTCTTCCGAGGTGAAGGAACGGTTTTCCGAGGCGAGGTGGTATTTGCCGTCGCGATAGAACTCGGTGCTGGCCGCGTCCAGCGCCAGCCAGACTTGCTCGCCCGCCTTGAAGCCCGCCTTCTCGATGGCCTCCAGGATCACTTCGATCGCTTCCACGTTGGAAGAGAGATCGGGGGCGAAGCCGCCCTCGTCTCCCACGGTGGTGGCCAGCCCCTTGCCGCGCAGCACCGACTTGAGCGCGTGGAACACCTCGGCGCCGTAGCGCACCGCTTCGCGCAGGGTGGGCGCCCCCGCGGGCACGATCATGAACTCCTGGATGTCCACATTGTTGTCGGCGTGAACGCCGCCATTGATGATGTTCATCATGGGCACCGGCAGCAGCGGAGCCTCCTGGCCCAGGTACTCGTACAGGGGCTCGGCGCGCTCCTGGGCGGCCGCATGGGCGGCGGCCAGCGACACCGCGAGAATGGCGTTGGCGCCCAGCTTCGACTTGTTGTCGGTGCCGTCCAGCTCGATCATGCAGGCGTCCAGCCCCTTCTGGTCGGCCACCTCGCGCCCCTTCACCGCTTCGCGAAGGGTGGTGTTGACGTTCTCCACCGCCTTGAGCACCCCCTTGCCCCCATAACGGGCGGGATCGCCGTCGCGCAGCTCCAGCGCCTCGCGCGATCCGGTGGAGGCGCCCGAGGGAACGATGGCGCGCCCGATGGCGCCCTCGGCGGTGTAAACGTCCGCTTCCACGGTGGGGTTGCCGCGGGAATCGAGAACCTCCCGCGCTCTCACATCGATGATCTCCGACATTGCTTCTCCAGTTTTCTACATGAATGATTCAGAATCGAGGCCGCGGCGCCGCTCCGGCCGCCGTCACAACAGGGCCTCTTCGATGAAGGGCCGCGCCTTCACCACATGGTCGATCTCCAGCAGGATTTCGAGCAGCGCCCGCATGTCGCCGAGGGGCCAGGAGTTGGGGCCGTCGCTGAGCGCCCGCTCGGGGTCTTCGTGGGTCTCCATGAAGAGACCGGCCACACCCGCCGCCACCGCCGCCCGCGCCAGCACCGGCACGAACTCGCGCTGGCCGCCCGAAGCCTTGCCCAGCCCGCCGGGCTGTTGCACCGAATGGGTGGCGTCGAAGACCACCGGACAACCTGTGGCCCTCATGACGGCCAGCCCGCGCATGTCCGAGACCAGAGTGTTGTAGCCGAAGCTCACGCCCCGCTCGCACACCAGGATGCGGTCGTTGCCGGCGGCGCGCGCCTTCTCCACCACGTTGGCCATCTCCCAGGGGGCGAGGAACTGCCCTTTCTTGATGTTCACCGGCAGCCCCTGAGCCGCCACCCGCTGGATGAAGTTGGTCTGGCGGCAGAGAAAGGCGGGCGTCTGCAACACGTCCACCACCGCGGCCACCTCGCTCAGAGGGGTGTCCTCGTGCACGTCGGTGAGCACCGGCACGCCGATCTCCCGTCTTACCGCTTCGAGGATCTTCAGCCCCTCTTCCAGGCCGGGGCCGCGAAAGCTCTCGTGCGACGAGCGGTTGGCCTTGTCGAAGGAGGACTTGTAGATGAAGGGGATGCCGAGGCGCGCGGTGATCTCCTTGAGCCGGCCCGCGGTCTCCAGCGCCGACTGGCGGCTCTCCACCACGCAGGTGCCGGCGATGAGGAAGAGCGGACTGTCCGGGCCCGCTTCGAAGCCGCACAGCTCCATCAGCCTTCCCGCTTGCCGCGTTGTGCCAGGGCCGCCTCCACGAAGCCGGTGAACAGCGGATGGCCGTAGCGCGGCTTGGAGGTGAACTCGGGATGGAACTGGCAGGCCAGGAACCAGGGGTGCTCCGGCAGCTCCACGATCTCCACCAGGGTGCCGTCCACCGAGGTGCCGCTGATGCGAAGTCCCTTCTCCTGGAGCACTTCGCCGTACTGGTTGTTGAATTCATAGCGGTGGCGGTGGCGCTCGACGATGCGCTCCTTGCCATAAAGCCGGCGCGCCAGCGAGCCCTCGGCCAGCACGCACTCCTGGCCGCCCAGGCGCATGGTGCCGCCCAGGTCCGCGTTCTCGTCGCGCGTCACCACCGAGCCGTCCTTCTCCAGCCACTCGGTGATGAGGGCGATCACCGGCGCCGGCGTCTCCGGATCGAACTCGGTGCTGTGGGCCTCCTTGAGGCCGGCCACGTTGCGCGCGAACTCGATCACCGCAACCTGCATGCCGAGACAGATGCCCAGGTAGGGAATGCCCTGCTCGCGGGCGTATTGCACTGCGGCGATCTTGCCCTCCACGCCGCGCTCGCCGAAGCCGCCAGGCACCAGAATGGCATCCATCCCGGCGAGCTCTTCCACTCCGCCCCGCTCGAACTCCTCGGAATCGAAATAGTGGATGTTGACCCGGCAGTCGGTCTGGATGCCGGCGTGACCGAGGGCCTCGTTGAGCGACTTGTAGGATTCGGTGAGGTCCACGTACTTGCCCACCATGGCGATGTCCACTTCCCGGCTGGCGTGGGTGAGGCCGTCCACCACCCGTTGCCAGTCGGACAGGTCCGCGGGGGGCACGTGCAGGCCGAGCTGTTCCACCACGATCTGGTCCAGCTCCTGCTCGTGCAGCAACAGGGGAATGCGGTAGATGGTGTCGGCGTCCACCGCCGAGATCACCGCCCGTTCCGGCACGTTGGTGAAGAGAGCGATCTTGCGCCGCTCCCCTTCCGGAATGGGACGATCGGCGCGGCACAGCAGCACGTCGGGCTGAATGCCGATGGAACGCAGCTCCTTCACCGAGTGCTGGGTGGGCTTGGTCTTGATCTCGCCGGACGTCTTTATGTAAGGCACCAGGGTCAGATGCATGAAGAGGGCGTTCTCGCGCCCCAGTTCCACCCCCATCTGCCGGATCGCCTCCAGAAAGGGGAGCGACTCGATGTCGCCCACGGTGCCACCGATCTCCACCATGGCCACGTCGTAGTCGTCGGCGCCCAGGCGGATCTTGCGCTTGATCTCGTCGGTGATGTGAGGAATCACCTGCACGGTGCCCCCCAGGTAGTCGCCCCGCCGCTCCTTGCGGATGACGCTCTCGTACACCTGACCGCTGGTGAAGTTGTTGTGCTTCCCCATGGTGGTGTTGACGAAGCGCTCGTAGTGGCCCAGGTCCAGGTCGGTCTCGGCACCGTCCTCGGTGACGAACACCTCGCCGTGCTGGAAAGGGCTCATGGTGCCCGGGTCCACATTGATGTAGGGATCGAGCTTGAGCAGGGTGACCCGCAGACCGCGCGCCTCCAGGAGTGCGCCGAGAGAGGCGGAGGCGATGCCCTTGCCGAGGGAGGAGACCACGCCGCCCGTGATGAAGATGTATTTCGTCATGTCGCCCTGGAAGGGGGATGGGGGAAAACGGACGGGATGCAACAGTACCAGATGGCGCCTGTTCACTCAACGAAAAGGGCGATTCCGGTAGCCATCGGGCAGGATCTGGCCTATAGTCGGGGCTCGCTTCCTGACACGGTCGTGCAGGCAACGAAACCGAAGCGGTGCCAAACGTCGGGAAGCCGCCCCGGCTTTCGGAAGAAGCACCGACAACGAATAACCACGAGGAGGAGCTGTATGCGAATCACCTTCAAAACTCTCGGCGCACTGGCCGCCACCGGCCTGGCCGCGCTCTCCATCTCCACCGCCAATGCCTGGTGGAGCGGCCCCTGGGGCAACCGGGGCTCCAACGCCTGGAACGATATGTCCGACTGGATGGGCAATGGAACCGGCGACACCGACTTCGACATGAACATGCGGGGTCGAGGAGACAGCCGGGCCCGCGGCTATGGCTACAACAGGTACGACCGCTATCGCGGCTACTATCCACCGCCTTGGGCCTACGGTCCTTCTGGAACCGGTCCGGCTTTCGCCCCCCGGCCACCGCAAGGGCCGGCCACGCAGGGGCCCGGTCGGCGCATCGCTCCTCTTTCGCGACAGGCAGGGCCGGGAATGAGGGGACCCGTGCCCCGAGGCAGCGGCCCCATGGGTCGCGGCCGACCCGGAACCATGGGCATGGGCGGCCGTGGACCCGGCATGGGACGGGGGCCCGTGCCCCGAGGCAGCGGCCCCATGGGTCGCGGCCGACCCGGAACCATGGGCATGGGCGGCCGTGGACCCGGCATGGGACGGGGCCCCGCGCCCCGAGGCAACGGCCCCATGGGTCGCGGCCGACCCGGAACCATGGGCATGGGCGGCCGTGGACCCGGCATGGGACGGGGGCCCGCGCCCCGAGGCAACGGCCCCATGGGTCGCGGCCGACCCGGAACCATGGGCATGGGTAGCCGTGGACCGGCTGAACGGCCGCCCCGCCGGTAACCTGGGGTTCTAGTTAGATACAGGCAACGACGCCACCGCCGGCAATCCTGCCGGCGGTTTTGTTTTTGCATGCAAGAAAAATACCTTCAAAGCCCCCTCTTTCTTCCAAAAGCGAAGATCGTTGATCAAAATCAGAAATCAAGGGAAAATAGCTTCATCAGCAAAATCGGGCCAGCCGGCATCGGGAGCGTCTTTTGGCACCCCACAAGGTCATCACCCTGAACAAGATCCAGATCGCCTGCCAGAGCTGCGGCCTCTCCAACATCTGCCTGCCCCTGGGCCTGGAAAGCGACGACATCGAACGGCTGGACGCCATCGTACAGCGCAACCGGCCGCTGCGGCGCGGCGCCCACCTTTTTCAGACGGGCGAAAAGTTCCGCAAGGTCTTCGTGGTGAAGACCGGCACGGTGAAGACCTACACCCAGTGCCCGGACGGCAGCGAGCGCGTCATCGGTTTCCACCTGCCGGGCGAGGTGATCGGCCTCGACGGCATCGAGCTGGGGAAATACATCTGCTCGGCCAAAGCGTTGGAGACCTCGGCCATCTGCGAGATCCCCTTTGACCAGCTGGAGAAGTTGACCGCCTCCATCCCCAACCTCCAGCACCAGATGTTCCGGCTGCTCAGCCGCGAGATCAGCAACGACACCAGCCTCATGGCGCTGCTGAGCAAGAGCACCGCCGAGGAACGGCTGGCCGCCTTTCTGCTCAGCCTCTCCATCCGGCTGCACAGCCGCGGTTTCTCGGCCACCGAGTTCAATCTAAGCATGTCGCGGCAGGAGATCGGCTCCTACCTGGGCTTGGCGCTGGAGACGGTGAGCCGGCTCTTCACCCATTTCCAGGAAGAGGGCATTCTTCGCGTGAACCGGAAATATGTGGAGATCCTCGACTTGGAAAAGCTCTACGGCCTGCTCTCCCAACAGACGGTCTGCCTGGAAAGACTGCGCGCTCCCTGACCGCAGATGCCCCGCCACATCCCCATCGTTCTTTGCCGTAACTGCGCGCTCTACAAGACCGCTCTGGTGCTCGGACTGGAGTCCCCCGCGCAGGAGGCGCTCCACGAGGTGGTGATCCGCAATCACCCCATCGAAAAGGGACAACCGCTCTTCTACGCCGGCGATCCGGTGCGCCATCTCTATCTGGTGCATTCAGGCTCCTGCATCAGCTACGACGGCGCCGAGCCGCGCCAAGTGCGCGGTTTTCACCTGCCGGGCGAGATCGTAGGCATCGAGGAGATGGACGAGGAGCGCTACAACCACACCGCCTGCGCCCTGGAGGACGGCTCCCTCTGCCAGTTGGACGTCTCCCGCCTCGAAGAGGCGCTGGAGGCCGAGGAGCTGATCAAGGTGCAGCGCTATCTCCTCGCCACCGCGGCCGCCCACGCCCGCCAACTGCAGAAAGAGCGGCTCATCACCGGCCTGCCCAACGCCGAACAGCGCATCGGCGCTTTCCTCTACAACCTGGGGCAGCGTTTCCAGTCCCACGGCTTCCCCGCCCTCCAGTACCGCCTGCCCATGTCCCGCGAAGAGATGGCCAGCTACCTGGGCCTGGCGCCCGAGACGGTGATCCGCATGTTGAAGAAGCTGGCGGCGAAAAAGTGGGTGCGGGTGCGCACCCGCCAGGTGGAGATCCTCGACCCCGACGCCCTGCAGGCGCTATTGACCCGCACGCCGCCGAATCTGACAAAAATCAAGTCTGCGGCAAAAAACTGACATTTCTCATATCCGGGCCTGCCGTTCTCTGTATAATCCTCTAGCCGGGAACTATTCAGCCGGAAAGTGGTCGAGGCGGCCGCCTTTCGGCTCGGCAGGGCCCCGTGCTTCTGAATTTTTGGGTTGTTTTTTCGAAACTTGGGAGGTTTCCGTGGAAGAAACAAAATATGATTTCGACGTCGTCCGATGGTTTACCATCATGGCGGTCGTCTATCTGGTCGTGGGCACCCTGGTGGGCGTCTACATCGCCTCGGAACTGGCCTGGCCGTTCCTCAATTTCGACATTCCCGAGATCACCTTCGGCCGGCTACGTCCGCTGCACACCAACGCGGTGATCTTCGCCTTCGGCGGCTGTGCGCTGTTCGCAACCTCCTTCTACTCCGTACAGCGCACTGGCAGCACCTCGTTGTGGAGCCCGAAAATGGCCTGGTTCACTTTCTGGGGCTGGAACCTGATCATCGTGGCAGCGGTCATCACCCTGCCCCTGGGCATCACCCAGTCCAAGGAGTATGCAGAGCTTGAGTGGCCCATCGACCTGGCCATCGCCGTGGTGTGGCTCTCCTGGGGGCTGAACTTCATCATGACCATCGCCAAGCGCAAGACCAGCCACATCTACGTGTCCAACTGGTTCTTCATGGGCATGTTCGTGATGATCACCTATCTGCACGTGGTGAACAGCCTGGCCATCCCCGTAGGGCTGTTCAAGTCCTACTCCATCTTCTCCGGAGTGCAGGACGCCATGATCCAGTGGTGGTGGGGCCACAACGCCGTGGGCTTCTATCTCACCGCCGGCTTCCTCGGCATCATGTACTACTTCGTGCCCAAGCAAGCCAACCGCCCGGTCTTTTCCTACCGGCTGTCGGTGCTGCACTTCTGGGCGCTGATGTTCGGTTACGTCTGGCTGGGCGCCCACCATCTGCAGTACACCGCCCTGCCCGACTGGACCGGCTCCCTGGGCGCCGCCGTCTCCTTGGCGATGATCATCCCCTCCTGGGGTGGCGCCATCAACGGCATGATGACCCTCTCCGGCGCCTGGGACAAACTGCGCACCGACTACATCTTGCGCTTCCTCATCATGTCCCTGGCCTTCTACGCCATGTCCACCTTCGAGGGACCGGTGATGTCCTCCAAGACGGTGAACGCGCTCTCCCACTACACCGACTGGACCATCGGCCACGTGCACTCCGGCGCATTGGGCTGGGTCGCCATGGTGGCTTCCGGCGCGCTCTACCACCTCACCGAGAAGCTGTGGAACACCCGCATGTACTCGGCCAAGCTGGTGAACACCCATTTCTGGATGGCCACCATCGGCACCGTGGTCTACATCACCGCCATGTGGGTCTCTGGGATCATGCAGGGCCTGATGTGGCGTGACTACGACGAGTTCGGCACTCTCACCTATACCTTCGCCGAATCCGTCGCCGCCATGCACCCCTACTATGTGATGCGCGCCGTGGGCGGCGCCATCTACTGGCTGGGCGGTGCCATCATGCTCTTCAACGTGATCATGACCGTTCGCCAGGCTTCCGCCCAGCGCAGCGCCGCTGCCGCTGCCGCCGCCTGACGCAACCAGAGGAGAGATACGACATGGCTGACAAGATCTATTCGACCAAACTGCAAGACACGGCGGAACGCAACGTCTTCGTGATGTTCGTGCTGCTGATGATCCTGCTCTCGGTGGGCGGACTGGTGGAGATCGTCCCGCTCTTCTATCTTCCGGACACCATGGAGCACAACAAGCATCCGGAGATCGTCTGGCAGAGCAAGGGGCGTCCCATCAGCGTGGCCAACTTCAAGGTGGGCGACAGCATCACCTGGAAACCGGGCGACGGAATCCGCCCCTACACCGCCCTGGAGCTGGCCGGGCGCGACATCTTCCAGCGGGAGGGCTGCTATCTCTGCCATTCGCAGATGATCCGCCCCTTCCGCGACGAGAAGGAGCGTTACGGCCACTACTCCCTGGCCTCCGAGTCCATGTACGACCACCCCTTCCAGTGGGGCTCCAAACGGACCGGCCCCGACCTGGCCCGGGTGGGCGGCAAGTACTCCAATGAGTGGCACTTCCAGCACCTGATGGCGCCGCGTTCCGTGGTTCCCGAGTCGGTGATGCCCAACTATCCGTGGCTGGCCGAGCAGACCGTGGACGGCGAGACCCTCAAGAAGCACATGGAGGGGCTGCGCATGGTGGGCGTGCCCTACACCGACGCCGACATCGCCGCCGCCAAACAGGTAAACGACGTGCGCGAGGTGGACGCGCTGATCGCCTACCTGCAGGTGCTGGGCACCATGGCCAACCTGAAAGACGACGTGGACTATCGTGAATAAGCTCCTGGACTATTTCCACACCGACTGGTCGGCGATGACCCTGCACGATTGGATCGGAATGATCGTCACCGTCGGGGCCTTCCTGGCCATGGTGTGGATCTACGCCCGCGTCTTCAACCCGAAGAACAAGGAGCAATACGAATCGCAACGTCATATTCCCTTTGAAGAAGAGAATACGGACTTGGA
>Ga0256841_1002901_pt1 | contig 13218 bp, 8 predicted proteins | sample 356308metaG_FD_185971 | JGI IMG/M metagenome (GOLD analysis project Ga0256841, IMG submission 185971) | Hydrothermal vent microbial communities from Mid Atlantic Ridge, Atlantic Ocean - 356-308 | ecosystem: Environmental > Aquatic > Marine > Hydrothermal vents | place: Atlantic Ocean: Mid...
AAAAGGGAGATTTCTTTGCTTTGCTGGGGCCTAACGGCGCGGGCAAGTCCACGACCATTGGCATCATTACTTCGTTGGTGAACAAAACTGCTGGCAAGGTCAAGATATTCGAACACGATCTCGACCAGGCAACAGCCCAGGCAAAACGCTGTATTGGCTTGGTGCCGCAAGAAATCAATTTCAATCAATTCGAGACCGTGGGCCAGATTGTATTGAATCAAGCCGGTTACTACGGTATCCCCAGGCGCCGGGCCCGTCCCCGGGTGGAAACTGTATTGAAACAGTTGGAGTTATGGGACCGGCGCAACCACGTTTCCAGGCGGTTGTCAGGGGGTATGAAGCGGCGCTTGATGATTGCCCGGGCGTTGGTGCATTCTCCAAGATTGTTGATCCTGGACGAACCCACCGCCGGAGTGGACATCGAAATCCGTTATTCCATGTGGGAATTCCTGCGCCAGATCAATCAGCAAGGCACAACGATCATCTTGACAACCCATTATCTGGAGGAGGCCGAGCAACTGTGCCGCAATGTGGCCATTATCGATCACGGTACGATTATCGAATCCACTTCCATGACTGAATTGCTGGGCAAACTCGATGCCAACGCTTTTTATTTGGATTTGCGCCGGCCCCTGACAGAAGCACCTGAAATACCTGGTTATGAAATTCAGTTGGCAGAGCCCAATGTGTTGGAAGTCTTGGTTCCCAAGGCCTTGGGATTAAACAAATTGTTTGAAGAGTTGTCCCAGGCCGGGGTAGCAGTGGCCAACATCCGTCCCCGCAGCAATCGGCTAGAACAGCTGTTTTTCCAGCGGGTAAAACAAGGTAAACGGAAACAGGCAGCTTGATGCGGAACTGGATTGCTTACCGCACGCTGGCCGGCAAGGAAATTCACCGTTTTATGCGGATTTGGCCGCAAACCCTGTTGCCGCCCTTGGTCACTACTTCTTTGTATTTTTTGATTTTCGGCGCGTTGATGGGGCCGCGAATCGGTCCCATGGCGGGCATCCCATACATCGACTATATTGTGCCGGGTATTATCTTGATGGCGGTAATCAATCATTCCTATGCCAATGTCGTGTCGTCTTTTTATTCGGCCAAGTTCCAACGCCACATCGAGGAGATGCTGATCGCGCCCATGCCTGCCTGGGTGATTTTAGCCGGCTATATCACCGGCGGGGTGACCCGGGGATTGTTGGTAGGGAGTATCGTGACGGGAATCGCGGCGTTTTTCACCGATCTTAAAATCGTCCATCCCGGATTGGCGGTGGCAGTGGCTGTGTCAACCTCTGTTCTATTTGCCTTGGGTGGATTTATCAACGCGGTGTTCGCCAATAGTTTTGACGATATTTCCATTATTCCAAACTTTGTGCTTACCCCGCTGGTGTATCTGGGGGGCGTTTTTTATTCCATCAGCCTACTGCCGGAACCCTGGCACAGCGCTTCTCTCGCCAATCCCATTCTGTATATGGTCAACGCATTCCGTTTCGGTTTTTTAGGCGTTGCCGATGTCAATTTAACGACCGCTTTTTTGATGGTGGTAGGATTGATATTGACGTTGGGGCTGTCGGGGTTGTTTTTTCTAAGGAAAGGGGTTGGGATCAAGCACTAGCGGATTTTTTTCCACAGCAGGAAAGTTTCTGAAGATTGTCACTATCCAAAATGGTGACTTTTTTTCCTTGCAATTTAATCCAACCTTCCTTTTCAAACTGTTTGAGAGTGCGGCTTACGGTGGCCAGAGCAAGATCCAAATAATTGCCCAGTTCTTGCCGGGTAAAGCCGATGGAAAACTCGTGACCGGAAAAGCCCCGGTAACCATAGCGTCCGGAAAGATCCAAAAGGAAAGAAGCCAGCCTTTCTTCCGCCGTTTTCTTGATAAAAACCATTTGTTCCCGCTGCGCTTCCAAGGCGTCGCCGGCGTGACGTAAAATTTCCTTGAATAGAGGCGGGATTCTCTGGCAAAGCTGGGTAATTTGGGAAGCAGGCAGTTCACAATAGCTCAAGGTATCCAAGGCCTGAGCGCTGCAGCGATAGACGTTAGCGGAAAAACCATCAAAGCCGAGCAGTTCTCCAGGGAGCAGCAGGGCGAGGATATGTTCATTGCCATTTTCATCCTGGTAGGTCAATTTGGCGCTGCCGGACTTGACGGCAATCAAGCCATGAAAGGGATCACCTGCCCGAAATAAATACTCCCCTTTATGCAGTACCTTGCGCCGCTGGACTACGTCGTCGAGTTCAGCGACTTCCTTCTGTGTCAGCCCCCGGGGAAAGCAGATTGTATTGAATCCGCAGTTGTTACAGGTGACCTCCAATCGTTGAGATGCCTGTTGCGCCAGTTGAATTTGTGCAGAAAAACTTGTCATGAATTAAATTATACCCATATATAAAGCTTGCGAACGTGCAGGAATTACATGCATGTTATTTTAGCAGTATTTATACCGTTATCTATTTCCATCACTAAAATGACCACCTCTAATCTAACACTAACATTCAACAGACTTCGAACCACGCTAGCCCAATTCTGCAAACAACTAGAAAACGATCATAAATTATCCGCATGGATTTTTGACACCAACAGAAATGAGTTGATCGGACTTGGGGCAAGAAGACAATTCATTACCGTTTTACAGCAGTTGGAATTCAACGATGACAGGGATGGTAGAGAAACCGATATCTGCCCCGGGATTATCGGTGCTTCTCCCCAGACGCTATGGCTGGCGGCAGAGCTTAATCATGCCAAGGAAGAATTCAAAAAGGCGGTAATTGCCATGAATCAAGTTGAAAAGGAGGGCGCTCACAGGGTAATGAAACAACATGGCTACCCAAGAATTCACTTTAAACAAGTCTATCGCCACGTTCCGATCATCTTGAAAAAACCGGCTTCAATACGTTTTACCTGGGGGGCAACCCGTTCCATTAAAAAAATTTCCCGGCAAGAAGCTTACCGGCGTTTGGTCGAAGCAGCGGGTGACAGTCCATCCTTTGGTTACCAACAACAGTTCCAGGCACTGGAAGCTTTGCCAAAAGATGAGTTCATCGCCATCGTTCAGGATCTAAAACCCCATATCAAGGCGAATTTATGTTGGATTCAAGAACAAGATGAGGAAAAACAAATCACTCGAAAAATGATCAGTGCCGCTTTGGCCATTCTTATTCCACTGGATCCAGGAGAAAGTCTGCCGGAGCATCACGCTTCCTTTCCAGAAGATAGAAAGACCAGAAAGCCCAGAGGTGACTTCAAGATAGAACCGGAACCTTTTTTGCCAACGATTCGAGGCCATCGTTACATAAAATCGATAGAGAAAAATCCTGTACCAGACAAAGAAAAACAAGACGAAAGCCAAATGCCTGATAGTTAGAATTTAAAGGGAGGGAGACTGCCGATGCTTTTTTTATGGGGGAGCCATGAAATCATAATTTAACATAATATATATTATGCGAAGTAAAGTAATACCGAGATTTTATCCGATCTCCCTTGGACTTGTGGCATACCATCCCCATAATGCAACATAGAATAATCAAAGAAATAAGGAGGATGCCATCCATGTCGCATCACTTAAGTAACTTACAGACCCATCGCCAAATTGGAAACCGGCAAGCCTTCAATGAAGTGTTGGCCAATTTTTTACCCCAACTAAAGCCCTATATTGCCGCACGATTGCGTTATGCAGAATATTTAGGCCTGATTCCTCGGAGAATGTATCTTCCTGACGATATCGCCGATGATGTTTATTTGGAAGTCTATGAAAATTTCAGTCAGCGGGATCTAGATCCGAAGCAGCTCAAGAGACGTCTTTTCAAATTGGCGGATCAGTATTTGGAAAAGATCCTGAAAGAAGAATCTCAATGGCAAGAGCGGAAAGTCCCCGTCCATGAAATCATCCAGGAAGAAGTAAAAACCTTGGAAGAAACTTTTTATCCTGAAGAGGTATTCGATGACATTGAATACCAACAAGAAGCCTATCGTTCCAAACTATTTCTCTTGGAAGAAGGTTTTGAAGAGGATTTACTCGACTTTTTATCGCTGGAAAAAAGCAAGGCTCAAGATGCAAAAATCCGGCAACTTTTGGCACAAGCCTATCAAAGCCTACCTCCTATGAGCCGGATTATTTTGGAACTAAAAGTCAATGGCGGTTTAACCGAAGAAGAAATTGCCGATATCCGGGAAATGAAAGTCGAGGAGGTTGAAACTATCCTGGAAGCAGTAAAAAAACGCTTTCGCAACGCTCTATTGTCCAATGTTTGATATTAGCGATTACTGGGTAAAAAAGGCTCGGGATTGGTAAATGACGGTCGTTGCAGGATGATATCAGCAAGTAACCGTGCCGCAGCGGGCCCCATGACAACGCCATTGCGAAAATGGCCGCAGTTGAAAAAAACGTTATTGATTTGTGGATGCGCTCCTATATAAGGGATCCCATCCGGTGACCCCGGCCGTATTCCCGCCCAGTGGAGTTCTACGGGACAGTCTTTCAAGGCCGGCAAGGTTCTTATGGCAAACTGATATAGCTGCCGATAACCTGAAGTTGTCGGGCGCTTGTCGAACCCGGATTCCTCAACAGTGCTTCCCGCCAAAATCCGGCCATCCCGCCGGGGTATCAAATAATGTTCACCACATTGCACCATGGTTTGCAGCAGTCCGGGTTCGCTCTTGAATAACAGCATCTGTCCCTTAACGGGATGAATCACAGGTTGCCATAAATTATCATTACTCAGCACCCTCGATGACCAGGCCCCCGCAGTTACGATGAAATTGTCTGCCGAGAAGGTTTGTTGGGTTGTTTTAACGTCAGTGGCCTGATTTCCAGTGATTACCCACTCGGTTACTTGGGATTGTTCTATCAATTTTACTTGCCGTTGGCGCAAGTCACGCTTGAGTGCTTTTAACAGCCGGGGGTTGCGAATTTGGGCGATATCTGGCAACCACAGGTGGGTTCCGGATAAGCCATCCCCTAACCCTTTCTGTACCTCTTCCACTGCTTCCCCAGAGAAAATAGTTGCATTCGTTGATGTGTTTCGGCACCATGAAAGCGCGTCATCCAAATCGGGCAATGACAGCCACAACATACCGCAACGGGTCCACTCAGGATCAATATTAGTGTTTTGTTGTAGCTGTTGAGACAGGAGGGGATATTGTTGTTGGCTCCAGTGGCATAACGCGTTGATGGGGAGCGGCTGCCGCCAGGGATAAAGGGGGGATAAGATACCGCCGCCTGCCCAGGAGGCTTCCTGGCCAATTCGGTTTTGCTCCAAAATCGTAATTGCAGCACCGTGGCTGGCCAATTCTCTTGCAATCAACAAGCCACTGATGCCGCCACCGATAATAATAAAATCGCTCATAAGGTGTGTAAGGTGATCCAATAATAATGAAAAGGTTGGCTATTGGCTTTTGGTTTCTTTCCTGCCTGGTTTTGGCGTTCGTTGCCGCCATTCAGGTGGATAACCATATCCAATTGCTGCTCGCCGTATTCCTGGTATCGCTGTTGTTGCTCCTGCGCCTGGCACCCCGGTTGGGGTATTTAAGGATTCTATTTCTGTCAGTCTGCTTATTTTTAGTGCTCCGGTACGGGGTTTGGAGAGTCACAAGCACCTTGAATTATGATGACTTTCCAAGTTTTTCCGCGGCAATACTGTTATTTGCCGCCGAGCTTTATGGAATGGGGTTGTTTTTTCTGAGCAGCTTTGTCAACTCCAGGCCTATTTCCCGCAAAATGCCTCCTCTCCCTTCGGACCAAAATCATTGGCCAACGGTCGCGGTCTTGATTCCCACATTGAACGAACCGGCAGAGCTGCTTAAAGTCACCCTCACCGCCGCCTTGGCCCTGGATTACCCCAAACACAAGTTCCAGGTATATCTTTTGGATGATGGCGCCACCCGGGAAAAAAGAAACTCAACAGATCCCACCATTGCCAATCGGGCTTGGCAACGATATAACGAACTCTTTAAATTATGCCACGATTTGGGGGTTAAGTATCACACTCGCACACAGAATGCTCAAGCCAAAGCTGGCAATCTGAACGCCATCCTTCCACAGATTCAACAAGACCTTATTTTGGTGCTCGATTCAGACCATGTGCCCACCGTGGACTTTTTACACCAAACGGTGGGGTTCTTTCTCGAGGACAACAAACTCTTTTTGCTGCAAACCCCTCATTTTTTTATCAATCCTGATCCTTTGGAAAAAAATCTTGCGTTCTCCTATCAAATCCCTTCTGAAAACCATATGTTTTACGAGGCGATACAAGCAGGCCTGGATTTTTGGGAGGCGTCCTTTTTTTGTGGATCAGCGGCAATCCTTCGAATGCAGGCATTGCGCGAATGCGGCGGTTTTTCAGGAAAAACCGTCACTGAAGATGCGGAGACCGCGCTCATTCTCCACAGCCAGGGCTGGCAATCCAAGTATATTCTTACGCCTTTGATATCAGGTCTTCAACCAGAGACTTTTACCAGTTTTGTCGCCCAAAGAATTCGCTGGGCACAGGGGATGTTACAACTACTGATTGCCAAAAATCCAATCACTCTCAAGGGCTTAAAACCTTGGCAACGATTGGGTTATGTCTCCAATATGATCTTTTGGCTATTTCCCTTTGCCAGGGTGGTATTTTTGATTTCCCCATTATTTTTTCTCTATTTCGGCCTTAAAATCTACGATGCCAATGGCGAGGAAATTCTCAGTTATGCCATTCCCTATTTGATGGCATTAGTATTGGCCAATCACTATTTATTTGGCCGGGTAAGGTGGTTCATGGTGTCTGATATTTATGAGTCCATGCAATCTTTATTTCTATTGCCTGCCATTTTTGATGTGCTAAAAAATCCAACTGCCCCCAAGTTTAAAGTCACCCCCAAGATAGAAAAAAAACAAAACGATGCCATTTCTCCTTTAGCCAAACCATTTTATGCTCTCATTTTGCTTAACATGCTGGCGATCTTTCTGGGAATCTATAAGTTCAATACCTTGCCGGAGCAACGCACCTTGGTGCTTATTACCTTAGCCTGGGCCATTTTCAATGGCATCATCATTATGACCAGTCTGGGTGCCCTTTATGAAAGACGGCAAAGGCGAATTTCCCCCAGGCTGCCGGCCGGAGATATTCCCGCACAATTGATAATCCAGGATCGCAATGTAATCCCTGTCAAGATACGCGATCTTTCCGTAGGAGGTATCAGCATTTTGATTGCCGAAGCCAGCTTGCGGGAAATCTCCGGAGATATTTTCCTGAAATTACACCATCCCACTGAAAAGGAGCCCTTTGTGATCCGGGTGATAATCGCAAACCAGGGTGAAATAGATGGCTTTGCCAGAATTGGCTTGCAATTTTTACCCAGTGATCAAGAGGAATACAAAAAATTAGTGTTACTCGTCCATGGTTCAAGTGAACGCTGGTTGACTCTATTAAAAAACCGGGACAGGGATTTCGGTATTTTGGCCAGTTTGCATATTTTAGTTAAAAATGGTTTCTATCATGCTTGGTTTCATTTTAAAACCCTGCTTTATAATCGGCAGCTTCTCAATAGAGCCGACGCCTAGCCCGAAAAAATAAGGGATTTGTCATGATAAAAATAAACTTGTCTTACTACTGGTTACTCGGCACTTTAGGTTTTATTGCCCTCTTTCCTTGCCAATCACTACAAGCGAAAACTTTTGAAATTCCTCTGGCAAAAATCATGTCCCGCACCGAAGCAATACAGCTTCACGGCGTGGAGGATTTCTATGAAATCAGTTTGCCGGTTTCTGCTCGCTATCATGTTGATAAATCCCGGTTAATATTGGATTTTCGCCACTCCAATGTATTGGTGCCGTCCCGATCGCAACTACGGATCCGCATCAACGGGATTACCATTGGTCAATATGTATTAAACCCCAAAAGCCCGCGGCAGCTGGAAGTGGCTGAATTTGCACCGGAATTGCTCATCCCGGGGTATAACCGGGTCGAGTTTTCTGTCGCCCAGCATTATACCGATCAACAATGCGAGGCTCCTGATTCTCCCGAATTATGGACCGAGATCGACAGTGTTCATTCCAAGTTTGTTCTGGAGAGCACGCCAAACATTCTTAAACCCACCCTTGCCCAATTAGAAGCTCTGTTCGATGAGCATTTGCTTGAGTTTCCTTTGCAAATTTTCATGCCTAAAATCACCAACCAGTCATTGCAGTGGGGAGCGTTGGCTACGCAAGGCGTCTCGCTGCGGCTCAATTATCGGACCCCGCAAATTTATTTATCCCCACCGCCATTGCGTCCTTCTTCTGACACGGCACCGGCTGGGCTGGATTATGCCGTACTCGAGCACGATGCAATTCTCATGGGCACCAAAACCCAACTGCAATCCTTATTGCCCTCGCAGATACTAAGCGCCATTACAGGACCATATCTCCATATCCTGACCCAACCGAATCATCCTCAGCACTTTTTGTTGGTGATTAGCGGGAACAATGAGCAGGAAGTAACCGACGCCGCCCGGGCATTTGCCATGCTGAATTACCCGTTCCCCGATAGCGCCGCGACGACCATCCATAGGTTGGATTTGCCATCCATGGCCCGGATCAATCCGCCGCTTGTCAAAACCGGCAGCACCTATTTTTTTTCCCAACTAGGGCTTTCCACGGTTTCCTTCAATGCCAGCATGCTACCCAAGCCAGCGGAAATGGTCATCCATTTACCCCCTGATTTCTACGCTTCTGAACACGCCAGCGCCAGCTTCAGCCTGCATCTGGCATACAGCGGAGGCATGCGTGAGGATTCTGTGCTGGAGGTGAGAATCAATGATGTTCTCCAACATACTGTTCAGCTCAACGAAGAAAGTGGCGCCCATTACCGGGATTACCAAATTATTCTGCCCATGCGCAACTTTACGCCAGGACCCAACCGGATCACGTTCCGGCCCATATTGGCGCCACTGGTCACCGGAGAATGCACTTACATCAACATGGACAATCTCAATGTTACCTTGTTTGGGGATTCCACCCTCACTCTGCCCGGCACGGATCATTACACCGCCCTGCCTGATTTGGCCCTCTTTTCCCGTACTGGATTTCCTTATACTCAACCGGTTGATGGTTCAGAAACGGCCGTGCAATTGCTGGATGACAAACCAGCGACGGCAATCGCCGCCTGGCTGGTATTAGGGAAGCTGGCCCAGGTCCATCATGTCCCGATCTGGAATGCGACGTTTTCCGCAATGCCCGCTGCTGAAGATCGTCATCGGCTGATTTTCGGCCAGTCCAATGAAATCCCCAAAGATCTGCTTAAAAACGCGGCAATCGGAAGGACACCCCAAGGCACTCGATGGCCTTATGCTTTGTGGAAGGGCTATGAAAGCCCCAAGCAACCCTGGTGGCGGCGCTTTTTGTCTTTGGAAAAAACAGTCAAGCCAAAAGTAACTCACCATGCGGTGCAAATGGTCCATAGCGGTGATATCGGAAAGTACGGACTGGTCACGGCATTTCAATCTCCCGACCATCCCAAACGTTTGATTACGGTCTTTCTGGCTAAAACGCCGGAGAATTTGGCAAAGTCCATCCACCGACTGATACAACCGGAAGTCTGGGGACAATTAAGGGGCGATTTGGCCGTTTGGACCCCAAAGGCCCCCAAGCTGTCGTGGCAGCAAAGCGGCAAGGCGTTTTATGTAGGGAAAATCAGTCCCACCCGCGCGCTGGGTTATCATTTCAACCGCCATCCATGGCAATGGTTGTTGGCCATGGTGGGTATCTTGCTGTTGTTTGCCTGGCTCACTCACCGGCTGTTGGCCCGCTTCAAACGCCGCCGTCATCCCGATGCCGATGAGATTGCGCCTTGACCTTTTTCCCAAATGGGCCGGGTTGTTTCTCATCATGGGCCTAGCACTTGCCGGTTGCACGTCAGCGGGGATTTCAAATTCTCAGTGGCAACAGTATAAAAGCCGTTTCATCACCTCCGAAGGGCGGGTGATTGATACTGGCAATGGCAATATTTCCCATTCCGAAGGTCAGGGCATAGGCATGTTGCTGGCGGCCAGTATGGACGATCGGCCAGCCTTCGACAATCTCTGGCAATGGACCCGCAGCAATCTGCAAGTGCGCGGCGATCACCTGTTCAGATGGCGGCGCCGGCCCGGTGTTGCTACGCAAAGGGAGGATCCCAACAATGCCACGGACGGAGATATTCTGATTGCCTGGGCACTGCTTGAAGGATTCAGGCGCTGGTCATCGCCGTCTTTAAAACAAGAAGCATTGCTGATCTTAGGCGATATCAAGCGCCGATTGATCCGCCGCTGGCGTCAACAACCGGTTTTACTCCCGGGAGAAAGGGGATTCGAACACGATGGCGGGTTGACCATCAACCTGTCTTATTGGATTTTCCCGGCGCTGAAAAGATTTGCCCGGGAGGATCCAGACCCCATTTGGCGGCAGCTGACTGAAAGCGGGCTGAAATTGCTGGCGCAAGCCCGCTTTGGCCGTTGGCAGCTTCCGCCGGATTGGTTGGAATTAAAAGACCAACCCGCCCTGTCCAGCCGCCATGATCCGGTTTTCGGGTATAACGCCATTCGTATCCCGCTGTATTTGGCCTGGGCGGGATATCTGGAACCAGGCCGGTTCGGGCCTTATTTGGCGTTTTGGAAGCATACCGATGATTTCATGCCTGCCTGGACCAACCTGGACAATAACTGTATCGACTCATACGATGCCCCGCCTGGCTTTAAGGCGGTTCATGCCTTAATCCGTGTCCAGGTCAAAAAACAGTGGTGGCGGCGGTTGCCTTCCGTCTCCGATGACAATAATTACTATTCCGCCAGTTTGACCCTGTTATCGAAACTGGCATTGCTCCAAGGGCAGACATGAAGCGGTTAGTTTTTCTGTTGCCTTTGATTTTTTTGCTTCCCGCCTGGGGGGATACGGTCACTGGCCCCGACGAACGAATCCTTTGGCAGCTTTTTCACGCCAAGAAACATCATCTTTTGAAAAAGGCTATCGAAGAATACCGCAGGCAATATCCGAGTTGGTCCCCTCCCCCCTCGCTTCTGCAATCTTTAAAACAGCCGGTGAGCGTGGACCCTATCACACGCCGTCAGCAACAATTACGTCATTGGTTCAGACAACGGCGCATAAACGAAGCCGTTGCATTAGCCGAGCGATATCCACAAGCCCTAAGTTGCAAAGCCATCGATCTACTGTGGAATCTGGCCGGGGCTTATGCCCAGACGAATCAAACCCGCCAGGCAGTGCACTTCTATAAAAAGGCATTAGCCTGTGGCGACCGCAGGCAAAGAATTGTCACCCTGCAAAAAGCGGCCGCCCACTTGGAGGTTCCCGACCGGTATGAAAATTTGTTGGCGTACGGGGAAGCATTTTTGCCGGCTTCAGACATAGAAAACCTGCGTTATCAGTACTACCGTAATCGTTTGCTGGAACAGTTGAATCAACCGGCTGAAGCTGCCGCCATATCAAAAACTGTTGCCAATATCCATTCCCAAATTCTAACGAAACAGGATATCGCTGTTGCCAAATCTCTCGCCTGGTTTTATTTCAAACAACAGCGTTTGAATACTGCCCGGTATTGGTTCGAAAAGGGATTGTCCTGGCGCCCCCGAGATCGCGATTTGGCCTACGGGCTGGCTTTGACTCTAACTTCCCTCGGAGAAAAAGACCAAGCCCTGGCCCTGGCGAAACAATATGCCCATCGCCATCAACCCATGAGTCGCCTGGCCCATAGTCTGCTGTTGGAAAACGCCTGGGCTGAATTACGCCAGGGAAATTATGAAAAGAGCCGTGTTTTGACCTATGAATCCTTCCGTTACGCCAAACCACCCGGCGAGAAAACGGAAGAACTGTTGGCCTGGATTGATTTCAGGCAATCCCGTTTTCTGAGTGCGGCCCAACGCTTTGAAACGCTGTATCGTCAATACAAAAAACAAAAGTATGCCCGGGCCTGGATTCAAAGCCTGGATAAAGCAGGACAGGATACTGCCATTCAAAGGCTGGCCCGGGAATTTAGCGGCGATTCTTTGATGGCTAAAGCTCTCGCCGGGCATCAGGCATCCCGCCTGTATTTCCGCAAGCAATTTCTTGCCGCGGAAGAGACCGCCCCGGCACCATTTCCTCAATTGAAAAATCTGCAATCCCCCCAACTGGAAACCTTGGTTCTCTATCGCTTCAGATCCGGGAAGCGCGGTATTGACCGGCTGCATACCCTTGTCGCACCAGCCTTCCAGGGGGCATTCAGCCGGGGAAGACAGCGGCTGACCCTGTTCATTGGCGGCATGGATTTGGAAAGCAAGCGCCTAACCGCCAAGGCCGCCAAAAGGCTGTTCCCCACCCGGCAGCTTCAACAGACCTTTGAAAATAGATTTTGCCAGGGTTTCGATTCCGTGGCGGATTGTTTGACCCCGCTTCACCACATTGAGGCGCAAACCCTGCGATTGACATACGAACAACAGGGTTGGCTGAATCTCTACAGCAGTTTTGGCATGACCCCAATCAATTCTGTCATTGCCCCTCTTCCCACTTTTAATCTGGGCGTGCTTCAACAACAACCTTGGGGTAATTGGAATGTGGAAGCCTACGCCAAGTCGGTACAGCAGTCCCTGCTTGCTTATACGGGTCTGGAAGAACAGCGAAGCGGTATCAAATGGGGCAGAGTGGTTCGCCTTGGCCTTAAGGGATCGGTTTTTTACCGTTTATCTGACCACTTGGGCCTGTCTCAGTCCCTCGATTGGAATTTCCTCGATGGCCGTCGGGTGCGGGACAATTGGTCCGTGGAATACAGCGCATCTATGGGCTACCGGTTTCCATTGGCGCATTTTGATTACTTTGTCGTCGGTCCTTATTTCAGTTTTCAGCATTATCGCCGCAATCTCAATCATTTTACGCCAGGCCACGGGGGTTATTTCAGCCCCCAATATTTTTATAACCAGGGCTTGGGAGTGAATTTCCTGACTTCAGAAGGCAAGCATTTTATCTTCAAAGGTCGGCTCAATTTGGGCTTTCAATATTTTCATGAGAAGCCTTCCCCTTGGTTGCCATTAGGGTGTTTCGGTAAACTGCGGAGCGATTTTTGCCAGGCCAGCAAAAATCTTGACTATGCCAGCAATCGGGAAAGCAATTTTGCCCCCGATCTGGAGATCAAGGGCGTGTGGTTGGTGCAGCCGCAAGTCATGGTAGGGGGCGGTTTCTTTGCCCGCAAAACCATGGATTGGGAAGAGTTGGGCGCGGGGCTTTATATCCGTTATTTACTGGC
>Ga0256841_1002902_pt1 | contig 13214 bp, 14 predicted proteins | sample 356308metaG_FD_185971 | JGI IMG/M metagenome (GOLD analysis project Ga0256841, IMG submission 185971) | Hydrothermal vent microbial communities from Mid Atlantic Ridge, Atlantic Ocean - 356-308 | ecosystem: Environmental > Aquatic > Marine > Hydrothermal vents | place: Atlantic Ocean: Mid...
ACCGCCTGGGCCTTCTCCTCCCGGGAGTACCGCCGCGTCGTCGGCTTCCCCGGTGTCATCTCTCTACTCATAACTCTCATCCTCGCTTCCAAGGCCGAGAGCCTCCAACTTTCCCAGGGCGATTCACCACATCCCCGGCGTCGATGAGTGCAAAGGCGGGCATGGCGCCACCTTACCGACCGATGCGCGCGTGGCGGCCGGGCACCGACACGCTTCGGCTACGGCGTGGCCACGCTGGGGTCGGAAAGGCCGAGTAGCCGCAGGGCATAGCGGGCGAAGCCATCTTGGTGGGTGCGCGCCGCCAGCGTGAGCAGTGAGCGAGCCGCTGCGTCTGCCGCCGGCTCTTCGCCCCGCTGCGCAGCCAGTTCCGCCTCGGTCGCCAGGATCGACGCGTCCATGCCCGCGTAGGTGTCGCTCTCCCGCGTACATCGAACCCGCGCCTCTCGGATCCACCGCCAGGCTGCCTCCGGCTCCCCGGTGGCCAAGTGGCAAAGGGCTATTGCGCGGGCGGATGCACCTTCCCAACACGGATCTCCCAACTGGCAACTCAGCGCGAACGAATGCTCCAGATCCGCCAGCACTGTCTCCCCGGTCTCGCCAGTCGTGAGCCGTACCTCTCCCAGCAGCGCCACCGGCCATGGTCGGAATGAGATCCAGCCTTCACGTTCCGTCAGGTCCAGAGACTCGACCAGCCAGCGCCGCGCTTCGTCCGGCTCACCGCCCAGCAACTGCGCACGGGCTCCCAATCCGAGGGCCCAGGCTTGGCGCCGGGGATTGCCGACCGATCGGGCCAGTTCGATGGCTTCCTCGTACGCACGCAATCCTTCCTCGAGCCGCCCCCATTCGGCGAGATTGAACGCGCGAACCGCCTGCAGGCCGGCCAGAGCGGACGTGTCGTCGCCCGCCAGCGAGAGACCCTGGTCAAGGTATACGGCGGCGGTGGGTCGCCGGCCTACCAGGGCATCGGTATATGCGAGCTCCCGTGTGGCCTGGGCGGCGAGAACCGCGTCGCCGGCCGCGATAGCGAGGTCGACGGCCTGCTGCAGTAGGACCGCGCCCTCGTCGTCGAACCCACGGACGGCATGGACCAGCGCCGTTCCCAACTCGAACAATGTCATCGCCTGGAGATGCCGGTCGGCGTACTCAGCCTCGGCAACCGCGCGGCGGAGGCACTCCATCCCGGCACCAGCGGCGCCGGCGTCGACAGCGGCCCTGCCGGCATCGAGCAAGGCGCGGGCGGCGGCATCGGCGGACACACCTGGCGCCCGGTCAGCCGCTTTGGCACGAGCCGCCTCCCGGAGGGCGGAGGACGGCTCGACACCGAGTTCGGTGATAAACAATTGCTCCGTGTTGGCCACATGCTGCAGGGCGGTGTCTTGACGTCCGGCGCCCACCAGCGCTTTCACCAGGAGCACATGGGTCCCCTCATCGAATGGCCGACGCGAAACCGCTTGTTGCGCCAGCGTCACGGCCCGACCGTGGTCACCCAGCGATTGCGCTTCGATGATCCGCCGCCGGAGCAGCCCGTCGATGGCCGATGCCGTGCGCTCGCGTTCGATCAGGAGCCACGATTCGAACCCGGGCGAGCACGAAGGGTTCACCCCGTCGAGCAAGCTGCCGGCGTCGTCTACGTCGAGCAGTCCCTCCGCGAGTTCCCACGCATCGACGTCGGTACCGGACGGCAGGGAAGCGACGACGGGATCGCCGGTAAATGAACCCGGATCCTGCACGCCCCGCCGCAGCTCGGCGAGGCTCCAGCGCAGAGCACCCAACGGGTCCTCTGCCTCGGGAAAAACTTCGGCGGCCAGGTACTGGCGGCCCAGCGGGCGGTCGCTGAGCAGAATGCGCGCGAGCACGGCCCAGGGCTTGTGACCTCGGATCGTGGCAGGCGCATCGTTTACACGGATCTCGGGCGGTCCGATGAGGTTGATCCGCACACCCATGACACCCGACAAACTAGCTGGCGGGCGTGTGACGGAGCGTGTGGGGCGGCGTGGTCGGAATCTGGCGGTCGTCTCACAGCCCACCACATGGGTCCAGGGCATGGTGGCGACAACGGGTCGAGCGAGAGGAGCAACCATGACCCAGTTCATCATCGAGCGAGACATTCCCGGAGCCTCCATGCTCACGAGCGAAGAACTCGCGGCGATTGCGGCCAAGTCCAACGACGTGGTGGCGTCGCTCAGCGTTCCCTATACCTGGGTGCGCAGCTACGTCGCCGGCGACAAGTTCTACTGCGTTCATGAAACCAGCGACATGGAGGCGGTCTGGGAGCACGCACAGCGGGGCGGTTTCCCGGCGAACACCGTGGCCGAAATCACTGCCGTGATCGGCCCGGAAACCGCCGAGACCGCGACGAAAGCGACAACGACTGAGTGAGGCGCTCGGTCCGGCAGGGGCGTGCCCGACGCCGCCCCGGTCGGACCGTCTCGCCCGTCCAGGCGGGGGAGCTGTCGGCCGCGGCGCCTACCATCGCGGCCATGACCGAGCGTGATCGCCTGGAGCGGCAGCCCGGATACTGGCCGTCGCCGTGGCCGGTCGAATGTGGTGGCAACCGGCGGCAGAAGGCGACGACGGGCCGTCTCGATGCCACCGCCGGCACGACCGAAGTCGTCACGGTTCGCAACGACCGCTGGAATGTGATGGTGATCGGACGGGAACCGGGGGAGTGGTTTCTGGGCGGCACGATGGCCGCGTTTAGTGGGCCGCCGCCGTTCGGCTGGGTGCAGCGGATCGACCCCGAGACCATGCAGCCGCGGGCAACGTCGCCAGAGCTTCCTTGCGGCGACCACGTCTGGTGTGGGGCCATCCTCGCCTACGCCAACGGCTCAATCATGTCGGTCAACGGCTCCTACCTCCACCGCCTAGATCCGGTTGATCTGACCGTGGAGGCCGAACGGAAACTTCCGGTTGATCGATCCCACAATGGCCTACTGGCCCTCGCCGACGGCACGCTCATCACCAAGGATCTCCGCCTCGAGGGACAGGGCGGTACGACCATTACTCGCCTGGATCCCGACAGCCTTGACCTGGTTGCCGATCCGCTCGTGCTGCCCGTTCGTGACGTCCCCAACACCTCTCCCCGAACCAGACGGACCGGCCAGCACCCCCGATCGAACCCGCCCGCAGGCCGCGGTTCCCCAGAATCTCGCGGCCTCACCGCGGCCTGGCGGCGGCCTGGACGTGTCTTCGCCAACGATGGGAGCGGCGAAAACCCAATAACCGCAACGGTTTTCGGCGGTGGGCCCGGCAGGACTCGAACTTGCGACCTACGGATTATGAGTCCGTATCGATGACCGCCGAATAACAGGCGGATTCGGCAGAATGCCTGCGCTACCAGGGCTTTTCGTCCTCGTCGATGCTCAGCGTCTTTCGGCGTCTTTCAGTATTTCGCGTCCAAAACGCGTCCAAAGCCGGTCGCCCCGACATCCTGGAGCCCCCTTGGAGTCGGTTTCGGGACAGATCCGAGACCCCCTTGGAGCACCCCGTCCTCACGCTCGCTCTCGTCGAACGAGAGGAGCGTCGTTGGAGAACCGTCGCCCACGGAGGGCAAGGGAGACGCAGCTCGTCCGCCGCTTGGAGGCCGAGTGGCAGGCGTTGGCCCGGTCGAGGTGGCTGCGAGAGCGCCTGCGGTCCTGGGCTGCCGAGGATCCGCGGCTGGCGTTCGCCGACGGAGTGGAGCTGGTGGCGGCGGCTCAGCGTCGCGACGTCTCGTCGTGGGCGGAACGGGACCAGGTGCTGGCAGCACTGTTGGAGCGAGCGCCGGAGGACGCCCTGGCGAAGCGGGTTGCGCTGCAGGTGGTGCTACCCGGATTGAAGGCTCTGATCGATCGCATTCGGGGCTGGGACGTAGAGGAGCGGGCAGCGCGGGTGGTGGCTGCTGCGGTAGAGGTGTTGGCGTGGTGCGCGTCAGAGCCTGCGGGAACACCGCCGTCGTTCCGTGTGTATGCGAACACCCGCCGCCGGGTGTTACGGGCGGCGGTCCGGGATCGGTCGGAGCCGGTCGTGTTTGTGGACGACCTTTCGGAGGTCGGAACCGACGACCCCGGACCTCCTGGTCCAGACCATCAACGGCTCAACGAACTCATCGAGTGGATCCGCGAGCAGGGCCACGTTCGTGAGGACGCTGCCCGCCTCATGGTGTTGACCCGCGCAGGCGTTGTTACCGTCGATGAGCTGGCTGCCGCCGAAGGCCTGCATCCCCAAACGCTCCGGCAGCGCCGGCTCCGGGCCGAACGGCGGGTCCGGCAAAGTCTGGCAGCAACCCGATGACCTTCGCCTTCTTCGCCAAGACACTGTCGAGCAGGCCCGTCTCGCGCATCCTTTCCGTCCCGGGCGCCCCCGTCTTGCTCCGTCCTGTCGGCCCCCATCCCGTCCGTGACCAGGAGTTCGGCGGTCTTGCGGCACACGCCCTGATCCTCCCACGCGTCCCACCCTCTCGCGCGGCTGACGCCCATGGGGGCTACCACCATCGCACCGACGCCAACCGGGAACAGCGGTGCAGAAACACCTACGGGTGAGGCAACCCATCGCAGCCGTCGGAGCGGCACCGCCTCTCGTGAAGCACGCACCATCGCCAGAGCACAACGTCGACAACGTGGACCGGGTCGCCGAGCCACACCGAGATCTCGCCGCACAGCGTATCCGGGTCCGGCCTACCGGCTCGGGCGGCCAGCCGCACCAGGTGCCGATCCGGCTTTGCGACGGGCCAACCCAGATTCTTCGCCAGGTGTCGTGTCGTCGCCGGGCCCATGTAGGGGAGACGACCCAAGAACTCTTCCGCACCCTTCGTAAGAACCCGCCTGAGGCCCTCATCTCCAAGGGAGTTGGCGACCGCTGCCACCTCCATGATCGCGTCGATCTTCCGCTCGTGGGCGAAAACGGCAAGTGCTCTCTCTCGCACGGAGCGATCTTGGACAACAGCTGATACGTCGAAATCCCAGAGCACGCGACGGATACTCTCGAATCTCCTCCGCACAACGCGCTCGCTCATCCCTGCGCTCAGGATCACCCAAGTGGCCTCACGGAGGAAGACCGATGTTGTCACCTGTAACGGCCTTCGCTCCGCCTGCCACACAGCTTCCGCCCCATACCCAGACTCAATCACGTGTCGCTTAGCCCAGAGATACCGCCGCACCAAGGCTTCTGTCGAAAGCTGGCGCCTGCTGTCCACGTCACATTCCTGCGGGAATGGCGAAAACGCCTTGCACCGGTTCAGCCCTCCCGCTTCTCGCGTACCGCACGGCGTGCTCTCCGCTCGCTTGTACCGGGATGCGCTGACAGGTATCTGCTGATCGCCACCTTCTGCAAGTGAGCCGCCTTGAGGCGGTTGAATTGCCGCTCCGGAATAGGCGGGAGCCCATCCATCACGAATTGATACAGACTCGTCAGGCGCTCCAGCTCCCGAGTATCAGCGTCTGACACGGTGGACACTCTGTACTCGGACATGAGAGCGGCCAGTCTTCTCACGGCATCGGCGTGACTCTCACCCTTCTCGGATAGATTAAACACAAGCTCGATGAGGACAACCAGAACGACGGCGAGCGCCAGCCAACCGAGCCACGTTGTACGTTGAGCGTCAACGCCAAGGATGCTGACGACATCCGTTCCTGAGGCGAACGCCATCGTTGCCCCGCCAACGGAGAGCAGAATCAGAACGACCTCAAGGACCTTTCCTCGGAATCGGTAACGCTCCGACAGCAGAGAGTGCATTGTTGTCATCTGATTGATGACCCGCTGCTGTCGTTGAATCTCCGACGAAACCGCTGTTGGGGTTGCACAAGGGTCAGCTTCGCTCCCGGACACTAGCGACCGCCCTCGTCCACATCGTCGAAGAGTTCCGCGTAGTCCGCCACAGATCGTGCGTAATCCATCCTGCGGACAATACGCCTAATGGATGCCGAGATGCTCATTCTCGTAGACGACCGCGCAGGCCCAAGGTGATCATCGATATGGATAGTTTGTCCTGTGATGTCCCCCGTAGGGCTCAACGCCGCTCGTGAAGCATGGTCTAGGAGGTGCCGAAGCATGGCCTGTCGACTCCCTAGACCCTGATAGCTCTCAAATGCGTCGACCGCGATTGCTTCAATATGGTATCCAGAGAGCTTCTGTGAGTCGGGGAGCTGAGCTAGAAGAGCCTTGGCGAGCTTCGTGACTGGAACCACACCACCGCCGTTCGCCTGGTTGACCGCGGTCAGCTTCTCGGCGAACTTTCGTGGTCTGACATCCCGCCACGCCCTGCCGTCCTCCGACGGTATGGAGACCTTCCCCTCCTTCTCCACAGCTGGCAGAAGCTGAATCTCCGTCCCATCCCGGTACACGACGGTCACAGCAAGTCGTCCCGCTTCGACGCTGGACACATCCGACCCATGCAGTGCGTCACGGAGAGTCTTGGCAAACGCTTCGACGAGATCCGAAGGGTCATCGGGTTGCTCACCCCGCATCAGAACCAGAGCGTCTACATCGCTGAGACCATCGACGAACGTATGCTTGGCAATGCTCCCCCCAAACAGTAGCCGATCGACGCCTTCAATCGCCTCGCCAAGCCGTTCGATCAACTCGTCCAGGCGACGCGCAATGGTCTCCACATCACGATCGTTGAACTGAGCGAGCAGCTCTCCGAGATACTCATTGACGTCTGCGATGAACTCTTGCCTCTCCAGTTCTCGCCGTACTCGGTCGCGAAGCACATCAGAATCAGCGTCGCTCGTACCATAGCTCGTACCAGATCCGCCACTGCCCACTACACGATCCTCTCTCCCAAGGCTTCCTCTAGCCGGACCCGTACTCGGTCAATCTCCGATTGGTAGCTCTCAAGGACGACAGCATTGCCGCCTGTTTCCACCCAACGCCTCAGCCTCCTCTTCAGAACCCGCAACACTGCCAGATAGTCCGCCTGTGACAGCGCCTCACGCACGTTGCTAGGTACGTCGATGTGTCCACTGAGAACAGCAGCAGCCTCGCGATACACGCTAACTCCACGATGGTTCCCGAAGCGCAACCAACTAAGTCCGTCAAACACCTCGGCTCCAGCCATGAAGTACAGAGTCACGAGGAGTGGGTCCAATACTCCAAACACGTGAATCGGCAACGGGACGCCGCCCTCATCGAGGAGACGACGGAGACGCGCAATGGTGACAAGACGTGCCAGTACGGAGTTGCCAGCTTCCTTCTCGGTCACTCCGACAACATCGAATCGCCGCAACGATGCCATAGCTGGCTCGATCGTAACTGGATCGAGGTAGGTCTCCCCGCCTGGCGGTCGAAGGAGGACGTCGCTCATCACATGATCCCGGCCGTCAAGGAACGCAGATGCTTGCGCAACTTGCTCCACATATGAGGGCCTATCGTTGGCCTTCTGAACATGATCATAGGTCACCACAAGGATATCTAGAGTCGTGGGAATGCGATCAATCAGGGCCGCGTATGCCGCCGAATCGAATGGGCGCGTTGCCCACACTCCTCTAACAGGCGCGCTCTCCTCCCACAAGGGGCTCAGCTCGTAGCCACCGCTATCAACAACGAGCAGCGCCGGGTTGCTGTAGACGGTAGACCATGGCTGACCCGCCAATAGACGGTCTGCATCAGGGAGATAGCGGTAGTGAAGATCATATGCCGAAACCAAGAGCGCTTCGGTCAGCGCATCACCAACCACTTCCAGATACGTTGCGACTTCCGACAACCCATCGTCGCGAAACGCGAAACCCTTGCTCGACACGCTTGGAATGAGCAACGGCGTTCTGAGTTTCGCCCCGCTCCGAAGTACGAAATGACGACTACGCGCCAGCAAGAGTCAACTCTCGATCTCGACACGAGCAACAGCGCCCACACGGGCTACCTGAGTACTCGCAGCTCCGGGTCAGAGCCATAGGGACTTCCAGCGAACGAGCGAGGGCAACTACCTCTCCCTGCGTCATGCCAAGAAGGGGAGCGAACACTCGACGCGCACCAGCATACTCAACGTCCAGAAGTCGCTGCCACGCCAAGCTGTGAGCTTCGGAGCAGTCCGCGTAGGGAGTCCCAGAGTGTATGCCGATTGCAATCTGCGCTGCGTCACTCACAGCCAAACAGACGGCAATCAGCAGATCGTTCCGGCCCCGCATCTCCCCATCGCAGTCGTACTCAATACCACGCAGTACCACCTCCTGCCAGGGCAATCCGTAGTGGTTCGCGATCGTCTGGCTAGCCGAACGCTCTTCGCTTGCCGCGAGCTGGCCGTAGTCGACAAAGATCGCCTCAGCGGATCGATCCTCCCGGATGAGCAATGCCGCGACGGTGCTGCTGTCGATGCCACCGCTCAACAGCACGGCATACCTCCTGCGCATCACGTTCGTCCTCTGAATCTGTGAGGCTCCCGCTTCTGGTTGGCACAGCGATGGGAAATGCTGCTGGCATCAACCTACCAACAGACAGGCGATGATCCACGTACCTGCGGAGACTTAGCCACATGATCGTGGACTCGGACCCTTCCATGGGAGCGGCCGTTGCGTGCGCACCACGAGTGTCCGACAGGCCACCGTGAGGTGGGACGCTCAACTCGAGGACCGACGTCGCTGGGGTGCTAGCACCGTGTCCGTGGGAGACGGCGCGCACGCCGCCCTCGTTCCGGGTGTCTGCGAACACGCATAGTCGGGTGTCCAAAGCGGCGGTTCGGGACCGGTCGGAGCCGATGGCGTTCAGCAACGACTTCTCTCCTTTCGAAGCTGGCGACCACTGGGTCGAGTCCAGCGCGAGTGCACGGCGCCTTGATGAGCTCGCCCAGTGGGTGCGACGGCGGGGGCACGGGTTCAGGGGGACACCCCCGTCTCGCGGCGATGACCCGACCCGGTGGCGTGTTGTCTATCAATGACCCAGCTGTGACAACCGGGGACAGTGTGGCTCCGTGGACGTTCCGGGAGCGGCGTCCATGTGCTGAGCGGCGGGTGCGGCAAAGCTGGTGGTGGCCCAATCACGGAGACGGTGATCCGACTTTGGTGTCGCGTTTGGTGCCAGCGGGTGCCCCTTAGGACTGCGACGGACACCAGCCGGAGCCCGGGTCAGTGATGGAAGGGAGGATCGACATGGAGGCCCTGTGGCCGCATCGAGGCGCAGACGTGACCAGCCAGGACCGTGCCAACCAACGGTCACCGGACGTGCGCTCCCTCTCGGAGGTCGAGCTGGATCGCCGCATGAGGGCCGGGTGGGATGCCTGGTGCAACCTGCTCGATGATCTGCTGAGCACCGGGGGGATGTTGCCGTCCCGTGAGTTGGCCGGTCGGGTGGTGGCCTTCTTCGAGGACGCGTACTGGCGGGCCGAGGATGCTCGGGTGGAGGCGTTGCGCCGTCAGATGGCGGCGAGCGGTTTGCGTCGTTGTCGCATGTCCGGTCGGTCGAGGGGCATCTGATGACGACCGACGGTGTCCCCAACACCCTCCCCGACCGCCGACCGTTCTTGGCTTGGGTGAGTCCGTTGTTGATGGTGCGGGTGCTGCAGGTGGTGTTGTGGCTGCTGGTGGTGTCGGGTCCGGTGGCGGCAGTCCTGGTGACGGCACGGGTGTCGGCCCTTGCTGGCCGCCTCGAGACGCTCGACAACGGTGTGGCTGTCGAGGTGCCGCCGGATACGGCGGGGGTGGAGGGGTTCGCCGAGTTGTTCGTCGCCGCCTATCTGGGTGCCGGGGAGGACTCGGCTGCGGCGTTGCGTCCCTTCCTTGATGGCCCGTCGTTGGATGGGGTGGCGGAGGGGTCGTGGCGTGCGGTGAGGACGACGAGCCTCGGAGCCCGCCAGATCGGTCCCGGCTACTTCGCGGTGACGGTGGCCGCCGACGTGGTCGCCGCCGACATCGACTCTGATGGGCAGCCGGTGTGGGTGCCGGTGGGGACTCGTTTCTACTCGGTGGGTGTGGTGGAGACGGAGACGGGCTGGGCGGTGGCGGGTCTCCCGACGCTGGTTGCCGCGCCGGCACGGGCGGTGCCGCCGGAGCTGCTGGTGCGTCGCTTCGACGGGCTCGACGGCACTCCGGGCCTGGAGGAGACGGTGTCGCGGTTCCTCGCTGCCTATCTGGCTGGTGTGGGGGAGCTGGCCCGCTACACGTCGCCGTCGTCGCTGATCGTGGCGGTGCAGCCGCCGCCGTTCTCAGACGTCGAGGTCCTCGATGCGGGGGTCGTCGACGCCTCGGACGGTGTCGGGCAGGTGAGGGTCGTCGTGCGGGCGGTGGATGCCGCCGGTCGGGCCCAGGTTCTCGAGTACTCGCTGATGGTCGCCGTGCGGGATGGCCGCTGGGAGGTCGCCGAGCTCCTCCCTGCTCCGTCCCTCGCTCCGTAGGAAACCCACGTTGGAAGGAGGAAGCTCATGATCGAGACGGCAGAGGTCGTGGTTGGGAAGTTGACGACGTTGGCGGTCGGGGCGGCGGTGCTGATCGCCATCGGGATGATCCTGTGGTCGTGGCTGGTGAAGCGGACGGTGTCGGCGGTGATCGGGGTGATCATCCTGGCGGCCATCGTCCTGTTCGCCATCAACGCCACCGACTGGCTGCAGGAGAAGGTGGCCGAGGACGTCGGCGCCCTCGCACCACCCATCCAATCACCCGTGGTCGTCCAGGTCTCTCTCACCGACTTCCCTGTGTGATCGGAGCGTTCGATGGATGTGGACGTGTACCGCTCGTACACCCAGGCGTTGCGTCATCCGATCATCGTGGGGCATGTGGCCGGGTGGCGGCTTCCCTGGGCGCTGTCCGCGTCGCAGTTGGGTGCGGTCGCCGTGTCGAGTGGGGTGCTGTTGGTGACTCGCCCGGTGTGGGCGCACCTCGGTGGGGTGGGCAATCTGGTCGTGTTCGCCGGGTTGGTGGCGGCGTCGGGGTGGGCGGTGCGGCATTGGCGGGTCGAGGGTCGCTCCCCGTTCCTGGTCGCCGCCGGGTTCGCGACGGTGGTCGTGTCGCCGGGGTGCCGGCGGGGGGTTCGTAACGGTCGTCCCGTCGCCGCGCCTCGGCCGTCCGCGGGCGGGTTGGTGGCCATCACGGTGCGGCCCACGCCGGCGGAGATGGGTGGGCGCGACGATGGGTAGCCCGTTGCCGGTGCGGGGGATCGACGGTCACCTGGCGTGGGGTGCCGACGGGGGCGTGTGGGCGGGCTTCGAGGTGGAGCCGTTCCCGTATCCGCACCGTTCGGTCCGTGACGCCCGGGAGGTGCACGCCCGCACCGTCGCCGCCCTGCTCGTGCTGCCGGCGCAGTCGCTGATCCTCTCGGTCGCCGTCAGGCTGTCGCGGGACGAGGTGGAGCGGCGGATCCGCAGCGGCGACGGCCGGGCGCCGGGGTGGGCTGGGGTGGCCCGTCGTGTCGCGGGTCGGCTCGTCGCCGAGCCGGTGTATGAGCGGCGGTGGGTGTTGGTGGTCCGGCTACCCGACACCGGCACAGGCCGGGGGATGATCGATCGGTTCCGGGCGGCGGTCGCCGAGGTGGGTTCCGTCTTCGGCGTCCCGGTGCCGCCGCCCGGTCGTGGCCGGGTGGCGACGGCCATGGGCCAGGCGGAGGTGCTGGAAGAACAGCTTGCCCAGCATCTGCGGCTGCGGCGGCTCACCGCCCGGCAGGTGCGATGGCTCTTCGAACGGGCGACACTGCGCGGACTGGTCGACCCGCCCCTCCCCCACCCAGAGGACCGGCCCGGTCGGGTGTCGGTGGTTCGGCTGGATCGGGACGCCGTGTACGTCGAGGGTGGCCGCCGCAGCGACCCGGATCGGCCTCGGCATTGGCGGTACCTCACCGTCGAGCACCCCGACCATGGCGTCGGCTATCAGACGTTCCTGTGTTTGGCGGAGACGCCGGCCGCCTGGACGTTCCCGTACGGGTCGGGTGAGTGGCTGTGGCACCTCGACGACCAGCTCCCGTTTCCGGTCGATTGGGCGGTCCGCCTCGAGCGGGTCGACAACCAGACGGCGCGGCGGCGGGCGTTGCGGGCGAAACGGAACCTGGTGGGGCAGCTGACCGAACCGGGCGGCGACCCGGCCGGGCCGGCCACCACCCTGGCGGCGGCGGCCGAGGCGGTCGATGAGCACCGGGCCCGGCTGGAGTCGAATCCGGCGCTGCCGGCGCTGCGGGCCACCACCATCGTCGCCCTGGCGCATCGGGACCTGGCCGTCGTGGAGCGGCGGGCCGCCTTAGTGGAGTCGGTGTTCCGGGCCGCCGAGTTCAACTTCTACCGGCCCACCGGCGCCCAGCTGCCCTGTTTCACCGCCATGCTGCCCGGCTCCCCTTCCTTGCCGGTGGTGCGGGAGTACGCGCAGGATCTGCTCCCGGACGGGTTGGCGTCGGCGATGCCGTTCGCCGGGTCCGGGGTCGGGGACCCCGGCGGGATGCTGCTCGGCACGTCGCTGGACGGGCTCTATCCCCGGCCGGTGTTCCTCGACCCCGCCCACGGCCCACGGGACCTCAACCGGTCGGGCTCGTTGGCGGCGGTCGGGGAGCTGGGGACGGGGAAGAGCTTCCTGGCCAAGACCCTGGCCTGGCACACGGTGGCGATGGGCGGCCAGGTGGTGGTCGTCGACCGGACGGAACGGGCCGAGTACGGCCGGCTCGCCGAGGTAATGCCCGGCACCGTCCAGGTCGTGGAGATCACCGACGCCGCCGCGGTGTGTCTGGATCCGTTTCGGGTGTTCGACACCGACGAGCTGCGGCTCCGCTACGGCGTCGGGTTCCTCACCCTGCTCACCGCCACCCCGCCCGGGTCGACTGCCGGCACCCACTGCTTCCGGGCCGCCCAACACACCCTCCAACGGGCCGCCGAGGAAGGACGGACGCCTCGTCTCGTCGACGTGATCGACGACCTCGACGCCGCGGAGGGCCCTGCCGGGGAGGTGGCCGACAAGCTGCGGGCCCTCGCTCAGATCTCGTATGGGAGGTTGGTGTTCGGCGACCCGGGGCCGGCGGTGGACCTCGACGCCGACTATGTGTGCTTCCATGTCCCCGGCCTCCGACTCCCCAGACGAGGCGCCTCCCGGGACGAGCAGCTTCCCGAGGAGCTGCTCGGTCAGGCGGTCCTCTACCTGGTGGCGGCGTTCTCCCGGCGGGCGCTGTTCCGCCGCTCGGACCAGTTCGCGGCGTTGCTGTTGGACGAGGCCCATGCGCTGACCTCGAGTCCGCAGGGTCGGGCCTTGGTGATGGAGCTGATCCGGGACGGCCGCAAGCACTTCGCTGCGGTGTGGGCGTTCAGCCAGCTCCCCTCCGACCTCACCGATGAAGCGGAC
>Ga0256841_1002904_pt1 | contig 13202 bp, 15 predicted proteins | sample 356308metaG_FD_185971 | JGI IMG/M metagenome (GOLD analysis project Ga0256841, IMG submission 185971) | Hydrothermal vent microbial communities from Mid Atlantic Ridge, Atlantic Ocean - 356-308 | ecosystem: Environmental > Aquatic > Marine > Hydrothermal vents | place: Atlantic Ocean: Mid...
CCCTGCCTGAATGCGCAGCCGGCCCATATCGAGCTGCTGGCCGGGCTGGTGCGGCACCACACCCGCCACTGGATGCCGGAGCTCGACGAGGCCGAACGGCGCGCGGCGCTGCAGCGACGCAAGGCGCGCGCCCTGGCCGCCGGGGCGCCCGAGTGACCCGCTGACAGCGGCCGACCACCGCCCCGAACTGCCCGCCATCACGTGGGAAAAAACCGGGTCGGGCGGCTCCCTTCCTACCGTTGGCGCCGGTTTGTGCTATAGGAAAGGCAGGGAGGTCTCAGCATGCCATCGAACCGGCCCGGCGCCGACCGCATTCTCGACAAGGCCCTGGAACTGGCCGCCGCGGCGTCCTGGGAATCGCTGCGCCTGTACCAGGTCGCCGACGCCCTGGGCGTGGGCCTGGACGCCATCCATGCCCACTACCGCCAGAAGGACGATCTGGTCGAGGCCCTGTTCGACCGCGCCGACCGCGCCATGCTGGCGGCCGCGCGGCCGGAAGGCTTTGCCGGCTGGCCGCGGCGGGCGCGCTTCGATCACGTGCTGGGCCAGTGGCTGGAGGCGCTGGCGCCGTACCGCGCTCTGCTGCCCGGCATGCTGGCCTACAAGCTGGAGCCGGGCCACCTGCACCTGCATGTCCAGGGCCTGCTGCGTATCAGCCGCACCGTGCAATGGCTGCGCGAGGCGGCCCGCGATGACGCCGCTGGCCTGCCGCGCATCGCCGCCGAGGTGGCGGACACCGCCCGCTACCTGGGCCGCTTCGGCGCCTGGCTGGCCGCTGCGCCGCGCTCGTCCGGTGCCGAAGCGGAGCGGGCGGGGAAGCCCGCCGCCTGAGCGGGCGCCGCCTGACGGCGGGCAAAGGGCGGCCGGCGGGGGCGTCCGGTCTCAGTCTTCCCGGCGCGCTTCCCGCAGTGCTTTCCGGTCGTCTTCCATCCGGTGCTCCACCGCTTCGGCGATCACGTGATGGCCGGCCCGCGTCGGGTGGATGCCGTCCCAGAACAGGTAGCGCCGCGGCCGCTTGCACACGGCGCCGACGATCACGCCGGGGGTGATGCAGGTCTGTTCGACTTCCGTGAAGCCGTACTCCCCGGGGTTCGCCACCACGGCGTCGAACAGGCCGAACAGGTCGAAGCGCCTCAGCTCGATACCGGGGAAGGCCAGCGCCAGCTGGTCCAGCGCCAGCGACAGGCCCTGGTTGAACTGCATCGCCAGCAGCCGGGCGGCGCCCTGCGCCAGCGGACCCTGCAGGCGCACGGCCGGCGCCAGCGACAGGTCCGGGCCGTTGAAGACCAGGAAATGACGTGCGCCGGCCGCCGCCAGGGCGGCGATGTTGTCGGCGATGGCCGTGACGGCCTCGCCGAGGATGGCGGCGCTGCCGGCGCCGCTGGGGTCGCTGGCCAGGGCGGTCAGGGCGTCGCGCAGGTCGTTGCCGCCGATGAGCAGGGTGTACAGCGCCCCGGGGTCGGCGCCGCCGCGGTTGCCGAGATAGAGCGCCACCTGGGTCGCCAGGTGGACGCTGCCCTCGGCCCGCGCCCGGGCGCCGCCGACGGCGTAGTTCGAGAAGCGGCCCGGCCGGCGCAGGGCCGGGCCGCTGCGCCGGTGCTGTTCGCGCGCGAACTGTTCGGCCCAGGTGGGGCCGTTGCTGAAGTGGTGGCCGCCGTGGGCGTAGGGCGCGTCGGGTATGAGCTGGAACGGCCGCCGGCTGACTTCGCCGGTCAGCACGAAGGCATTGCCGGGATCGCTCAGGCTGTCGCCGAAGAAGACCAGGTCTGAATAGCGGCGGTCCGCCTGGGCGGGCAGGCTGAACAGCAGGGCGAGGACGTACAGGAGGGTGGTGGCGAGTACCGGGGTTGGCTGTCGGTTCATGTTGTTCTCCTTCCGGGTGGCCGGTTCGGGGTCCCCTGGAGAAACGACTCTACTACCAGCGGCATCGCCTCGCCAGGCGCGGCAATCGAGTCCGCCTCCGGAGGCCCGGGCCGCGCGGCCCTCGAAACGGGGCGCCGGGCCGCACCCGCCCGGTCTTCGGGAAGCCGGCTACTCGGTGCAGACGGTCCCGTCGAGCCCTTCCAGGGCGGCGTTCAGGGTATGCCAGGCGAGGGTGGCGCATTTGATGCGGGTGGGGTGTTCGCGCACGCCGCCGAGCAGGGTCAGCTTGGCCGGGATGCCGTCGTCGGCCTCGCCGCGGGTGAGCAGGACGTGCATCTTGCGGAACAGTTCCCGCGCGTCCTCGACGCGCATGCCCTGTACCGCCTCGGTCATCATCGAGGCCGAGGCGGTGGAGATGGCACAGCCGGCGCCGTCGAAACCCGCCTCCTCGACGATGCCGTCCTCGACTTTCAGGTAGATGGTGAACTCGTCGCCGCACAGGGGGTTGAAGCCGTGCGCCTGGCGTACTTCGCCGACCGGCCGGTACGGATAGTTGCGCGGGTTGCGGTTGTGGTCGAGCACCATTTGCTCGTAGAGTTCGCGCGGGCCGTTCATGGTCGTTCCCCCGCCGCGCCCGGCCGCCCGGCCAGGCAGCGATCGACCTGGTCGTCTACCCAGCGGCGCACGGGTGGAAAGCCGATGCCGTCGATGGGTGCCGCCAGGAAGGCGCGCACCAGCATGGCGCGCGCCTGCGGCTCGTCGAGGCCGCGCGAGCGCAGGTAGAACAGGCTGTCCGTGTCCAGTTCGCCCACCGTGGCGCCGTGGCTGCACTGCACGTCGTCGGCGAAGATCTCGAGCTGCGGCTTGGTGTCCATTTCGGCGCCGGCGGACAGCAGCAGGGTGTCGTTGACCTGGCGCGCGTCGCTCGACTGGGCATCGGGCAGCACCCGCACGCGTCCGTCGAACACGCCATGGGCCTTGTCGTCGAGGACGCCGCGGTAGTCCTGGCGGCTGCGGCAGTTCGGTGCGGCGTGTTCGATGCCGGTGTGGAAGTCCATGTGCTGATGCCGGCCCGCCAGGTACAGCCCGTGCAGCTCGCTTTCCGCATCCCGGCCCTGCAGGCGGGTGTGCAGCTCGCTGCGCACCAGGCGCCCCCCCAGCGACACCAGGTGCGTGACCAGCCGCGAGGCGCGGTCCTGGCTCAGGTAGTGGGAGGCGAGGTGGCTGGCGGCAGGGTTCTCCATCTGCAGCTTGTACAGCACCAGGCTGGCCTCTTCGCCGAGCAGCGTCTCGCCGACGGCGTCGGTGAGCGTGTCGGCCTCGCCGAGGGCGGCGTAGTGTTCGATGATCCTGGCGTGCGCGCCGGCTTCCAGCACGACGAGATTGCGGGGCAGCACCAGCACACCGGTGCCGGTGGTGAGATAGAGCAGGTGCAGCGCGCGCGACATCTCGACGCCTGCGCCGACGTGCAGGTAGAGGCCGTCGGACAGGCCCGCGGTGTTCATGGCGTCGAAGGCGTGCGCCTCGCCGTTCGCCAGCTGTCCCAGCCGTCCTTTCAGCACCTGCGGCCGTTGCGCCAGCACACAGGCCAGGTTGTCGATGTCGACGTCGTGCTGCGCCGGGCGCAGCCGGGACAGCTGCGGCGCGAAACGGCCGTTGACGAACACCATGCGCAGGGCCTGCTGGTCGTCGGTGAACAGGTGCTCGATGTCTTCCGGCACCAGGCCCAGGCATTGCGCCCCGGCCGGCCGGTAGTCCGTTTCCAGCAGCGCATCCACGCGGGTGTATTTCCAGTCCTCCTGCTTGCGGGTGGGGAAGCCGCGCGTGCGCAGCCCGTGCAGCGCCCGGCCGCGCAGCGACCGCAGCCAGGCCGGCTGCGGCGCGGCCACCGCCGGCGCCAGCCGTTCCACCAGGGCCGGCAGCGGCAGGGCGCTCATGAGTTCGCCACCTTGGGTTGCAGCCAGGCATAGCCCTTGCGTTCCAGCTCCTCCGCCAGCTCCGGGCCGCCGGAGCGCACCACGCAGCCGCTCGCCAGGACGTGCACGCGGTCGGGCACGATGTAGCGCAGCAGGCGCTGGTAATGAGTGATGAGCAGGAAGGCGCGATCCGGCCGGCGCAGCGCGTTGACGCCCTCGGCGACCGCCTTGAGGGCGTCGATGTCCAGGCCCGAGTCCGTTTCGTCGAGGATGGCCAGGCGCGGCTCCAGCAGCGCCATCTGGAAGATCTCGTTGCGCTTCTTCTCGCCGCCCGAGAAACCGTGGTTGACGGGGCGTTCCAGCAGTTTCCCGTCCATCTTCAACCGCCGGGCGGTGCGGTCCGCCGCTGCATGGAAATCGATGGCGTCCAGCTCGCATTCGCCCCGGTGGACGCGCACGGCGTTGAGCGCCGCCTTCATGAAGTACAGGTTGCTGACGCCGGCGATCTCGACCGGGTACTGGAAGGCCAGGAACAGGCCCTCGCGGGCGCGTTCCTCGGGCGGCAGCGCCAGCAGGTCGCGGCCCAGGAAGCGCACGCTGCCGCGCTCGACCCGGTAGCCGTCGCGGCCGGCCAGAACGTTGGCCAGGGTGCTCTTGCCGGAGCCGTTGGGGCCCATGATGGCGTGCACTTCACCGGGCCCGACAGCCAGCTCGATGCCATGCAGGATGGGCTTGCCATCCACGCTGACGTGCAGGTCGACGATCTCCAGCATGACGACTGCCTCTCTGGCTAGCCGATGGCGCCTTCCAGGCTGACGTCGAGCAGCTTCTGCGCCTCGACGGCGAACTCCATCGGCAGTTCGTTGAATACCTCTTTGCAAAATCCATTCACGATGATGGAGATGGCCTGTTCTTCATCGATGCCCCGCTGGCGGCAGTAGAACAGCTGGTCTTCGCCGATGCGCGAGGTGGTGGCTTCGTGTTCGACCCGGGCGCTGGGGTTGCGCACCTCCATGTAGGGGAAGGTGAAGGCGGCGCAGCGCTCACCCAGCAGCAGCGAGTCGCACTGGGTATGGTTGCGGGCGCCGCTGGCGGTGGGCGCGATGCGCACCAGGCCGCGGTAGGCGTTGCGGCCCCGGCCCGCCGAGATCCCCTTCGACACGATGGTGCTGCGGGTGTTCTTCCCGATATGGATCATCTTGGTGCCGGTATCGGCCTGCTGGCGGTTGGCGGTCAGCGCCACCGAATAGAACTCGCCCACGCTGTTGTCGCCGCGCAGGATGCAGCCCGGGTACTTCCAGGTGATGGCCGAACCGGTCTCGACCTGGGTCCAGGAAATATGGCTGTTGCGGCCGCGGCAGTCGCCGCGCTTGGTGACGAAGTTGTAGATGCCGCCGCGGCCCTCGGCATCGCCCGGGTACCAGTTCTGCACCGTGGCGTAGCGGATGTGCGCGTCGTCCAGCGCCACCAGCTCCACCACTGCCGCGTGTAACTGGTTCTCGTCGCGCATCGGCGCTGTGCAGCCTTCCAGGTAGCTGACATGGCTGCCCTCGTCGGCGATCAGCAGCGTGCGCTCGAACTGGCCGGTGCGCGCGGCGTTGATGCGGAAGTAGGTGGACAGCTCCATGGGGCAGCGCACGCCCCTGGGGATGTAGCAGAACGAGCCATCGGTGAACACCGCCGAGTTGAGGGCGGCGAAGAAGTTGTCGCGGTAGGGCACCACGCTGCCCAGGTACTGCTCGACCAGCTCCGGGTAGTGCTGCACGGCATCGGAGAAGGAGCAGAAGATCACGCCCAGCCGGGCCAGGTCTTCCTGGAAGGTGGTCGCCACCGACACGCTGTCGAACACGGCGTCGACGGCGATCCCGGCCAGGCGCTTCTGTTCGGCCAGTGGAATGCCGAGTTTTTCGTAGGTTTCGAGGATCTCGGGCTCGACCTCGTCGAGGCTGCCGGGCCCGTCGCGCCGCGAGCGGGGGGCCGAGTAATAGGAGATCGCCTGATAGTCGATGGGGTCGTGGTGGACCGTGGACCAACCCGGTTCGGTGAGGGTCTGCCAGTGGCGCAGGGCCCGCAGGCGCCACTGCAGCAGGAACTCCGGTTCCTTCTTGCGTGCCGAAATGGCGCGGATGGTGTCTTCGTCGAGGCCGGGCGGGAGCGTGTCGGCTTCGACGTCGGAGAAGAAGCCGTGGGGATAGGTCTGCTCGAGCCGCTTGCGGAGATCGTCCCGGCCGGTGCTCATGGTGCCCTCCCGATGGTTGGGCCATGAGCACAATGTATAATACCTGAGTATTTAAGTCAAGAATTACCAGGGGTGTCCGATGCGCTCCGCCGGCAGTCCCAGGTAGCGCGAAAACGGCTTGCCCAGCAGCACGCCGGCGGGCAGCGCCAGCCCGGTCAGCGCCAGGCTCAGCCAGACGGCGGGCATCAGGTCGGCGTGCGGCACGTAGACGACATGCAGGCCGAAGCGGGCCACCAGGTCGGCGCCGAGCAGCACTGCCCCGGCCGCCACCAGCGGGCAGCCGTCGAGGCTGTTGGCCAGGCTCACGTAGACGACATAGGGCAGCAGCCCCAGCAGCAGGTAGCTGCCCGACAGCTGCCAGGCGCCGACCGGCAGCGGCGCCATCGCAGACAGTGTCGCCAGCACGCTGCCGGCCACCAGGATGGCGCAGGCAAAAGGTCTTGCGATGTGTCGGGGCTTGTTCATGGCACACCTCCGTGCAGTGGTTGGCCTGCAACAAGCTTAGTTCGCGGCTGGCGGTGGTGGGCAAAACCCGCGTGATCCGGTGTGAATCGGGGCGCCAGGCGTCGAACAGGGCCGGCCATTCCCCGTAACCTTCCCCGGCAAGCCGTTCCACGGGGACGAAGAGCAGCGCCGCCGAGTCGATGCCGTGGCGCAGGCCGGTCGGCGGTAGCGCGTCACGGGCTCACCCCGAACAGCGCCTGCATGAGATGGCCGAACAGGTAGGCGAGGCCGGCGGCGGAGAAACCCGACACCAGCATTTCCATGATCTTGCCGCGCAGCGAGATGCCCGACACCAGGGCGATCATGCCGCCGACCAGCGCCAGCGCCAGTCCGGCGAAGCCGATGGACCCGAACAGCGCCTGGCGCGAGCTGTCGGCCAGGAAATAGGGCAGCACCGGGAAGGCGACGCCGAACAGGTAGGCGCCGCCGGTGAACAGGGCCGAGCGCCATTCGTTTTCGCCGCTGTCCCGGAACAACAGCCTTGCCAGCGCCTCCTGGCGCGTGCCGACGCGCTCGGCCACTTCGCCGGCGAGGTCGTCCGGCAGGCCGGAGTCCTGCAGCCGCTCGCGGTACTCCGCCACCGCGCGCTGCGGCGACACGGCGAACAGGATCTCCATGCGGGTGCGCGTACCGGCGTCGATCTGGCGCTGCGAGCGCACCGAGATGAAGGCGCCGATGCCCATGGACAGGGCGCCGGCCACGCCCACCACCAGGCCGCTGACCGCCACCAGCAGGGGGTTGCCGGCATAGGCCGCCGACAGGCCGGTGACGGCGCCGAGTATCTCCACCAGGCCGTCGTTCATGCCCAGCACGAAGTCGCGCACGTTGGTCAGCGCGGACGCCTTCTGCTCCTTGCGGAAGCTCGCCTCGTGCTCCAGTTCGTCGACGATGATGGATTGCAGTTCGGCGCGCTCCGCGTCGTCCAGCACGCCTTCGCGCCAGACCTGGTAATAGGTGCGGGCGGCGCCGGTCTCGCCCAGTTCCAGCGCCGACACCAGCCACACCGGGCCGACCAGGCGCAGCAGCAGCCGCAGGATCCACAGGCGCAGGCGTCGCGGCCGGCTGTCGGGCAGGGGCTGGTCGTGCTGGCGCAGCCGTCCGGCCCAGAAACCGGCGTGGCGCAGTTCCATGGCGGCGATCTGCTGCAGCAGCCGCGCCAGCTGCGGGTCGCGCGCGCCGGCGGCCAGCGACCGGTAGGTGAGGTGATCGTTCATCTCGTCGAGGTAGAAGCGCCGGGCCTGGTCGCAGAAGGTGGCTTTCATGCGGGCGATATGCGATAAGACAGTGCCGGCGGCACAGGCCGGCCGGTGTGCCGATGTCGGGGGAAGCGGGCCATGCACGCATTCTTTCCGATCGGTGCGCGCAATGCAAAACACGACGGAACGGGGGAGGTCGCCGATGAGTGAACAAACGTCCGTGGGTCCGGTCGAGGTCGAACTGGAGGCCGGCAAGACCTATTACTGGTGCCGCTGCGGCCGCAGCGCCAGCCAGCCCTTCTGCGACGGCAGCCACAAGGGTACCGGCATCGAGCCGCTGGCCTTCTCGCCCGACGAGAGCGGGAGAGCCTGGCTGTGCGTGTGCAAGCGCACGGCCAGCCCGCCTTACTGTGACGGCAGCCACAAGTCCGGCTGAGGCGGGCGCCGGCCGTCGGCGGGTGTGCGCCTGGACACCCTGACCCACAGCCTGCTGGGGGCGCTGGCGGTCGGCGCGGCCTTTCCGGATGCCCGCCTGCCGCAGGCGCCCGGCCGCCGCCAGCGGCTGCTGGTCGGCGCCGTGGCCGGCGCCTTCCCCGACATCGACTACGTGACGGTGTGGATCGACCCGCTGTCCTACCTGGCGGTCTGGCACCGCGGCATCACCCATTCGATCCTGCTGCTGCCGCTGTGGGCGCTGGGCCTGGGCGTGCTGCTGGCCTGGCTGCTGCGCCGGCGCGAGGCCTGGAAGCCGCTGGCGCTGTTCGCCGGCCTGGCGCTGGCCACCCACATCGCCGCCGACGTCATCACCATCTTCGGCACCCGGGTGCTGGCGCCGCTGTCGAGCTGGCGTGCGGCGCTGGGTACCACCTTCATCGTCGATCCGGTCTTCAGCGCCATCGTGCTGACCGGCTTTCTGGCCGCCCTGCGGGCGCGGCCGCGCCGGCTGCCGGGGGCCAGCCTGCTGGTGCTGCTGCTGTACGTCGCCGGCCAGGGTGCGCTGAAACACCACGCCTGGCAGATCGCCCGCCAGCACGCCGATGCCCTCGGCACGGCCGGCGCCCACGCCCTGCCGCAGCCGTTCTCACCCTTCTTCTGGAAGCTGGTGACGGAGACCGACGGCTTCTACGAAGAGGCCTACCTCGACCTGTGGCCCTGGGCGGCGCCCGGGCGGCCCGGCCAGGGCAGCGGTCTGTCGCGCTGGCTGTCGTACTACCAGCCGCCGGCCGCGTTGCGCTGGCAGCGGCAGTCACGCTTTGGCTCCGCCACCGATGCCGGTGCGGCGCGCGAACTCTGGTCACGCCCCCAGATGGCGCGTTTTCGCGACTTCGCCGTGTTCCCGGTGCTGTACCGGGTGGACGACAGGCCGGATGGCCGCTGCTACTGGTTCACCGACCTGCGCTTCGAACTGCCCTTTCTGCCGCCGCCGTTCCGCTACGGCCTGTGCGGCGCCCGCGGCCGCGGCTGGGGACTGCGGCGGCTGGATTGAGCGGTGACCGGCCGCCAAGCCTGACAGGCGCACCGCGACTTGCTACCATACGCGCCCCCGGCACGGTCTTTGCCCCGTGCCCACCGCGTCAATGGTGACCTGTATCGGTCCCCCCGCGACAACAAGCTGTGAACCCGGTCAGGCCCGGAAGGGAGCAGCCGCAGCAGTGGACTTGGGCGCCGGGGTGTGGCTGGTACGGGTCGCCTCCCTTTCGAACCGCCCGGAAACCGCCCCAGGCCACCCCGGGATTCAGGTATAATCGCGCCATGAGCTACCAGGTCCTGGCGCGCAAGTGGCGCCCCCGCAGGTTCGGCGAGATGGTCGGGCAGGAGCACGTGCTGCAGGCGCTGATCAACGCGCTCGACCGCGACCGCCTGCACCACGCCTACCTGTTCACCGGCACCCGCGGCGTCGGCAAGACCACGGTGGCGCGCATCTTCGCCAAGTCGCTCAACTGCGAGCAGGGCGTGAGTTCGACGCCCTGCGGTCAGTGCAGCGCCTGTACCGAGATCGACGAGGGCCGCTTCGTCGACCTCATCGAGGTGGACGCCGCCTCGCGCACCAGGGTGGAGGACACCCGCGAACTGCTCGACAACGTCCAGTACGCGCCCACCCGCGGCCGCTACAAGGTCTACCTCATCGACGAGGTGCACATGCTGTCGGCGCACAGCTTCAACGCCTTGCTGAAGACGCTCGAGGAGCCGCCGCCGCACGTCAAGTTCCTGCTCGCCACCACCGACCCGCAGAAGCTGCCGGCCACGGTGCTGTCGCGCTGCCTGCAGTTCAACCTCAAGCGCCTGGCGCCGGAACTGATCGGCGACTACCTGGCGAAGCTGCTGGAACAGGAGGCCATCGAGGCCGAACCGGCCGCCCTGAAGCAGCTGGCGCGCGCCGCCGACGGCAGCATGCGCGACGCCCTCAGCCTGCTCGACCAGGCCATCGCCCACGGCGGCGGCCGCGTGGCCGAGGCCGAGGTGCGCGCCATGCTGGGCACCCTGGATCAGGGCCAGGTGGTGGAGATGCTCCAGGCGCTGGCGGCCGGCGACGCGGCCGCCGCGCTGGCCGCGGTGGCGGCCGCCGGCGAGCGGGCGCCGGACTACGAGGCGCTGCTGGCCGAACTGCTGGCCCTGCTGCAGCAGGTCGCCATCGCCCAGCAGGTGCCGGAGGCGCTGGACGACAACCTGGATGCGCGCGAGGCGGTGCTGGAACTGGCCGAACGCATGCCGCCCGAGGACGTGCAGCTCTACTACCAGATCGGCCTCATCGGGCGGCGCGATCTGCCGCTGGCGCCGGACTTGCGCGGCGGCCTGGAAATGGTGCTGCTGCGCATGCTGGCGTTCCGGCCGCAGGCGGCGGGCGAGGCGCCCGCCGCCGGACCCGCCCGGTCGCAGCCCGCGCGGCCGCCGTCACCGCAGGCGCAACCGGCCCGCAAGGCGGCGCCGGATGCCGGTGCGGCAGCCGTGCAGCCGGCCACGCCCGCGCCCATCGACGACGACGGCTCCTGTGACTGGATCCGGCTGGTCGAACAGCTGCCGATCAAGGGCGTGCTGCGCGAACTGGCCATGAACTGCGCCTGCCGGGCGCGCGACGGCGACCACTGGCAACTGGTGGTGGACCCGGCCCACGAACAATTGCTCAGCGCCGAGCGCCGCAAGCGCCTGGCCGAGTGCCTGGGCGAACGGCTGGGGCGGCCGGTGCGGCTCGACATCGCGGTGCAGGGCGTCGATGCCGTGACGCCGGCCCGCGAGCGCCAGCGCCAGGCCGACCAGCGCCAGGCGCAGGCGGTGGCGGCCATCGAGGGCGACCCCAACATCGAGGCCATCCGCAAGACCTTCGATGCCACCCTGCACCCGGATTCCATCCGCCCGCTCGACTGAGGCGCGGCGTTCCCATCGTTCCACAGACGTTCACGAGGCAGATCCCATCATGAAAGGCGGACTCGGCAACCTGATGAAGCAGGCCCAGCAGATGCAGGAGAACATCCAGAAGGCGCAGGAAGAGATCGCCCGGCTCGAAGTCACCGGCGAATCCGGCGGCGGCCTGGTGAAGGTGCTGATGACCGGCAAGCACGAGGTGCGCCGGGTGAGCATCGACGACAGCCTGCTGGGCGACGACAAGGACATGCTGGAAGACCTGGTGGCGGCCGCCATCAACGACGCCGTGCACAAGGTGGAGGCCGAGACCCAGGGCCGCTTCGCCGGCATGGCTTCCGGTCTCAATCTGCCGCCGGGCCTGAAGCTGCCGTTCTAGATGTCGTCGCCGCTGATCGAGGAACTGATCGAGGCCCTGCGCTGCCTGCCGGGCGTCGGCGCCCGCACCGCCCAGCGCATGGCCTACCACCTGCTGGAGCGTGACCGCGCCGGCGGCCGGCGCCTGTCTGCCGTGCTGGCCGACGCCATGGACCGCATCGGCCACTGCGCGCAGTGCCGCACCCTGACCGAGGACAGCGTCTGCCGGTTGTGCGCGGGCGGCAGCCGCGACCGCAGCCAGCTGTGCATCGTCGAGACCCCGGCCGACGTGGCGGCCCTGGAGCAGGCCACCGACTACCGCGGCCTCTATTTCGTGCTCATGGGTCACTTGTCGCCGCTGGACGGCGTCGGCCCGGCGGAGCTGGGCCTGGACACGCTGGCGGAGCGTTTCGCCGGCGGCGAGCTGGCCGAGGTCATCCTCGCCACCAATCCCACCGTCGAGGGCGAGGCCACCGCCCACTACATCAGCGAACTGGCCCGCCGGGAAGGCATCCGCACCACCCGCATCGCCCACGGCGTACCGCTGGGCGGCGAACTGGAATACATCGACGGCGGCACCCTGTCCCACGCCTTCGCCGGCCGCCAGGAACTCTAGCCCCCCTGTAGGAGCGGGCTCGCCCGCGATGGGCGGTTGCCACAGCAACCCTCCATGGCACCCCATCGCGGCCAAGGCCGCTCCTACAACAACGCAGCCGCCCCTGTAGGAGCGGGCTCGCCCGCGATGGGCGGGGGCCGCAGCAACCCTCCGTGGCACCCCATCGCGGCCAAAGGCCGCTCCTACACCACCGCAGCCGCCCCTGTAGGAGCGGGCTTGCCCGCGATCCACTTGAATCCTGGATTTAACTATTGCCCCCAACCCGCCGATATCCCGGCAATTATCCCCTCGTCCATCGCGCCGTCCCCTGATTCCGCCGGCGATGCGCTAAACTTGGGGCAGTACAGGTGGTCTGTACGGGAAACAACACCGACCAGGCGTACAACATGGACATCGCCAGACTGCCGGTCACCGCGCCCTCGGGCTACGGACCGGCGTTTGCCCGACAACCCGGCGCCGCCGCTGCCCCGGCGGCGGCGAACGAGGCGCACGGCATCCCGCCGCGGCGCCCGTCGCGCGTGTCCGCCGGTCCGGTGCTGCACGGCGAGCTGCTGCAACGCCCCCGCGTCGACTACCAGTCCACCCGCGCCTTTCTCGACGAGCGCGCGCTCGGCCAGGCCCGGCCGGTGTCCGACGCCGATCCGGCGCCGGGCGGCTTCGCGCTTCGCTCGGCGCTCGACAGCTACCGCGACCAGGTGCGACCGGAAACGCGTGCGGCGCTGGCGCAGGGGCGGGCGGTGGATTTCTTCGTCTAGGCCGTGCCGGTGAGCGACTGCCTGTTCTGCAGGATGGTGGCGGGCGAGATCCAGCCCGACGTGGTGTTCCAGGACGAGCACCTGCTGGCCTTCCGCGACATCGATCCCCAGGCGCCGGTGCACATCCTCATCGTGCCGAAGCGGCACATCGCCACCCTCGACGACCTGACCGACGCCGACGAGCCGCTGGTCGGTCACCTGGTGACCACCGCCGCACGGCTGGCCCGCCAGGAGGGCATCGCCGACAGCGGCTATCGCACCGTCCTCAACTGCAACGCCGACGGCGGCCAGGAGGTGTTCCACATCCACCTGCATCTGCTCGGCGGCCGCCGCCTGGGCTGGCCCCCGGGCTAGCGGTTTCGCTGTCCTTCAGGGGCTGGTCGCCCGGCGGTGGGTGTG
>Ga0256841_1002905_pt1 | contig 13196 bp, 7 predicted proteins | sample 356308metaG_FD_185971 | JGI IMG/M metagenome (GOLD analysis project Ga0256841, IMG submission 185971) | Hydrothermal vent microbial communities from Mid Atlantic Ridge, Atlantic Ocean - 356-308 | ecosystem: Environmental > Aquatic > Marine > Hydrothermal vents | place: Atlantic Ocean: Mid...
ATCCTTTTTCTGGTACCGTTGTTTTTTCTGGCAACTTTTGTAATAACTCTTTTTATGTTTCCTCAGTCGTATGGTAGGTTTCTTACGGTAAAAAGTTCCCTGGAGCACGAAAAAACATTACCTGCCGACACTCACGAAAGTTCCGCCGCAAGGGTGCTTGTCTGGAAGTCGGCACTGGAAATCATAAAGGCGAATCCGCTTTTTGGAGTCGGCACGGGAGACGTGAAACAGGAGTTGATGAAAGTCTATAAGAAAAACGGTGTGGAAATGGCAATGGAAGAACATTTGAATGCTCATAATCAATATATTCAAACTGCTGTTGCTCTGGGATTTGCCGGGCTTATTGTTCTGCTGGCTTATTTTATACTGCCGTTTATATATGCTTTTAAAAACGATAATCTACTCTACCTGATACTTCTGGCACTTGTCGGATTTCATCTGTTATTTGAGTCTATGCTTGAAAGGCAGGCAGGAGTAGTGTTTTATGCTTTTTTCAATTCCTTTTTGTTTTATTATACGGTTGAAAAGAAGCAGTAAAAATGTTTAGGTTTGTGATTTTGGAATAATTCGGATTTAGTACTGTTTTTGACGTGGAACGAAACAACAAAAAAACGAAAATACCCCCTATCGGCTTTTTTAATGCTTTGACAGCATTCAGGAGAATTTTGTATCGTCTGTATTACAGGCTTATTCCAGGTAATATTGCCGTTTACGAAAAGGTTCAAAGGTTTTGGATTTCAAAAGCAATAGCCGTGGCCTGTGAGTTGAATATTGCAGATATTATCGGAGATGATGCCGAGACAATTGATGAAATTGCAAAAATGTGTAATGCAGACCCGGAATCGTTGTATCGCTTGTTAAGGGCATTGGCAAGTGATGGAATTTTTAAGGAGACCGGAAAAAGGATCTTTGTCAATACGCCTCAGTCGGACGGATTGAGAGAAGGTGCAGGCTCTATGAAGTATATGATTCAGCATCAAATGGGTGATAATAATATGCAGATGCTTGCAGGAATGAAATATAGTGTGACAACCGGCAAAAGCATGGCAATGAAATTGTTCGGAACAGATGTTTTTACACACCTTAAAAATAATCCTGACAAAAATGAACTCTATAACAAAGCGATGACTGACGGCTCAAACCTTTTCAGTGATGTCTTTGTGGCGTCATATAGCTTTAAAGGTGATGAAACAATAATTGATGTAGGAGGTGGAGAGGGGCTGTTGGTTGCGCGAATTTTGTTGAATTATCCAAAAATAAATGGTGTTGTTTTTGATCTTCCTCATGTTGTGAAAGCTGCTGTGGAGACTTTTGAAAGATTTGGTGTTTCAGGCAGAGCCGAAATTGAGCAAGGCGATATCTTTGGCAGTATTCCGGCAGATGGTGACATCTATATCCTTAAGAACATTCTTCATATTTTTGATGATGAAGCCTGTGTCCGGATTTTAATGAATATAAAATCCGCAATGCACGGTAAAAGTAAAATACTTATAATAGAAACTGTTGTCGGAGATGATAACAGCCCCGGATTCGGAAAAGTTTTCGACCTTCAGATGCTTATTGGAACCGAAGGCGGAAAAGAAAGGACGGCAAATGAGTATGAAATGATATTTAACCGTGCTGGATTGCGAACAAGCCGCATTATTGAGACTGTGTCGCCCATGTCAATTATTGAAGTTGTGCCGGAATAAGTCAGGGTATTAAACTATTTACATACAAGGTAAAATAAACATTGTTATAATGCTTTTGTCTCCCGCAAATACATCCTGACTGCATTTTCAAGTCCAAGATAGAGAGCATCACAAATGAGCGCATGACCTATAGAAACTTCAAGGAGTCCCGGGATATTTTCCACAAAATATCTCAGATTCTCCAGATTAAGATCGTGGCCGGCATTCAATCCCAGTCCAACCTCATTGGCAGTCTTTGCAGCTTCAACAAAGGGTGCGATGGCTTTTTCGCGGTCGGCCGGATAATCTTTGGCATAACTTTCGGTATAGAGTTCAACGCGGTCAGCTCCCGTCTCAACGGCATTTTTAATCATTTCACTGTCGGCATCAATGAATATTGACGTACGTATTCCGGCATCCTTTAATTTCTTAATTACATCTGTCAGGAAAACACGATTTGCAACGGTATTCCATCCTGCATTTGAGGTAATGGCGTTTGGTGGGTCAGGAACCAATGTTACCTGTGCCGGTTTAACATCAAGAACTAACCGTATAAACTTTGATGACGGATATCCCTCAACATTAAATTCATTTTTGACAATCTTTTTTAAATCCCTGACATCCTGATATCTTATATGACGTTCGTCAGGTCTCGGATGTACCGTAATTCCCTCTGCTCCGAACTCCTCAATATCCTTTGCCGCTTTCAGAACATCGGGCAGGTTGCCTCCGCGTGCATTCCGAAGAGTGGCTATTTTATTGATATTCACACTTAGTCTGGTCATAGCTCTATTTTTTAAATACTTTACAAAGTTATTCAATAATACCGAACGAAAACAGGTTTGTAAAAAATAAATCCGATTTTTTTGTTTTATAAAATTCAATACAACTTTGCATCGCAAAACCGTTAAAAAATGCAGTAACAATTATCAACATTATTTTGTTAAATACTTTATTGCCGGTTCTGTAAATTTTCTCTTTTATGACCTTAAATTTGCTGTTGATGAAATAATTACCGGCACGAATGTTAAAAAGGCGAAATAATGTGTATCTTTTTCTCCTGATCGCAGTACTTATCCTGTTTTCGGGAAGGATGGCAAATGCCCAGTCCTCAGTTGATTATAACTGGTATTTTAATATTAATGCAGGGGCAACATCATTTTTTGGTGATGTGCAGAATAAGGATTTCTCATTTTCCAACTTGTCCGATCAAACGGATTTCGGATATGGAGGCAGACTTGGAAAATATATCAGCCCTGTTTTTGCCGTACATCTCCAGGGAGCGTATTCAAACCTTAAAGGAGAAAAACAGAGTCACGACTTAAAGTTTTCATCTAAGATGACGGAGGCACAACTCGGGGTGACGGTAAACTTCAGCAATCTGTTTGGAGGTGACAAATCAAGGACAGTATCTTTTTACGGATTTACGGGCTTTGGAGCCATATTTTATGAAACCGATGCAAGACAATTGTCAACAGGCCTTCCGGTTGATGAATCTGAAAATGTTATTTCAAATCCAAACAATATTAAGGAAACAGCACTAATCATTCCGGTTGGTTTTGGAATTGATTTTAAACTTGCTCCAAAATGGTATATCAATCTTGAATCCGGATTGAGATTAACAAATACGGATAAACTGGACGGAATTGTAAGTGGTACGCATAAAGATACATATTACTATTCTTCCCTCGGACTGTCATTTGATTTCGGAAAGAAAAAAACCAGGAAGCCGGAAGAAACACAAAAAGAAATTACTGAAATTCCAAAACCTGTTGATGATAGTATGGTTGATCTTATTTATCATATTCCTGAAAAAGTATTCTCAAATGAAGACTTTATTATGGAGTATGAGATACATAAGGGGAACATTAACGGGAAGGCGGAGTTGACTCAGATATTGCCGATAGGGTTTGAAGTTCTGGATACGATTATCGGAAACACAAGAATAGATTTTCAGAATTATACCCTTAACCTCCATTGGGACCGGTTGCCCGTTGACTCGGTTTTTACAGTGCGTTATAAAGTTCACGTAAAGGAAGTTTACGGTGTGCTACCCTTGAGCACTATTTTATATCTTGAGAAGACGGGTAAACAGTACAGGTATAAAACAGATATTTTCATAATCAACCAGAGTAAAAAGCCTGTTGCTTCTGCCGAAGTTAAAAATATTCCAAAGAAAAAGCCAAAACCTGCCGTTAAGGAAGTTGTTTTCAGGGTGCAGATCAGAGCGGCATATAAATCGGAAATACCTCTGCAACTGCTTGCTAACAAATACCATTTACGTGATGAAATAAAAGAAGACTATGTCGGAAACTGGTACCGTTATTCCGTTGGATCATTTGCTACTTATGATGATGCCAAAGACTACAGGAACAGGATAAGAAGTATAAACGGGATAAGAGATGCTTTTGTTGTTGCATACCGCGATGGCAGGCGAGTTGATGAACTGAGTGAGTTGAAAAAACTAAGCGGGAAGGCACAGACAGAAGAAAATACTGTCTTTGATGAAACAGGAAGATATTACAGAATACAAATTCTTGCTTTGAAATATAATAAAATTTCGCCGGATGCATTGAAAGATGTCTTTAATATTAGTGAAGAAATTACGGAAGAGGCATCGCACAACTGGCGAAAATATACTGTTGGTAGATTTTCATCTCTTGAGGATGCTAAAATATTGAAGCGGAAGATGATTGATAAAGGAATCACCGATGCTTTCGTGGTAATCTATAATAACGGACGAAGGATTACCTGGTAAGAACTTCTGTATTGAGAAGCAGAAGATAGAAGTTTCTGTTGGAGGTAATTTTGAGGGCGGATTCTCCGCATTTCAAAATTACCTTCTTTTTTTTAGAACCATTTTTTGTTTTTTAAGTATAAGCACCATTATAAACTAATAAAACAATTTTAAGGATGGTTCGCAATTTAAGCTCCATTTTAAGTCTAATCGTTTTGTTGATGGTTCTAAACATCACAGCATCAGCGGTTACGGATAAATCAAGATGGCCTGATAAAAAAACAGTTGAGCTATCCGTTACTAAGTCCTCAAATGATGGAATAGGTACCATAGATATTGACTTTGTTGAAGTCCTTAAGGAAACAATGAGCCCGGTACTGTCAATTCCTCAGGATAATCAGGTGTTTTTTGAATATGACATTCCCGAGAAACTCTATACCGGTACTATCTTTATTATGCATTGCATTCTACATAAAGGGTCGCTTTCGGGTCAGCTATCATTAAGACAAAGATTACCGAATAACTTTAGCATATTGGATATCAAAATACCTGAAGCCAAAACTCAGATTAATAATAATACCCTGATTATCGAATGGGATGTTATGCCCCCCGACAGCGTAATTGATCTTAAATATAAAATACAAATCAACCAGCAAGCGGGATATTTACCGATTTTTACCATTCTCAGATTTCATGAGTCCGGAAAGAGATATGTCTTTGATACTCACGTTGATATTGATAAAATACCGACTACAGGAGAACCTGTAAGTCAAAAAGATATTGATGCCATAAACAAAGCAATCAGGGAAACAGCAAAATACGCAACCATGGCAAGCACTGCAAAACCTGTCGGTGGTATTGTTTACAGAATTCAGATAATGGCACTGAGAAAACATAATTACGATCCTAACTATTTGAAAGGGAAATATAATATTGATAAAACGGTACAAAAAGAGACCATTGATAACTGGAACAAATATATCGTCGGTGAGTTTCATACACTTGAAGATGCTCGGCAATACCGGTCTGAATTAAAGGGCTATGGGATTATTGATGCATTTATAGTAAAGTACAAGGATGGTAAACGGTTACCTTCAAAATATTCCCAAAAATAAACCAGGGTTTGATTTATAATATAGTATCTTTACAATTAAATGATTGTAAAGGGATTTATAATAAAAAACAAGAAACAGGTAATGTTCTCCGGTATATCAAAAACTATCATTACCGTGGCAATCGTTCTGATTTTTCTAAACGGTAAAGACATTACCGCACAATCGGGAATGGAGCACAAATGGTATGCAAATTCTAACCTTGGAATATCCCAGCTCTATTGCGACATACAGGATAACAACAACCACATAACAAAATTGAAAAGTGAAACTGCGTTTGGCTATGGTGTCAGATTCGGGAGATATTTAAACCCTGTTTTTGCACTTCACTTTCAGGCATTACATGCCAATTTCAAAGGCCGGAAAAAATCAAGTGACCATGAATTTGAAGCAGGGCTTATAGAAACACAACTTGGAACAACAGTCAATCTTAGTAACCTGATTTTCAAAACAAATGAAAAGCGGAGATTTTTCGTTTATGCAACCGCCGGAATCGGTCTTATCTTTTATAAAAGCAGGAGCTGGAAAGAAAGTTCGGGTGTAACTGTTGCACAATTGGGTTATTCGACAAATGAAAACGGCAGATACGGCAATACGGCCTTTGTTCTACCTGTTGGTGTCGGTCTTGATTATAAAATTAATAACCGGTGGTTTGTGAATTTTGAATCGGTACTTAGATTTACAAATGTTGATAAGATAGATGCAAAAGAGAGTGGAAATCACCGTGATGCCTACTACTATACTTCACTCGGTGTATCGTACAACTTTGGTTTTAAAAGAAAAAATAAGAAAACTATAATGCCTCAGTTTCCTGTTATTGAGGAAACTCCACAACCCGTCACAAAGGTGGCCGTAGAGAAATATCCGGTTTCCTTGATTTATGATCTTCCCGATAAGGTAAAAAGTTTTGATACCGTAACCATCATCAGTAAAATAAATACCGGTGCCTTTTCAGGCAGAGCAGAGCTGACACAAATTCTTCCTGTCGGGTTTGAACTGATTGATACGATAATTGGCGGAACAAAAGCAGATTACAGGAACTATACTTTAAATATGTTTTGGGACACACTGCCCGAAGATTCTGTTTTTGAGGTTAGATATAAAGTTCTGATAGATCGCATTTACGGTCTGCTTCCTATTGTCAGTCTTTTCTACCTTGAAGAAACCGGAAAAGAATATAAGTTCAAAACAACCATAACCGTGGAAAAGGCAGTACAGTCGAAAAATATTGTGAAAACAGAATCCTCTGATAATGTTGCACTTGCCGATACTATTGAAAACAGTCATGTAGCACTTGAGAATGTGGAGTTTAGAATTCAGATACGTGCCGAGAACAAAACAAGAATACCTCTGCAAAGGCTTGCAAACAAATATCATATCAGGGAACAGATTACCGAAGATCATTATGATGAGTGGTACCGCTATTCGGTCGGCTCGTTCACAACCTATGATGATGCAAAAGAGTATCGTGATTCAATCAGGCAAAAGTATAAAATAAAAGATGCTTTTATTGTGGCTTATGCCAACGGGAAAAGACTGAATTCTCTTGCCGGCTTGGATAAAATAGTTCCGGGAATAGTTCCTGCGAAAGAAGAAACAACAATTGAAAATACTAAGAAGCATTTTATTTACAAGACAGGACGCACATACAGGGTTCAGATATATGCAGTTAAAAATGACAGAGTTGATATTTCCGCCCTCAAAAGAAAATATAAAATTGATGAACCGATTACCGAAGAAAGGTCGTTTCAGTGGAGTAGATATACCGTCGGAAACTTCAGTACCTTTTCCGAAGCTGATGAACTACGGAAAAAAATGGCTGCCAAAGGTATAAAAGGTGCTTTTGTGGTTACGTACGAAAACGGTAAGAGGGTTATTGTTGATGAATTGGATTACTAAAAGTTGTTTGCCATGCTATGAAGGGGATTTTGAATAAAATTTAATATTTTTTTGTATCGCTAATTTTATTACTTTTGCATAGTCAGTTTGGATTTTGTCTTTTATGAAGGTAAAATAAGATATCCTCCTGAGACATCTTGATGTAAAGGATAAAGAATACGAATCATGCTAAGACCTGTATTTTTGCTTCTTATCATATTTACTTCTCTATTTCCTGAGGCACAGGAAACAGAGTATGCTATTGCCCGCCGGTTTTATGATATTCACGCTTATACTACCAAGGATGGCCTGTCGCAAGTATCTGTAAATGATATAGTTCAGGATGAGGAGGGATTTCTGTGGATAGCCACGCAGAGTGGTCTCAACAGATTTAACGGCACCTCCTTTCATACATTCGAAAATTCAGTTTACGGACAGTCTGTCTGTGGCAGCTATATCAATGTGCTTGTTGCTGATAGGAATAAGATATGGATAGGTACCAGGGCAAAAGGTTTGTGTAATTTCAACAAGAAAGAACACCGTTTTTATCCGGTTGAAGCATTTCGGGATTATAATATTGAAGATTTAAAAACGGATCCGTTACACCACCTCTATATAACCCTTGAGGAAAAAGGTATTGGCGTGCTTATTGAAAATGATGAAAGCGGAAAGTATCTTACAACCATACTTCCCTATTTTAAAAATAAAAAGATAACGGCTACTGCTATTTTTATATCCCAAACAGGAACTCTTTGGGTGGGAACAAAAGAAGGAAGATTGTTTTATGGAAAAATTAAAAGCAATCCGGATGAAATAGTTTTTAAGGAACTGGATTTAAAACAAAAACTTGAAAAGATTTTTGTGATTAATGCACCCGGTAGTAATGAGATATGGGTGGGAACACAAAGCAAGTTGTACCGGATTAATCTATTGCCGGTAGAATCAAAACAGGTAAATTTCTTTGATGCTAAAGCTAATTCATCTGTAATTTATGATTTGAAATGGAAAGGTGATATTTTATGGATTGGAACGGGAGCAGGTTTATATGAATATGATACACACAGAAACAGATTGTTAGCCAAATATTTGCATTCCGACAGAGATATAAATTCTTTAAGTAATAATGTTGTTTACAGTATTCTTCCGGATCAGAATGGCCAGGTATGGGCAGGTACGGGAAAATATCTGAACCTGCTGTATAAAAATAAAGTATTCGGTAAAATACAGAACAAAACAAAATTTAATGGAGCCTTAAGTTCAAATGTTGTTTTTTCCATCCTGAAAAACAAGCGGGATTTGTGGGTGGGTACTTCCGGTGGGGGGATAAATCTTTTGAGAGCAAATGAGACCTACACTTTTACAAAAGATTCTCACCGTCTTCCGTCAAACATCTGTTTTAGTTTATTGAAGGACAATCGGAATATGTGGGCAGGGACAAGAGAAGGTTTGGTGATTATTAAAAATTGTAATGCTCACTTCAGTTCTATGCAAGTAAAAAAGATATTTCATAAGTCAAATGATAATACCTCCCTGAGCAGTAATTTCATCCGTTTCCTTTTCAAAGACTCCGGAAATAATATTTGGCTTTGCACATCCGGTGGAGGCCTTAACAGATTTGTGGGAGATTTATCGAAAAATGATATTCGTTTCGAACATTTCAGATATGTTCCGGGCCGGGCTGACGGCATTGCTTCCGATAAGGTAAATTACATAATTGAAACCGGTAAAAACGAGTATTGGATTGCTACTGATAAGGGTTTGAATATTATGACAATTGATAACCGGGATATTCAAAATGCAAACTTCTCAAGACTCACGATACGGGATTCCGTAGTTTTGGATAAAGTAGTGATATACACATTGTTGAAAGATAAAGAGGGTGGAGTATGGATTGGCACAACAGGTGGTCTGTACTATTGGGATATCCGGAATCTGCACTTTTACGGTACAAAAGAAGGACTACCCGACAATATTATTTATGCCATACTTGAAGATTTTCAAAATAATATTTGGGTGTCAACAAACAAAGGTCTTTCTCGTTTTGACAAAAAGACAAAAATATTTACAAACTATCATCAATCCGACGGGCTGAGCAGCGAAGAGTATGATCTGCACGCAAAATACATTGACGAGAACGGAATTTTATTCTTTGGCGGGATAGACGGTATTACCTGGTTCGATCCGGCAAAGCTTGATGAACACCAACCTGCAGGTAAATTGTATATTGATAATATCCAATTGACAAACATCAATAAGAATAATATAGAAACTTTTTATACGGAAAATAATAAACCTTTGTCAATCAAAGAAAAACAATTTCCCATAACAGTCAACTTCTCGGATATTGACCTTAATTATTACAAAAATACAAACTTCGCCTATCGCTTGCTACCCGGCAACACACGATGGAATATGATTAGCGACAAAAGGTCTATTCAGTTGATAAGTTTGCTGCCCGGCGATTACAAACTTGAAATTCAGGAGGTCGGCAAAGATAAAGTACTTCATAAAAACAGTCTGCTGAGTATTCCTATTACTGTTGTACCTCTCTGGTGGAAGTCAAGATTGGCATATTGGACTTACGCTCTTTTCATTATGTTTGGCATCTATTGGATGTTCCGGTTTTCACTTAAAAGGAAGATAGAGCATCAGGAAAATTTAAGATTAAAAGAGCTGGATAATATGAAATCACAACTATATACAAATATCACCCACGAATTCAGAACCCCACTGACGGTAATACGAGGGATGACGGATGAAATGAGAGAAAACCTTACCGTAGAGGAAGAAAAACGATGTGACGACAAATTGGAAATGATCGAACGCAACAGCGATAAGCTTCTTCACCTTGTGAAACAAATACTTGATATGTCGAAAATTGAAGACGGGAAGATGAAAGTCAATCTTATTCAGGATAATATTGTTTCCTATCTTCAATATGTTCTTGAATCGTTCCAGTCTATGGCAGATGCCAAAAAAGTTAAACTCGTTTTTTATCACGAAACCGATAAGGTGATTATGGATTACGACCCTGATAAAGTGTTCATTATTGCTTCAAATCTGCTGTCGAATGCTATAAAGTTTACTCCTTCGGGTGGTAAGGTTATTTTTCACGTAAAAAGGGAGAAGAATAACGGTATTGATAATTTTGTTATCAAAGTACACGATTCGGGTATCGGTATTGAAGAACAATATATTCCCCATATTTTCGACAGGTTTTACCAAATTGATAATTCCTCAACGCGTAAAGGTGAAGGTACGGGCATTGGTTTGGCTCTCACAAAAGAGCTTGTGGAGATGATGAATGGTCAAATAACCGTAAAAAGCACACCGGGGGAAAGTACGGAATTCAGTGTTACCATTCCTGTTACGAACAATGCTCAAAAACAAAAGTCAAAGCACCTCAAAATAAAACCGACAGAGCCGGAATCCGGTACCGTTGACCTTGTAATTGAAGAGGAAAAAGAGAATGGGCTTCCGCTCGCCCTGATTGTTGAGGATAACCCCGATGTTGCAAAATATATTATCTCTTGTCTAAAAGGAAAATACAGGATTAAATGGTCGCCCGACGGCGGTCAAGGTATAGAAACCGCCATAAATTTTATTCCCGATATAATAATCTCGGACGTAATGATGCCTGTTAAAGATGGTTTTGAAGTGTGTGAAACCCTAAAACAGGACGAACGAACAAGCCATATACCCATAATTCTTCTAACTGCCAAAGCTACCGACAAAGACCGTATTGAGGGCTTACAACACGGTGCCGATGCATACCTCACAAAACCTTTCAACAAAGAGGAGCTGTTCGTCAGGCTGGAACAACTGATTAAAATACGCAGGCAGTTACAGGAAAAATACGGCAAAGTGGAAATATCACTGACGGAAAAAACACAACCGAAAGGAGAAGAGGTGTTTTTGAAAAAAGCTGTTGAAGCCATTGAGAAAAATCTTGATAACCCGGCACTTGACTCTGTGTTGCTTGCAAACGAACTCAATCTGAGCGAATCGCAACTTTATCGTAAACTAAAAGCGTTGAGCAATAAATCAATTTCGCACTTTATCCGCAGTATCCGTTTGTCGGCAGCAAAAAAACTCCTGTCTGCAACCGACAATAACATTTCCGATATAGCTTACCAATGCGGCTTTAATAATCCGGCCTGGTTCAGCCGGGCTTTTAAAGAGGAGTTCGGCGTTTCTCCCACCGAGTTCAGAAAATAACGTTAGGAATGTCGAGAACGTCAGGAATGTCGGGAACGTCAGGAATGTAAAGACGCACGGCCGTGCGTCTCTACATCCCGTGTGCCCTCGAAATACGCGGCAGGCTGTACGTCTCAACATTCCGACGTTTCAACATTTGGGCGTCTCAATATCCCAAATTGTGTTCCTCCACCATCCCTTTTACAATCCCAATTGATTCATAAAGAGGAATCCCGTTTGCGGTTGAAAAATTTTCCGGGGAATAATAAAATTATACCCTATGGGAAAAACAGATTTATCCGTCATTTTTTACGAAACATTATAATACCCTCATTTGTATAGACCATTATTTCCTATTTCTTAGTTGAATTTTATTACTCATTTATTTAATTATTTTTTTGTTTCTTTCTTTTTTTTAAAGGGAGGGGGAATGGAGCGGAGGCGTAGCCGTAGCGGAATTCCCCCTCCCTTCAATTATACTATACCCGGTTCTTATGCCGCTTCATAATATTTATCTCTCGGTTTTACTCTGCCTATACCTTGATGAGCCTTATTATTATATCTTTCAATCCAATCACGCAATCCTTTAAACAAACTTAAACCGTCTTCTGCTGGATTAAGATAAATGTATTGATACTTAACCGTCCGCCAAAATCGCTCTATATAAATATTGTCTAAGGCGCGTCCTTTGCCGTCCATACTTATTCGAATCCCCTCTGCTTTTAAGTAACTTACATATTCAAGACAGGTAAATTGACTTCCCTGATCCGAATTTAATATCTCAGGCTTGCCATAATCTCTAATGGCTTGTTCCACAACTGTCAATACGCTTTCTTTACTCAAAGAGTTCGACAATCCCCAGCCCACAATCATCCGACTATAAACATCTATAATGGCTGTTAAATACATAAAGCCTTTCTTCATTGGAATATAGGTAATATCTGTTTCCCATACCTGATTAGGACGGTCTATTTTTAGTTCCCTTAATAAATAGGGATGAACATACTTCTTCTCTCCCAATACACTTAAATGCTTTTGGGGATATATGGGATATATATTGGCCTTTCGCATTAACCGCCTGACGCGCTCATAACTTGCATATATACCCTTTTCTGCCAACATTGATTGCATAGTCAATACTCCGGCTGTTGGTTCTTCTAGTATATGCATATCCAAAAGCCTCATAATCTCCAAATTCTCCGGGCTCTCTCCAACCGGTTTATAATAAAAGGAGCTGCGATTGACTGAAAGGAGAGCACACTGATGACGTATGCTTAATCCTTTTTCTTCCGTTTTTATCATTGCCTTCCGTTTCATAACAGGTTGAGTTTCTTTAAGTTTTTTTTTAGAAAATCCCGCTCCATCTCTAATTTACCTATTTTGCTATAAAGGCTTTCCAGATCAACTTCCGGAGCTTCTTTTTTACCTTTACTCGTTTCAAATACTTTGTCGGAATTCTCTATAAATTCTTGTTTCCATTTACTAATCAGGTTGGGATGAACTTCGTACTTCTTGGACAATTCTGCCAACGTGCTTCTTTCTTTTAAGGCTTCTATTGCTACTTTTGCCTTGTAACCTGGTGTGAATTTTCTTCTTGTCTTT
>Ga0256841_1002906_pt1 | contig 13194 bp, 1 predicted proteins | sample 356308metaG_FD_185971 | JGI IMG/M metagenome (GOLD analysis project Ga0256841, IMG submission 185971) | Hydrothermal vent microbial communities from Mid Atlantic Ridge, Atlantic Ocean - 356-308 | ecosystem: Environmental > Aquatic > Marine > Hydrothermal vents | place: Atlantic Ocean: Mid...
TGAGGGATCAATATTTCGATACCGATTATAATATGAACGGTCAGGTTGATAATACCGACAAGGATGATATCTGGTTCCCGGGCAACGGAATGCATTCTCAAATACCCGGCAGTAAAAAATCAAACAACGGAATTGATAAATAACACGTTCTTTTAAATAATCCGTCCTAAAAGACGGAACACTAACATCTTCGCAGATGATTATTAATAGACCTGACGGGAAATTTCCTGTCAGGTCTTTTCTTTTGCCTGTTTAATCAGATCATTTTCATAAAAAAATCTATAAAGGAAACCATTTGTAGACCTGTTTTTTTTTGCTACGGCAAATTAATAATGTTTTTTTGCACAAAATCATTGCAGAAAATTTATTAACTTAAATAGATACGTTATGAAAAAAGTTTATTCTTTAATGTTTATTGTCCTGATTTCATTTTTGGGAGTTTCGGGGCAGGAAAATCTTAAAATATCCGGTGATATTCCGGATGACGGCAGTCCGTCAAAGAATGTCAAAGAGGGTAAAGCCACAAATACGTGGACAGGTTCTACTAACCATTACTGGCATAATAACGGCAATTGGTCTTTGGGACATATTCCCACTTCTACGGAGGATGTGGTTGTGGCCAATGCCGGTTATCAACCTGTGAAGGTTGACTATTATAATGAAGAGTGTAACAGCCTTTTGATTTCGGCAGATGCGGATTTGCAATTGTTTGACCAGGTACTTGTAGTAAACGGGAATCTGGATATTTACGGGGAAATTGAATTCCTTTATTTAGGTTGGAAATTGATAGTGCAAGGTGATGTATTCTGGCATGCCGGCTCATCATATAACAGTACCGCTGCAGGTAGTTTCCGTCCGTATGGAAATTGGAACTTTTTAAACGGAGCGGACATTGATCTTGATAATGTGGGAATCAGATTTTTAGGGAACGGTACTTCATGGGTCAGGATCTATAGCAGTACTTGCAGCTTTTACAATCTCAGTAATCAAAAATCCGGTGGGGGAAAAGTTGTTTTCAGTAACCTTTCCACCTACGATTTGATCATAAACAAATTATGTTATTTATATCCCGATGCCATTTTTGAAAGTTATTCATATAAAAATATAGTTTTCAAAGATGATTTTCATTATGAAGGAACAGCTGATTTTACAAAAAACAGTAATACCGGATCCGTTGTTTTTGACGGTGATGCTCAAACTATTGATGATTATGGTAGCGGAACGGCTTTATTTAACAATGTCATTCTTTCTCCGGCAACTTCCGTGAAAATACTTGGCAATAATCTGACAATTGCAAGTAATCTTACCATAAACAGCGGCACATTTATTCAAAACGGAAAGCCCGTTTATGTGGGTGGTAACTGGACAAATAATGTCGGCACCAATGGATTTACAGAAAGCGGAAGAGTGGTTTTCAACGGCTCTTCCGGTCATCAATATTGTTCTGACGAAACATTTGACATCTTGGAGATTAATAAGGCTGCAGGGGCGTTCAGAATGAACGGTACCGATGTAACCTGTGCCGCTTACGATTGGACTGCCGGTGCAGTGGATGTTCTTTCGGGTAGTTTTACTACCAATGATTTATTGGATAATGCTATTACCGGCGCTTTTTATTTGAATACAGGTGGTACGATAAACCTTAATAATCCGGGCGGCTGGGCTGACCTCAAAGGAGACTTGCATATTTACGGAGGTACAATGAATGTTAGTGGCACGGTAAGTTACTGGCCATACGGAGGCAATGCTTCTATAGAAATGAGCGACGGGATATTGGACTTCTCTTGCGGAATAACAATACATAATACCGCATCATATACGCTTACTGAAAATATTACCGGTGGGACTATCAGAACCGGCTCTTATTTTAAAGGAAACAGAGCCGACTTTACTCCTGCCGGAGGTACCATTGAACTATACGGTTCTTCAGATTATTATATCACGCAATCCAACGGTTGTACATTTCACGATATTAATATAAACAAATTTTCTAAAGGAGCTAACAATCTTCCTCTTATTCTCACCGACCCGCATTCGGGAGAAAAGGTTTCCGGCGGCGGTAAAGCTAATAGTATAGCATTAAATTCGGACATTACCGTAACCAATGACCTTACAATAACTTCCGGAGAGTTAAAACTCAACGGACATTCTTTAAATGTAGCCCACGATTGTGATGTTTATGGTACATTTACGATGGATAATGCTACTGATATTTTGAATATCGGTCAAAGCTATTCTCATTCTTTGACTTTCAATTCCGGATCAACCGGAAATTTCTCCGACGGTATTGCCAATATTTACGGTTGGCTAAAAACTATGCCGGGAAGTTCTTTTACTGCTTCAAGCAATAACAAAGTAGTGTTTGCTGGACCTAACGGAGGAGGACCGGATCCAAAAGAGGCTTCAACGGTTTATGCAAACGTGGAAATAAATAAAAACTCCGGAGCCAGAACATATATTTCCGCATCTGCAACAGTTCCTTTTGTGGTAAACGGTACTTTTACTATTTTCCCGGATAATGAATTCGAAATGCAAAACAACTCAATGATTCTGCACGGCAACTTTGTTGATAATACAACAAGTAAATTATTTGTTTATAATGCTTTCAAGTCGGCGGGGCCGGAATCGGGAGGCTATCCTTCCGGGGGCAACAAGGCAAAAGGCGGTTTGCTCGAAATGGATTTGGATTTCACTTTAAACGGCCTTATGGATTTAGGTACCGGCACTGTTACTGCTCACGGCCTTATTAATCAAACTTCTACCGGGATACTGACTATTGACGGCGGCTCTTATATTTGCGATGCCACAACTTCAGGCTTTAACGAGCTTAACGGAACCTATAATCTATCTTCGGGTTTACTTGAGTTTAACGGTTCCTCTTGTAAATTTTTCGGCACTTCAAATATTACCGGTGGTACGGTTCGGACAAACGAAACATTATGGGCAAATGACGGCGGTTTTCAAGCTGACGGGGGAACACTTGAATTGAACGGTAACTCTAACGGATATTATATCTTTTTTACAGCCAACAATTATATTAACGATTTCCTGTTTAACAGAACGGGAAACTACATTGTTTATCCGCAAAATTCTACAGACCCTCTTGTAATAAAAGGTGATGTCGCAATAAATTCGGGAACTTTCGATCAGAATGGCTGTACAATTTATGTAGGGGGCAATTGGTCCAATAATGCCGGTGAAGCAGCCTTTGCAGAAGGAGGAAGAGTGGTTTTTAACGGCACTTCGGCGTACCAATATTGTTCCGATGAATCATTTGATATCCTTGAGGTTAATAAAGTAAGCGGTGCTTTCGGAATAAACGGAACGAATGTTACCTGTGCCGCTTACGATTGGACTGCAGGAGCGGTGGATGTCCTTTCCGGCAGTTTTACTGCCAATGATTTGTTGGATAATGCTATAGCAGGTGCTTTTTATCTTAATTCCGGCGGTACGATTAATCTAAACAATCCGGGTGGTTGGGTTGACCTCAAGGGCGATTTGCATATATACGGAGGTACAATGAATGTAAACGGTTCGGTAAGTTGGTGGCCATACGGAAACAATGCTTCCATAGAAATGAGTGGTGGGATTTTGGACTTCTCTTGCGGTATAAAGATATATAACACACCAACATATACTTTAACCGAAAATATTTCCGGAGGGCTTATCAAAACCAGCTCCTATTTTATAGGAGAGAGAGCCGACTTCACGCCTACGGCTGGAACGTTTGAGTTTTACGGAAGTTCGGATTATTACATAAGTCAAGCTAACGGAAGCACCCTGTTTGATGTTAATATAAACAAATCTTCCAAAGGAGGGAATCTCAATCTTATAGTCACCGACCCGCATTCGGGAGAAAAGGTTTCCGGAGGCGGTAAAGCCAATAGTATAACATTGAATTCGGACATTACCGTAACCAACAACCTTACAATAACTTCGGGAGAGGTTAAACTTAACGGACATACTTTAAATGTGGCTCACAATTGTATTACCTTAGGTACATTAACCATGGACAATAGTGCCGATGTCCTCAACGTGGGGACAAATACCGGTGATATGCTTTATTTCTTAGGCGGTTCCACGGGAAATATTACCAACGGTACAATTAACCTTGCGTATTCCGCTTGGTTTGATCCGGGGTCATCTTTCACAGCAACTACGGATAATACTTTATACTTTGGAAACACTCTTGATTTCGGTGGGATTTATAATGCCTCGGCAAATACCCAAATAGGGAACCTTATCGTGGATATGGCTCCGGGGAACAAATGGGTCATTAGTGCCGGAAGTACTTATCCTGTTGTGGTTGCCGGAGACTTTACCACAAACCAGGATAACAAAGTGGTTATTTCCGAGCAATCATTAGTCATCAACGGCACATATCATGATTATTCATCTTCCGAGTTTTATGCATATTACACGACAAAATCGGGGAAAAACACCCTTTCAGATGAACCCGTGAATCCAACCGGACAAAAATCCAAAGGCGGTTCTTTGGAAATATACAACGATTTTACATTGCACGGATTGCTCGATGTGGGTGACGGCAATGTTTTGATACACGGGAAATATACCGGAGAAGGAAGCTGTATTCTAACAATAAACGGAGGTTTGTTCATAAATGATCTTAACAACACTTCCATTACCAATCAATTGCAAGGTATTTATAACATTTCCGATGGAATTATGGAATTTTCTAATTCGGATATAGCTTTTTATGGAACATTAAATATGGATGGAGGGACAATTCGGGTAGGCAGTTCTATAACTGCCTTTGACAATTCTTTTCAACCAAACGGGGGTACGCTGGAACTAATCGGCGGAAATGCAACTTCCACTATTCTTTTTTATGACAATAATTATATATCCAACCTGACTATCAATAAAACAAGTTTGGTCTCCGTAAGTCCTCTTACAGGAACCTTGACGATAAAAGGAGATGTTTTAATTAATTCGGGTTCATTTAATTCCTGGGACAATACCATTGAAGTGGGAGGAAATTGGACGAATAATGTGGGAAATAGCGGTTTTTATGAGTATGCCGGAACAGTTGTTTTTAACGGTAACGGACCGAGTATCATAACTACCGATGAAACATTCTATAACCTTACCCTTGACAAAACCTATGGCTCTTTTGATGGTTTGGAATTGAACAACGGAATAACGGTTAATGCATTGAACGACCTGGAAATAAGTGACGGCACAATGGAAATGAATAGCAATTCCACTCTGGATGTTAACGGGAATGTTCATATTGCCGCCGACGCCGGCTTAAATGCATATCTTGATACCGGACTGAAACTTTATATCGGCGGTAACTGGACTAATGATAATACGGAGCACAATACTGTTAAAGGTTATACTCCGGGTACGGAGGATATTACATTTAACGGCAATACAGATCAAGTCCTGACAACAGTTGCCCCGAGAGAAGAGTTTGGTAATCTTATCATTAATAAAAGTGCAGGTCAATTCAAACCTAATGCTACTCTTGATATTACCGGTGATTTATTAATTGTTAATGGCGCTTGGGATGATAATGTATCCGGACTTACTCATTATTTTGAAGGTGATTTTCAAGTCAACAGTACAGGTGGCTACCATGGTACCGGAACGACTACCGTTTTCAAGGGCAGTCTGGATCAGGATATTACTTTTAATAGTAGCACATATCTTACGGATATGACTATTGATAAATCTGATTGGACTAAAAAATCTTTTAGTGGAGGCGAAGAAGGTGGAACTCCTGCACCAAAAAACAAAGATGCTAATAGTGTTGTACGTTTATTGACCGACTTAAATATACAAAATGGAGACTTGGTAATTGACGAAGGAATATTTAGACTTAACGGACATACATTCCTATCCTATGGAGACAGTTATGTGAATTCGGGCGGAACGCTTTCTTTGAACGCCGGTTCTACGCTAAAAATCGGACAAGGTAAATCCCTTGTCATTAATTCGGGAGGTACCTTTGAAGCCATCGGAACGGCTGCAAATAACGCCAGGGTTACAAAATTTAACTATGATGCAGGCTTTTATACATTTAGCGTAGAAAACGGTGGGACAATTTCATCGGAATATACTACCTATGAATATATAAATGGTCAAAGTTTATTTGTAAAACCCGGTGCTTTGGTAGATCCTGCCAAAGCTTTCAATTATTGTACTTTTAAAAATTCACAACCCGGCGCGGGAAGTGGTATGCTTGGTCTTTTTAACGATCAAGCCTTAACTTGTACGGGTGTTACTTTTGAAGACAGTGGAGCACAATTTAATGTAGGAATGTCCGGTACGGGGACAAATGATGTATATATGGTAGATGCGCAAGGTGATTATGCCGGTCCGGAATACGAACTTGATGCCAACGGTCACCTGCATTGGTCGGATATGGATGTTGAGCTTGATTTGAAAGTTATTTTGGCAGGACCCTATAACGGAACGGATATGAACACCGACCTCAATACCCTCGGACTTATTCCTTTGAATCAGCCCTTTAACTCTGTTACAGGTGCAGACTGGTATTACAACGGAACGGAAAGTGTAAGCTCCATTCCGGCCAATGTTGTTGACTGGGTGCTTGTTCAAATCAGGGATGCAATTGATGCCACTAACGCCGGTAGCGGAACGGTTGTTGCCGAGCAGGCTGCTTTTCTACTCAACGACGGAAGCGTTGTTGACCTTGACGGAACAAGTAATCTGTCATTCCCCGGCATTACCTATACAAGCGGCCTTTATCCCGTGGTTTGGCACAGAAATCACCTCGGAGTTATTTCTGCAAACAGGATGACCAAAAGCGGCGGTGTTTACACCTATGATTTTACGGCAGCAGGTTCGGCTTATAGCAATAGCAATGCCGGAGAAACCGACCTCGGTAGCGGTGTTTACGGATTGTGGGGCGGTGACGGTAACGGCTCCGGTTGGGTTTGGCAGAACGGTGAAGACATCTCTTGGTGGAAAACCGAAGCCGGTATGAGGGATCAATATTTCGATACCGATTATAATATGAACGGTCAGGTTGATAATACCGACAAGGATGATATCTGGTTCCCGGGCAACGGAATGCATTCTCAAATACCCGGCAGTAAAAAATCAAACAATGGAATTGATAAATAATACGTTCTTTAAATAACATCTTTGTAAATATTCTGAGACTTGATAGATTTGCGAATCTATCTTAGTCGAAGATATACCGAAATACAATCGTTCTTTATGAATTGATTGCGGTATGATAAGGCTGTTTCTGAAAAGGGACAGCCTTTTTTTATGGAATAGCCGATGTTGTAAATAGGCAGTGAATTACTATTTCTTGTTTGTTAAATATCTGTTAAATAATTATCAGCTGACTATTTTCATTATATTTTAGCCAAATAAAACAATCAAAATATATTTATTCACTAATAAAATTTACTATGAAAAAGGTTTTACTATTTTTACTATCGTTAATTTTCTTTCTTGGTGTTAACTCTGTTTTTGCACAAAAGAGAGTTATTTCGGAGGAAGAAAAACAGGAAAAAGAAAGATTGATAAAGCTTTCGGACAAGTTTAATGAGAAATATAAAGCTCAAAGGGCTGAAGTTGAAAAAGTGGCAAAGGAGAAGGGTTGGTCTGTTCGTGAGGAAACCGATTCTTATGTCAGGGAAATTGAATATATTGATAAAAACGGAATGCCTCAGTACAACATTACAACCAATTTGAATGCTGCCCGTACCGTAAATACTGATGATTTGTGGACAGGAGGCTCTTCAGGATTAAATTTGGACGGCACGGGTTTTCTGATAGGTGAATGGGATGGCGGCGGAGTACTCACAACACATCAGGAATTTAATGACGGCAGTGGCTCCAGAGTTACCCAAATGGATTCTCCTGGCTCAACTCACTGGCATTCAACTCATGTGGCAGGTACGCTTATTGCCGAAGGGCAAGTGGCTTCGGCTAAAGGTATGGCTCACGAAGGAGTGCTAAATGCTTATGACTGGAACAACGATGAATCCGAAATGGCAACGGCTGCTTCAAACGGATTAACGGTTTCAAATCATTCTTACGGATCTATTCGAGGATGGTATTATAACAACTCCAATGGCAATTGGTATTGGTATGGTGATGCTTCCATAAGTACAACGGAAGACTATCTTTTCGGGTTTTATGATGCAAGTTCCCAAGATTGGGATAATATAGCTTTCAATGCACCGCAATATCTTATAGTAAAATCAGCCGGCAATGACAGGAATGATAGCCATACGGGCGGTCACTATTACTGGAGCGGCGGCTCCTGGGTTTATAGCGTTGCATCCAGAGACCCCGACGGTGGTACCGACGGATACGATTGTATAGGACAGAAGGGTGTTGCAAAAAACCTTTTGACTGTTGGTGCCGTCAATGATATTACAGGAGGATGGACTCAACCCTCTGATGTCGTTATGAGTTCATTCAGTAGTTGGGGACCGACAGACGACGGAAGAATCAAACCGGATATTGTGGCGAATGGAGTTGATCTATACTCAAGTACAAATACGGGTAATGCTAATTATACCTATTCAAGCGGCACTTCAATGTCTTCTCCGAGCACCACCGGAACATTGGCGCTTCTACAGGATTACTATCAGTCGTTGCGTGGCGGACAAATGAATGCAGCCGCACTGAAAGGTCTTGTTATCAATACTGCCAATGAAGCCGGTCCGGCTGACGGCCCCGATTATATGTTCGGATGGGGCTTGTTAAACGCTACCGGAGCAGCCGACCTGATTACTTCAGATGATACGCAGGGCGGACTTATTGTTGAAGGTATCGTTTCCGACGGGCAGGTGATTGATTATACATATTATGCCGACGGAACATCCGATATTAATGTTACTCTTTGCTGGACCGACCCTGCAGGAACTCCCGTCGCAGCATCTCTCAATCCTTCCGACCTGATGCTTGTTAATGATCTTAACCTTAGACTTTATAACGGCAGCGTGTCATATTATCCCTGGAAGCTTAACCCCGCTTCACCTTCAAGTAATGCGTACAAGGGTAATAACAACAGGGATAATGTCGAGACGGTTAATATTCAAAATCCCATAGCAGGTTATTATACTATTCGTGTTAATCATAGCGGAACCTTGACTAACGGAGAACAGGCCTATGCCTTAATTATCAATGGTCTTTCAACGCCTCCTTCCGCATCGTATTGTGATTCAAGACATAGTAACTGGAAATCCTTTGAATATATAAAAAATGTCTCTTTCGGAAGCATAAATAACAATTCGGGACGCTCATCCGGTGGTTATCACAATTATACGGGGCTTACCGAAACCGTTAGTAAAGGTTCGTCTTTTACCGTTTCCGCTACCATTAACGGTTATTCGGGAGACCAGGGAAAAGTTTGGATTGACTGGAATATGGATGGCGATTTTGATGATACCGGTGAAGGTTTTGACCTTGGCTCCGGTGCAGGTCCGGTCTATTCAACAACAATAAATGTTCCCTCAAGCGCTATTTCAGGTTATACTACAATGAGAGTTTGCCTTACCTATAGTTCAACTCCGACCGCTTGTAATAATTCATCATACGGTGAAACCGAAGATTATTCCCTGTACGTTCTCGGAACTCCAGGACTTTGGACCGGAATTGTCAGTTCCGATTGGCACGACTCCGGTAACTGGGATGATTTGAGTGTTCCCGTAAATACAACTAACGTAACAATTCCCTTCGGAACCCCAAACGACCCTGTAATTAATAGCGGAGGATATGCATATTGTTCAAGCTTATATATATCTTCCGGTGCTACTTTAACTCAAAATACCGGTTCTTTCTTTTATTGTTACGGAACCTTTGATGCAGGTTTCGGTCAGTTTACAATGACGGGAGCAAGTTATTTGTATCTTAGCGGTTCAACTAATACAAATTGGTGGGATGATAACCAAAATGATACTTACACCAACGTCCGTATTTTGAAAACGGATCCTTCGGCAATAGTAACAATGAATAATAACATTACCTGTTCGGGTACTTTTGAAATAAGAGAAGGTGTTTTTCAGATGAATGACAATAAATCCTTAACGGTAACAAGTTTGGCAAGCGGAGCCTTTCAGGTGGAAGATGGCGGAAAACTTATTCTTGACGGCAATAAAACAATTGATGTTGACGGAGGAATTGTTTTCTATGACGGAAGTCAACTCCAGATGACATCAGGTTATTTGAAAACGGGAGGAAATTTCAGAGTTGAAAGCAATACTTTATACGACATCCATTTCAACGGAGGATGGCTTGTGATGGACGGAGCGGGAACTCAGTACATTCAAGACCTGGACGGTGGAAATCTTCAACTTTATGCTATCGCCGTTAATAAGCCCTCCGGCTCTTGTTATATTTCAAATGCCGATTTGGATGTTAACGGACAGGTGCAAATAAATGGTGGTACGTTAAGCTGTAGAAGTGATTTTGGTTCGTCAACAGTTTTTAATATTTATGTCGGTCTTAATTGGACAAACACAGTTGGGGATGCCGGCTTTGACGAAGCAACAGGACGAGTTATCTTTGACGGTGGTGCCTATCATCAATATTGCTATAGCGATGAAATTTTCAACGAACTTGAGGTTAATAAGCCCTCGGGCGGAGCTTTTCGTATTAACGGAACAAATGTAGTATGTGCTTCCTATGATTGGACGGCAGGTGCTGTTGATGTGCTTTCCGGCAGTTTTACGGCAAATGATCTTGCGGACAATGCCATTCAAGGACATTATTATCTGAATGCGGGCGGTACCATAAACCTTAACAATTCCGGTGCAATAGACCTTAAAGGTGATCTGCATATTTTCGGCGGAACTATGACTGTTACCGGTACATTTTGTTATTGGCCTTTTGGTGAAGATGCTTCTATTGAAATGAGCGGAGGTGTTCTTGATATTGATAATGCACCTTTTGGAATTAGGATATATAATACTTCATACTCCTTGACGGAAAATATTACCGGAGGTACCGTTAGAACTTCAGGTCCTTTTTCCGGTGAAAGGTCTGATTTTACTCCTTCTGCCGGAACATTTGAGTTCTACGGTAGCTCCGATTACAATATTAGCCAATCGAACGGCTCAACTCTGTTCAATGTTAATATTGATAAAGCCGCAAAAAAGGGAGTGGAGAACCAAAATGTCAAACCTGTTATTGACGAAAGAAGCGGAATGGTTTTGGGTAAGGGTACTATGTCCAACACCTCTTTGCTTGGAAGCGATTTTGTGATAACAAATGACCTTACAATTACTTCCGGAGAACTAAAGCTAAACGGGAATGAAATGACAATTGGGCATAATTGTTCAACATACGGTATATTGACATTGGACAACTCAAGCGACATCTTAAATGTGGGACAAACTTATGTTGATAGATTATATTTTTATTCCGGATCAACCGGTAATTTTTCCGATGGTATTGCCAATATTTACGGATGGTTAATCCCCTATGCCGGTTGCTCATTTACGGCAACCACCGGAAACACCGTCTATTATAAAGGAATAACCGGTGGCGGTCCTTCTAATTATGAGCCGAGTGCTACTTATGGAAATATTGTTATTGATAAAAATGTCAATCAAACAACATTTATTGATAATTCCACTACGGAACAAATCGTTGTAAACGGTTCATTTACCGTTAATCCCGATAATATATTTGAGATGCAGAATAAATCAATGGTTGTACATGGTGCTTTTACAGATTATTCTTCAAGTAAATTATATGTTTACGATGTGGTTAAGTCAAGTTCTTCCCAACAGGAAGGTGAAAAAGGTATCGGACAGGGCAACGGCAAGGCGGGTGGAGGTACTCTTGAGATTTATCCGGCTTTTACCATAAACGGATTGCTTGATGTGGGTGACGGAGATGTGTTGACACATGGCTTGATAAATGAAAGTAATACAGGTACTTTAACTGTCAGCGGAGGTTCATTTACGTGCGATGCAACAACTTCGGGGTTCAATACACTTTACGGAAATTATAATATTTCATCGGGCCTTATGGAATTTACAAGTTCACACGTTAAATTTTTTGGAACCTCAAATATAACGGGAGGAACAATACGTTGCGGAAGAACGGTTATTGCTTCCGACGGAGCTTTTCAAGCCGGCGGTGGAGTATTTGAGCTTATCGGAAGCACCACCGGTAATTATATGAGTTTTTCAACTAATAACTATTTTAATGACTTTCTGTTCAACAGGACAGGAATATATATAGTTTATCCCGCCAATACGGCTCCCGACCTTACCGTTAATGGAGATGTTACAATAAATTCCGGCATTTTCGGCTCAAACGGCAACAATATTATTGTCGGAGGAAACTGGACAAACAATGCCGGCAGCAGTGCATTTGACGAAACAACCGGAACGGTAACATTTAATCTCACAGGTGATATTGCAATTACAGACGAAACATTTTACAATCTTACAATAGAAAAGCCCTCAGGTGCCGATTGGGTAGTCCCGGCAGGTGATATAACGGTATTGAATGATTTTAATGTTAACAGTGGTGCTTTTTATTCTTCATCCAATACTGTGGATGTCTCGGGAAATGTAGGAGTTAGTTCCATTCTTAGTATTCAGGCAGGAGGAACCTTAATGGTAGGTGGCTCGGTATATGCTTCTGCCGGATCATATTTTGCCCTTATCGGCTCTCCATCAAATTTTGCCACACTAACACATTCGGGTACTGGTCGGTACGGATGTGATATTTACGGAGAGATTGGTGCCAATTATGCCGTGTTTGAATATATGGACGGAAACGGTATTTTTCTGCAAGCCGGAGCAACGGTTAATAGTACATATTCTTTCAATCATTGTATTTTCAGGAACGGAGCGGACTCTCCTTCAGCCTTACTGGCGCTTTCTTCCACCGACCCTTTTACAAGTACGGGAGCATATTTTGAAAATACATCCGGAAACACAGGATATAACGTATGGAAAAACTCAAGTAGCGGAGCAGTTACTTTTAACAACTATTCCGGTGATTTCTCCGGTCTTGAATTTGAATACGACCCCAATAATTTGGTTAATTGGGGTGCTGTGGATGTGGATTTGTCTCTCAATGTTATGCTCGCCGGGCCATACAACGGTACGGATATGAATACCGACCTCAACACCCTCGGACTCATTCCGTTGAGCCAGCCATTCAATAGCAATATAAATGCGGATTGGTATTATAACGGCACTGAAAGTGTTAGCTCTA
>Ga0256841_1002907_pt1 | contig 13193 bp, 14 predicted proteins | sample 356308metaG_FD_185971 | JGI IMG/M metagenome (GOLD analysis project Ga0256841, IMG submission 185971) | Hydrothermal vent microbial communities from Mid Atlantic Ridge, Atlantic Ocean - 356-308 | ecosystem: Environmental > Aquatic > Marine > Hydrothermal vents | place: Atlantic Ocean: Mid...
TCTTCTAAGTTAGGTGTTCTTTGTCCATTTTTCAAATCTGTGATTATTTCTAAAATTGCATTTTGCTGTTTTGCTGTTATTTTGCAGTTTTTGAATGTCCTTTTTTCTCCATTACTTAAAATATGGGCTACATTTTCAAAAAAAGATTGTCCAAGTGTTGTATTTAGTCCATGTAGCCAGCTTGCAAGGGAAATAAAATAAGGGACATTATCAACATATTTTTCTATCTTATCTTTAAATGCGTTTAAAAATGCTTCGTGAAATGGTGCATTTCTATTATTTTCTGTATCTTCAGGGAAATTATCAAATCTTGTCTTTAAAACTCTTATGACTTCTAAGGCTATGGGTTGGGGTTTATGTTTGATCATTGTTACTAATGTATTTTTGTAATAAGTTTTCATACAATTTTTTAATATCTTTATTTCTTATATCTCCTTCATTATTTAGTTTTTCTTGTAATAGGTTAATTTTTTCATTAATTGCTTGAACAATTACATTAGTAGTAGTTCCACTTTTGTAAAATTCTTTTTGATTATTTATATCTACATCTATACTTTCTATTACTTTTATAGTATAAATAAAACGTTGTTCCGTTTCATTTTTGTTTATAAATAAACTCTTAAAGCTTTCATAATATTTACTCATCTTTCTTTCTGAATTTATCTCTTTTAGAGAAAATGGGAAAGGTTCAAAAATTATCCTAAAGGCTAAAAATATATGATACCTTGCTTTATTATATTTTCTGTCTATAGATCTTCCTAAAAATTCCCTAAAATAGTTATTTAAAAACCCACTAATTGCATATGGATAAACAGTATGATTTTCTTTGAAGATATTATCCTGTTCTTCCTTATAAACCTTGCTGTAAGATGCCGATGCCTTATGTGGTTTTTCTAAAAATACAGATGTAAAAAGTTTTAGTTGTTCTCTTATATTTATGATTTCTCTAATCTTTACTGATGTTCCTTTATATTGATTTGTTCGCCTTTCATAATAGACCTTTACTGGTAGTGTTCTTGATTCCAATTCGTAAAATTTCTCTAAATTATTTTGAAATTCTGTTAAAGCTTCTAATTGCTCTTCAGGGATTTGAGTTTGATTATTTGTTGCAACAATTATTTTATTTTTTATCTCTTCATTATCAGTAATAATAAGTTTTACAGGAATGTTTAAATTATCAGGATTTAAACTGTTTTTAAAAATAGTCTCATATATAACATGAGAAGTTTGACAACCATTTACTATTTGAAAGTTATTTAATATAAAATTACTTCCTTTTCCTTCATTAGATTCAGCAATTATTGTTATTCCGTTATTTAATAAAGGAAAACTTGAAATATTATTTTCTAATGTTTTCCTTATATCTTTATTAACATCTGTTTCTTCGAATCCCAAGAAATCTCTGACATTATCATAGAAAAGATTTCTTATTTTTCCATCTTCATCAACTAATAACTTTACAAATTCCTTATAAGGTAAATAACCTATATATGCTTCATCTACATTTTCGATATCTCTTATTTCGACTTTATCTGAAAATTTAAATTCAGCTTTTTCTATAAATTTAGTTTTATCATATAGCTTTATAAGTTCATTTATATCTAATACAGATATTTCAAAAATTCCATTTTTAAATATTCCTAAATCATTAATTTCCTTTTTCAATTTATCTAAAAAATTCTTTTTACTTTCATCTAGATGAAAATTTCCGATATAGCTATAAACCGCTAAGCTATTAAATGATTCCACTTTTGTAAAATTATTATAAATAAATCTTAATATTTCATGTAAATTCTTAACTTCATCCGAAAGTTTATAAGAAGGGTTTTCATAAAAAAAATCTTTTATAACATTTATAAAATATAAAATATCACTTTCTTTAAAATCCGTTTGTTTTTTCGACTGTTCGAAAATTATCCGAACTCTATTCCTTGGGCTTTGTTTAAACAATTCTTCAATATCTTGCAGGGAATGTATTAACCTACCATTTATAATAAAGGCTATACTGTCTATGCCTCTATAGTCTCCTGTATTTATACTATTTAAATCTTCAGGAGAAATTGAAAAATTAGGATATAATTCTCTATAAAGAACACAATAAATAGCAAATCTCTCAAATAATTCACTTCCTTCTAAATTTAAACCTAGATTTTCTCTAAAATCATTTAAGTAGCTTTCTAGTATTGGTTTCATCTTTCTACCTCCACATCACAAAAATACTCTCATAATAAGCATTCTTATCTCTTGCGGTTCTGTTTAAAACAGGTCTTTTGTATTCTTTTAGTATTTTTAGTCCTACATTTTCAGCTATTTTAGGATATAAATTAAATTCATCATTTGCAACAATTATTATTGTTGGATTATCCACCATATATTTTAAACAGTTTTGTAAAACCTCACTTATTCCCTTTATATAACTTTCCCTTGCCTCTTTACCTTTGCCTTTATATAAAGGTCCTATCTCAAGCTCATCTCTTCTTTCTATTCCAAATAGCTCATAAGCATAAGCATGTTGTTCATGATAATCTATCTGTCCCACATATGGCGGAGATGTAAAAATTCCTGTTATTTTTTTTGTTTTTAAAAGTTCATAAAATTTTTCATTTTTCTTTTTTACTTCTTCAAAAATATCTATATTTCTGCTATCTCCTGTTAAAACTACCTTGTAAGCATCTGTTTTTAAGTTTTTATATTCTGCTAACCTTCTTAAGGTATCATTAGTATATCTTTTGAATATCGGAATAATAGAAAAAACAGGTTTACATATTTTAAAGTGTTTATAACAATAATAAGGTGTATATTGAGGACTTTTTAATCTATCTAAATCCATATGAGTTGTTGCCCTTGCAGAACGGACAGAACGGCTTAATATGACCATTAATGTTTTTTTTATGTTTTCATCTTTTGTTTTATTTATGATTTCTAAAATCTTAAATATTTCTTCTCTAACATTTGGAATATACCATTTATCTAAAAAATTGCCCTCTTCATTACCTTCTATATCTATCCCATAATCATTAACTAATCTGTTAAAAATTAAGATAAATTCTCTTTCTTTTTTTGTTAAGTAACTTTTTGGAATTTCCCCTTTTTGAAATCTTTTCTTAAATTCTGGAGAAGGAAAATTTTCCTTATTAAAGTTTTCAAGCTCTACTTTTAACTTCTTTTCAAAACTGTAAATATTATTTTCCTTTTCAAAACTGTTTAGCATAGATAAAATTGAGTCAATCTCTTTTTTTAGTTTTATCAGGTCTATATCTGCAAATTTAACTTCTGTTATAAGCGTATTAAACTCAGACACATCTATACCTATACTATGAATGTTCATCTCGTTTGCCTGAATTAAGGTAGTTCCACTTCCTGAAAATGGGTCTAAAATAATGTCTTTTTCTTTAAAAAATTCCTTTAGAAAATACTCAACAAGTTGAGGGATAAACTTTCCTTTATATGGATGTAGTTTGTGAACATGTTTTGTTCTTTCTTTTTCAGGTATCCAATCAAAAGAAAGCTCCCAGTTTAAATCATTTCCTATTTTTTCTTTAAAAATTTTTTCTTTTTTTAAGACATTATCTTCATAATACTTTTTTAGCTCATCTAAAGAAATTAAAATCTTTCCATTCTCTTGATATTTATTTATTTTTCCATAATTAATTAAATAAGAAATATTACTTTCTGATACATTTCTTTTTAAAAACTCTGATGCCCATCTTGAAGCTTCTTTTATTGTAATTAAAATATTTCTTTCTTCAGTAGTATTCATTTTAAACATTTCCTTAAGTAAAGTTTTTATAATAAGTTAGTTAATTATATAATTTTTCGTAAAAATAAATCTTAATACCATCTGAAAGATGAATTATAATTCATATTTGCATTTTAAACTTCCATTTCTAAACTCATCAGATACATATCTTCGCCGTCTATTATTTTTAGATTAAACCCTTTACAGTCTGGACATATAAATTTGTTTTCTTCTATTACAAATTCTTTCTTACAGTCTTCACAAAGTGCAACAACATCCTGAATAATCATTTCAAGCTCTGCATTTTCACACACAGTTTTTTCTTTAAAAGTATCAAAAGCTATTTTTAGAAGATGAGGTTCTATACCTGACATCTTTCCAATCTTTAAAACAACTTTTGAAACAGATTTTGCGTTATTTTCCTTTATATTCTGTTCTATTAATTCCATTAAGCTCTGAACTACTGAAAACTCATGCATGATTTCCTTATTTTATGTGTAAATTTTAAATGTTATTTTAACACGTGATGTCATTGAATTGTTTTTTCAGAGTTTACTGTAAATTAAATCAACCTGTTGACTTTTACTTTTTTCATCTTTACTATTAATATTAATAATCATTACTATTATTAATAAAGGAGGTAGCTATTATGAAAAATGAAAGAAAAAGATGGATTACAGACTGGTGGCCTCACAGGCTTAATCTGAAAATCCTACGGCAAAACGGTCCTCAGACCAATCCATTCAATGGAGAAGAGTTTGATTACAGAAAAGAGCTGGAAAATTTAGACTACTTTCAGCTTAAAGAAGACCTGAAAAAACTGATGACAGACTCACAGGACTGGTGGCCTGCAGACTTTGGACATTATGGACCTCTGTTTATCAGACTGGCATGGCACAGTGCTGGAAGTTACAGGGTTTTTGACGGCAGAGGCGGAGCAAGACAGGGAGATATCAGGTTTGCTCCCAGATATGACTGGCCAGACAACATGAACCTTGATAAAGCTGTCAGACTGCTGTGGCCTATAAAACAGAAATACGGCAGAAAGATATCATGGGCAGACCTTATAGTACTGGCAGGTAATGTAGCACTTGAATCAATGGGGGTTAAAACATACGGCTTTGGACTGGGAAGAGAAGATGTGTGGGAACCTGACGAAAGTCCAGATTGGGGACCAGAAATCCAGATGCTTTCAGGAAAAGAAAGGTACAGAGATGGACAGTTAGAGAGACCTTTTGCAGCAACAGAGATGGGTCTGATTTATGTAAACCCGGAGGGACCTGAAGGAAACCCTGACCCTGTAGCATCTGCAAAGCAGATAAGGGAAGCTTTTTCAAGGATGGGAATGAATGATGAAGAGACTGTGGCACTGATAGCAGGTGGTCATGCTTTTGGGAAGTGCCACGGTGCATGTCCTGAGGATTTTGTGGGACCAGACCCTGATTCCTCTCCTGTTAACCAGCAGGGATTAGGATGGAAAAACAGCTACAAAACAGGAAAAGGACCTGATACTTTCACCTCTGGATTTGAGCTTGCATGGTCTCCCACTCCAACAAAGTTTGGAATTCATTTCTTGAGGCTGTTGTTTGAGCATGAGTGGGAGCTAACAGAAAGCCCAGCAGGAAAAAAGCAGTGGGTTGCAAAAGATGCTCCTGAGATAATCCCTGATGCGTACGACAAAAACAAAAAACACCCTCCAATGATGCTGACTTCAGACCTTGCCCTCAGATACGACCCTGTTTACTCAAAAATCTCAAAAAACTTCCTTGAAAATCCTGAAAAGTTTGAGGAGGCTTTTGCTAAAGCATGGTTCAAACTGCTTCACAGGGATATGGGACCTCCACAGTGTTATTTAGGACCTGAAGTTCCAGATGAAACATTTGTATGGCAGGACCCTGTTCCAGAGAGGGATTTTCAGCTGATAGATGAAGAAGATGTGGAAAATCTAAAAAATATGATACTCTCCTCAGGGCTTTCCATAAAACAGCTTGTGTACACAGCGTGGTCTTCGGCGTCTACATTTAGAAACTCTGACAGGAAAGGTGGAGCAAACGGAGCAAGAATAAGATTCAGCCCTCTGAAGGACTGGGAAGTGAACCATCCAGAGGAGATTGACAAAATCTTAGATGTTTACAGGAATATCCAAAAGCAGTTTAACAGCTCAGCAGAAGGTGGTAAAAAAGTTTCTATAGCTGACCTTATTGTTTTAGGCGGTTGTGCAGCGATTGAAAAGGCAGCAGAAAAAAACGGATACTCTGTAAAGGTTCCGTTTGTGCCGGGAAGGGTTGATATACCAGAAGAGTTCATAGATGTCCATTTTTATAAGGCAACTGAGCCATTTGCTGACGGCTTTAGGAATTATTTCCGCCCTGAAAATGATATAGACACCTACTGGCCTGCAGAATACTGGCTTGTGGACAAAGCCCAGCTTTTAACACTGACTGTCCCTGAAATGACTGCTCTTGTTGGAGGATTGAGAGTATTAGGTTCAACATTTGGCTACAGCGATTACGGAGTATTTACACAGAGACCTGAGACACTGTCTAACGACTTTTTTGTTAATCTATTAGACATGGGCATAGACTGGGAACCAGTTGATGAGAGAGTTTACCTGTTTAATGGATACGACAGAAAAACAGGCAGTCTAAAATGGAAAGGGACAAGAGTTGACCTGATATTTGGCCATCACGGAGAGCTCAGAGCAGTTGCAGAGGTTTATGCCTCATCCGATGGAGAAGAAAAGTTTATAAACGACTTTATCAAAGCGTGGGACAAAGTAATGAATTTAGACAGATTTGACCTGCAATAACATGAAGGCTCCTGAAGGAGCCTTTTTCAATACAGTTCTGAATTTCCAGTCTTTTTATAAAGTTTTTTCACCTTCCTCTCTATCCTGTTTATCCCTTCATCTGTTAGGTTGTAGAGCTCTTATACAAGCCGGTCTATTTGGATTGTGTATACTTGGACTTTTTGCTGAAATTCTGAATAGTGTTCGTAATTTTCTTTTTTCTTTGACTGGCAAATTTTGTCAACTAAATCTGATATTTTTTTATTAACTTTAGCTTGCCAAACTATAAATTTAGCTGATTTACAGCTTCAGCAGTTTTTCTATCAACTCCCATTCCAACTAATATTCTTATGTTTTCCAGATTTTCTAAAACATCTGAAATAAGATGAAAACCTGAGATATAAAAGTATTCTACTAAAACATCAAAGGCTTTTGTATCACTATCTATCAGGTCTTTAAATCTGCCTAAATTTGATCTTCTTCGTTTGTAACAAACCTTCTGTCAGTCATTTTTCGGCTTAATCCTTAAAGTTAGTCTCCTTTTTATTTTTTAACCTTTAAAATTTTACCTTAAATATAGTCAATAAATCAGTTGCAGGTTGGAATTTTAGTATATACTTGTATATATACCTTTTCATGGGGTTGATGTTATGATTACAATTAACAAATGGGGTAATTCTCAAGGAATAAGAATACCTAAGAGCTATCTGAAAAAATTAGGCTTAGAAGTAGGAGATGAAGTTGAAATAAGAGTTGAAGATGAAAAACTTGTTATTATTCCGGTCAAGAAAAAAAGAAAACCAAAGTTAGATATAAACAAATTATTCAAAGAAAAATATGAAGAAAACAGAGAGTATCAGTGGGGGAAAGCAGGTAAAGAAGTATGGTAGATTACATTCCTGAAAAGGGAGATATAATCCATCTGAATTTTGACCCGTCATTAGGACACGAACAAAAGGGAAATAGATATGCGATTGTTGTAAGTCACTATATTTTTAATAAAAATACTGGAATGTGCTTTGCTATCCCTATAGCTTCAAAATGTAAAGACTACCCTACACAGGTTTATATTGAAGTCGGGAAAATAAAAGGTTGTGCATTAATAGACCAGCTAAAAAGTATTGATTATAAAGTTAGAAAAGCTGTTTTTAAAAGTAAACTTCCTGACAGTCAGTTAGAAAAAATACTTGATATTATAGAGGCTATTATTTTTTCATAATACTAAAATTCTCATAAATAAATATTTTTTTTTAGCAGTCCTTTAAGTTTCTTAACTGTAGGCGTTAGCTCTTTTTTTTCTTCTCCTGTTAGGGATTTGAAATAACTTTCAACTAATTTTGATACAGAATATCCTTTTTCTTTTGAGAGTTTCTTGATTTTTTCAATAAGCTCTTCTTCTATTCTTAGGGTTAATTTTGATTTCATTTTTCTCACTCCTTGATAACGTCCAAATTATATTAATACATACGTCAAAAATGCTAACATTTCAATCTATTTTAGCAGTGTTTTGTCAATTTACCCTAACATATTCTTGGCAGGAGCTCTCCTGCTGGAGGTTCCATTATTCTTTTTGAGCCGTATGGGGATTTGAGTATTACTTTTCCTATATAATCAGACACTGCTTTTCCTATAATCTGAGCATCTTTTCCTAAAGGATGGTTTTTCATAACAGACAGTGTTTTTTCTGCCTCTTCCTGTGGAACAGCTATTATCAGTTTTCCTTCGTTTGCGAGGGTATAGGGTTCAAGTCCCAGCAGTTCACAAAGTCCCTGAACTTCATCTTTTACTGGTATGTTTTCTTCTTCTATTTCTATCCCAATATTTGACTGCTCTGCCCATTCGTTTAAAACTGCTGAAAGTCCTCCTCTTGTAGGGTCTCTCATTGCTTTTATTGTTATGTTTTCTTTTATCAGTGCTTCCACCAGAGGCCAGAGGGTTTCACAGTCTGATGTTACACCTTCAAGCTCTATTTCTTCTCTGTGAGCCATTATACAGGCTCCATGGTCTCCTATTGTTCCAGAGGTTATGATAATGTCTCCTTCCTGTATGTTGTGGGCTGAAATTCCCTCATAAACAATCTCTCCTATTCCTGTTGTGTTTATAAAAATCTTATCTGCCGAGCCTTTTGGGACTACTTTTGTATCTCCTGTTACTATCTGAACGCCAGATTTTTTCATCTCTTTTGCCATTGAACTGACTATCCTTTCTAATTCTTCAAATGGTAGTCCTTCCTCTATGATAAATGAACAGCTCAGATATTTAGGCTTTGCTCCCATCATTGAAAGGTCGTTAACTGTTCCGGCAATGGCTAACTTTCCAATATCTCCACCTTTGAAAAATATTGGTGAAACTGTAAAACTATCTGTTGTGAATGCAAGTTTAGAGTTTGTTTCAAAAACTGCTGAATCTTCCATTTTTTCAAGGATTGGATTGGAAAAATGTTTAAAAAATAAATCTTTAATCAGTTTTTGTGTTTCTTCTCCGCCACCACCGTGGGATAAGAGTATCTGTTTCATTCTGCAACCCTCTTCACTTAAATAAGTTTTTCTTTAATCATTGGATAATGTTTTTTGTTTAAAGTCCATAATTTAAAATCATAAACGTAACAAGTTGCACCTATTATTGCGTCTGCAAGTTCAACATTATGAGATTTTTTATATTTATTTATAAACTCTCCAGCAACTTTTCCTATTTCAAAATCAATTTCTATGATTTTAAAACTGCTTAATAGATTTTCTATCTGTTTATACTCTTTTTTTCTCGCACCGGCGTATATTTCTGCTATTTGTATAGGTGTTATATAAATGTATCCATTGGTTTCTTTAATTAATTTTTCAGATTTTTGTATTATTTCTTCTTTCCCTCTAAGTATCCATATTAGTACATCTGTATCAAATACTATCAATTCTGTTCCCTTTTCTCAGATTTCTAATGTAGCTTTCTGTATCAAATTCCCTATCTTTCCATATACCAGATGTTTTTCTTATGTTTTCTATCAATTTTTGTGTATTTTTGTTTATTTCTTTTCTTAATTTTTCCCTTATAAGTTCTGATATACTTTTTCCTGTTTTTTTACTTTCTTCTACAAGATATTTATAAATCTCCTCATCAAGATAAATCTGTGTTCTTTTCAAGATATTTACCTCACTTTTATGATGTATATATACATTATATATTATTTAATTGTTCAAACCAGTTCCAACTTTCCGTATTTGTAGTATGCTGCACATGCTCCCTCTGAGGAAACCATACATGAGCCAAGGGGATTCTGGGGGGTGCAGGCAGTTCCAAAGACTTTGCAGTCAAAAGGTTTTGCTACTCCTTTCAGTATATCTCCACATATACATAGTTTGTGGTCATCTATTGGTTCATTTGGTAGTATATCAGCAAAAACCTTTTCTGCATCAAGCTCTGAATATTCGTCTTTGAGTTTTAAGGCTGAATAAGGAATATCTCCTATTCCTCTCCATCTAAAACTTTCTCTTGTTTCCATGTATCTATTTATCATTTCCTGTGCTTTTGTGTTTCCTTCCCAGTTTACAGCCCTTTTATACTGGATTTCTACTGCCCTTCTTCCTTCGTTAAACTGTCTTATTATCCACAAGATACTTTCCATAATATCAACTGGTTCAAATCCTGCCACAACAACTGGTGTATTATAAAGGTCTACAATTTCCTGATAGATTTTTGCTCCTGCTATAACTGAAACGTGAGATGGTCCTATAAAAGCATCTATTTTAGCCTCTCCACTGTCCATTATTGCTTTTATTGGAGGCGGTACTAAAACATGGTTTATGTGAAAGTAAACGTTTTTCAGCCCAAGCTGTAACACTTTTTCTATCAGTGCTGCTGTCATTGGTGTTGTCGTTTCAAAACCGATGGCAAAGTATATAACATTTTTATCTGGATTTTCCTGTGCTATTTTTAGGATGTCAAAGGGTGCATAAACCATTTTTATATTTTTCCCTTTTGCCCTTTCTTTTTGGAGGGAGCTTTTTGAACCGGGAACTCTAATCATATCTCCAAGTGTTGCAATAATGTTATTCTCGTTCTGTGCTAATGCTATGGCGTGGTCTATTCTCTCTTTTGGCATTATACAGACAGGACAGCCGGGACCGTGTATAAAATCTATCTCTGGTGGAAGTATCTGTTTTAGTCCGTATTTCATTATTGTGTGGGTATGTCCTCCACAAACTTCCATTACATTAAATGGGCTTTTAAGCTCTTTTTCTATCTGTTTAGCAAGGGCTTTTATTCTTTTACTGTCTCTAAAGTCTTTTATGTAGTCTATGTTAATCATTGTTTTACTCCTGTTTTTTTATTCTAATTTTGTTGTTGGATATAACAACTATTGATTCTTCTATAGATTTCTTTTCAATTATTTCCAGAGATTTTAAAGTTTTTTCTATTATTTCTTTTAGTTTTAGATTTTTGAACCTTAAAAGAATTCTTCCTTCAGTACTTTTAAGAGGATACTCAAGTATATCTGCAAAATCTGAGTCCATCGTTACAAGAACATATCTGTTTTCTTTACAAAATCTAAAAATCTCTAAATCGCTTTTTCCCTGAAGATTAGAATTTAAGACATATATTGATTCTGGATATCTTTTCACAATTTTATCAGCTAACATTTTAGGAATGTTCTCATCAATCAGAAATTTCAATTAGTTCCTCTTTCATTTTTGTGTATTCGGAAGCAAATTTTATAGCCTCTAAAACTGCTTCTTTTTTTAGTAGTGGATAATTTTTTAGAATGTTTTCAACACTTTCTCCAGCAGATAACAGGTCTAACACAATATAAACAGGAATTCTTGTTCCTTTAAAAACTGGTTTTCCTCCGCATATTTCTGGATTTTTTTCTATATACTTAAACTTCATAACTTTCTCCTATCTGTTTTTATCTTTAACCTATACTTCTTCTCCTTCCTCTTCAAGTTTCTGGATTATCTCCTCATAAACCTTCAGACTTTCCAATGCATCTTCTTCACTCATCTTTGTCATTGCGTATCCCACATGGATAAGAACATAATCTCCCACTTCTACCGGCTCAGGCATAAGGTCAAGGGAAACCTTCCTTTTTACTCCCATTGTATCAACTATTGCATAGTTATCTGGCAGTATTTCATCTATTTTTGATGGAATTGAAAGGCACATTTATTAACCTCCTAAAAAACTTTAAACAAAAGTTATACAAAAATACCACCAAAAACAATATTTTGTTCATCAATTGGTAGTTTTCTGTTTATTAAAATATTATATTTTCCACCGAAATGCTTTATAATCCTTCCAGTTAAAACTTGATTACCAAAGAAATTACCTGTAAGGGCAATATTTTTTATTTTTATTTTTTTTGATATTTTTTCGGTTTCTTTAATTATCCAATCTCCAAGACCTTCAAAAATAGAAAAAGCAATCATTTTGTTATCAACACCTGCTACTTTATAAGAAAGTACACTTTGAATCATTTTTATCCAGTTTAGATTAAATTCTAAATTTTTTTCTTCTAAAAAGAAATCCACCATCAGACCCTGATTACCTGTAAAGTCAAGGGATTCTGTCTGTAAATAATGATAAGGTTCTTCAAAATAAGACACATCCTCATAAGGATGTATACCTAAAAGAACAGAGGCAATATTTAAAACTGCTGTTATACTGCTTTCTTCTTTGTAATCTGAAGTTGTTTCTAAATTTTTAAATTTGTTATAAATTTCAGGAAATTTTAATTTATAGTTTTTTATCAACCTTTTTCCTTCTTCTGATGAGTTTTCTATTTCATCTAAAGCCCATTTTACAGTTTTGTTAAAATTTTTGAAGATTTTTACTGGTTTTATTTTTATTAAAGGTTTTAACGGTTTCAAATTTGATTTTAAAGCTATTACATCTTCATTAAATTTAGATGAAAAATAAATACCAACAGCAGAATCTTCTAATTTGTTATACTCTGCTAATGCTGATAAAATAGCTCCTTCAAATGGTTTGAAACTTTTTTTAGTTTTATAAGGTACTTTGATATCCTCAAACTCGCCGTTTAAGACATTTGCATTTTTTAGTTTATCTACAAAATCTGGAAGTTGGTAAAGTATTTTTTCTTTTTTATCAATTAAATACTCTCCATTCCCTAAATCAACTGCTGCATAGTTTCCACTTATAGATAAATTTCCTGTTTCCTTTGCTTTTATAATATTTGGAAAAATTCCTTTTTCTCCCTGTAATATTAAAAATTTACCTTGGACTACATTTATTTCTATGTTTTTTTGCTTATTTACTACTGGTAAATCAGCATTCAGCTCAAATTCTGTAATTTCTTTTTGATAATCTTCTTCTATATTTTCTATAAACACAAAATCAATACCTTCCTCTTTTAAATGCAAGGACAAAAGAAAAAGTAAAGGTTCATCAGGGAGTTTTACTTTTAAAAATCCTGTTTTTAGAGAGATAAGTTCTTTTTCTTTAAACTGTTTTACCTGTAAGTTAACAACTGGTTTTTCCCGTGAAGCCAATGCTTTTAGTTCAGATTCAGAAACAAATGCAATATTTTCTAAGGATTTAGTGTTGGTTATCAGCAAAGTTAAATTTTTTCTTCCTAAATTTAAAAAATTTCTAACTTTTCTGATATTTTCTTCTGTAACAAGTCCTATAACTTTTTCACCTTGAGAAGTGTAAATT
>Ga0256841_1002908_pt1 | contig 13190 bp, 14 predicted proteins | sample 356308metaG_FD_185971 | JGI IMG/M metagenome (GOLD analysis project Ga0256841, IMG submission 185971) | Hydrothermal vent microbial communities from Mid Atlantic Ridge, Atlantic Ocean - 356-308 | ecosystem: Environmental > Aquatic > Marine > Hydrothermal vents | place: Atlantic Ocean: Mid...
TGCCGAAGCAGATGCCGAGGAACGGCAGGCGCTTCTCGCGCGCATAGGTGACGGCGGCGATCTTCCCCTCCACGCCGCGCTCGCCGAAGCCCCCGGGAACGAGGATGCCGTTCGCTCCCTGCAGGCGCTCGTCCGGGATTTCGCTCGCGAACGCCTCGGCGTCCACCCATTCGACCCGCACCGCGACGCGGTTCGCGATGCCGCCGTGGGCGAGCGCTTCGTACAGCGACTTGTAGGCGTCGGCGAGGCCCGTGTACTTGCCGACGACGGCGATCGTCACCTCCCCCTCGGGACGCTCGATGCGCTCGGTGATCTCGCGCCAGGCGGAGAGATCCGGAGGCCGCGCGTAGTCCAGCCCGAGTGCGCCCATGACCGCACGGTCGAGCCCCACCTCGTGATAGGCGAGCGGGACCTCGTAGATGTTGGGGCAGTCGACGGCGGGAATGACCGCGTCCTCGCGCACGCTGCACTGCAGCGCGATCTTGCGGCGCGCCTCCGCCGGCACCGGGCGGTCGCAGCGGCAGAGCAGCACGTCGGGCTGGATGCCGATGGCCCGCAGCTCGCGCACCGAATGCTGGGTGGGCTTGGTCTTGAGCTCGCCCGCCGCGGGAATCCAAGGCACGAGAGTGACATGCACATAGGCGCAGTGCCCGGCCGGGAGCTCGTTGCCGAGCTGGCGGATGGCCTCGAGGAAGGGCAGCCCCTCGATGTCGCCGACGGTGCCGCCGATCTCGGCGATGACGACATCGGCGTCGCCGACATCGCCCGTGATCGCCTCCTTGATGGCGTCGGTGACATGGGGGATGACCTGGACGGTGGCGCCGAGGTAGTCGCCCCGCCGCTCGCGGGTGATGACCTTCCAGTAGATCTTGCCGGCGGACCAGCTGTCGCTCTCGCGCGCGCTCACCCCGGTGAAGCGCTCGTAGTGCCCGAGATCGAGATCCGTCTCGGCGCCGTCGTCGGTGACGAACACCTCGCCGTGCTGATAGGGCGACATGGTGCCGGGATCGACGTTGAGATAGGGGTCGAGCTTGCGGAGACGGACGCGGTAGCCGCGCGCCTGCAGGAGCGCGCCCAGCGCGGCGGCGGCGATGCCCTTGCCGAGCGAGCTTACGACACCGCCGGTAATGAACACGTAGCGCGTCATCAATCGTCAATATTCACGGACGCCGCTCCGCTTCAAGGCGGAAAAGGCAGGCAGCGGGAGACCCGTTTCACTCCGCGACGGGGGCGAGGGGCTTCTCCGGCTTGGCGGGTTGCGGCTCCTGCGCTTCAGGGGCCGCCGGCACGGGCGCCGGCGCCTCGAGGATGCGTTCGGCGGTCCGCTCCCGCCCGGCGAGGATGGCGAGCAGCAGGCTCGTGGCGATGAAGGCGGTGGCCAGGATCGCGGTGGTGCGCGTCAGCAGATTGGCGGTGCCGCGGCCGGTCATGAGGCCGCCCATGGTGCCGCCGCCGAGGCCGAGACCGCCGCCCTCGCTGCGCTGGATGAGAATCACGCCCACGAGGGCGATGGCGATGAACAGATGTATGACGAGGATGACCGCTTCCATGTCCGGCGTCCGCGCTTGCTCCCGGGACCAAGGGCTCAGGCGCCCCCGCCCGCGGTGTAGATACGCCAGAACTCCTCGGCATCCAGACTGGCGCCACCCACGAGCACGCCATCGACGTCATCCTGGGCCATGATCTCGCCCGCGTTCGCGGCCTTGACCGAGCCGCCGTAGAGGATGCGGAGCGCTTCACCGCCGGAGATGCGCCGGGCGAGCTCGGCCCGCAGCCAGCGGTGCGTGGTCCGGATGTCCTCGGCCGTGGGGGTGCGGCCGGTGCCGATCGCCCACACCGGCTCGTAGGCGAGGACGAGATTGTCCGCGCTCGCTCCCTCGGGCAGGGAGCCGTCGAGCTGGCGGGCGAGGACCTCGAACCGCCGTCCGGCGAGCCATTCGTCCTCGGTCTCGCCGATGCAGAGGACCACGAGCAGCCCCGCCTGAATCGCCGCCTGCGCCTTGCGGCAGATGAAGTCGTCGCTCTCGCCGAGGCCGTGGCGGCGCTCGGAATGCCCGACGATCACCGCCCGGCAGCCGGCGTCCCGGAGCATCGGGGCGCTGATGCAGCCGGTATACGGACCCTCGGCCCTGTCGTGGCAGTCCTGGCCGCCGAGCAGCAGCGCGCTGTCCTCGATGCGGCGTGCGACCTCGGTGAGCACCGTAAACGGCGGGAAGATGCCGAGCGTGGCCGAGAGCCTGGGCGCGCGGGCGGCAAGCGCGCCGGCGAGGGCGAGGGCGTCCCGCCTGAGCCCGTGCATCTTCCAGTTGCCGAACACCACCGGCCGCGCAAGCGGCATCCGCTTCCTCCCGTTTGCGGGGAAATCCGGGAACACGCCGCCTGCTAACACAGCGGCCTGTGCTTTTGAAGGGGCGCAGCGCGCCCGGGGCGATGGTTGACAAGGGCCGCGCCTCGTGCGCTGTTGCAGCGCGGCGAAGTCGGGAGGAGGGCATGGAGATCGCAAGGCTCGGCATCGTCGGCGCCGGTACGATGGGCAGCGGCATCGCCGCCAATGCGGTCGCCCACGGCATCGAAGTGCGGCTGTTCGACATCGATGACGCGGCGATCGAGCGCGCGGGCCGGTTCGTGCGGGGATTCCTCGCCCGTCAGGCGGAAAAGGGCCGCATGAGCGGGGGCGAGGCGGAAGCGGCCGCGGCCCGGCTCCGGGCCGTGCGGCGGCTCGAGGATCTGGCCGCGGTCGATCTCGTGATCGAGGCCGTGTTCGAGGATTTCGCGCTCAAGGCCGAACTGTTCGAGCGGCTCTCCCCGCTTCTCGGGGAGGAGACGCTGATCGCCACCAACACGAGCTGTCTTCGGGTCACCGACCTGCAGCGCCATGTGCGCGTCCCCGGGCGGTTTCTGGGTCTCCACTACTTCAGCCCGGCCCAGGTCAATCCCGTGGTGGAGGTCGTCTCCGGCGCCCACACCGATGAGCGGGCGCTTGAGCGGGCGCTCGGCTTTCTCGCGCGCACCGGCAAGCTCGCGCTGCGCTGCCGCGACGCCCGCGGCTTCGCGATCAACCGCTTCTTCTGCCCCTACACGAACGAGGCGGCCCGTGCACTGGACGAGGGCCTCGGCAGCACGGGGGAGATCGACGCCGTGGCGCGCGAGGTGTTCGGCGCCGCCGCCGGGCCCTTCTTCGTCATGAACATCATCAAGCCCCGCATCAATCTCCACGCCATCCGCAACCTCGAGCCGCTCGGCCCCTTCTATGCGCCGGCGGCGGCGATGATCGAACACGGCGAGGCCGACCACCCGTTCGCGATCGACGAGCCGGGCGAGATTCCGCCCGCGCGCCGGGCGGCGATCGCGGACCGCTTGCGGCTCGGCTGCTTCCTGCCCGTGCTCGAGGCGCTGGACGAGGAGGTGGCGGAACCCGAGGTGTTCGACCTCGGCGCCCGGGAGGCGCTCAAGTTCCGCAATCCGCCCTGCGCGCTCATGGATGATCTCGGCCGGGAGGAGGTCGCGCGCATCCTCCGCCCCGCCCTCGAACGCTACGGCATCGCGCCCCCGCGCGCGCTCGCGCGGGTGGGACGGCTCTCCGCCGGATCATGAGCTACGCCGGCCGCCGCGCCTTCGAGCGGCGCATCGTCGATGCCGCGCTCGCCCTCGCCGCGGAGCGGGGCTGGGCCGATCTGCGCATGTTCCACATCGCAGAGGCCCTCGATCTGCCGCTCTCCGAGCTCCGCGCCCATTTCCGCGATCTCGACGCGATCGCCAACGCCTATTTCGACCGGGCGCTCGATGCGGTGGTGGCCGAGCCTCCCGAGGGTTTCCACCGCCTTTCGGCGCGGGACCGGCTGCTGCTCGTCATGCTGCGCTGGTTCGAGGCCGTCGAGCCGCATCGCGACCAGGCGCGGGAGATGATCGCCCACAAGCTCTATCCCTTCCATCCCCACCACTGGCTGCCCATGGTCTTCGATCTCTCGCGGCTCGTGCACTGGATGCTCGATGCCGCGCGCATCGAATCCACAGGCCTCAGGCGCAGCGCCCAGGAGATCGCCGTCACCGCTCTCTTCCTCGGGGCACTCGCGCGCTGGGCGCTGGATTCGCGGCAGGATCCGGAAAGGCTGCGGAGCTGGCTCCTCCGCCGCCTCGCCGGCCTCGGGCCGCTGTTCGCGGATCGACGGTCCACGCGGCCCTCGCCCGCCGGCTGATTTTGTGCGATGCACAATTTTTTCCTTGCATCCGGGGTCGGTCCGGCCTATCTATGTTGCGCCGCAGCAAAACGCGCGAGGAGGTAAGCCATGAGCGCCAAGGCGCAGACGGTGTCACCCGTTCTTCCGAAGTTCGATCTCGAGGCCCTGCTCCGGCTCCAGCGGGAGAACCTCGAGACCTGGTTCCAGGCCCAGAAGATCCTGTTCGATTTCTCGACCGCCCTCGGAAAGCGCCAGGCGGCGCTGTTCGAGGAGGCGATCGCCCGCGCCGAGGAGCTCATGAAGGGCCTCGATCCCAAGAAGCAGCCTGCGAGCTACGCCGAGGAGGCGAAGGCGGCGCTGGAGAAGGCGGTGGGCCAGATCCGCGAGACCGTCGACCTCGGGCTCAAGACCCAGAGCCAGGTCGTCGAGCTGCTCGTCAAGCGCGCCGCCGCCAACCTCGACGAGATGCGCAAGCTCGCGGCGTAACCGCGGCATTCTCCGCTGCGATCGCGAAAGGCCCCGGATGCGGGGCCTTTCTGCTTCGGTGACGGTCCCGCTTCAGAGGATGAAGCGCGAGAGATCGGCACCGGCCACGAGATCGCCCAGCTGACGCTGGACATAGGCGCGGTCGATGCGGATGCGTTCGCCGCTGCGGTCCGAGGCGGTGAAGCTGATGTCCTCGACGAGCTTCTCCATCACCGTCTGCAGCCGGCGGGCACCGATGTTCTCGACCTTGCTGTTGATGTCATGCGCGAGGCTCGCGATCTCGTCGAGGGCGTCCTCGCTGAACTCGAGCGTCACCCCCTCGGTCGCGAGCAGCGCCACGTACTGTCGCACGAGGCTCGCTTCCGGCTCGACGAGGATGCGGCGCAGGTCCTCGCGGCGCAGGGGATTGAGCTCCACCCGGATGGGCAGGCGGCCCTGAAGCTCGGGCAGAAGGTCCGAGGGCTTGGCGAGATGGAAGGCGCCGGAGGCGATGAACAGGATGTGGTCCGTCTTGACCGCGCCATACTTGGTCGCCACCGACGTCCCTTCGATCAGCGGCAGCAGGTCGCGCTGCACTCCCTCGCGGCTCACGTCGGCGCCCATCCGCCCTTCGCGCGCGGTGATCTTGTCGATCTCGTCGAGAAAGACGATGCCGTTCTGCTCGGTCGCCTCGATGGCCTCGCGCACGACCCGTTCCTGGTCGATGAGCTTGTCGCTCTCCTCGGCGATGAGGACGTCGTAGCTCTCGGCCACGGTCATGCGCCGCTTGCGGGTGCGGGGGCCGAACGCCTTGCCCAGGATGTCGCCGAGGTTGATCATGCCCACCTGGGATCCCGGCATGCCCGGAATCTCGAAGGTGGGGAGACTCGCACCGGAGGTATCCAGGAGTTCGAGCTCCACCTCGCGATCCGCAAGCGCACCCTCGCGGAGCATGCGGCGGAACTTCTCCCGCGTCTCGCGATGCGCCGCGGGTCCCACGAGGGCATCCAGCACCCGTTCCTCGGCGTTGCGCTCGGCCTGAGCGCGGACCTCACGCCGCAGCCGATCGCGCGTCATCTTGACCGCGATCTCGACGAGATCGCGCACGATGCTCTCCACGTCGCGCCCCACATAGCCCACCTCGGTGAACTTGGTCGCCTCCACCTTCAGGAAGGGGGCCTGGGCGAGGCGGGCCAGGCGCCGCGCGATCTCCGTCTTGCCGCAGCCCGTGGGCCCGATCATGAGGATGTTCTTGGGCAGCACCTCCTCGCGCAGGCTCTCGTCGAGCTGCTGGCGCCGCCAGCGGTTGCGGAGCGCGATCGCGACCGCCTTCTTGGCCTGCTGCTGGCCGACGATGAAGCGGTCGAGTTCGGAGACGATCTCGCGGGGGGTGAGGGTCGTCATCGCCGTTCGATCTTCTCGATCGTGATCGCGTGGTTGGTGTAGACGCAGATGTCCGCGGCGATGGACAGCGCCCTGCGGGCGATCTGCTCCGCCGACAGCCCTTCGATGTCGAGCAGCGCCCGCGCTGCGGCAAGCGCGTAGTTGCCGCCCGAGCCGATGCCGATGAGCCCGTCCTCGGGCTCGAGGACGTCGCCGGCACCGGTAAGGAGCAGCGAAATCTCGGCATCGGCCACCGCCATCATGGCCTCGAGCCGCCGCAGATAGCGGTCCGTGCGCCAGTCCTTGGCGAGTTCCACGCAGGCGCGCAGCAGCTGGCCCGGATGCCGCTCGAGCTTGGATTCGAGGCGCTCGAGCAGGGTGAAGGCGTCGGCGGTCGTGCCCGCGAAGCCGACGATCACGTTGCCGTCGCCGATGCGGCGCACCTTGCGCGCATTGCCCTTGACGATGGTCTGCTCGAGGCTGACCTGCCCGTCTCCGGCGACGACGACCTCCGCGCCCTTGCGCACCGACAGGATCGTGGTGCCGTGCCAGCGATCGGATCTCGCCATGATGACGCGTTCCTCCACAGCCGGCCCGATGGGCCGTTCCGCATGTGGCGCCGGGCCGCGGGGGGTCAAGAGCCGCGGGCGGCGAGATGCGCGGGCTTGCCGAGATAGGCGAGGGGGTCCAGGGGACGGCTGCCGCGGCGGAGCTGGAAGTGAAGCTGCGGCGTCGCGACATCGCCGGTATGCCCGACGCGGGCGATCGTCTGTCCCCGCCGCACCACGTCGCCGACGCTCACGAGCAGCGTCGCATTGTGGGCATAGGCCGTCAGATAGCCATCCGCGTGGCGGATGATGAGCATGCGCCCGAAGGCCGGGATCGCATCGCCCGCATAGACGACGACGCCGCTCTCGGCCGCCCGCACCGGCGTTCCCTCGGGTGCCGCGATGTTGATACCGTCATTGCGCAGGCCATTTGCGCGCTTGCCGAAACGGGCGAGGATCGGCCCCTCGACGGGCCACAGAAAGCCGCGGCCGGAGAGCGGCGGCGCGGTGATGCGCGACGCCTCGCGGACCCGCGCTCGGGCCTCCCGCCGCTTCACCTCCTCCCGCGGCTCGAGGCGGGCGATGCGCCGCGTTGCCGACTCCCCCGCGCCTTCGGGCAGCCGGATGCGCTGGCCGACGAACAGCCGCCTCGGCTCGATGCCGGGATTTGCGGCGACAAGGTCCGACACCCGCAGGCCGTAGCGAAGCGCGATGTGGGAGAGGGTCTCGCCCCGCGCCACCACGTGATAGCGGCCCCGCGGCCGCCGCACCTCGCCCTCGAGGCGGAGCACCTGGCCCACGTAGATGCGGTAGGGAGGCTCGAGCCCGTTGAGGGCAATGAGACGCTTGACGGGAATGCCGTAACGTCTGGCGATGCCGATCACGGTGTCCCCGGGCATCACGAGATGCCGCCGCGCGCGGGCGGCGGAACCCCGGCGGGCTTCGGCGACGCCGAGATTGGCGAGCTGTCGTGCCCGCGCCCAGCTCACCCCCTCGTCCCAGGAAAGGGGGCGGTAGTCGCTGCAGGCAGCAACCACGAGGGTGAGGCAGAGAACCGCAGCGAACCGGACCGTCTGCGGGACCCGTTGATCGTTGTTCATCTGCACCCGAACCGTCCAACCCCGTCTCGCTGCTGTCGGACGGCCTTCCCCCACCCCGCGGCACGTCTGGGCTCTGTCCGGCTTCCGAGGTGCGGTGCCGCTCGCCCTCGGAACGTTCATGGGAGGCGTTTCACTCCGCCGCCATCCTCTGCCATGAATCGAAGGTGCGGCGCAAGAGCTCGAGGCTTCCGCAGTGGGTCATGTCGAGCTGGACGGGCGTAATGGACACACAGCCCGCCGCGATCGCGGCGAGGTCGGTTCCCTCCGCATGGCGGTCGTCCCCGCGCAGCGCGCCGATCCAGATGTAGGGATCGCCGCGCGGATCGATGCGTTCGACGAGATGATCGCCGATCTTCCGCCGCCCCTGGCGGGTGATCTGCAGCCCCCGCACGGCAGCGACGGGGCGGTCGGGGAAGTTGACGTTCATGAACACCCCTTGCTCCCAGGGAACGGCGAGCAGCCGTTCGAGCACCGGGAAGGCGAATGTCTCCGCGGTCGACCAGTGGACGCGGCTGCGATCGTCGCAGGCCTGGGACAGGGCGACCGCCCGCACGCCGAGAAGCGTCGCCTCCATGGCGGCGGCGACGGTGCCGGAATAGGTCACGTCTTCGCCGAGATTGGCCCCCGCGTTGATGCCCGAGAGCACGAGATCGGCGGGGGCGTCGAGGATATGCTGGAGCCCGAGCAGCACGCAGTCCGTGGGCGTGCCGTCGACGGCGAAGCGGCGGTGGGAGACGCGCCGGATGCGAAGCGGCCGCCGCAGGGTCAGGGAATGGCCGGCGCCGCTCTGGTCCGTCTCCGGCGCCACGACCCACACCTCCTCGCCGATCCGCCGCGCGATCCGTTCGAGCACCCTGAGCCCGTGGGCGTGGATGCCGTCGTCGTTGGTGACGAGGATGCGCCGCGCTCGCACCGGATCAGTCATGGGGTTCGATCCGCGCGATTCCGCTCATGTAGGGCCGCAGCGCCTCGGGCACGACCACGCTTCCGTCTTCCTGCTGGTAGTTTTCGAGTACCGCGACGAGGCAGCGTCCGACGGCGACACCCGAGCCGTTCAGGGTGTGGACGAAGCGCGGACGCTTCTCGCCCTCGGGTCGATAACGCGCGTTCATCCGCCGTGCCTGGAAGTCGCCGCAGTTGGAGCAGCTCGAGATCTCCCGGTAGCGTCTCTGGCCCGGCAGCCAGACCTCGAGGTCGTACGTCTTCATGGCGGCGAAGCCGGTGTCGCCGGAGCAGAGGGTCATGACCCGGTAAGGCAGATCGAGGCGTCTCAGCACCTCCTCGGCGCAGGCCGTCATCCGCTCGTGCTCTTCGCGCGAGCGTTCGGGAACGGTGATGGAGACGAGCTCGACCTTGTCGAACTGATGCTGGCGGATCATGCCCCGGGTGTCCTTGCCCGCCGCCCCGGCCTCGGAGCGGAAGCAGGGCGTGGCGGCGACGAGTCTGAGCGGCAGCTCCCGCTCGGCGAGGATCCGCCCGGCGACGAGGTTGGTGAGCGAGACCTCGGCCGTGGGGATGAGCCAGTAGCCGTCGGTGGTGCGGAACAGGTCGTCCGCGAACTTGGGCAGCTGACCGGTGCCGAACACCGCCGCCTCGCGCACGAGGTAGGGCACCCATACCTCGCGGTAGCCGTGCTCGCGCAGATGGAGATCGAGCATGAACTGGGCAAGCGCCCGCTCGAGCCGCGCGAGCTGGTCCCAGAGCACGACGAAGCGCGCCCCCGAGAGCCTCGCCGCCGAAGCGAAGTCCATCCCGAGCCGCGCCCCGAGCGCGTCGTGCTCGCGCGGCGTGAAGGTGAAATCCCGCACGCGCCCCCACTCCCGCTCGAGCCGGTTGCCGCTCTCGTCCGGGCCCTCGGGGACGTCCTCGGCGAGCAGGTTGGGCAGCTCCGCGAGGCGCCGTTCGAGCCGCTCGGTCAGTTCCCTGAGGCGCTCCTCATCCACGCGGATGCCCTCCTTGAGGCGGGCGACCTCGGCGAGCAGCGCGGAGACGTCCTCGCCGCGACGCTTGCGTTCGCCGATCTCGCGCGAGATGCGGTTGCGCGCCGCCTGGCCTTCCTGAAGCCGGGTTTCCACCGCCCGCTTTTCCGCATCCAGCTCGAGCACCTCCCGCGCCGCCGGCGGGTGGCCGCGGCGGGCCAGAATGCGGTCGTACTCTTCCGGATGTTCACGCAACCATCTGAGGTCGATCACGACGGATCCCCGCGCGGTCTGGAATGACTAAGGGACGGACGGAGAGAGGGGACGCGCTCAGCCGGAGACCGGTTTCTCCGCTTCCTCTTCCTCCTCGTCCTCCTCTTCCGCCTCGCGGCGGCGTTTCTCCGCCATGCGCACCATGAAGATGGAGGCCTCGTAGAGGAGGAGAATGGGAAGGGCGAGACCGATCTGACTGATCACGTCCGGCGGCGTGAGCACGGCCGCCACGGCGAACACGGCGACGATGGCGTATTTGCGGTTGCGCGCGAGCCCCTTGGAGGAGACGAGCCCGACCCGGCCCATGAGGGTGAGCGCCACCGGCAGCTGGAAACAGATGCCGAAGGCGAAGATGAGCTTCATGACGAGGTCGAGGTATTCGCCCACCCGGGCCTCGAGCTCGATCGGCAGGCTGCCTTCGCTGCCCGGCGTCTGGAAGCTCAGGAAGAAGCGCCAGGCGAGGGGGAAGATGAAGTAGTAGACGACCGCCCCGCCGAGGAAGAACAGCACCGGCGTGGCGACGAGGAAGGGCAGCAGCGCCTCCTTTTCATGCCGGTAGAGCCCCGGTGCAATGAACAGCCAGAGCTGCGTGGCCACGAAGGGAAAAGTGATGAAGGCGCCGGCGAAGAAGGCGACCTTGAGGTAGGTGAAGAAGGCCTCGGTGAGGCCGGTGTAGATCATGCGCGAGCAGAGCGGTTTCTGGTCCGCGCGCACGTTGTGGAGACAGATGTCCGCAAGCGGTGCGGTGAGGAAGCGGTAGATGTCGTCGGCGAAGAAGTAGCATACGACGAAGCCGAGCAGTATCGCGATCGCGGAGTACATGAGACGGTTCCGCAGCTCGATCAGGTGATCGAGCAGCGGCATCTCGCGATCGTCGATGTCCTTGATCTTGAGCACCTGGCGTCAGCTCTTTTCCGGCTGCGGCAGTTCGGCATCCGGCGCCTCGGCCTCACCCTCCGAGGCCTCCCGCCGCTTCTCCATCGCGGCCTGCGGCTCCTTGCTCTCGCTGCGGCCGACATCCGAGAAGTCGAGCGCCTTTGAGATCTCTCCGCCGGGATCGACGGTGCGGTCGATGGCGCTGCCGAGATCTCCGCTTCCCACCTTCTCGATCTGTTTCTTGAGTTCGTCGAGCTCCGCTTCGCGCATCATGTCGTCGAGGGAGCGCTGGAACTCGCGCGCCATGGCGCGCGCCTTGCCCATCCAGCGGCCTACGGTCCGCGCCACTTTCGGCAGGTCCCGGGGGCCGATGACGAGGATCGCCACCAGCAGAATGATGAACATTTCGGACCAGCCGACGTCGAACATCGCGGGCTCCGCGCGCCGCGGCCCGGATCAGCTCTTCGCGGGCTCGTCCTTGTGGACCGTGGCCTCCACGACCGGCGCTGCCGAAGCCCCGGCCTCTTCCTCGGCGGGGATCGGCTTCGGCTTCGCCGCTTCCTCCTCCTCGTCCTCCTGCAGACCCTTCTTGAAGTTGCGCACGCCCTTGGCCAGGTCGCCCATCACCTTCGGCAGCTTGCCGGCGCCGAAGAGGATGAGGACGATGAGCAGGATCAGGACCACCTGCCAGATGCCGATGCTCATGGGAACTCCTCGCGCGTTGCACACCCCTCCCTCGGGGGCATCGAGCTAGTCCGCAGCATGACAGAATTCAACCGCATGCGCAACGCGGCCTCCGGCCGGGTACCGTCCTTCGCGCAGCTGTCGCGAAGGATCCGCCTCTGCTAAACAGCGATCAGCTCGAGAGCCGGAGGCGCGGCTCCTGGGCCGGATCACAGCCGAGAGGGAGATGACGTCATGACCGCGGTCGCCAGATTGCTCGGATCGGCTGCCCTCCTCGCTGCCCTGGTGGCGGGTGCGGCCCGGGCCGAGATCGTGATCAAGTTCAGCCACGTGGTCTCACCGACGAACCACCCCAAGGGACTCGCAGCCCAGGCCTTCGCCGACTGCGTGAACGGCAAGGAGAACCTCAAGGGCCGGGTGCGGGTCGAAGTCTACCCGAACTCCCAGCTCTACAACGACAACAAGGTGCTGGAGGCGCTGCTGCTCGGGGACGTGCAGATGGCCGCCCCCTCGCTGTCCAAGTTCGAGCGCTTCACCCTCAAGTACCGCGTGTTCGATCTCCCCTTCCTGTTCGACGATCTCGACGCGGTGCTGCGCTTCATGAAGAGCGACAAGGGACGCGAGCTCCTGCATGCGATGGAGGACAAGGGGCTCGTCGGCCTCGACTACTGGATCAACGGCATGAAGCAGATCTCCGCCAACAGGCCGCTGCTCGTGCCCGAGGATGCCAAGGGGCTCAAGTTCCGCATCCAGCAATCCGACGTGCTGCAGGCGCAGTTCGAGGCCCTCGGCGCGGTGCCGCAGAAGATGGCCTTCTCCGAGGTTTACGGCGCCCTGCAGCAGGGGGTGGTGGACGGTCAGGAGAACACCTGGACGAACATCTACACCAAGAAGTTCTATGAGGTGCAGGACGGCATCACGGAGTCGAACCACGGCATCATTTCCTACCTCGTGGTGACGAGCAAGGAATTCTGGGACGGGCTTCCCGACGACATCCGCGGCGAGCTTCGCGCCTGTCTGGACAAGGCCACGGAGCTTGCGAATTCCACCGCCGCCAGGCTGAACGAGGAGGCGAAGCAGAAGATCATCGAGGCGGGCGTCGAGGTCCGCGCGCTCACCCCCGAGCAGCGCGAGGCCTGGCGCAAGGCGATGCTGCCGGTGTGGGAGAAGTTCAAGGGCGACATCGGCGAGGACGTGCTCGAAGCGGCCCTCGCGGCCAACCGGGGTTCCTGAGCGGAAGTCCGCGGCGGGATGCCGGAGCATCCCGCCGCCCGTCCCGGACCATGCGTCGTCTCGCCCGCCTTCTCGCGGAGCTCGAGGAGATCCTCCTCACGCTCCTGTTCGCCGTCATGGTCCTCGTGACCTTCTCCCAGGTCGTGGCCCGCTACGTCTTCAACGCCGGCGCCGTGTGGGCGCTCGAGCTCACCACCTTCGCCTTCGCCTGGCTCGTGCTGCTGGGTGTCTCCTACGGCGTGCGGCGCTCGGCACATCTCGGCGTGGACGCCTTCGTCAAGCTCCTGCCCACCGGGGCGCAGCGTCTCTTCGGTCTTCTCGGCGTGGTCGCCGGTCTCGCCTATGCGGTGCTCGTGCTCGCCGGCGCCTGGACCTATGTCGCCAAGCTCTACCGGCTCGGCATCGCCGCCGTGGACCTTCCCGTACCCCGCTGGATTCCGTACAGCGTCCTCGTCATCGGCATGCTGCTTCTGATCTTCCGGCTGCTCGAGGCGGGGGTCGCCATCCTGCGTGGCCGGCGCAGCTCGCTGC
>Ga0256841_1002909_pt1 | contig 13187 bp, 12 predicted proteins | sample 356308metaG_FD_185971 | JGI IMG/M metagenome (GOLD analysis project Ga0256841, IMG submission 185971) | Hydrothermal vent microbial communities from Mid Atlantic Ridge, Atlantic Ocean - 356-308 | ecosystem: Environmental > Aquatic > Marine > Hydrothermal vents | place: Atlantic Ocean: Mid...
GCCCGTTCCCGCGCCGCCCGTTCCCGCGGAAGCGCGCGCCGCGAAAGCCCCCGTTTCGATCCCGGTGGACACGGCGCCGTCGGCTCCGGCGACGACCGCGCAAAGCGCCGTCGGGCGTCAGGTGGCGATCCTCGTCGGGGCCGGGATTCTGCTCGTTGTCGGGCTGTATCTGATCACCGTCGTCAGCAAGGAGATGGGGGGAAGCGCCGCCGCGCCGCCGCCCACGGCGCAGGCCGCCCCGCAAGTCGCTCCGCTGCCGGAGGACGTCGCCGAGCAGGCCGAGGCGCTCCAGGCCGAGATCGATCAACTCACCGGCGCGGCCCGGCTCGAAAAACGCCGCGAACTCGTCAGCCTGTACCTCCGCGAGGAACGGTACGATCTCGCCGCCGAGGAACAGGAACGCATCGCCGAGGCAGAGAACACCGAGGACGCATGGGTGCTCGTGGGCAATCTGAATTACGACTGGATGGAGCGGCAGCCCTCCGCCGACCGGGCCGTCTTCGCCAAGCGCGCCATTGCGGGCTATCAACGGGCGCTCGAGATCAACCCCGACAACCTCGACGTGCGCACCGACATGGCCATCGCATACATGTACGACCCGGACAACCCGATGAAGGCCATTCAGGAGACGAACGAGGTGCTCAAGCGCAACCCCGATCACGTGCAGGCGAACTTCAACCGGGGCATCATGCTCATGCAGATCAACCGGATGGATGAGGCCGTGAAGCAGATGGAGAAGGTCAAGCGTCTGGTCAACGACCCCGAGGATCCCGTCTATCAACGCGCCGAACGGGTTATCGAAATGATCCGGGATAACGGGAACGGAGGGCGCTCCTGAAGCGCAGGTCGTGGGAGGGGTGGATGAGATTGGGGGCTTTTGACGCGAGCCGACAGGCTAGCCGATGACGCGACCGCAGGGAGCCGATGACGCGAGCCTCAAATCAGCTTCACACCCGGTCCGCCGGCGTCGTATATTGGAGCTCCTGATCAACGTACCCGAGGGAGGTATGGAAAAGCTCTTCACCCCGTCAGATCTCGAACGCATCCGTGAGGCTGTGGCCGGGGCGGAAGGCCGGACATCCGGAGAGATCGTGCCTTTCGTGATCCCCCGGAGCGAGCGCTATGAAGTGGCCGTGTGGCGGGGCGCTTCTTTCCTCGCCGTGGCGGCGCTGGCCGTGACGACGCTCGTGTTTCAGTTCTACGAGGGCTGGGGGATGGCGTGGCTGTACACCGGGTGGGGCACGGCGCTCGTGGCGCTGGTCGCCGGCACGCTCGGCGCCGTGCTCGCCGCGTTCGCGCCCCCCGTCAAACGCCTGCTCGCCGGGGACGACCTCCTCACGCGCATGGCGCACCGCCGGGCCATGCAGGCCTTCGTCGAAGAAGAGGTCTTCAACACCCGCGACCGGACGGGCATCCTGCTCTTCGTCTCGCTCTTCGAGCGCCGCATCGAGGTGCTCGGAGACGCCGGCATCAATGCGCGCGTCTCGCCCGAGGACTGGGCCGACGTCGTGCTCCGCATCCGCGCCGGCATCAAGGCCGGCAAGCTCGCCGAGGGCCTGATCGACGCCATCGGCATGTGTGGGCAGTTGCTCGAACGGAAGGGCGTCGAGATCCGCCCCGACGACGTGAACGAACTGCCCGACGGCCTGCGCATGGGCCGGGAAGACGTATAAACGGCGCGTCGCGGCAAGGGCCCGGAGGCTCGAAACGCTTTGAAAAAGAGAGGACGCCGGTGCGAAGCAATCGCCGGCGTCCTCTCTTGGCATCGTCGTTCGGGCCGTGCCGTCGCGCGGCGTGCGCCCTTTTATTGGAGCGTATACGTCAGCCGGGCCATGACGAGGCGTCCGATCTCGGGCACGTCCACGTATTCCCGGTGGCGGTTGTCGAAGACGTTCTGCGCCGTCACGTCGAGGCGGAGGCCGGGGGCGTGGCGGCCGAAGTCATACCCCGCGCCGAGGTCGAGGAGGAAGTAGCTGTCCACCGTGCCCTGATGGACGCCCGAGCGCACCTCGAACGAGTCCACGTAGCGCCCGGCGGCATTGAACGAGAAGCCGCTCGGATCGGTGTACGTGAAGCCGCCCCGCGCCTTGTTCTTCGGCGCGTTCATCGAGATGACGAGGCCGGTGCCCGGTTCGCCCACCTCGGTGTCGTCGAAGAAGTTGTCGCTCACCCACGAGTAGTTGCCGAAGATCGAGAGCCGTTCGCTGACGAGGGCCTGCACTTCGAGGTCCGCGCCGAAATAGTCCACGTCGCCGAAGTTGATGTAGGTGAGCATCAGCTCGGGTCTGGTGGTCGGGTTGAAGTTCTCGTTCGTCTCGACGAGGCCGATGGGCCCGCCGGCGAGGGCGGCGGCGGCCTGCTGATAGATGCCGGCGAGGGCGGCGGCGCTGAGGCCGAACGGGGCGAGCTCGGCGTCGGTGAAGGCTCCCGCGACGGCGCCCGCGAGGTCGCCCGGCACGTTCGGCACGAGCACGAACGGCGTGACGAACTGAAGCTCGCTGAGGAAGTTCTGCTTCTGGGTATAGTAGACGTCGATGCCTACGAGCACTTTCTTGCCGAAGACGCCCCGGTAGCCCACTTCCGCCGAGTTCGTGATCGTCTGCTTGATGGGCGGCAGGTCGTTGAGTTCCGTCACGGGCCGGACGTTGCCGCCGGAGATGAAGGCCATGAACCCTTCCGAGACGCCGGGGATCTGCGTCGTCTTACTCAGCAACAGCCCTTTGAAGCTGTCCGGCAGTCCCGCGAACGGTCCGCCTTCGCCGATGAGGCCCGCCGTGGCCGCCGCATAGGCGCGGGCCAGCGCGATGCCCACGCCCGGATCGCGCGGATCGAGGCCGGGCACGGGGACGAAGGAGCTCGTCTGCGGCGGGTTGGGGAAGGTCCAGCCCCGGGCGGCGCCGCGCGCGCGGACGAGGAACGCGCCGGCATCCTGAACGACGAGGTCGAGGAAGAAGTTGACGCCGGCAGGGGTGGAGAAGGCGCGGTTGAACGTGGCGCGGAACGTGTGCTCGGGCGTGGCCTTGTAGACGAGCCCCACCCGCGGCGAGAGCTGCGTCTCCTCGGTCACGTCATTGAAGTCCACGCGCGCCGCCGCCACGAGGTCGAGTTGCGGCGTAAGCACCGTCTCGGACTGCACGTACGCGCCGTACTCGTTGATCGTGTCGTTGTTTTCCTCGCGCCCGTGGATGGTGCCTTCCGTGACGGGGTCGGTGCGCTTGTAATCGACGCCCGCCACCACGTTTTCGCGCCCGTCGGCGAGGCTGAGCGTGTATTGCGCCTGGCCGGTGAACTGCGTCGACTTGTCCACGATCTTTGCGCCGGAGCGATAGATGAACGTGTCGCCCGCGTCGTTTTTGTTGAGGTAGGCCTGCGCGAAGAAGCCGCCGGCATCCACGCGAAGCTGGCCGAAGAACGAGGCGAAGTTGTCGCTCTGGTTCTCCCCCGTGTTCGAGATGTTGATGCCTTTGAGCGACGAGTACCCGCCGTTGGCCGTGATCATGAGGTTGGGCCGGGCGCGATATTGAAGGGCGCCGAGGACGTAGCCTTTCCACGTGTCGTAATCCCGCCCGCCGATGGACTCGGGGATGGCGTCGAGGAGGGCCTTGTCGGCGGGGTCGTTCGGGTCGAGCTTCCAGTCCTCGCCCTGGCTGTAGTAGCCGACCACCTTGTACCCGAGCCGGTCGTTGACCACGCCCGCATGGCGGAAGCTGCCCTGGAGAAGCTGTTGCTGCCCTCCGGCGATGGAGACCGTCGTGCCGGGATAGGTGAAGGGGTCTTTCGTGATGAAGTGAATCACGCCCTGCTCCACGCCCGGGCCGTAGAGCGCGGAGCCGGGACCGCGCACGACCTCGATCTGCGCGATGTCGATGGGAGAGATGGGCATGCTGCCGAACTGGTTGATCCCCAGCGACGGCGTGACGGTCTGACGGAAATCGACCATCGCATAGGTTTTCGAGACGAAAGCCGCGTTGAAGCCCCGGAGCGCGATCTGGTACCGGTCGAGGCCCGCCTGCACGAGGTCGACGCCGGTGGTGTTGCGCAACGTGGCCGCCGCCGAAGGCGCCGCGTCCTGCTCGATCTCTCGCGCTTCGAGCACCGAGATGGACGCCGGAGAGTCGAGGACCTTCTCCTGCTGCCGCGAGGCCGTCACGACGACGGGGTTCAGGTTCACGCCGGGCGTTAGCCGCACGTCCACGGTCTCCGTTGCGCCCGCCGCAAGCGTGATGCGCACTTCGGCGTCCTGAAAGCCGACGAACCGCGCCACCAGTTCGTACATGCCGGGGTTCACATCGCGCAGTTCATAGCGCCCGTCGTCGTCGGTAGCCGTGCCCGTGATGAGGTTGCCCGAGCGGAAGAGCACCACGTTGGCGCCCGGAAGCGGCTGGTTCGTGTCGGCGTCGAAGACGGTTCCGCGCACTGTGGCCGTCTGCGCCCGGGCTTCGAGGACAAACAGGCTCGAAAGAAGGCACGGCAAAAGGAGGAAAAGGTGCTTTCGTGTCATGACGGTTCCGCGATTAGTGGGGAGGGAGGCGGGAGGCGGGGGCTTCGCGCGCGGGGCTTCAGATTGTGAAGCATTGATTAAGGCCCGCCTAAATATCTTCTTGCGAGCGCGAGATGTCAAGGCAGGCCTGAATCGGAAAGGGCTCAGGGCGGAACAGGGGATCAAAAAAGCCGGCGCATCCGGGGAATCCGAACGCGCCGGCCATCGGGTGAGCCGGGGGTTTCGTGGGTCTTGGCCGAGGTCTCAGACCTTGCAGAAGGCGATCTGATCGATCAGGGAATCGGGAACGCTGTCGCCGGTGGTCAGGAGGACCTGCACCGAGAGGGTGATGACGTACGCACGGGGGGCGAGGCCCGCCACAGGCCGGGCGGAGCGAGCGTGGCCGTGCCGAACCGGTTCTCCGGGGTGGCCGAACCGTCGGGCGTCTGGAGGAGAGGGTAGGGCCCGCCGGGTCCGCTCATCGTGAGGCTGACGCTGCCGAGGTTTGGATGCGCCGCCGTATCGTTGGCCGTGAGTGTGGCGTCGATGCCCGAGCACCCGTCGGCGATGAGCTCGTCGATGTCCACCATGGCCACGGCGAGCGCGTCCGGGCGAAGGACCTCCATCCACGCCGGGTGATGCAGCGTGCGGCGCCTCGTGTTCTCGATGGCGACGTTTCGGCAGAGCCCGGCCACGGTTCCGGCTCCGGGCGTTCCCCCCTCGCGCACCGACATCCGAAGGGCGAAGTGCCGGTTCGCGACGAGGGGCCGTCCGGTGGCCGTGGCGCTCTGACCGGCGGCCGGCGGTCCCGGCGTCTCCAGATCCACCGTGCCGAAGGACGCCAGGGAGGACGTAATCAGCCGGATCATGTCCCCGTTCGGATTGAAGTAGCCGGTGGCGCTAAGGGGGCCGGCGCTCTCCTGCGGCGCCTGAATCCAGTCGCCATGTGCGTCGACGACGACGGTTGCGGCCCGTTCATCCGCGTCCGGCGTCCCGACCCCGTAGTCCACCGCAGATGACCCACCACCCGAAAAGCTCGCGAAGGGCGCACCAGAAGCGGGAAGAGAGAGCGTATTCCCAGTGCCATACGAACGCCTCCTCGCGTTGCCGCCACTGCGGCTGCAACGTGGTGACGGTGAATTGCACCGGCTCGTGCGTCTCGTCTGCCCCGGCCTCCTGCCCCGGAACGGCCCGCACGTACACGTCGAGCTCGAAGGCATCGCCGTCGTACCGGTGCTTTTTCTCGTCGAGCGTGAACGTGAAATTACCCTTGGCGTCGGTCTCCGCCTCGGCGATGAGGTGCTTTTCCTTGCTCTTGATCCGTTTTGCATCGAGCCACGCGACCGTGTGCCCGGGGTCTGCCGTCGCCTGAATCGCGATCCGGCGTTTGTCGCGCAGCCGGTACAGACGTACGGTGACGAAAGAGAGGTATTCTTTGCAGTCTGGACAAAGATAGGCGCACAGGTTTCCCTTGAAGACAAAAGACATGACGGACCTCATGATGGGAGATAATGGAACAATAAACAGGGTCCTTTCCGGAGCGCGAAGGGGGAAGCGCCAGGCTCCGGGAGTCGTACGGATGGCGCGCCCGGTAAACACGGGAAAAAGTCGGAGCGCAGGGCAGCCGCCCCTTCCCGAAGTGTATAGGCGCGAACGCCCGGAGGCATAGGAAAAAGGGTTCGGGGTCGGGAAGACGAGCCGCCGTCCGGCAACGAGCGACAGCGGCGCCGGCGGTTGAGAAGGCGCGCGCCGGCGGTTCGACTCCGATATGTGTGTTGAACATATTGTGAATAGTATTTTTTATCGTACTTTCCCGTACATAATCCTGCGAAACGCCTCTTCTTTCGGTGCGCTTGTAACGAACTCGTGATCGGGGATTGGGTTAAAGGGGCGTCCCCACAACGTTCTTCATAGAGAAGGTGTCGCCATGTTCATCTTGCTGTTTCGGTCCTGGCGGAGCTTGTTTGTGCGCGGCCTCGTCGCCATTGCCTTCGGGGTGCTTTCGCTGATATGGCCGCAGCTTTCGCTGTCGGTGCTGGTGTTGCTGGTGGGCGCCTTCCTCTTCGCTGACGGCGTGCTGAACCTGTGGGCTGCGGTGCGGGGCCGAGGCGAGGAAAGCCGCTGGTGGTTGCTCCTCATCGACGGCCTCCTGGGCGTGGGCATCGGCGTGGCGACGTTCTTCTGGCCGGACATCACGGCGCTGGCCCTGCTCTACCTCATCGCCGCGTGGGCCGTCCTGACAGGCATCCTGGAGATTGTGGCGGCGGTGCATCTGCGCAAGGTGATCGAAGGCGAGTGGCTGCTGGGGCTGAGCGGGGCGCTGTCGGTGATCTTCGGTCTCGGCATCGCGCTCTTTCCGGGCGCCGGGGCCCTGGCGCTCGTCGCCATCATTGCTGCGTTTGCGATCCTCTATGGAGCCATTTTGATCGCTCTGGCGTTTAAGGTGAAGAAGCTGCAACACCTCCTCGAAGAAGAAGGTCTGCCGCTTTCCTGAACAATCTTCCTTGCATACAAAAACCTGATGATGACCTATGGCTACCACGAAACAGCTTCCCAGAGAGCAGTGGCATGAATACTTCGATGCCTTCACCAAACGCTTCCTCACGGACCCCAATCCGGAGGCGGCCGACATCGAGATCGTCTCCCCCGAACTGGGCGATCAGATCGAGGCGGAGTTCGTGCGGGTGATCGGCATCACGTATGATCATAAAGACAATGTGCTCGAAGTGGCGCTCGAGAACGTCGATCACCTGATCTATCACCCGAAGGAGATCTGGGTGGTGGAGGAGGACAACGGCTTCGTCAGTTCCATCGAAGTGGTGCGCGACGACGACACGCGGGAGATCATCCGCCTGCGCAGTGTGGGGATTCAGCCCGCGGCGAAATAACGGGCGGCAAGCCCTGCTCGTATCTGTCGGGGCGGCGGGAGAGCCTAACTTCTGCCGCCCCTTTTTAATTTGCGTATACAAAATCCTGTAAATAACAGAGGTAAAACTATGGCTCAAGTGATGGGAGCGGCAAAATTCGAACGGCTGTTTCGCATGGCTGCCGGGCTGGACGTGGACAAAAGCGACCTGCGCCGGCTGAACGACTTCGTGCAGGATAAAATCCGCGACCTGCTCATCGTGGCGGAAGCCGCCGCGCGCGCCAACGGGCGCGACGTGGTGCAACTCTGGGACCTGCCGATCACGAAGGGACTGCAGGAGAGCCTCCAGGCCTTCGACAAGCTCGACACCGAGCTGGAGCTGGACCCGATTCTGGAGATGGTCACGGCATTGCCGATGCTGGACCTTGCCTACAGCACGGAGGTCGAGGAGCAGATGCCGCGCATCGTCGGCGGGCTGACCGTGTGCCTGGCGCGCACCTTCAAGATCCTGGACCCGAAGGTGAAGAACCCGCAATCGGAGCACTGGAATCGGGCCGTGGAGATCTTTAACCTCTTGCTCTGAGCAGGCGCCGGGGCCGTTTCCCGGCCTTCGCCTTTCCCAACCGTCTCTGAGCTTGCCGCCATCGATCCATGAACGATCTCTTTTTCCTGTTCCTGATTCTTTCGAGTTTCTCGCCCGTCATCAAGCAACAGATCCTGGAGGCGCGGCGGGCGCAGACGATGCGCCGCCTGGAAAAACGCCGCGCCTCCCGTGTGATCTCGATGATTCACCGGCAGGAGACGGTCTCGTTGCTGGGCATCGGGATTCACCGGTACATCTCCATCGAGGATGCCGAGGAGGTGCTTCGCGCCATTCGTCTGACCGATCCTGAGCGGCCCATCGACCTGATCCTGCATACGCCCGGGGGGCTGGTGCTGGCTGCCGAGCAGATCGCGTGGGCGTTGACCGAGCATCCGGCCCGTGTGACGGTCTTCGTGCCGCACTACGCCATGAGCGGCGGCACGCTGCTGGCGCTGGCCGCCGACGAGGTGGTGATGGATCGCAACGCCGCGCTCGGCCCCGTCGATCCCCAGATGGGACAGAAGGCGGCGGCGTCGATCGTGGCGGCGGTGGAGCAAAAGGATCCCAACCACGTCGGCGATGAGACGCTCATCCTGGCGGACACGGCCCGGAAAGCGCTGGCGCAGGTGGAGCACACCGTGCGACGCCTGCTCGAGCGGAAGATGGACGCCGGCGAGGCGGCCCGCACGGCGCGTGTGCTCGCGAGCGGCGTCTGGACGCACGACCACATCCTGCGCGTGGACGACGCCCGGTCGCTCGGCCTGAAGGTCTCCACGGAGATGCCGCCGGAAATCTATTCGCTCATGGCGCTCTATCCGCAACCGACGCGCATGCGCCCGTCCGTCGAATACGTTCCCATGCCTTATCGTTCCAATCCGCCGGGCTCCAGCCAGAAGAACGCATGATTCCCATTGGAGACGATGTGCCGGAGCGGGGATACCCCTTCGTCACCTATACGCTCATCGGCCTCAATGTGCTGATGTTTTTCGTCGAACTGGGGCAGGGGCCCCGGATGGAAGCCTTCGTGTATCGCTGGGGCACGGTGCCGGCGGAAATCATGCGCTGGCAGAGCAACCCCTCGGTGCTGTGGACCTTGTTGACGTCCATGTTTTTGCACGGCGGCGCGCTGCACCTGATCGGCAACATGCTGTATCTGAACGTGTACGGAAAGTCGCTCGAAGGGGCGATGGGGCCGTATCGTTATCTGGCCTTTTATCTGCTGTGCGGGCTGGCAGGCGGCGTGGTCCACGTGGCGTTCAATGCGGCGAGCACCGTCCCCGCCATCGGCGCAAGCGGGGCGATCTCCGGCGTCCTCGGGGCGTACCTGCTGCTCTTCCCCCGCGCTACGGTCTTCCTGATCGTGCCGTTTTTCTTCTTCTTCTGGACCATTGCCCTGCCCGCGAGCTTCGTGCTCACGTGGTGGTTTGCGCTTCAACTCATCGGCGGGATGACCTCCTCGGCTTTCACGGAAGTGGGCGGGGGCGTGGCGTACTGGGCGCACATCGGAGGCTTCGTGGCAGGGATGGCGCTCGTGTACGTGTTCCGGCGAAAGGACGAGGCTGCCTTCCGCTATTACGGCGTCCCGTCCCGGCATTACGCGCACGATTGACGGGCGCGGCGAGCCCCGGTGCGCTCATTCCCCCTCGCCGGGCTTGACGAGGCCCTGTTGCCAGGCCCACGCGGCCAGCTCGGTGCGTGTGCGCACGCCGATCTTCTGGTTCTTGATCTTGTCGATGTGGTTCTTCACCGTGTGCTTCGAGATGAAGAGCAGGTCGGCGATCTGCTGGTTGTCGTGGCCGAGGGCGACGAGTCGGAGCACCTCGCGTTCGCGCGCGCTCAGGTTGCCGGAGTGGTCGGGCTTGCGGCGGATCTTGCGACGGATGAGCTTCGTGGCGAGGCTGGGGCTGATCCACAGCTCGCCGTCGTCGCGGGCGATGCCGCGGATGGCTTCAACGATGAGGTGCGCTTCGGCTTCCTCTTTCATCAGATAGCCGGAGACGCCGCAGTCGAGCAGGCCGTAGACGTATTCTTCGTCGTCGTAGGCGCTGAGGATGAGCACGCGCACGGGCGAGGCGTCGTTGCGCAGGCGTTCGGCCACCTCCACGCCGGTCATGCGGGGCATCTCCACGTCGAGCAGGAGCACGTCGGGCGCGAGGGTGCGGGCCAGGCGCAGGGCCTCCTCGCCGTCGGCGGCCTCGGCGAGAACGAGGAGGTCGTCGGCGGCTTCGAGCGCCGTGCGCACGCCCTGGCGGGTGATCGGGTGGTCGTCGGCGAGGACGACCCGGATGGCGTCAGCGTTGGGCATGGTCGGAAGAGGCAGAGGGTGAGGGGGGCGTGTCGGCGAGGTCAGGCGGCGGGCGCGGCGCGGGCGGCGACGACCTGAAGCGCCGTCCCTTCCCCGGGCGCGGAGGCGACTTCGAGCGTCCCGCCGACGGCTTCGGCGCGCTGAGCCAGCCCCGAGAGTCCGAGATGACCTTCCCGCTCCAGGTCGATCCACCGCTTCGGAGGCGTGAAGCCGCGCCCGTCGTCCCGGATGCCGAGCCGGATCGTCTCGTCGTCGAGGACGAGCCTGATGTGTACGTTCCGGGCGGCGGCATGTTTGGAGACGTTGTTCAAAGCCTCCTGGCAGATGCGGAACAGCGCCAGGCGCACCCGCATCGGCAAGGTCTTGTTTTCGGCGTCGAGCTCGAGCTCGACCCGAATGCCGGGATGACGTTCCTCGAAAAGGCGAACGTACGAGCGGATGGCCTTGTCGAGACCGAAGTGCACGAGCACGGGCGGGCGAAGCTCCGTGCACAGGTTGCGCAGCTCCCCGGCGATGTGTTGAAGCGCCTCCCGCGCCTCTTCGAGCGACTGACGCGTGGTCTCCTCGGGCAGCGTGCGCGCCAGCGGAAGCAGGTACGCCCGGAGCACACGCTGAAGCTCCTGCACCGGCCCGTCGTGCAACTCGGCGGCGAGGTGGGTCCGCTCGGCCTCCCGGGCCTCCATCATCCGCTGCCGCGACGCGAAAAGCTCGTCCCGCTCCTGCTGGACGTGGCGAAACTTTTTCCGAAAGAAATAGACCGGAACACCGATCACGAACAGCAAAAGCACCCCGGCCAAGGGCAACAGATTGCCCGACCGCTCCGTCCGAAACCAGAAGCTCAGATCGCTCCAGTCGATGAACAGCTCATCCGCGTCCTCGAGACGCTCGCCGGAGAACGCCTTGTAGTGGCGGAAGATGTGTTCGAGCGCGATGAGGTCCGGAGGAAAGCGGAGCGTGTGTTTCTCCACGCCGGTGTCGTATCGGATCTGGATGAGGCTGTCGGCGAACATAGACACTTCGTAGTGATAGCCCGTCTCGGGCGAGGTGAAGTCGTTGATGCGGGCGCGCTCGGCCACGGGTACGGGGGGCGGGGCATCCGACGGAGACGGGGCCTCGGGCGGGCGCTCGAAGGCGATGAGCTGGCTGACGATCCCGGACATCATCGACAGCGGAATGTTCATCGAACTCCGCTCGTCGCCCAGACGATAGGTGAGGTGAAGCACGGAGTCCGGATACACACGGGCGCTCACGATCTCGGGTTGCGGCGTCGCCGGCTGCGCGTGGGCGCACAGGCCGCCGGTCCATACGACGAGCGTCAGCGTCGCGGCAAGGCGACGGTGAAGCGGGGAACGGCAGGGTGTTTTCATGGGGCGGTATGATTGAGAGCGCCGGGCGCCGCCGGCCCTCGGAGGCATCGTGAGCCGCCATGCGGCTTTTCGCACGGTCGGGCATTATATTGTCACGCAGCGCGGCCCGATGCGCGGGACTCGCGTGCTTTTCACCTCCGCTTCGGGGCGGCCGACCGTGCGGGGAAGCGGCCTTGACAGGGGGGGAAACAGTATAGAGCGCCGGGCGTCCGTCAGGATGAGGTGCGCTTCTCATTTTCGTATGGGAAATTCAACCTATCGCGCGCCGCCGCTTCTCCGATACGTGCGCCGTCATAGGAAGGGCGGCCTACGACGGAAGGGAAAGCCGCCCCACCTAAAATAAGGATTTCGGCCCGTCCGGCGTCCCCGCCGTTTCCGTTTTATACAGCGGATGAACCGGGCCGGAAACGTCGTTCGGCTCGGCCTCGGTGTTCGCGAATGATCTAAACAAAGGTGCGTGTCATGAAAAAAATCCCCTTTACCCTCGTTATCGGTGTCATGCTCGGATGGGGCCTCGTGGGATGCGGTCCGGGAAAGGAGAAGGCCGAGCAGCCGGAGGAGACGAAGGAGCCGGAGATCGTCACGTTCGGGGGGCTGGAGCATACGCCCATTGGCGGGGCAAAACTGGAGACGGACGGCGACCGGATGACGGTCGTCCGTACGAGAACCGAAGGCATTTTCGGGGTGGCCATCAACATCGGTCGGTTGAACGCCGTCGATTTCTTCTTCGAGCCGATGAAGCTTCCGCCGGAAGCCACCTTTTCCTCGACGTTCAAGGGAGGCGCGCCGCGCGAGATGAAGTCGGCGGGGCTCGGGATCATCGGACCGGCGCAGGGAGCGCAGCCGCAAACGGTCGCTTCGTTCCAGCACATCGGCGGGACGAATGCGACCCGTCTGGAGATGAGCCTCGGTTCGACGCCGCTGGTTCGGGACAGCGTAAAGGTTCAGTGCATTCGAGGCGGAAACGTGGTGAACGAGTTTCGCATGCCTGTCGATCCGCAAGCTTCGAATGCGGTGGCCGAGTACAACACGCCGGGCAAATCCTGTCACTGGGTCTGTACGTGCGGCGAGGGCGGCATTTGCACGAAGATGGTGGACTGGGACCCCGAATCGCCGGGCACGCTCCGCTTCCCCGGCGACCCGCAGACGTACACGTGCGATTTTCTCCGGATCGACTTCGACCTCGCCGGCGAGATGCTCTGTCCCGGCACGGCGGAGTTCACGGCTTCCGGCATTCCCTCCTTCATCGAGACCGGCGTTCAGTACGAAGTCGTCGTCGATTGAGCCCGGCGAATTGTATGGGTGTATGGGTGTTTGGATGTGCGCCGTTGACGGCGAACGCAGTGAGCCCCTGACGGCGACCGAACGCTCATCCGCTCATGAGCACGCCCGCGATGGTGGCCGTCATCATGTTCGCCAGCGTGCCGGCGAGCACGGCGCGCAGGCCCAGTTGCGCCAGCTCCGACTTCCGCGAGGGCGCCAGCGGCCCGATGCCGCCGAGTTGGATGGCGATGGACGAGAAGTTGGCGAAGCCGCACAGGGCGAACGTCGCCATGGTGATGGACTTGGGCGAGAGCGCTCCTTGC
>Ga0256841_1002910_pt1 | contig 13182 bp, 9 predicted proteins | sample 356308metaG_FD_185971 | JGI IMG/M metagenome (GOLD analysis project Ga0256841, IMG submission 185971) | Hydrothermal vent microbial communities from Mid Atlantic Ridge, Atlantic Ocean - 356-308 | ecosystem: Environmental > Aquatic > Marine > Hydrothermal vents | place: Atlantic Ocean: Mid...
CCCGGCATCGACGCGGAGCGTGCGGCCTTTCGCCACCCACGCGGCTACGGCGTCGCCGAGCGCGTCGATGGGGCGCACGTCGGCGAGGCCCGAGCGCCGGGCAAGCTCGGGGTCGTCGCCGAGGGGACGACCGGGGAAGTCGTTCGGTCGCGCGGCGCTCTCGAAGCGGGCGTCGCGGGGCGGGACGAAGAGCGTGGCCGTGCGGGCGTCGGCGTCGAGGGCGAGGACGGCGTCGGGCGTCTCGAGGCCGGTCAGATAGAGGAAGTCGTCCGTCTGCCGGAACGTGAAGCCGTGAGAGACGCCGGTGCGGGCCGGGACGAGGAAGACGCCGCCGCCGTCGGCCCGGAGCGCGTCGATCATGCGGGCGCGCCGCCCGGCGAAGACGGCCTCGTCGAAAGGCAGATCGGTCCAGTCGAAGAAACGCTCCTCGGGCGTCTGCGCCGGAGCGGGGGCGGCGAGGAACGCGCTCGCACCGAGTGTGACGAGGGCCGCTTTCACGACGAACATCGAGCATTTTCGAGCGAGACGGGCGCGGGACGGATGCTTTGTCATGGGAAAAGGGGGTTATCGCACGAGGAGGATCGGACATTCGGTGGAGGCGAGGAGGGTCGAGAGGCCGTCGGCGCGGAGGGCTTCGGCCCCGGCGGGGCCGGCGAGGAGGCCGGCCCGTTCTTCGCGCGCCACGTGCGCCACGCGGGCGGGCGAGGGATCGGAGAGCGGGCGGAAATGGAGCTCGGGCGGCTCCTCGCCGTATCGTTCGATGAGCGCGCGCTGTCGCGCGAAGATCGTCGCGGCGTCGGGGCCGGTGACGAGGACGACGAGCGGGCTGTCGGCGTCCTGACGGGCGAGGAAGGCGGCCATGCGGAGGGCGCGTTCGGCGGCGGGGGAGGCGTCGTAGAGGGCGAGCACGGGCCGGTCGAGCCGGACGCCGCGCCGGAGCACGAGCACCGGGACGTCCACGCGGGCGATGACGGCGCGGGCCGTCGCGCCGAGCTTGCGGCGGCTCGCCTCGGTGTGGCCCGACTGCCCGAGCGCGAGGAGGTCGGCTTCGGCGGCGGCCGCAAGCAGTTCCGCGGTTACCTCGCCTTCGACGATGCGGAACGTGGCGGAGGTCTCGGCCCGCGCCGCGACGGCCTCGAACATCCGTCGCGCACGCTCGGCGAGGACGCGGAACTCCCGCCGCACGCCCGCGCTCTCGAACGGCCTCGGCGCGCACGCGAGCGGATCGATCACGCGGGTGAACGGGAGCGCCGCGGCCCGGAGCACGGCGCGGTCGGTGACGAAGAGGCCCGTCAGTTCGGCGTCGAGCCGTGCGGCGAGCACCGCCGCCGCTTCGAGCGCCGCCCGGCTGTGCGCCGAGGCGTCGAGCGCGACGAGGATGCGCCGGATGAGGAGGTCGTGCGCGGGCTCCGTCATGTCAAAGCTCGTCTTCGGTGGAGGCGTCCGCGCGAAGGAACGCCTGTCGTCGCTCGGCCATCTCCGCCAGGCGGTCGATCACCCGGCGGTTGACCGTGCCTTCGGGATACGTGCCGTCGGGCCTCCGTTCGCCGGCGGGCATGCCGGTGAGCAGCTCGATGCCTTCGTCCACGGTGTGGACCGGGTAGACGTGAAAGCGCCCGTCCCGCACGGCCTCGACGACGCGCGGGGCCAGCATCAGATGCTTGACGTTCGAGGCGGGGATGAGCACGCCCTGTTCGCCCGTGAGCCCCCGCGCCCGGCACACGTCGAAGAAGCCCTCGATCTTCTCGTTGACGCCGCCGATGGGCTGCACCTCGCCGCGCTGGTTCACCGAACCGGTGACGGCAAGCCCTTGCCGGAGCGGCAGCTCCGCGACGGCCGAGAGGAGCGCGTAGAGCTCGGCGCACGAGGCGCTATCGCCCTCGATGCCGCCGTACGACTGTTCGAAGACGAGGCTGGCCGTGAGCGAAAGGGGCCGGCTGCGCGCATACCGCCCGCCGAGGAAGCCCGCGAGGATGAGCACGCCCTTCGAATGGATGGGGCCGCTCAGATCGACCTCACGCTCGATGTCGACCACTTCGCCGGAGCCCAGGCGCACGCGCGCGGTGATGCGGCTCGGCTTGCCGAAGGCGAAGCTGCCGAGCTGGAGCACCGAAAGGCCGTTGACCTGCCCCGTCACCGCGCCGTCGGTGCTGACGTAGATCGTGTCGCGGAGGATCTGCTCCTGCATCCGGGTGCGGAGCCGGTCGGCCCGGCGCTCCTGCGCGTCGAGGGCGCGCTGGATGTGCGAGGCGCGTATGACGGCGGAACCGTCGTCCTGTCCGGCCCAGTAGTCGGCTTCCCGGAGGAGGTCGGTGAGGCTCCGGAGGTGGGTCGTCAGCTTCTCGGCGTCTCCGGCGAGGCGGGCGCCGCGCTCGATCACGCGGCAGACGGCGTCGCGCGCCAGCGGCCGCAACCCCTCCCGATGCGCCAGCCGCGCCAGCATCTCGGCATAGCGCCGCTCGCGCCCGCCCGTCCGGTCCATCTCCGTTTCAAAGTCGGCCATCACCTTGAAAAGCTCGGGGAAGTCGGGGTCGTAGGCCTGAAGGAGATAATACAACTCCGGCTCCCCGACGAGCACCACCTTCACCTCGAGCGGGATCGGCTCCGGTTCGAGCGTGACGGTGCTGATCAGACCGCTCGCCTCGCCGGGCGTCTCGATGCGGATCTTCCGGGCGAAGAGCGCGCGCTTGAGGCCCTCCCACGCGAACGGCTGCGAGAGCACCTTGCGCGCCTCCACGATGAGGTAGCCGCCGTTGGCCCGGTGCAGCGCCCCCGCCTCGATCAGGTTGAAATCCGTCACGAGCGTGCCCATCCGGGCCAGGTGCTCGATGTGGCCGACGAGGTTTTTGTAATGCGGGTTGTCCTCGTAGATGACGGGCGCGCCCTCGCTCGATCCATGATCGACGATCACGTTGACCCGGTACCGCCGCATCGAAAGGGGACCGGCTTCTTCGGCGGCGGAGTCGTCCGGCTGCGCGCCCTCGTCGCTCGTCTGCCGGGCCTGAAGGAAGGCGTCGACGTGGTCGATGAGGTCCTTCTCGACGGCGTCGAGGTAGGCGCGGACGGCCTCGAGGTCGGCGTATCGCGCGCGAAGGGTTTCGATGAGGTCGGAGACGGCGTATCGGGCCACCTCGCGGTTGAGCGCACGCAGCCGCTCGCGAAGCTCCCGCATCCGGCGCGGCGCTCTCCGGAGGATCCTGATCAACTCCTCCTGAAACTGCTCGATGATTTCCTGAATGCGTGTGCGTTCTTCCTCGGGCAGTTCCTGAAACTCTTGCGGCGAGAGCACTTCGCCGTCGTTGCCTTCTTTCATCGGGGCGAAAGCGAACCCGGCAGGGGCCCGCAACAGGGCGATGCGCTTTTGGCGAGCGCGCGCCTGAAGGTCTTTGAGCGCTTTTTCCTCTTCCTCGCGCGCCTCCTCTTCGGTGGCCTGCCGCCGCATCTGATAGTCTTCACTCTCGAAAGCCGCCTCCAGCGCCGCCCGCGCCTCGTCGATGAGGCGGGCCATGTCATCGCGGAAAGCGCTGCCGCGCCCGGCGGGCAACGGGAGCGCGCGCGGCCGCCGCGCCTCGTCGAAATTGTTCACGTAGCACCAGTCCTGCGGCGTCGGACGGCGTTCGGCTTCGCGCGTGAGGAAGTGGCGCACGAGCGCCCGCCGCCCCAGCCCCGCCGGCCCCACGGCGAAGATGTTGTACCCGGCGTGCCGCATGCCGATGCCGAAGTGGACGGCCTCCACCGCGCGCGGCTGCCCGATGACGACGGGCTCACCGTCGAGACCTTCGGTCGTCTCAAAGTCGAACTGCGCCGGGTCGCACCGGCGATAGAGGGCTTCGGGCGGGAGGGGCGGCACGGGCATGCGAAAGGCGGGTCGTAAGCGGGAAAGGGAAGGGATGGAGCAAACCTAACGCGCGCGTCGGAAGGATGCCACCGTCAATTGCTGCCGGGCGACCCCCGATGCGGGCGCGGCGCGCTTTCCCGCGAGGCCCCCTCGATCCCTCGGGAAGATACTTCGCCGGGATGGGCGGCCCGGATTGCTCGCCGTCCCGGAAAGTGTTGAGCGCCCCCCAGCGCGCGGGACAAAAGGAGGGCAGGGCGGAGCGGGTGGGGCGGAGGAGGCCGCCGCACGGACGTCCGGCTTCAGTCGTCCCCGAGCGGCTCGGGCGCCGCCGTGTACGTGCGCCCGAAGCGGTCGGTTGCCTCCACGCGGATGTCGCTTGCCTCGGGCGCGACGGGAGCGTAGAAGAGGTGCGCGACGGGCACGGGCTCGACCCACGGGCGGTGTTCGGGCTTGTCCGCTCCGCGATGGAGGCGTTCCGAGAGCGGGTCCGTGCCGATGCGCCGGGCCATCTCGCCCTTGCGTTCGCCGTTCTCATACCAGACCACCGTCCACTCGGGGTCCCAGTCCCACACGTTGGCGACGATCTCGTCGGGGGCGTTCGGGTCCGCGCCGCGCGCGTACACGCGCATCTGATGGCCGGCGTCGCGGCCCGTGCTCTTGTATCGCCAGCGCAGCTCCTCGCCGCGGGCCTCGAAGACGGCATAGCCGTTCGGTGTGCCGTCGAAACAGATGTCGCCGCTCCACCACGCGCCGCACACCGCGCCGCAGACGTGCTCGTGCGTGCCGTGCTCGAAGACGTGCTCGTTCTCGTGCGTGTGACCGGTGATGAGGTGCGCGTCGAAGGGCTCGAGCAGCCGGTAGAGCGCTTCCCGGTTCGTGATGGAGACCGCCGCCGAAGGGGTGTGCTCACCCGAACGGCGGAACTGCGTGCTCAGCGCGGGGATATGGGTGAAGACCACCACGGGCCGCCCGGCCTCGACGCGGGCGAGGTCCTGCGCCAGCCAGGCGAGTTGGTCGGCGTCGAGGTAGCCGAGGTAGCCGGCGGCGTGCCAGAAGACGTCGTCGAGCACCACGTAGTGCACCGCGCCCCGGTCGAAGGAGTAGTGCGTGGGGCCGAAATGGGCGGAGAACGTGTGGGCCGAGTCGGCGTCGGTCATGCCGTCATAGTCGAGGTCGTGGTTGCCGATGACCTGAAAGAAGGGCAGCTCCATCGCGGCGACGGCGCGCTCGTACTCGGGGTAGAGGTCGAGGTGGTCGTACATGATGTCGCCGCACGCCACGCCGAAGACGGGCGTCCGGCCGAGCGCGGCGGCGGTGGCGCGCACGTCCGGGACGGTCTCGGCATGGAAGCGGTTCATCTCGAAGCCGTCCTGCGTTTGCGGGTCGGCGAGGACGAGGAAGGCGTGGCGCTCGTCGGAGGACGGGAGCGGCTCGAGGTCGAAGGCGGCCTGCATCTCGCCCCGGGCGTCGGGGCGCATCGGCGCGTAGAAACGCGCGGTGCCGGTGGGGTTGCGCGGCACGGCGTATCCGGCGGGTATCGAGAGGTAGACGAAGGGCTGACGCCCGTCGGCGATGAGCTCGAAAACGCCGTCGCCGTCGGTGGCGGTCCCGGTGACGCCGTCGGTGACGGCCACCCCGGCGAGGCCGCGTCCGCCCGTCGCCACACGTCCCCGCACGCGCACCGGCGTGGAGGGCCTCGCCGCCGCCGGGAGCGGACGGTACGGGTCGGCGAGGAGGAGGGACGGGCAGGCGAGGGCGGCTCCGGCGAGCGTCGCGCGCTTCAGAAAGCGTCGGCGGCTCCGGTTGTGGGGCAAGCGGTTCATCGGAAGGCGGGGAAAGGAGCGGGCAGGCTGTCGGGGGGGCGCGCCGGTCAGTCTTCGTCTTTGGCGAGGAGCGATCGGCGGAACGACTTCAGCACGAGCACGGGGCAGGGGGCGCGGCGCACCACCCGCTCGGCCACACTGCCGATGAGCAGGTGATCGAGCCCCGTCAGGCCGTGCGTCGAGATCACGATGAGGTCGCTCTCGTGCTCCTCGGCGAAGCGGGGGAGGTCGCGTCCGGCGCGGCCTTCGAAGACGTGATACGTGACCGGAACCTCCGGCCCGTCGGTCTCGGAAAAGAACCGCATCATTGCCTCGATGGCCTCTTCTTCGATGTGGGGGTAAATGTCTTTGAGCGATTTCGCGGCGATCCCGTAAAAAGCGGGGTGGATGACCTCTTCGAGGACGTGCACCAGCTGAACGGAGGCATCGTACGCCTCGGCGATCTCGCGCGCCACGGTGAGCGCCTCCCGCGAATGCTCGGAAAAGTCGATGGGCACGAGGATGCGCTTGATCTCGACGGGCGCTTCCACGTCCTCGGGCTTCCGGATGGCGAGCACGGGGCACGGCGCGTGGCGGATGACCTCCTCGGCCACGCTGCCGATGAGGATGCGCGGGAGCCCGCGCCGCCCGTGCGTGCCCATCACGATGAGGTCGATGTCCTCCTCCGCCGCATACTCGACGATGGACGGAGCCGCCGAGAGGTTGCGTCGATGCGCTCGCACGATGGTCAGCCCCTGTTCCTGCCCCTCGGGAATCTGCGCCTCCATGTCCCGCTCGGCAATCTTGCGGAGCTTTTCGTAGATCGCCTCCCGGTCGGGGAAATGATGGGCGGGGTTGTGCGGATCCTCGGAGAGAAACACCGTCACGTGGAGCATGTGCAGCTCGGCCTGATACCGGTGCGCAAGGTACAGCGCATACGTGAGCGCGTGCGTGGAGGTCTCGGAGAAGTCGGTCGGGAAAAGGATCTTGCGGATGTTGAGCATGGCCGAGAGGTCGGGGTGGAAAGGACGGGCAGATGACGCGCCCAAATTGCGAATTCGGAAGGAGGCATGCAAACGGAAAACGCGACGGTCTTCGAGCGCGCGTCTTCTTTCCCGGAATCGCGTGAAGTGTGCAGGTTTCCCCTACAAGCGCGCCGGCATGCGGGACGTACCTTCCGGGCGATTGTCCAACGAACGCTGCGGGAGGCCGACGCCATGCCTCGAATAATCGAACCCTTCCGGATCAAGATGGTCGAGCCGATCCGGATCACGAGCCGGGAAGAACGCGAGCGTTACCTCGCCGAAGCCGGGTACAACCTCTTTTGCGTCCCCTCCGACGCGATCCTCATCGACCTGCTCACCGACAGCGGCACGGGGGCGATGAGCGCCGGGCAGTGGGCGGCCATGATGCGGGGCGACGAGTCGTATGCCGGGAGCCCGAGCTTCCGCCGGTTCAAGCATGCCGTGCAGGACATCTTCGGCTTCCGCCACGTCATCCCCACGCATCAGGGGCGGGCGGCCGAGCGCATCCTCGCCGCCACGCTCGTCCGTCCCGGCGACGTGGTCCCGAACAATACCCACTTCGACACCACGCGCGCCAACCTCGAAGCCGCCGGCGCCGTGGCGCTGGACCTTCCGTGCTCCGAGGCGCAGGACCTGTCCGCGCCGCATCCCTTCAAGGGCAACATCGACCTCGAAGCGCTCGCCCGCGTGCTCGACGAGAACCCCGGCCGCGTCCCCTTCGCCATGATCACCGTGACGAACAACGGCGGCGGCGGGCAGCCCGTCTCGATGGAGAACATCCGGACGGCCTCCGAGATCTGCCATGCCCGGGGGGTGCCGCTCTATATCGATGCGTGCCGCTTCGCCGAGAACGCGTATTTCATCCACGCCCGCTCGCCGGAATACGCCGGGACGCCGCTCATCGAGATCGCCCGCGAGATGTTCTCGTACGCCGACGGATGCACGATGAGCGCCAAGAAAGACGGTATGGCGAACATCGGCGGCTTCCTGTGCACGAACGACAACGCCGTAGCCCAACAGGAGCAGGCGCTGCTCATCCTCACCGAGGGCTTCCCCACGTACGGCGGCCTCGCCGGACGCGACCTCGAGGCCATCGCGGTCGGGCTGTACGAGGCGCTCGACCTCCACTATCAGCGATACCGGGCCTCTTCCACGGGGTACCTCGGCGAGCACATCGCGGCGGCGGGCGTGCCCATCGTGCAGCCCCCCGGCGGCCACGCCATCTACATCGACGCGGCGGCCATGCTGCCGCACCTCCCGAAGGCGCAGTATCCGGGGCAGGCGCTCGTCGTCGAGCTGTACCGGCACGGCGGCATCCGCTCCGTCGAGATCGGCTCGGTGATGTTCGGTCGGCCGGACCCGGAGACGGGCGAGGAGACGTTCGCCGATAACGAACTCGTGCGGCTGGCCATCCCCCGGCGCGTCTATACGAAGAGCCAGATCGACTACGTGGTGGACGTGGTCAAGGAGGTGTACGAGCGGCGGGCGGAGGTGCGCGGCGTGCGGATCGTCGAGCAGCCGCCGATGCTCCGGCACTTCACCGCCGTCTTCGAGCCGGTGTGACGGTCAGGAGCCGGGCCGGAGCATGCCGCGCACGACGTCGAAGTCGCCGTCGTTCGGGGCGGGGCGGAGGCCGAGGATGTGCGCCATCAGGTTGTAGAGGTGGACGTTCTCGAAGGGCGCGACCTCCAGTCCCCGGCGGAACGCCGGGCCGTGCGCCACGAAGAGCGCGTGCATCGACGGGAGGAAGTTGTCGTAGCCGTGGGCGCCGCCGACGAAGCGGTCGCGGTGGGTCTCGAACCACGCCCGCTCGGGGGCGATGCTCCACCCCTCGTCCGCCACGGCGATGAGCTCCGGGATGCGGTAATGCGCGCGGAAGTGCCATTTTTCGGGCGTTTCCTCGCGGTGATACACCCGGAGGTGCGGGTGCGCGCCCTCGAGCGCGGCGAAGACGGCCTCGGCCTTGCCCGCTTTCGGACGCGCCATGAAGACGGGCGAGCGGTCCACCACCACCACGTCGTCGAGGTCGAGGTAGTCGTCGAGGACGATGACGCGCTCGGGCGAGGTGGCCGCCATGCCGTGGTCGGCGAGGACGATGAGGTTGACGGCGTCGAAGAGGCCCCGCGCTTCGAGGCCCGCGACGAGGCGGGCGAGGTAGCCGTCGACGCGCGCGACGGCGGCGGCGGTCTCCGGCGCGTCCGGCCCGTGGCGGTGGCCCTCCGAGTCCACGTCGCTGAAATAGAGGGTGAGGAACGTGGGGCGCTCGGCTTCCGGGAGGTCGAGCCATCCGAGCACCTCGTCCACGCGCTCGTCGCCGGGCACGCGGCCGTCGAACCGTTTCCAGTACGTCGGGCGCACCCCCTCGATGGCGGCTTCGGAGCCGGGCCAGAAGTACGTCCCGGCGATCTGTCCCTGCTTCTCGGCGGTCACCCACAGCGGTTCGCCGCCCCACCACCGCGCATCCTCGATGGCCTCCCGGTTGCTCAGGCTGAACCAGGCATCCATCTTCGGGTCGTACATGTTGTTCGCGATGATGCCGTGATGCTCGGGATAGAGGCCGGTGACGGTGGTGTAGTGGTTGGGGAACGTCTTCGTGGGGAAGGACACCCGCATGCCGCGCGAGGCGCGCACCCCGCCCTCGGCGAGGCGCTTGAGCGTCGGGGCCTCGTAACGGTCGAGGTAGTCGTACCGGAAGCCGTCGAGGGAGATGAGCAGCACCGTCGGCGGGAGCGCCGGGGCGTCGTCGGAGACCCCGGCGGGCGTTTCGGCGACGGGCCGCTCGGCGGCGCCGGGCGTGCGGCAACCGAGGGCGAAGAGGCTCAGGCCGAGGAAGAGCGCGGCGAAAAACGCGGGGAGGCGGAACGGAAGCTTCATGGCGAGCGAGGGAAAGATCATACGGCGAGTGGGAAGATAGCCGCCGCCGCCCGCATTGAGAAGACCGCCCGTCGCACGAATGGCTTTTTCGAAAAAAAGCCGGGACTCGCGAGGGAGCCCCGGCCCGAACCTTCGAAGACGACCGGCTCTTATTTCCGCCCGAAGAGGTAATAGAGGATGAGGCCGCCGACGGGGAAGAAGAAGATCAACAGACCCCAGAGCACCTTGTCGCCGAAGCTCCGGTCGCTTCCGGCCACTTCGAGGAGGGCGACGATGTCGAGAATGAGGATGAGGAGGCCGCAGATACTGTAGCCCCATCCGTACCGGAGGCGTTCCATGAGGTTCGGCCCTCCGCATCCGGTGAGAACGAGAGCGAACAGGCCCAGCGTGAGAGCGGGGAGAAGGGGGGATAGCTTCGCGCGCATGATGGTGATCGGGCTTGGTTGGGAGAGGCATTCCGTAAACATTCCCGTATACGACGCTTCCCGAAAAAGTTGGCCCCGCTTCGTTCTTTTGACGGGGCGACGGGCGTGCGGCGCCGGGACGACGGGGCGGAACAGCCCTTCGTCAAGGCTCGTTCGAGGGATCCCTTTCCGAAACGATTGCGTCGGCCTCATGAAGATCGGACCGATAGCCTTTGGCGAACGCCCCCTCTTTCTCGCGCCCATGGAGGACGTGAGCGACCCGCCGTTCCGCATCCTGTGCAAACGGTACGGGGCGGACATGATGTACACCGAGTTCATCTCCTCCGGCGGCCTCGTTCACGACGCAGAGGGTTCGCACAAGAAGCTCGACATCTTCGAGGAGGAACGCCCGATCGGCATCCAGATCTTCGGCGGCGACGTCGGGCAGGTGCGTGAGGCGGCGAAGATCGTCGATGCGGTGGGGCCGGACGTGATCGACATCAACTTCGGGTGCCCGGTGAAGAAGGTGGTGTGCAAGGACGGCGGGGCGGGCATATTGCGGAACGTGCCGAAGATGCGGGCCATCACGGAGGCCGTCGTCGCGGCGACGGAGCGGCCGGTGACGGTGAAGACCCGTCTCGGGTGGAACGATGCGTCGATCCGCATCCTCGAGGTGGCGCGGATGCTCGAAGAGGCGGGCGTGCGGGCGCTGGCCGTGCATGCGCGGACGCGGGCGCAGATGTATCGGGGCGAGGCGCGGTGGGCGTGGCTCCGGCGGATCAAGGAGGAGGGCGGCCTCTCGATCCCGCTCATCGGCAACGGCGACGCGACGACGCCGGAGAAGATCCGGGCGATGTTCGACGAGACGGGCGTCGACGCGGTGATGATCGGGCGCGGGGCCATCGGCAACCCGTGGATCTTCCGCGACGCGAAGGTCTTCATGGCGACGGGCGAGCTTCCGCCGCCGCCGTCGTGGGAGGAGCGCGTGGCCGTGGTGGCGGAGCACCTCACGCTCAAGTGCCGGTGGCTCGGCGAGCGCAAGGGCGTGCTGGAGATGCGGCGCATGTACGGCGGCTATTTCAAGGGCTTCCGCCACGCAAGCCGGCTCCGGCAACTCATCATCGAGGAGCCGTCCCGGGAGCGCATCATCGAGCGCTTGCTGAACTTCCGAGAGGACGCGCCGGCCGTGCAGGTGGCCGTCCCCGCGAAGGCGCGTCCGGCGCGGCTCTCCGAGGCGCTCGCGGCGAAGCTCCCGTCGCCCGTCGCGCGGCCCGAAGCGGTGGAGACGGCGCGGTAGGGGCGCGGGGTGCACTTCGAAGGGCGGGTCGTTATCTTGCGCCCGTCCTTTGCTGCCGACCCCTCACACGCATGCCGGAATACGCGGACATTTTCCTCCTCTTCGGCGTCGGGCTCCTCGCCGGCGTCCTCAACGTCATGGCCGGCGGCGGCTCCACGCTCACCGTGCCCGTGCTCCTCTTCCTCGGCCTCGACGGGGCGACGGCCAACGGCACCAACCGCGTCGCCATCTTCGTGCAGAACATCTTCGCGGTGCTCTCTTTCCGCCGGGAGAAGGTGAGCCGCCTCGAACAGAGCCTGATCTTCGCGGTATGGGCGCTGCCGGGCGCGGTGCTCGGCGCCGTCGCCGCCGTGCGCGTCAGCGACGAGTGGTTCGAGCGCATCCTCGCCGTCATTATGATCGGCGTGGTCATCTCGATGATCATCCCCCGCTCCCGCGACAAGGAGACGACGAACGAGGGCGTCAAGACGTGGTGGATCTATCCCGCGCTCTTCGGGATCGGTTTCTACGGCGGCTTCATTCAGGTCGGCGTCGGCTTCCTGTTCATGGCGGCGTTCTATCACCTCCTCCGGATGAACCTCGTCTTCGTGAACATGCACAAGGTGACGGTGGTGCTGTTTTATACGGTTCCGGCGCTGGCCATCTTCGCGTGGACCGGCCACGTGGACTGGGGCCTGGGGTTGAGCCTGGCCGTCGGGAACGCGCTCGGCGCCTGGTGGGCGGCCCGCCTGGCCGTGCGCCGCGGAGAGAAGGTGATCCGCATCGTGCTCGTGGCGGCCATCCTCCTCATGGCGACGAAACTGCTCGTCGACTCGTTGTAGGGGTTCGCCTTTCGGCTCCCGTCAAGATCACCCATCCACCCAAACCCCCATACAATCCCCACCGTCCGCGTCAAGGGCTCGTTCTTCCCAAACGGGGCCGTCATGCCGAGGGCGAGCTACCCTGCTTCATCCGAAACAGCAGCGCATCGAGCCCCCAGAGCACGAGACCGAGCGCGCCGAAGAAGGAAAGGGCGAGCACGGGCTTCCAGATGACCAGCCCGCCGAAGAAGCCGAGCACGCCGCCGAGGTATTTGATGTAGTTGAGTTGCTCGTTCGTCGTGCGCTTGAGCAGGTTTTCGAGCTGCCGTTCATCGTACTGCATCATGTTGCCCATGATCATCGTGTACACGTCGAGGTTCTCGACGAAACCGAGCACGATGCGCGTGGCCCACTCCTCGATCTCCTCCGACTTCGCCTCGATGAGCACCGGCACGCGGTCGAGGAGGTGGTCCATCTCGTCGAGCACGGCGTCGAGCGAGGTGGGCAGGTCGCGGATGGCGTTGTCGATGCGGCGTTTGAAGTCCTCCTCGTTGAGGAAACGATACGCCTTCAGCGCGAGGCGGCCGAGCCCTTCCCCGGCGTGCTCCTCGATCTTTTGCACGGCAACCTCGGCCAGCCGCATCCGCACCTGTTCGGAGGTGAGCACCTGCTCCGCATAATCGGCGGCAAGGGCCTTTAGTTCGGCGCGGAACTCGGGGTCCTCGATCACGCCGCGCGTCACCGAGAGCGCCATCTCCCGGTACTTCGGGATGATCTGGTGCTCCTCGATCTTCTGCTTGATGATCTCCTCGTTGATGAGCTCCTCGGAGACGGCTTTGGCCAGGCGGAAGATGACGCGCTCGCGCTGCGCCGGGATGAGCCCCTGCCCGAAGATGGGACGCTTGCGGCGCGGATTGAAGAGCATCGTGATCGCCAGCCAGTTCGTGGCGAAACCGATGAGGCCGCTCACCGAAAGGATGCGGAGCAGCCCGTCGAGGGCGAGCGCGCGGCCGAAAGCGGCGACGGAGACGCCGGGGAAATCCCAGACGAAGGAGAAGCCGAAAAGCGCGACGAGCAGAGCGGGCACGAGGCGAAGCACGGGCAGCAGTCGGGCATGCGCCCCCACCGCGCGCGGCGGCTCC
>Ga0256841_1002911_pt1 | contig 13180 bp, 12 predicted proteins | sample 356308metaG_FD_185971 | JGI IMG/M metagenome (GOLD analysis project Ga0256841, IMG submission 185971) | Hydrothermal vent microbial communities from Mid Atlantic Ridge, Atlantic Ocean - 356-308 | ecosystem: Environmental > Aquatic > Marine > Hydrothermal vents | place: Atlantic Ocean: Mid...
CTCGACCTGCAACTCCTGCAACGGCGGAGCGCCCTGTTCTGGCAGGTGGGCCTGAGCTACAACCGTGAACAAGGCCGGCGCACACTCGAACTGGCGTTTCCCGACCACAACTGTCCGCTGGCGGACTGTGAACCACCGATCTATTCACCCAACAATCACCAGCTTCGCGCTTACGGCTATCTTCACTATCACTGGCGACCGGCGGTTCGACTGCTCGCGGGGATGACCTACGCCAAAGACAACACCGCGGAAAAATCGAAGCGGCACTACTGGTTGCCCAAACTGGGGCTCGATTGGCGCATTTCCCCGCGCACCCGTCTGAAAGCCGCTGCGTTCAGAACCACGCAACAAACCATCACGCCGTCGCAATATGAAACCCTGGAACCCTCCCAGGTCACCGGATTCAACCAGATTCTCGATGAAGCACCCGGCAGCACTGCCTGGAACTATGGACTCAACCTGCGTGCACAGCTCACGCCACATCTGACCCTTGGCGCCCGGACACTCTTGCGCCAGGCAGACAACCGCTTTGCCAATCAATTAATCACAGATACCGGTCTCACGAATTTTCCTGTCAGGATCCATTACCGTCGCCATCAGGAGAAGCTCTATCTGAACTGGCTGTTCGACGCACGCTGGGCCGCCAGCGCCGGCTATACCAACAGCCGCTTCAACCTGGATCTGCCGCCGCTGGATCCGGCAACCTCGGAACGCTTCGTGCCGGACAATGTGACGCGCCTGCACAGCGAGCAACTGCCGCTGGCGGTCCGCTATTTTCATCCCAACGGACTGGGGCTGAAACTGTCACTGACCGGGTTCCGCCAGACCGGCGAGTTTTCAGGCCAGCACCACAGCGCCGACCGTTTCTGGCTGACCGATATCGGCCTGACCTTCCGGCTGCCGAAAAAACGTGGCGCACTGACCCTGGGCATCGACAACCTGTTCGATACGGCGTTTCGCTATGAAGATACAGCCAGCCGTGACCGCTTCGCACCATTGAACACCGCAGCGCCTTCCGCGCTGCTTCCCGAACGCACCCTCTATGGCCGCTTTTCCCTCAGTTTCCGGTAAGTCGGAAGACTTGCCTGAATCAGGGCCGCATGAGCTAATAAGCGATTGCTGCCAACACCACAAAACCAACGACAAGGAGACACTGTCATGAAGAAACTCAAGCATATTCTGTTCACTGCGCTGGTCAGCGCCGCTGTTGCCCTGCCAGGCCTGGCGGCTGCTGCCGACCATAGCGGCGCCCCGGCCCTGACAACCCAGCAAAGTGACAGCCTCGCGAACGCTGCCAGCACAAACAGCTGGTGCTGGGTCTACCTCCCCGGCTGGGGCTGGATCTACGTCTGCTGAGCCCGTTTATTCCACGCCATGCTCACGCGTGGCGTGGAATTCGATTTCCGGCCATTTCTCCTGGGCCATCTGCAAGTTGACATGGGTCGGCGCGATATAGACCAGGTCGCCGCCGTGATCGAGCGCCAGGTTCTGCGCCGCCTTGTCCCTGAAGCGGGCCAGTTGCTGCTCATCGTCGCTGCTGACCCAGCGCGCGGTATGCACGTTGACGGCTTCGAAATCACAATCCACCTTGTATTCATCGCGCAACCGCTGCGCGACCACATCGAACTGCAATACGCCCACCGCCCCCAGAATCAGGTCGTTGTTGTTGAGCGGCCGAAACAACTGGGTGGCGCCCTCTTCGCATAGCTGGGTCAGCCCCTTGAGCAGGGCTTTCATCTTCAACGGATCCTTCAGCCGCGCCCGCCGGAACAACTCGGGCGCAAAGTTGGGGATGCCGGTGAATTGCAGCTTCTCTCCCTGAGTGAAGGTGTCACCGATGCGGATCGTGCCGTGGTTGTGCAAACCGATGATGTCACCCGGCCAGGCGTTGTCCACATGCCCCCGGCTGGCCGCCATGAAGGTCACCGCGTCGCTGATGCGCACCTCTTTGCCGGTGCGCACCTGGTGCAGTTTCATGCCTTTTTCAAAGGCGCCGGAACAGATACGGGCAAAGGCGATCCGGTCGCGGTGCTGGGGGTCCATATTGGCCTGGATCTTGAACACGAACGCTGAAAACTGCGGCTCATCGGGCGCGACCGTTCGACTGGCGGTGGGCCGTGGCAGGGGCGGCGGCGCGAACTCGACGAAGTCGTCGAGCAACTCGGCCACGCCGAAGTTGTTGAGCGCAGAACCGAAATAGACCGGCGTCAGTTCCCCTTTGAGATAGGCATCCGGATCGAAGTCATGGCTGGCGCCGCGCACCAGCTCGATCTCCTCTCGCAGCTCGGTCGCCTGATCGCCCAGCAATTCGTCCAGCCGCGGGTTGTCCAGCCCTTCGATCCGCTCGCCTTCCCGAATCGTACCGTCATGGTTGGGATCGAACAGATGCACCCGATCCTCGCGCAAGTGGTAGACCCCCTTCAGCCGCTTGCCCATGCCGATGGGCCAGGTCACCGGCGCACAGCGAATCTTCAGGATTTCCTCGACCTCGTCGAGCAATTCGATCGGCTCTCGGCCTTCACGGTCGAGCTTGTTGACGAAGGTCATGATCGGCGTATCTCGCAACCGGCAGACCTCCATCAGCTTGATCGTCCGCGCTTCGACGCCCTTGGCCACATCGATGACCATCAACGCGGAATCGACCGCGGTCAGCACCCGATAGGTGTCTTCCGAAAAATCCTCGTGGCCCGGCGTGTCGAGCAGATTGACGATGCGCGCTTTATAGGGGAACTGCATGACCGAAGAAGTCACTGAAATACCCCGCTCCTTTTCCATCGCCATCCAGTCGGAGGTGGCGTGACGCGCGGCCTTGCGCCCCTTGACCGACCCGGCCAGCTGAATGGCGCGCCCGAACAGCAGCAGCTTTTCGGTCACTGTGGTCTTGCCCGCATCCGGGTGGGAAATGATGGCGAAGGTCCGCCGCCGGCGGGCTTCTTCCTTTAACTGGCTCATTGGGGGGTCCGATTCGGAAAAGGCGCAGTATAACCAATCACGCTTCCACGTAAATGCGGCAATTTTCCGGCCCTGATTCGGACTAACCGTTGCACAGGGCCGATAGCCGACCCACCCAAGAATCAACCGGACTGCGGAATACCGATGCCAAGCAATTACTCAACCTGGAAACTCCCCCATCTATCGAGAGCCCTGCTTGCTGGACTGAGCCTCGTTTCGCTGCTAGTGCCCCCACAGGTCAGCCATGCAACGGAAAATTCGGCCAATCACATCGCGCTGCAGGCAGTATCGCTACATTTCAAAAAGGCCAATCAACGCCAGGGTATTCACCCGGCTATTGGCTATGAGTACTCTCCGAATCATGCCTTCGGCTGGCAAGCCGGCTTTTTCAAGGACAGTTTTGGCACCCGATCCGCCTATGTCGGTATCAACTACTCGATGCCCATCATCCGGATCGGACGAATACCCGGCAGACTGATTCTGGAATCCAACATTGTCCACAAACAGTTTACGAAAGACAGCACTGCGGAAACTCATTTTGTTCCCATGCCGGTTGTGGAACTTGGCCTGACCAAAACTGTCCAGGTAAATATTACCGGATCACCGCAATTAGATTACTACAATGGCAAACACACCAATGGCGTACTTGTTTTTCAACTCAAGCTGGACCTGAATTAACACAGAAAATGCTGCTTTTTCATTCCAGCCAGAGAACACCGACTGACAGGAAAAACACCAGCGCCAGCAATGCCAATAACTTTTCGGGCAGAGAATTGGGCGGCATGTCGCGTCCATACCGGTTGACCCCGTCGGTACCCGGCATGACCCAGAGCAGCACGATGGCAGGCGGAAACAGCAGCAACAACAGCGCCCACCAGCCACTGACATCAAAGTCATGGCATCGCTTGATGCTCAGAATCGAAAAAAGATAGAGAAATCCGCCCCAGACAACGGTGTACAGAAACCCAGCAACCAGTGCTCGAAAAGATAACGGCAATAACGGCAACAGCCATGAAATGCCCCATGTCGATAATACGGCCACCACGAGAAATGCGTAACTGTAAGCAAGATAACGAATCCGTCCCAGACGCCAATAACTGGACAACAAATCAAGTTTTCCATATCGGCGCTTTCCTTGCGGCAAAGCGCCTCTTTCGCCAACCGAATTCGCCGGCATACCATATCTCCTGAGTTCGATCTCGTTATGGGAATATTCCGCTGAATGGCAACGGAATATTCATTGATTGTCTCGAAGAATAGAATGCCGAACGCGATTTGTCTATCGGATAGCCAGTGACCATGAACGTTTCCAGGGCCTACAGCCATAAAATTTACGCATTATCATTCGAGGAAAAATTCTCGGCCCGGGCGCTTCCCAATGCTGGGGTATGGCTGTTGGAACGAAAAATTGAAAATACGGAACTTTTCGATTTGATATCTGTCTACCCTTTTTCCCTCTGCAACAATTGGCAGGCTTTTGGTGACGATCTGGACAAGCTCCGGAATGGTGACAAACCCGTTTCACTGGCAATGGTGATCGACCCGCTCAATCGGCCCGATACAGTTTTACTGCAATCACTTTTCAACCATACCGCCAAACCATTCAAGCAGCATTTTCTGATCGATTTTTCCACCGATCCCCTGGCCTCGATCGCCAGCCATCACAGAAGAAACGCCCGCAAGGCGTTCAAGAAACTTGAGATCGAGTTCTGTCGGCAACCGCTGGAACATGCCGACGACTGGGTACGGCTCTATGGCGAATTGATTCGCAGACACGACATACACGGCATCGCTGCTTTTTCCGACAGCATGCTGCGAAAACAGCTGCAAACACCCGGCCTCGAGATGGCCCGCGCTGTGCACAACAATCGCACCGTTGGCATCTGTCTCTGGATGCGTGACCATCGTCATGCCTGGTACCATTTGGCGGCCTACTCTTCCCTGGGGTATGAACTCGGCGCATCTTTTGCAATTTTTCACGAATCAATCCGACGATTCGAGCGCAAAGACGTCGAAATACTCAATCTGGGAGGAGGCGCTGGCACCACGGCAAAAGAGGATGGCCTGACACGCTTCAAGCGTGGCTGGTCCAACAAGGAGGACAGCGCCTGGTTCTGCGGCCACGTGCTCGATCCGGGCAGTTACGATGCCTTGACTGAAAGAACCGGCACTTCTCAATCAGATTTCTTCCCCGCCTACCGATCGAAAGGATCGTAACCAAGGAAACATGCGCAGCAGCCGCCTCACCGTTCGCTCCCGAAGCCGTTGCCGGCGAAGATCGATATTCCATAACAACAACAAAGGAAAATATCTCCGCCCCAGCCACTTCATCAGGGCTTGATTGGTAGCAATCTCGATATCCAGCCGCTGGGCGAACTCAAGACTGCCCCAGGCACCCGCATCGTGAACCCGGTAAACCGACATCACCTCATCGATAAAACCGAGCTCTCCATGCTGACCAGCCGAGATAACGAGGAAATAATCACCGGGGAAACTGGCATTTTCATGCATCCACTGCGGATACCCGGAAAACAGACAGCGCCGGAACATGATGGTCTGAGACTGTACCGGGTTGGCTTTGAGGAGACGCATGAATGTCAGGCCATCGGCCGGGTGAGATACCTCGGTTTCGCCGTTCTCGAACAAATAGCGGGTTGGGTGACAACAAAGCATCATATCGGGATGCTTGTCCAGCAGATCCGCCTGCCGCTGCAACTTGTCGGCTGACGTCCAATAATCATCTCCATCGAGCATGGCGACATATTGCCCCCGGCATGCCAGCAGCGCTTCTTCCACCGTTTTTCTGGCACCCATGTTGGTCGCATGAAATATTGCCCGAATCTTGTCGGGGAAACGCGCACAATATTGCTGAATGATTGACCGCGTTCCGTCCCTGGAACAATCCTCGACGATGACGACTTCAAACTCGAAAGCGGTTTTCTGGCTCAGCACACTGTCGAGCGCCTGGGCAATATAACGCTCATGGTTGTATGCAATGACCGCAACCGAAACTTTCACTCGACCAGCCCACCCGTCAATTCACTGAAGGTTGGCATGTGTCGGGCGTACCTGTACCCGGCATCCATCAGACCCTTGATGCGCTCGGCGTTGTCGATGATGAAACCCAGCAGTTTGCAAAGCGCCTCGATCTGCTTTGGAGAAACATGGATTCCGGTGGGCAGACAGATCATGCGCGATGCAGCCAAATCGGTCACTGGCAACCGCAGCAAGCGATAGCGTGGGTCTGAACGATACGGCTCCATCCGATGCACACCCGGATAGAAATAGCGCCGTGCAAGCACTTTTTCCGCGCGCAGCAAACGTATCAACTGATCCCGATCCAGCCCGGCCCGTTCCGGATCGACCTGGACGGTGACATATTGATAGTTGCATTGCTCGTCCTCCGGAAAAGGAATCAACCGCAGGCCTTCAAGTGACGCAAGGCCCGTGCGGTAGGCACGATAGTTGTCACGATTACGACGCACGAAGGTATCGAAACTCTCCAGTGACGTCAGTCCCATAGCAGCCGCGACTTCGGTCATCTTGCCATTGATGCCAAGATAACTGACTTCGTCCGTCCCCGTAAAACCGAAGTTCTTCATCAATCTCACCCGGGCGGCCAGTTCATCGTCATTGGTGACAATCGCGCCACCTTCGAAGGCGTTGATGAATTTGGTGGCGTGGAAGCTGAAGACTTCGGCATCGCCGAACTGACCGATCGATCGTCCGTGATAGGTACACCCAAAAGCGTGCGACGCATCGAACAGCAACCGCAAGCCATGCTTGCGGGCCATCGCCTCGAGAGCCTGGACGTCACAACTGCGCCCCCAAAGATGGACTGCCAGGATGCCTGTGGTACGGGGTGTAATCAATGCTTCGATACGGCTCGGATCGATATTGAAATCATCGGCACGGATATCACAGAATACCGGCACCATGCCTTGCCAGCGCACCGCATGGACGGTTGCCACGAAGGTGAAAGCAGGTACGATGACTTCCCCATGCATACCCAGCCCCCGGGCCGCCAACTCCAGTGCCAGGGTGCCATTGGTGGTGGCAATACAATGCTTGACGCCTACCCGGCGGGCGACTTCACGCTCGAACGACTCCACACAAGGGCCGTCGTTGGTCAACCAGTTGCGCTCGAGGATCTCCTCGATCCGACGCATCAGGCGCTGCTTGTCACCAACATTCGGCGCGCCCACATGGAGCGGCTCGGCGAACAAGGGGGGGCCACCAAACAGCGCCAGATCGTCGATCGTGCGCTTGGTCATATTGGAACCGATTCTGAGCATGGGTTGCATAAGCTGAAACCGTGATTTCATCCCGTCGGGATTTTCGGACAATCTCTAGGGATAAGATCATTTTCCGAGCATTGGTTCACTTTCGAGCGAAAGGTGACCCGGAATTGCCAACCAGTCCCCACCACGGTGTAGGGTGCCTGAATCGGGAACTATTCGCGCATGAATCCCTCTATCCTCCATAGCGGTTCTATGTTTCCGCGCCGGCCCCGATGAACTGCCGGCGATCACTTTTCACAACCCGGAGTCCTTCACAAAAGGACGTCAAGCGATGCGAATTCTTCATATTCTCAATCTGTCGATTCCAATGCAGTGCGGCTACGCATTCCGCACGCAATCGATTCTCGAACATCAGCGCGCACAAGGCTGGCGCACCGCCCATGTCACCAGCGCCAAACAGGAATGGAACGGCAAGAGCGAGGAAATCGTCGATGGCCTGCCTTTCTATCGCACCCCAAAACCCGACGGTTGGCTGGCGCGCCTGCCGGTACTCAATCAGACCGCAGTCATCAGGACACTGGCCCATCGCCTGAACGAAGTCATCGAAGTGGAGCGCCCCGACGTCTTGCACGCCCATTCTCCCGCCCTGACTGGCATGGCCGCACTCAAGGCGGGCCGGAAGTTTGGACTCCCGGTGGTCTACGAATGCCGTGCTTTCTGGGAAGATGCCGCGGTCGATCAGGGCACCAGCCGGGAAAACGGATTGCGCTATCGCATGACCCGAGCGCTCGAAACGCATGTCTTCCGCCAGGCCGACGCGGTAACGACGATCTGCGAAGGGCTGAAAAACGATATCGTCTCGCGGGGGATTCCCTCCGAGAAGGTCACGATCATCCCCAATGCCATCGACCTGGAGAAATTTCGCGCCGATCTGGTGCGTGATGAGCCGCTTGCTCGCGAACTGGGCCTTGAACATGCCAAGGTATTGGGATTCATCGGTTCGTTCTTCGGCTACGAAGGGCTTTCGCTGTTGCTCGACGCACTGCCTCTGGTGCGCGACGAATTCCCGGAGGTCAAGGTACTGCTGGTTGGCGGGGGCGAACAGGATGCCAGCTTGCGACAACAGATCGCCGCCGCCGGGCTGGCCGATCACGTAATCATGACGGGGCGGGTGCCCTACAGCGAAGTCGATCGCTATTACAGCCTTGTCGATCTGTTCGTCTACCCGCGTTTGTCGATGCGGCTGACCGAACTGGTCACTCCGCTCAAACCGCTGGAAGCCATGGCGCAGGGTCGCCTGGTCGTGGCATCGGATATTGGTGGCCACCGTGAACTGATCGAGCACGGCGAGACAGGCTGGCTGTTCAAGGCTGGTGATCCACGTCACCTGGCGCTGGCAATCAAGGAAGTGCTGGCATCACGCGCCCGTTGGGAACAAATCCGGCACAATGCCCGTCGCTATGTCGAGCTGCACCGGAACTGGGATATCGGCATGCAACGTTATCAGCGAGTCTATCAATCGGTGATCGGTCAACCACCATCCGTGGCCCGGATGCCTCATCGAGTCACGGGTTGATCCCACAACCAAACCAGTCCAGGCCAATCCAGATGAAGACCCGAGTCTATATCACCATCGACACCGAGTGCCGCGAGGAACGCGTCGGTGCGGACGGTCACCTGACCCCTTCTGCCGGCTACGACGCCCGTGTCTGGGGGCGCTTTGACCCAAATACCCAACAGGCGCTGGGTATCCCGCTGATCATGAACACCCTTGAAGCCAACGGGCTGAAAGGCGTGTTCTTCGTCGACCCCTTTGGCGCCTACAGTTTCGGCATGGATGGACTGACACAGGTCTGCAAGCACATCCTCTCGCGTGGACACGATGTCCAACTGCATGCCCATCCCCGCCAGCGCATTGCCAACTGGAAAACACTCGGGAAACCGCCGCTGCCGGATCGCATGCATGAATACCCGCGACAGCGGCAACGTGAACTGCTCGAGGAAGGTATCGACTTGCTGGTGCGGGCTGGCGTGCCGCGCGAACGAATCGTTGCATTTCGTGCGGGGCATTTCGCCGCCAACGACGATACGCTGGCCGCCATGGCCGATGCAGGGTTGCGCATCTCCAGCAATTTCAATCCCTGCTATCTGAAAAACGGCGAATGCCGCATCTCCGCCCCTGTCGATGCCGGCCCGCTGTTTCGCACCCCAGCCGGTATCTGGGAACTGCCCATCAGCAATATCCGCAGTGGAGGTGGCTACCGACACCTGCAAATCACCGCGCTGTCCGCTGCCGAGATCATCGGTTATCTGAAGCGCGCACATGCCGCCCAGGTCAGTGACGTGGTCATCGTCACCCACTCATTCGAACACTACCATCTGCAATCGAGCCACCCGCCACAGGGCCGTATCAACAGTGTCAACGCACGACGACTGCAAGCCGTCTGCGAGTTTCTGGCCCGGCGTGCCGACCAATTCACGATTTCCGACATGCCATCACTCGCCGCAACGCTGCACCACCATCCGGCGCAGCCTGACGCCAACGCATTCGCTCCCAGCCTGCGATGGGATCTGCGCCTGCGACGCAACGTTGAACAACTGCTGAAAAGACTGGACAGCCAAAACCGTTTGCCACGTTTCATGCTGCCAGGATGATAGACTGGCCCGCCCTATAACCCGGATTTCTCACAGGGTCGCGTAACGAGGCTGCTCAAGGTGGTGTGATGACTGGCGTTCGCGACCGAGGGCCGCGCAGGCGTAGTCGACACTACGTCGAGCAGCCCGACCGAGTGAACGCCAGTCGGCGCGCCGCATGGGGCGGTCGCAGTCGTGGCCCTGTGAGAAATGTGGGTTAACACGAACGGAGACAGGCATGAACAAACGGGAAGTTATCGCAATTCTGATTTTGGCTTCCGCCACTACCGCCACCAGCAAAGGCTTCGCCCAGCAACAACCGCCACTGGACGGCCAGCAACTCGCATCCACTGAAAGCACACAAACCAGTCGAAAATGTGTAGCGGCAGAACGCCGTCTGGAAAAAATCAAGGCCCGGATGCGGGCGGGTTATCGCGGCAATCAGGCCAACCGGCTACACGAGCAGGAACTGAAGGCCCGCAAGGCCCGGCGCAAATACTGCCGGGATTAGCCGGCCACATTGGCTGCGCTGGCGAAATATCCGGATGACCTCACGAAAGACCGTTCGGTCAAGCCACTGCGGCGAACTCAACTATGGCGACAGCGTGTGCTGTGACAGACGACGGCTCTCAACCACTTGACGCGACCACAAAAATGCGAACTCATGACTGCACACAGTCCTTCGCTGACCACGCCCGCCAGAATGATCGCCCAGATCAAATGCTCGACCCAGACATGCTGCGATAAATGCTCTGCACCATAGATGGCCGAGGCAGTGATCCCCACAACAGCTGCAAGAAAGAAACTTACCAATAAATTCAACATCTTAGACACCTCCGAAATATTGTAATGTATTCATATAACTATATCATTACATATTGGAATTCTAATATTTAAGGGCTGAAAAAGCAAGGAATTTCATTACAAAAGAAATGGAAATTCAGCGACTCCGGCCACCAATTGGCACCCGGAAAGCCGCCGGCTCAACCGTGCCCGATTTGCTGTTTCAGGAAAGGTACGATTTCATCGATGGGGATCGACTGCGCTTCCTCATCCGAGCGCCCCTTGTATTCCAGCACGCCATTGTCCAGTCCACGCTCACTGAATACGATGCGATGGGGAATCCCGATCAATTCCATATCGGCGAACATTGCACCGGCCCGAACCTTCCGGTCATCGAGCAGTACCGAAATACCCGCCTGCTCCAGTGTATCGTGCAGCGCATCGACCGCCTCGCGAAGCCGGGGGGATTTTTTGTAGTTGATCGGCACCAGGGCCACATTGAACGGCGCTATCGCATCCGGCCAGATGATCCCGGCATCATCGTGGCTCTGCTCGATCGCCGCCGCCACCAGACGGGAAACGCCGATGCCATAACACCCCATGGTCAGAACCGTCGATTTACCATTTTCATCCAGCACGCGAATGTTCATCGCATCGCTGTACTTCTTGCCCAACTGGAATATGTGCCCGACTTCGATGCCGCGAAGAATGGACAACTTGCCCCGACCATCGGGACTTGGATCACCTTCGACCACATTGCGTAAATCCGCAGCCTCGGCCAGCGGCAGATCCCTTTCCCAATTGACACCCGTCAGATGGAAACCTGTTTCATTCGCACCGCAGACAAAATCGGCCAGACCCAGCACTGCGTAATCCGCAATCACCGGCAGATTCAGACCCACGGGGCCGATCGATCCCGGCCGGCAACCAGTCACCCGGATGACCTCTTCTTCGCCCACCAACGTCAGCGGCGATGACACGGCTTCGAGTTTCTCGGCTTTCACCGTGTTCAATTCATGGTCGCCGCGCAACAGCAACGCCACCACCGGTGTTTCCTCCTCGCCACGAACCAGCAGTGTCTTGACGCACTGCGCAGCAGACACACCCAGAAACTCGCTGACCGCCGCAATCGACTCTTTCCCCGGTGTCGCAACCCTGGTCATCGGGGCTGTTGGCGCCGGCGGCGCTGGTTGGGGCAAGGTTTCAGCCAGTTCGACGTTGGCTGCATAATCGCTCTGGTCGGAAAACGCGATGGCATCCTCTCCCGAATCCGCCAGAACATGAAATTCATGCGAGGCATTGCCGCCGATCGCGCCGGTATCCGCCCGCACGGCCCGAAACTCCAGGCCCAACCGCTCGAAGATGCGCGAATATGCCTGATACATCGACTCGTAGGTCTCATTCAATGAGTCCTCCGTCAAATGAAACGAGTAGGCGTCTTTCATCAGAAACTCCCTGGCCCGCATCACGCCAAAGCGTGGACGGATCTCATCCCTGAACTTGGTCTGGATCTGGTAGTAATTGATCGGCAACTGTTTGTAGGAATGGATCTCCCGGCGTGCCAGATCGGAAATCACTTCCTCATGTGTCGGTCCGTAACAAAACTCACGCTGGTGACGATCCTTGAAGCGCAACAACTCCGGCCCATACTGCTCCCATCGTCCAGACTCCTGCCACAACTCCGCCGGCTGTACAGTCGGCATCAGTAACTCCACCGCGCCAGCGCGATCCATCTCCTCGCGAACCACCTGTTCCACCTTGCGCAACACCTTCAGGCCCAGCGGCATCCAGGTGTATAAACCCGCCGCCAACCGCTTGATCAAACCAGCCCGCAACATCAACCTGTGGCTGACGATCTCCGCATCAGCCGGTGTTTCTTTCAGTGTAGAGAGAGGAAAACGGGAAACTCGCATAAGATCACGGACTCCAGGTACGGTGAAACCAGGAATCTAGTGTCTCACATTGCATAACCCTTTAGAACGCCCCGGACATGGCCATCGTCCCGCATGGCGCGTTTCCGTGGTGAGCCGAGTCGCCACGCATCGTTTTGGTATGCCAACATTCATGGTGCTACTATCCCGACCCCATTGAAGAAAGCAAACCCGCGCACCCGGCGGATACCCTCAACAACCCATCTGGAGCATTTCGCATGAGCGACGTCAAACACTGCAAGCTGCTAATACTCGGATCCGGCCCGGCGGGATACACCGCCGCAGTTTATGGCGCCCGCGCCAACCTCAGCCCGGTCATCATCACCGGCCTCGAACAGGGCGGCCAACTCATGACCACCACCGATGTCGACAACTGGCCGGGCGATTTCGAAGGCGTGCAAGGCCCTGAATTGATGCAGCGGATGCAAAAACACGCCGAACGCTTCGACACTGAAATCATCTTCGACCACATTCATACCGTCCAGCTGGGCGAGAAGCCGTTCCACCTCCAGGGTGACAGCGGCGAATACAGCTGCGATGCACTGATCATCGCCACTGGCGCCTCGGCGCAATACCTCGGCCTGCCATCCGAAGAAGCCTTCAAGGGCAAAGGGGTTTCCGCCTGCGCCACCTGCGACG
>Ga0256841_1002912_pt1 | contig 13177 bp, 11 predicted proteins | sample 356308metaG_FD_185971 | JGI IMG/M metagenome (GOLD analysis project Ga0256841, IMG submission 185971) | Hydrothermal vent microbial communities from Mid Atlantic Ridge, Atlantic Ocean - 356-308 | ecosystem: Environmental > Aquatic > Marine > Hydrothermal vents | place: Atlantic Ocean: Mid...
TGATTTGGTCGCTCAGGCAATGAACATCGAAAAACAATCTTTTACAAAACCGGAAGGAAAAGAGGCTTTATTTTAACAGCCACTTTTGGGGCACAAAGTTTCCTTTTGCTATGGGAAATTTCACACGATACGACAATTCTTTTTTCAGCTCACAAAACAGACGAAAAGACCGAACAGGTTCTTATTTCATCATTTTTTCGTAAATTGGTGATATTTTTCTTTGAATGTGAAAAGATGCGATTGGTGAAAAGAGGTTTTTTATGGACTCATTGTGGTGGATGGGGGTTATGATGAACGGTCGTTGAGCAAAAAACATTACCATGCCATATAGAACCGACGGTTTATGGATAACCGTCAGCCGAATGGTAAGTTGTGGTAAGATGCCTTGTTTTTCCTCAGGTAAGGGTCTAAATTGTTCAATTGTTAATCCGGGTGATAACTCATAGCAAATAAGGAATTATATGAGAAAATTATATACCGTAGAAGCTGTTTTTATCGTTTTACTAATGATGCTGAAACCGGCAATTGCCCAACCAGACCACACCGTTCACCTTCCTTACCAATGGAAAATCGGAGAAGAGCTTTTTTATAAAGTGCGTTATACATTTTTTACAATCGGTTCCCTGCATTTCAAGGTTGTGGAGAAGGATACCCTTCACGGCCGCACAGTGTACCATTGCCGGATGCATATCAAATCGAACACATCAATTCCCTTTGTTCCCGATCTGGACGATGATTACGACAGTTATATCGATGAAAATTTTTATTCCCATCGCTCTATCGCTTATGAAAAACAAAAGGGGTATTGGTTATACACTTTATATGATATGGACTATCTAAATCATGCCATCCATATTCGTATTGAAAAACACTTCCCCAATGATACCCTGGTAGCATTGGATTCCACCGCTTCCATTCCCGGTCCAGTGCAGGACGGTTTGTCATTATTGTATTTCGCCCGGGCATATTCCAAAACTCCCGGTCAGGTGGATGTTCCGGTGTTTGCCTTTAACCATCTCAAAACCACCAGGATTAATTTTACCGGGCAGCCCCAAAGGGTAAAAGCAAAAGGCAAAAAAGTTCTGGGATACTACCTGGATGGAAAATTGAAATTCGTGGGAATTGCCGGTATTCGGGAAGGGTTTAAAGGATGGTTTTCGCCGGACATCCAGGGCATCCCACTCCATGCCAGAATGAAGGCGATCGTAGGCAGTGTGCGGGTGAATCTGGATTGGTGGAAGAATTGGGATGCCGAGGAGTATTTGGCGAAAGACTGAACTGGCTCAGGGATTTCGCATTTCCCCAGATAATACGGTTACGTAACGGGTATATAATTTAAAGGCTGTTTCTAAGCCGTCTGCTAAGCTCAATCAAAAGTCAGGTCTCTTTGACGATCGTATTTTCGGAGCAACTCAACAAGTTGGGGTTGATCAGTGGCAGTGGCAAACATGAGGGGGGTCACACCGGTTCTGGTCTCGCTATAGCAGTCCGCTCCTTTGTTGAGCAGCAACCTGGCAATATCCGGCTTGCGGGAAATGATTGCCCAATGCAACGGGGTTCTGCCCTGTTTGTCCTTCGATTCAATATCCGCCCCTATACCCAGCAGGTACTCCACCAATTCATTCGCACCAATAATCACTGCCAGGTGAAGTAAAGTTCTGCCCTTTCCATCTCGCGCCCGCAATGCCCGGGGGGTTAAGTTGAATGACTTAACTGCTTCCAGGTCCCCTCTCAGAATGACCTGGAAGAGCCGCTCTTTTTTTCCCAACCCAAACATGTCTAACAACTTGGTTATGTGTAAGTTGATAATAGACAAAGTATTGGTAAGAAATGCACGGATTGATCACATATTCTCATTTTTTAAATTTTTTACCTCCAGCAGGCACTTCATCAGAGGAGGTGACGAAAAAATGTGCGAGTCAAATTACCGGGGGGATCACGATATACGACCCAAACAATGAAGTAATTTCCTCTCTTCGTGTTCATCCCCTCGCTATTGAAGGGATGCCCACGAAGAGTATTTCCAACCGGGGATTCCACTGAACCACGCCTCCCCGTTTAATCTTTCATTGTTAATCTTTTTTCTTTCCTTTATTTCTTGTCTCTTTTTTGCCGGTGGTTCCCTTCCCGCCGGTCGCCTCGGTCATGATCTCATGCATGCGTTTCACAAATTCCGAGGGAGAGGGCAGATTTCCATCCATTAACAATGCGCCTTCGTATAACTGGAGGATGGATTGCCGGAGCAACGGATCCGTACTATTCCCCAAATTTAACCGGGAAAGATTCTTGATCAATGGATGAGCGGTGTTGATTTCCAGAATTTTTTTACTGCCCTGAAAATCTTTTTGCAGCACTTTCATCATTTTCTCCATCTGGGGGTCTAACCCTTCTTTACCAACTACCAGCGTCACCGGCGAATCTACCAACCGTTTGGAGACAATTACATCCTCCACCCTGTCTCCCAACGTCTCTTTGAACACTTTAATCAACGATTCCGCCAGATTCTCGCTTAGTGCCTCTCCGGTTTCCTTCTCATCTTTGCCAGCTTCAATGTCGGACTTCTCAATCGACTTGATGGGCTTTTTATCATATTCCTGGATGGAGGGAAATACAAAAATATCCACCGGGTTGGTTAACAAAATCACCTCAATGTCATTCTTTTTAAAATATTCCAAATTGGGATTGCGCTCCAGCAATTCCCGGCTCTCACCGGAAATATAATAAATTTCCTTCTGGTCGGAATGCATCCGGGAAACATAGTCTTTCAGTGAAGTAAGCTTGCCATTCTCCGTATGGGTGCTTTCAAAACGAAGCAATTCAATGATTTTCTCCCGATTGGTGAAATCCGTGTTGACGCCCAGGATAAACATTTGTCCGTAATTTCGATAAAATTTTTCATACTTTTCGGGTTCGCTTTTTGCCATGTCTTCCAGATAGGCGAGAATCTTCTTCACCAGGGTATCGCGTATTTTCGCCATGGCAGGGCTGCTCTGGGTTACCTCCCGGGAAACATTGAGTGGCAGGTCTTCGGTATCTACCACCCCTTTAATAAACCGCAAATATTCCGGGATTAATTCTTTGCAGTCATCCTGGATAAAAATTTTACGGGAATAGAGGTGAACCGATTTTTCCTCGTCGGGACGCAGGAATGGCGGGGCACTTCCGGGAATAAACAACAGCGCTTTAAAGTTCACCGCACCTTCAATGGAAAGGTGCAGGTGCCCGAGCGGATTTTCAAAATCATTGGTCAGAAATTTATAAAACTCGTTCAGTTCGTCCTCGCTGATTTCCCCTTTCGGTCGGTGCCAGAGCGCCTGTACCCGATTGACTTCTTTGCCGTTTACCCGGATCGGAAAATCCACAAAATTGGAATACTTTTTGATGATCTGATTAATCCGGTATTCATCGGCAAATTCTTCCGCCTCTTTTTTGAAGGTAAAATATATTTTCGTTCCCCTGGTGGGTTTCTCGATTTCCTCAATGGTAAACGTTCCCTTGCCATCCGACTTCCAGCGATACCCGCGGGAGTCCTTGTCGGCATGACGGGTTTCAATGATCACCTCATCTGCCACCATAAACACTGAGTAAAATCCCACACCGAACTGCCCTATTAGATTGGCATCAATTTTCTCACCTTTTTGTTTCTGCAATTCTCTCAGAAACTCGATGGTACCGGAACTCGCCACGGTACCGATACGGTGAATCAAATCATCATGGGTCATGCCAATTCCGCTGTCCTCAATAGCAAAAGTCTTCTTTTCGGAATCCACCTCTATCTTGATTTCCAGGGGAGTATCAGGGTCGAGGACATCCTTATCGGTTAACATCCGAAACCGAATTTTATTCAAGGCATCAGATGCATTGGAGATCAACTCCCGCAAAAAGACTTCCGGATGGGTATATAAGGAGTGGATAATTAACTGGAGAAGTTGCTTTAACTCCGCCTGATATTCGTACTGCTCCACAGAACTTTTTTTGGTCTTTGTAGCTGGCATAATTTCCTCCTTTCCAATTAACCCCTGTAAATTATCCTCAAAGCGGCGGAAATATATGCTTTCCCGGGTGAGAATTCAAGACTTCTGCCGATTTTCTCAACTCGCCGGTAAATACCACTGCTTCTCTTTCTCGGAAGCCTTTTTACTTGATCCGTCCTAAATACTAAACAAATCTTCTTTGTTATCTCGTTGTCATTCATTAATATATAAGGTGAATCCAAAAAAATCGGTTTCTCGAAACATGATTCAATTGCAGCCATTCAGACCCGAAGACATTCCTCGCCTGGTAAACTGGATTAATTTGCCATCGTTGCTGGTGCAATGGACCGGGAATACTTTTGAGTACCCCTTCACAGCGGAACAATACCGGGAGTACTTTCAAAAAGCTCATCAACGGCAAAACGCCACTTTTATCTGGAAAGCTGTCCTTCTGCCGGGTAAAAAGGTAATCGGGCATGTGGAATTGTGTGACATCAACTTGAATGACAGGACAGCCCGAGTAGCAAGAATGTTTGTGATTCCGGAAGAACAAGGGAAAGGATACGGCACCCAAATAATGCAGAAAGTACTGGATGCAGGATTTGAGAAGTTAGGGTTGAAAAAGATTTTGCTGAACGTGTTAATCTTTAATCTCCCGGCAATCGCTTGTTATAAGAAAGTAGGTTTTTCGGTTGAGGAGACGTTAAAAAACCGGGTTCGCATTGGAGATAAGCTCTGGAGCACTTACCGAATGAGCATCAGCCGGGAGGAGTGGGAACAAGTCGTTCGGGATGACTTTTAATCAACTTAGAATTCCAATAACCATTCATCATATCCCGTATTAACTCGCAACTTTAAAAAAGATAAGCGTACCCCACAGCTTTGGGAGTACGCTTACCCTTATTGGGTGTTTTTCTTCATCAAGCACTCAGATGAGGAGCCGGCCCAATACCCACTTTTCCCCTACCCCGGGAATCAATCTGCAATGATACCGCCAGAGAAAGGGATTCATTAAACCAATGCCAGGTAGGTGCTATATACTACTTCGATATGCCCTTCCCGACGAAACCCCATTCAGCCACAGGGGTTCCGGTTCCGATCGAGCCGACATCAGGTAAGCTCCGAACCATTCCCACATCTTGGTAAAGAATCATACCATTGGGAAAAATCCTGCGCCAGATATCTATTGAATACCGCCGATGAGTTTTTTGATGGGTTTGGTGAAAATCAAAAACACCAGACCGGCGCCGGCGGTAGTCAATGCCACACTACCAAACAATTCCGGCAGCGGGAGTAGTTCAAATTGCCCCCCGACTAACCCGGCGATCAGGTTCCCCAATGCCGCCCCCATAAACCAGATGCCCATCATTTGCCCCACATATTTTTGCGGAGATAACTTGGTGACGCTGCTGAGCCCCACCGGGCTTAAACAGAGTTCCCCGGTGGTTTGCAGAAAATAGGTCACTACCAGCCATGCCGGGCTAACCTTGTGGGTCTCACTGGCATATAGAGACGCCCATGCCATCACCAAAAAGGCAACGCCTAACAACAGCAGCCCCAAACCGAATTTTGCCGGAATGGAAGGTTCCTTTTTACGTTGCGCCAGCCATACCCAAAGGGAGCCGAACATGGGCGCAAAAATGATGATGAACAACGGGTTAACCGATTGCAGCCAACTCGCTGGCATCTCCATCCCGGCAATCATGCGGTCGGTAAGTTCTTTGGCAAAGAAATTCATGGAAGAACCGGCTTGTTCAAACCCGGACCAGAAAAGCGCTGCCCCGACAAAGAGAAAGAAAATCACCACGACCCGTTTCTTTTCCTGGCTGGTCAGATGTCCGAAGAATAACACATAAGCGAAATATAGAATTGCCATCCCAACGATAATAACACCGGTTGTTTGTGCCAGCCCGTTCAAGGTGATGTGAATAATTCCGCTGAGTTGAAGACCGGCGATAACGGCTGCCAGCACCACCACACCGCCTAATCCTTTGTACAGCGATTTTATCGCCTCGCCTTTGGTTTCCGCTGCATTTCCCTTCAATTTCCCGGCTTCCCCAAAGCGTTTCTCACCCAGTTTGTATTGTAATAAACCAAACAGCATTCCAAATCCGGCAGCACTGAATCCCAGGTGCCAGTTAATGTTTTCGCCCAGGTATCCACAAATGATGGGACCGATTAATGCCCCGACATTGATGCCCATATAGAAAATCGAGAACCCGGCATCCCGGCGGGCGCCGCCTTCCGGATACAAATCGCCGACGATGGTGCTGACATTAGGCTTCAGCAATCCGGTTCCGATGATAATCAACATCAATCCGAAATAGAAAGTGACGATATTGGGGATTACCAGGGTAAACTGCCCGGCAGCGATAAAAATTCCGCCTAAAAATACTGCCCGCCGCTGCCCCAAAATCCGGTCCGCTACCCAACCGCCCGGCAGCGCTAATAAATAAACCATTGCCGTATACAAACCGTAGATGGCACCGGCAGTGGTCTTATCCATTCCAAAACCGCCGGTTTCAATTGCTGCTACCAGGAACAATGCCAGTATCCCTCTCATCCCGTAATAACTAAACCGTTCCCACATCTCCGTCATAAACAACACGCGTAGTCCCGCCGGGTGTTCTTTAAACATCCATGCCTCCTCTGTTTAGGAAATCCGTCCTCTTGCCCATTGTTGTATAAAATTGAATTAGGGGTGTATATACTGATGTTTGATTGGTTTGAGAACTCATACGATGTATATTGTTAAGCCGATCAAGATGAATTTTAGACGTTTTGGAAAAGCGGAATCTGTACTCATGAGGCTGTTCCGGGCATCATGCCGGGAAAGGTGTCTGTTCTATTAACCGTTTTAAAAGTTAAGAATATAAAGAGTTACCACAATCTTTCAAAATTGAAAATAAAATCTATGCGGAAAAACTGGAACGTGAGTGATGAACGCAACGTATCTTGTGCTCTATGATGGTGTCTGCGGATTGTGCAATCGTTTGATTCGTTTGCTGCTGCGAATTGATAAAAACGAACTTTTGTCCTTTGCCCCGCTGCAAGGCACCACCGTCAAAGAGCTTTCCCAGCAATACAATTTCACAATCGATTTGCCCCGGCATCCCGATACAATTATCATGATGTCAAAAGACCGTTCGGGAGACCCGGTGTTCTATTACCGCTCCGATGCCATACTGGAAATTTGCCGCCGGTTGCCCTACCGCTGGCGATGGCTTTACTTGCTGAAGCTCATTCCCCGTCGGTTCCGGGATTGGGTATATGATGGAATTGCTGCCCGGCGTTATCGATGGTTCGGAAAATATGACACCTGCCCCCTCCCCTCTCCACAACATCGGCACCGTTTTTTGCCGTAAGGCAACCGCATCGTTCGGATTGGGAAGCTCAAATCATATCGGTTAGCAACTTTAACCCTGGAAGCACCTTTGCCCACTCCCGGAAGAGTTCGTAAAAATATCTACAACTTTTTCCTGCAATCACCGTAGCTCTTCCTGGGTATCAAAAAACAAACTGCAAACAGCGGGTGTATAGTTGTAACCGATGACAAAAAAAGATTCTTCCCATTCATGTGTGCCGGCACCGATGTGGTTCCCCGGGGGTGAGATGGGTAGAAGACCTTTGGGATACCCGGGTCAGGCATCCGTTATCGGGAAACATCTAAAAATTAGTTTATAAACTTTCAATTCGGTCGCAGGCGGTTTAAATTCAATGCATCTCCAGTCTTTACAGGGTAAGGTTAGAAAAATCGAGAGGGAGGATTGCCCCGTTAAACTTCATTAATTGCGACCCTTTACAGAAAGGAGGAGGTTATGAATGATGCCGGTACAACTCCGCAAGGTAATGAGGAAGAGAAAAATTTGCCTACGGAAGATTCGGAAGAGCTGGATGCTATCCTGCAAGGAATTTCGGAAACCGGGGAGGAAGCGGTCGGAGAGGAACTTTCCCTGGTGCAGCGCCTGATCGGTATTTTTACCCAACCCGGCAAGGTGTTTAACGCTTTACGAAGTAAACCGGATTTTATCATCCCCCTGGTTATCACCATCCTGATGAGCATTTTCTCCGGTTATATGGTTTATGATGTTGCCCTGGATGATTCCATTCAACGCATCGAACAGAACGAAAAATTCTCTGAGCAGCAAAAAGACAAAATGATAGAAAATATTGAATCGCGCCGGCTGGGTGTCTGGCGGACAGTATCTATCGTTGCGTTCCCCACGGTCGGGGTGGTGGTGATTGTCTTGCTGGTCACCCTTATATTCTGGTTCGTCGGGAATGTGGTGCTGGGCGGTAAAGCAACTTTCAAGCAGTTGTTATCCGCCTACAGCTATTCATGGTTAATCTATGGTGTTCCGGGCACCCTGGTCAGCACATGGTTAATCCTCAAATACCAGACCCTTAAAATACCAATTAATCTGGCGGCACTGATGCCGGAAAGCGCCGGGGGAACCGCCCTCTACCGGTTTTTGGAGAGCGTTGATATTTTTACAGTCTGGTTCTTAATTGTATTCGGGATTGGATTTGCCACGATGTATCGGTTCAGCCGTCAGAAGGGATTGATCACCGTTTTCAGTGTGTGGCTGCTCTATGTAATCGCTTTTAAAGTAGCCCTCGGATCGCTTTTCGGTCAGTTTGGCGGATAACTAATTGATGTTTTTAACACGACCAGGAAATGATTGAGGTAAGTATGCTGGCACGAACTTCACGTCCGTTATGGATATATGGAATGATGCTACTAAGTTTCCTGTCTGTTTTTTCCTGCAAAGAGGGAACCCTGCGGGTGCAGACCGAGAAAGTATTCCGCGACCGGATTGTGCAAACGGTGACCGGCACCGGAAAGATTTACCCGGTGACCGAGGTAAAAATAAGCGCCCGGGTGCCCGGGAAAATTATCCGCATTGCAGTGGAAGAGGGAGATTCCGTAAAAGCCGGGCAGAAACTGGTTTGGTTAGAGCGGGAGCAGTATGAAGCGGAATTGGAGCGTGCCCAGTCGGCTTTGTTGGAAGCCCGGGCAAGTTTAACCCTGGCAAAGCAGGAGTATGAGCGAACCAGCAAGCTGTATGAACAGAATCTTGCCTCCCGGGCGGATCTGGAAAGCGCCCGTGCCCGTTACGATCAAGCCCTGAGCCGCATGAAACAAGCCACTGCCAATGTAAAGGAAGCCCAAACTTCACTGGACCGCACCATCCTCTCTTCTCCAATTGACGGCGTGGTGATTCAAAAAAACAAAGAGGAGGGAGAAATTGCCCTCGGTTCCCAGTTTCAGGAAGATGTGATCCTGGTGGTGGCGGAATTATCGGAGATGGAGGTACGGGTGGAAGTGAATGAGAACGATATTGTAGATGTGGTGCCGGGTGATACCGCTTTTGTGGAAATCGACGCCTTCCCTGACACCACCTTCCGGGGGATTGTTACGGATATTGCCAATTCGGCGATAACCAAAGGGACCGGCACCATTGAAGAAGTCACCAATTACCAGGTGAAGGTACGGTTGATAGACCGGCTGCCCAGTTTCCGCCCCGGGATGTCCGCGACTGCCGATATTGCCACCGAAGTACGCGAAGATGCCCTCAATCTGCCCATTCAAAGCGTCACGGTTCGGGAACGGGAAACATTAAAACTCAAGGAAAACCCGGAGCAGCATCCGGAAGCAAAACCGGACACCAGCACTGAAAAAAATTACAGGAAAAAAAAGGGACGCAGCAAGAAAGAGGATCTGGTAGAAGTGGTGTTTGTTGTAAAAAACGGCAGGGTGAAGATGCAGCCGGTGAAATTGGGAATCAGTGATGAGAGCTATTACGAAGTGTTATCCGGTGTGCAGGAAGGAGACGAGGTGGTGACCGGACCGTATAAGATATTGAGCCAAATTCTGAAAGACGGCGACCGGGTAAAAGTGTTTAATCCCCGGGGAAAGAAACCTCGTGCTGAATAAAAGAAGTTGAGCCCACGGGTGATTTACGGATTTCCCCGAACCAAAGTGAAGGTTCCTCTTTCTTTGATTCAAAATTCACCATTACGAATGAGGCAATATTCATTACGTGTAACAACTCAGGTAGATAAGAGGTCGAAACCGGTTCCTAAAGAATTTTGAGAGGATTCTCCGGAATGTATTATGTTAAATTTACTTTCCTTTGATTTAGGGAATGTGCCGTTTTACCGCGACATTCCCCGCCGCAGCGGAGCTACGGTCGCAAAGATTGAGCCTAATCAAAATGTTGCCCTCGTTGCGTTCGCTGCGGTTAAGTAAACCGCTGTAAGCCGCTTGGCATCTAAACAACCTGAGTGGTTATCATTACGTAATCAATTATGCGACCTGCATTGGGAATTTACTGAAATGTCTGAAAAGCCACTAATTTTAATAGAAAAGCTGCATAAGGTTTATTTTCTGGGGGCGACCAGGGTGCATGCTCTGCGCGGTATCAACCTGACCATTGACAAAAACGAGTACGTGGCGATCATGGGACCCTCCGGTTGCGGGAAATCCACCCTGATGAATATCATCGGGTGCCTGGATGTGCCTACTGTTGGGGAATACTGGTTGAACGGCAAAGACGTCAGCACCCTGGATGACGATGCCTTAGCCCATATCCGCAACCGAGAAATCGGGTTCATTTTTCAAACCTTCAATTTGCTGCCCCGTGCCAGTGCATTAGCCAATGTGGAGCTGCCGCTGATCTATAACAAAACACCGGCACCGAAACGCCATGAGCTTGCCAGGGCTGCCCTGGAAAAAGTGGGTCTGGCAGACCGAATGCACCACAAGCCGAACGAGCTCTCGGGCGGGCAGCGCCAGCGGGTAGCCATTGCCCGGGCGCTGGTTAATAATCCGTCCATTATCCTGGCGGATGAACCCACCGGGAATCTGGATAGTAAAACCGGGGAAGAAATCATGGAAATTTTAGACCGACTCCATGAGCAGGGCAATACCATCATCGTGGTCACCCATGAAAAAAGCATTGCCGAACATGCCCATCGGCTCATTCATTTAAAAGACGGTAAGGTGGTTGATAAAGAAGAAACCGTAAAAACCGGGGAGTAAATTCCTCTACACCAAAATACTCCAATGCCAAATCTCAACCATCCCCGGCGAAACTTAGATGATTATGCCATTGCGTTTCATTAAAGAGACCGGCAAGTTTTACCCGTCATTAATTGAGGTCTGTGAACAAAACTTTATTAACAAGCAACCACACGTATCATGCTTGACTATTTTCGGGAAGCCTGGATAGTGTTTCGTTCCCATAAGGTGCGTTCCTTTTTGACCACCCTGGGAATATTTATCGGTGTTACCACCATTATCATCATTTTTACGATTATCAAAAGCATCAACAGTTATATTGTGGGGGAGTTCTCCCAGCTTGGCTCCACCACAATTTATGTGGATAAACTCCCCTGGGTCATCACCGAGAATTTTTTCGAATATCGCAACCGTCCTCCCATTACCCTGAGGGAATACAAAACGTTGCAGCGCAGGCTGCTCGCCACCCGCTGGATTTCCCCGGTAGCCGGATACCAGCGCACGGTGACCTTTAAGAAGGAGGTGCTGGAAGAAGTGCCGGTTCTGGGATGCAACGAGCATTATCCGGAAGTGGGCAACGTGAGTGCCGCTTATGGTCGGTGGTTTACGGAACAGGAGGTTCGCAGCGCCCGCCCGGTCTGTGTGCTGGGCAGTCAGGTGGTAAAAGAGCTGTTTGGGAGAGCGGATCCGCTGGGAAAACGGGTTAAAATCAATGGCTATCCTTACCGGGTCATCGGGGTGCTGGAAAAGAAAGGGAAATTTTTCGGATTTGATATGGATAAGCAGGTGATCATCCCCTATACGGCAATGCGCGGCTTTGCGTACCGGTGGCGGGGCATCTCCATCGGAATCAAAATTCCCCCGGATGCAGATCTTGACGGGGTTAAGGAAGAAGTACGGGGAATTATGCGTGCCGTGCGCAAAATTGCCCCGGGGGATAAGGATAACTTCTCCATCAACCAGCAGGATATGCTGACGGATTTCTATAAACAAATTACCGGAACGGCTTACATCGTCATCTTCATCATCGGCGCCATTTCGTTAATCGTCGGCGGGATTGGGATCATGAACATCATGCTGGTGTCGGTAACCGAGCGCACGAAAGAAATCGGGATTCGGAAAGCGGTGGGCGCCACCCGGCGGCACATCCTCCTGCAATTTTTGACGGAATCGGTGACCATCAGCTCCATCGGGGGAATCCTGGGGGTTATCGCCGGTGTATTGCTGGCACATATCCCCCTATCCCTGATGAAACTTAGCGCCTCTGTCTCGATTTTGACAGTGATTATCGGCTACGGTTTTTCCGCCTTTGTGGGCATTGTCTCCGGCCTCTACCCGGCACAAAAAGCCGCCCGGCAGAACCCGGTGGAGGCACTACGGTATGAGTGAAAAAGGATTATAAGGTATAGGGTTGATGGGAGAATAGAAAAGTACGTCCACGTGTCACGGTTCACGTTTGATATCCCTACACAAAACACGAATGTAAACAGGTAATTGGAAACATGTATTTTCTTGAACTGATTCGCACCGCATTTACCCAGATTCGGGCGCACCGGATGCGCTCTTTCCTCACCACGCTGGGGATTGTCATTGGCATCGGAACGGTTATCCTGATTGTCTCGGTTCTGGAAGGGTTTCGGTCCTCTATTGAGCATGATTTGAACGTTCTGGGCGCCAATACCTTTCAAATCCAACGGTATGATTTTGCCAACCAGGGATTCGGGCACCCGGGGCGACGAGAATACCGGAAGCGGTTGACCAAAGAATTAGCCGATGCCATTCGGGAACGCTGCCCATCGGTTAAATTTGTCGGTGCGGAACAATGGAAGAACGGACAGATCATTTTTCACAAAACGGAAAAGACCAATCCCAATATTTCGCTTGGAGGCGCTACCCGGGAATTTGCTATTAACAACGGCTATTTTATTGGAGAAGGGCGGTTTATCACCGAACAGGATGTACATCAGCATCGCAAAGTGGTGGTATTGGGGATGGATGTGGTGGATAAACTCTTCCCGCTTCAGGACCCCCTGGAACAGATAGTGAGAATCGGCGGGCAAAAATTTTTAGTTGTGGGCGTATTCGAGCGGCAGGGCAGTTCCACCTTCGGTCAGTCACGCGATAACCTGGCGATTATCCCCATCACCACCTGGGAAGATATCTATGGCCGCAATCATTC
>Ga0256841_1002913_pt1 | contig 13169 bp, 14 predicted proteins | sample 356308metaG_FD_185971 | JGI IMG/M metagenome (GOLD analysis project Ga0256841, IMG submission 185971) | Hydrothermal vent microbial communities from Mid Atlantic Ridge, Atlantic Ocean - 356-308 | ecosystem: Environmental > Aquatic > Marine > Hydrothermal vents | place: Atlantic Ocean: Mid...
CCCGGGTTTTCCGTCAAGCGATTCGGGGCGCGCACCCTCTCCGAATTGCTCGAGGCCGCGGGATTCGAGTTGGTGGCGGCGGGGACGAATCGCGTCGCCCTACGTCTGCCGGGCGGTCCCCTCCTCGAGTTGGGGGCCTCGCGGCCCGGGGTTTTCCCCGGCGAGAGGAAGGCGGCGGACTGACGCAAGGCCCCACCCCGGCTTCAGATCCGATCCCCGATCGGCCGATCATTCCAAAGGAGGGGAGACTCTCCGCTGCGTGGTTGGTATTTTGGGGAGATGGCATGTCCATCGATTCGACACAGACGGCTGAGAAGAACGAGGTGGTGATTCGCGTGAGCGGCCGCCTCGACTTCTCCAGGAACAGCGAATTTCGCGCCGCCTACGAGGGGACATCCGGGCAAGGGACGCATTACGTCCTCGATCTGACCGAGGCCCAGTACCTGGATAGCTCGGCTTTGGGAATGCTGCTGGTCTTCCGCAACTTCGCCGGTGGCGACGCCGCCGACATCGAGATTCGCGTCGAAGATCCCAACGTCCGGCGGATCTTGGAGATCGCGAACTTCCAGGAGCTCTTCCAGATCCCCTGAGGAGGGAGACCCCCGTGTCGGACGTCTCGACCGTCGATTCTCGAACCCGCAATCCGGGGGCCGCCGACGCCTTCGAGTCCTACCGTATCCTCCTGGCGGAAGACGATGCTCTCAACCGACGTGTGGTTCGCGCTCTCCTCGAGCACCTCGGGCACGATGTCGTGACCGCCGAGAATGGAGAAGAAGCGGTTGCGGAGTTCAAGCGGCGGGTGCCGGACATCGTTCTCATGGATGTGTCGATGCCGGTGATGGATGGACTCGAAGCCACGCGCCTCATCAAGGAAGCATCCGCCGATCGCTTCGTGCCGGTCATTTTCCTGACGGCGGTGGAGGGGGCCGAAGCGCTCCATCGGTGCGTCCAATGCGGCGGCGACGATTTCCTCTCCAAGCCGGCCAACGAACCGATTCTGCATGCCAAGATTCGATCCTTTGGGCGAATTCGTCGACTTCATGAAAAGCTTCGCGGGCAGAAGGATAATCTCGTCCGCCACAGCTTGGCGACCCAGGCGGAACTGGAGGTTGCAGAACAAGTCTTCCAGAGGATCATGTCTCGAGGGGCGCTGGACTCAGCTCTGCTCAGCTACCGCATCTCACCGGCCTCCCTTTTCAACGGAGATCTTCTCGTCGCATGCCACACTCCCAACGGTGCGCTTCGTGTGCTCCTCGCCGATTTCACGGGTCACGGATTGCCGGCGGCCATCGGGGCTCTTCCGACGTCCGAGGTCTTCTACGCCATGACCCGCAAGGGGTGCGGTGTCTCCGACGTCGTCTACGAACTCAATCGACGTCTCCTCGACTGCCTTCCGCAGTCGATTTTCTGCGCGGCGGCTCTCATCGACTTCGATGAAGTCGAGCGGAAACTCGAGATCTGGAACGGAGGTTTGCCCGACCTCCTACTCGTGCCCGCGGGAGGCGGTCCGGTCCGCCATTTCGCGTCTCGCCATCTGGCCCTCGGGATTCGCCCGGCCAACTACGAGTATGGGCAAACCGACGTCGTCTCATTCTCCAAGAATGCTCGGATTTACGGATACACCGACGGGCTGATCGAATCGGTCGACAGCGAGGGCGAGATGTTCGGCATGGAGAGGTTGGAGGAACTCCTCGCATCCGGACGGAGACGCGACGACGTGATGGACCTCATCGTCGACGCCCAGGCTCGTCACGGAGGTGGATCCGTTCAGGAAGACGACATCACGGTGTTCGAGCTTCGCAGCCCCGAGTCTGGAGAATCGCTGGGTCAAGAGACGTCCGCGGTTGCCATGCCGGCGCTCCCGGCGGAAGCCTCCATCGCGCCGTTTCGAATCTCGTGGGAGTTTCCGGCGGAAGCCATTCGCAATACCGATCCTGTTCCTCTCATCATGCACGTTCTGGGTGAGCTCGGCTTCGGAGAGAACCACTCGAGCGCCCTGTTCGTCATCCTGTCGGAACTTTTCAACAATGCCGTGGACCACGGGCTTCTGAACCTCTCCTCTGAGATGAAACAGGATGCGGATGGTTTCCTCCGGTTCTACGCCTCGAGAGCGAAAGCGCTCGAGAAGCTCGTCGAAGGCCACGTCCTTTTCGATATCGAGTTCGGCAGCTCTTCGACGGGAGGCGCCTTGGAGATCGTCGTGGAAGACGATGGCCCGGGATTCGATCCGAAGGATCTACCCGGCGCTGACGAGGCGACCCTCCACGGCCGAGGCCTTCGTCTCGTCGAATCCCTCACCCGAGAGATGACGTTCTTGGGGCGGGGCAATCGGGTTCGAGTCGTCTACGCCCCCGATTGATCCCTCTCAGAGCTTGCGCAGCTCTCGCGGTTTCTTCGCCGTGTCGGGAATATCCCAGGCCACAATCCACTTCTTGCCGACCAAGTGGAAGCCGCGAGCCCTCAGACGTTTCTCCATGTCGGGCATGTGAGCGGCCCCGTAAAAGATCCCGAGCTTCTTCTTGCCCGCCGCCAACTGTTCGTCCAGAACCTCCATGGCCCTTCGGTTCCGCTCGTGAATGAGGACGCTGTTTTTTCCCCCCGCCATCATCTGCTCGACCGGGTCCAACTGCTTCGCGAAGATGTACTTCAATTGGGCCGCCCGATTCGGGCTCATCAAGGCCGCAAGGATGGCTCCCAGAGGGGCCTGTGCCTTGGGGTTTTTCCTGGCGGCGCGCATGGAGTCCACCATGATGTCGAGAAACATCGTGAACATGTTCTGGCCGCGCTCATGGAGTTTGCGATTCAGCTCGGAAGGCGTGAGGTCGGCGTGAATGAAATTGTCTTGGCTGTAGTCGATTCCATCCAGCTGGAATTCCAAGTCGAGAGCGTTCTTCATCGCCCGTTGAATGAGGGAAATCAGGCTCGAACTCTTGCGGTCCTGCCGCAACTTCGCGCTTCCTTTGGGTGCGACCAGCTCGAAGAGCAGTGCATCATAGGCCTTGAATGACTTCTTCAGCTTCTCGTAGTAGGCCGAATCCGCGATGTGAACCGCGGCGATGAGGGCGACCTTGCGGCCCTTGTCATCCTCGTATGTCGCAATGGCCGTCTGGAACTCCCCTCCGAGACGCCCGCGTTTGATGAAACGGGTAAAGCCCGTCTCGGAACTCTTGACGGCTGGTGTCGTCGCCGTCTCCTGAGCGGCCAGGGGGAAGGTCCATGTTGCCAGAAGGAGCAGGCAGGTCGTAAGGGAGGCGGGTCTCTTCGTCATCGTGTTCTCCTGGGAAGCCCAACCGGCTGCGTCGGGCCGCCGGCTTCGTTGGGGCCGTTCGTTCACTCTAACCCCGGCCTGGCGACGACGGTAAGCATGGCGCGGTCCCCGGTCGCCCGTTCGATCTCGTCCCTATACGATGCCCGTCGACGATCATTGCAAACTCTTCGGCGCAGCGCCGGAAATGGGCGGTGAGGGGTTCAAAAGTGCGCTCGATGGACGTTTTCTCACCCCCCTCTTGCGGGATGGACCCCCGCGGGGGAGTCAGCCCGAGAACGTTCGAGTTCGACCTTGACGAAGAGGACCCGGATCGCCATCCTTCTCCGGCGATTCCCGACGCCCGTCCAGACTCATCCGGGATGCCCCCAGGGTCCGTCCGAATTCGATTCGCGAAAGGAAACAAACGTGGCCAAGATCAAGGTGAGAAACCCCATCGTGGAGCTCGATGGGGACGAGATGACTCGGATCATCTGGCAGTTCATCAAGGACAAACTGATCCTTCCGTATCTGGACCTGGAACTCGTCTACTTCGATCTCTCCATCCAGAATCGGGATGCGACGGACGACCAGGTGACCGTCGAGGCCGCCCATGCCATCAAGGAGTACGGCGTGGGCGTGAAGTGCGCGACGATCACCCCGGACGAGGCGCGGGTGACGGAGTTCGGCCTCAAGAAGATGTGGAGGTCGCCCAACGGGACGATTCGAAACATCCTCGGCGGTACCGTGTTCCGGGCCCCCATCATCTGCAAGAACGTCCCGCGGCTCGTGCCCGGCTGGAAGAAGCCGATCGTCATCGGCCGTCACGCTTTCGGTGATCAGTACCGAGCCACGGACTTCGTCGTCGAGGGCCCCGGCCGCCTCACCATGCGGTTCGAACCCGCGGATGGTGGCAAGGCCGTCGAGCACGAGGTCTTCGAGTATCCGGGCGGCGGCGTGGCCATGGCGATGTACAACTTGGACGACTCCATTCGCGGGTTCGCCAGAGCCTGCTTCAACTACGGGCTGGACGTGGGGTGGTCGGTGTATCTCTCCACGAAGAACACGATCCTCAAGGCGTACGACGGCCGGTTCAAGGACCTCTTCATGGAGGTGTTCGATGCGGAGTTCAAGGATCGATTCGAAGCGGCGGGGATTCACTACGAGCATCGACTGATCGATGACATGGTCGCGGCCGCGCTCAAGTGGGAGGGAGGCTTCGTCTGGGCCTGCAAGAATTATGACGGCGACGTTCAGTCGGACATCGTCGCGCAAGGGTTCGGTTCGTTGGGGCTGATGACGAGCGTGCTGATGACGCCGGACGGCAAGACCGTCGAGGCCGAGGCGGCCCACGGAACGGTGACTCGCCACTACCGGCTCCACCAGCAGGGCAAGGAGACCTCCACCAATCCCATCGCATCCATTTTTGCGTGGACGCGGGCTCTGACGTATCGCGGTCGATTCGACGACACTCCCGAGGTCTCGCGATTTGCCGAAACTCTCGAGAAGGTCTGCGTGGATACCGTCGAATCGGGGTACATGACGAAGGATCTGGCGCTCCTCATCGGAAGCGATACGCCCTGGATGACGACGCAAGAGTTTCTGGCGAAGCTCGACGAGAATCTCGAGACCGCCATGGGCGACGATTCCTGAAGATGGCCATCGAGATCGACAAGAGGGCCCCGGCGTTCACGCTGCCGGATTCGTCGGGCGAGAAACATCGTCTGACGGAGCATGCCGGGCGCTGGGTCGTCCTCTACTTCTATCCTCGGGACGACACGCCCGCGTGTACGACGGAGGCGAAGGATTTCACGCGGCTGCTCCCCCGGTTTCAGCGGGCGGATACAGCCGTGTTCGGTTGCAGCCCGGACGACTTGGATTCGCATCGCAAGTTCGAGGCCAAGCACAAGATCAAAGTGCCGCTGCTTTCCGACCCGAGCCGCAAGGTGATGGCCAAGTATGAGGCTTGGGGACCCAAGACGAGGTCTGGGAAGGTCACCGAGGGAGTGATTCGCTCCACCGTCATCATCGACCCCAGGGGCCGGATCGCCCATCGCTGGAAGCGTGTGCAGGCGCGGGGTCACGCCGAGCGCGTCCTGGCCAAACTCGCGTCTCTGCAGGCGCGTCACGAGTAGGAGTAGACGGACTCGATCTCAGGGGGCGCGCATTCGAAAGGATGCTTCCATGGGAAGATGGTCGGAAATCCGAATCCACGGTTCTCCCTGCAAGACCTGAAGCGATTCGAGCTCGAGGCCTCGCCAGTACAGCCGATCGAGGGACAGAAGCGGCCGCAGATTGGGATAGCTCGCATGATCGACGGCGTGCAGATGGGCCCTGGAACTCTCCACTCCGCAGCGCTCGCGCACGAAGCCATCCAGGCGTCCCGTCCAGTCGTTGAAGTCGCCTCCCAGGATGAAGGGTTGGTCCTTGACGACCAACGCTTCGATCACCTCCGCGATCCGCGCCACCTGCCGCCGCCTTTGCCGCCTATTCAGGCCGAGGTGCGTGTTGAACACGTGGAGCGGTCGTCCCTCGACACCGACGAGCGCCCAGAGGACGCCCCTGCGTTCGATCGGATTCGTCGAGAGGTCGAAATTCCGGGAAGCGAGAACGTCAAAACGGGTGAGCGTCGCGTTGCCGTGATGTCCCCTGGAGTAGACGGCATTGGCGCCGTAGGCCGCCGGGATGCCCAGCCGTTCCGAGATTTCGGCGGTCTGGTTGGCGCCGCCCGGCCCGTAGGAGTGAAAGACTTCCTGGCAGAGGACGATGTCGGGATTTCGACTCATCAAGGCCTCGCCGATCTCCCCGGAGCTCGTGCGATGGCGCCAGCCCCCCTTGGCCTTTCGAATGTTGTAGCTGATGAGACGAAGACGCACGTGGCATTGCCTTCACTGTCGGGCTCAGAAGAGGTCCGTCACCTCATCGAGCGTGGGGTTGACTCGGTCTTTCGGTGAAAGAGTGACGTCTTCCTCGGCGACCCCCCAGGCGATTCCGAGGGCGGGGTCGTTCCAGAGCAATCCGCGCTCGTGATCGGGAGCGTAGGGTGCGCTGACTTTGTAGAGGACTTCCGTTTCTTCGCAAAGCGTGAGGAATCCGTGGGCGAAGCCCGCGGGGACGAGGAGTTGTCGCCAGTTGTCCGCGCTGAGTTCCACGGCCACGTGTCTTCCGAATGTGGCCGAGTTCCTGCGAAGGTCGACGGCGACGTCGAGGATCGCTCCGCGAACGACGCGAATCAGTTTATTCTGGGCGAAGGGAGGCATTTGATAGTGGAGACCCCTCAGTACGCCCTTGGAGCCCGAACGCGAATGATTGTCCTGGACCCAATCGCAGGGCAGGCCCGCGGCCTCGAAGGCCTCCTGTTTCCAAACTTCGGAGAAGAACCCCCGTTCGTCTCCATGTCGAACGGGGGTGACGATGATGACGCCGGGAAGATCCGTGGGTGTGATGTCCATGGCGGATTCTGAGAGATCCTATGCGTTCAGTCCAGGGGCAAGGGGCGGCTCGGGGGGCGGGTCGGCGATCACGAACCCATCTCGCCCCTCGGCCTTCGCGACATAGAGGGCCTTGTCGGCCCGTTCAAGGAGCGCCCTCAGGGACGGGTCCCCCGCTTCGACCGCTCCACCGACGGAGGCGGTTTGCGTGTGACGATGGATTCCGATGCTCATCGGCTGGCGGATGGCTTCCCTCAGGCGTCGTGCGACTTCGCGACACTCCTCGATTCCGCAGTCGGGCAACACGACGAGGAATTCATCTCCGCCGTAGCGCCCCACGGCATCGTAGGGCCGAAGGTGGGCACGCATGCGCGCTACGGATTGTGCAAGGACCTGATCGCCCACGCCGTGGCCCAGGCGGTCATTCACGCTCTTGAAATGATCCAGATCCACGACCAGCAGTCCCATGTGCTGTCCGTAGCGCTTGTTTCGACTCCACTCTTCCTTGGCCTTCTCGAAGATTCCTCGCCGATTGAGCCCCCGCGTGAGAGTGTCTCGTCGTGCGCGATCCTCCACGATCTCCAATTGCTCTTGGGTCCTCACCTGTCGCCACACGGAGACGAGCAAGATCGCCGCCAGGACCAAGTTGGCAAGAACCAGTTGGTGCAGACGTCGCACCGATTGGTTGACATCGATTTGGATGCGGTGGACCTGGCGCCGGGCCTCTCCGTTCAGTTCAGAGAGACTCCGGGCCACTTCCCCGGCTGCCGCGTCGTCCTTGATGAGCTTCCGCAGATTCCCGAGGAATAGATCGCGACGTGGAGAGGCCGGCAGGGCCGACTCGGTGCGCAGAGCCGCTCGCCGGACGGCCGTTGTTCCGGCGTCGGAGTCGTCGGCGAGGGCGAGCAGGACATCCCCCACGATCCCGTCGATCGCAACCTGCTCCTCGAAGGCGGTTTCCAGGGCCATGAGGTTGGACTCCAGGGACCACCAGAGCGCGAAACTCCACCCCGCCACTCCGACGACGGTGATGACCAGAAGCGTTCGGAAGGTCCTGAGGAGTCGGCTCATTCAGTCATCCGTCTCGTTGGCTGTCCCTCGACATCTGGTCGTTCATCGATCCGTCGCCTATGCTTTTCTGCGGCACGAACTCACGAACACGGCGTGTCAGGAGCATGAATAGTATGACACCTCTCAGGATATTTGCTTGGCTGGGCTTTGTCACCGCCGTCGCTTGCGGCCAGACGCAGCCCGAGAAGACCTCGGCGCCCAAGACCATCACGCTGAAGGCGAAGGATGGCCTCGAGATCACTGGAGATCTTTATGTCGCGGCTTCCAAGGACGCTCCGTTCATCCTGTTGTGCCACCAAGCCGGTTCTTCCCGGGGAGAGTATCGCAAGATCGCTCCGCGCCTCGTCAGGGCCGGCTACAATTGCTTGGCCATCGATCAGCGTTCGGGGAAGGGCGGGAATCGCGTGGCCTCCAACGTCGAGAACGAGACGGCGCGCCGGGCGAAGAAAGCTGGTTTGACGCAGGACTATCTGTCAGCGCGGCAGGACCTGGAGGCCGGTCTGGACTGGGCCTCCGCCCATGGCTTCACGGGCAAGAAGGTCCTGTGGGGGTCCTCCTATTCCTCGTCCCTGACGCTCCTCGTCGCCCCGGATCGAAAGGACCTGGCGGCCGCCCTGGCGTTCTCGCCCGGCGAATATTTCCGAGGGCACCCGGGCCTCGTGACGAAAGCGGTGAAGCGTCTGACGATTCCTGTGATGATCATCTCGCCGGAGAGAGAGCGAACGGGTTCGGAGCCGCTCTTCGAGGCATGTGCCTCCAAGAAGAAGGTCTATCTCGTCGGGCCGAAGCTCCTCCACGGCTCGCGCACTCTGATTTGGCCGAAGGATCCGGAACCCACCTGGAAATCCGTGATGGCGTTTCTGAACACCCATGTCCCACCTGTGGCCAAGAGGTCGGCATCTCAGAAGGACTGACGTCCTGGAAGGGCCCGCACACACTCCTCTCTCGTGGGAAGGATCGGTCACCGATGACGGACACTTGCCTGCTCACGGATCTCTATGAACTGACGATGGCCGAGGGCTATTGGTGGGAGGGGATGTCGGAGCGTCGGGCGGTGTTTCATCTGTTTTTCCGGCGCAACCCATTCGAGGGCGGTTTCGCCGTCGCGGCCGGTATCGAGCCGGCCCTAGATCTCATCGAGAGCCTGAGATTCGATGCTTCGAGTCTCGAATACCTTGCGAGCCTGAAAGGTGACGATGGACGTCCGCTCTTTCGCGAGGAGTTTCTCTCCCATCTGGCCGAATTCGAGCCGGATGTGGACGTGCATGCGGTCCCCGAAGGGACCGTCGTGTTTCCCGGGGAGCCTCTCCTTCGCATCGAGGGTGGGATTCTCTCCTGCCAGATCCTCGAGACACTCGTTCTGAATGCGGTCAATTTCTCGACGCTGATCGCGACAAAGGCGGCTCGGATCGTGGGAGCGGCGGAGGGGCGGCCGGTCATCGAATTCGGGCTCCGGAGGGCTCAGGGCCCCGACGGGGGGCTATCCGCGTCCCGCGCTGCCTACATCGGCGGAGCTGCGGCCACGTCGAACGTCGAGGCCGGAAAGCGATGGGGGATACCGGTGCGCGGAACCCAGGCGCACTCGTGGATCATGGCTCATGGTGACGAGCGGGCCGCTTTCCAGGCGTGGGCGCGCGCTCTGCCGGGCGCGGCCGTCTTTCTCGTGGACACCTATGACAGCCTTACAGGCATCGCCCGCGCGATCGAGGCGGGCCGCCGGCTGCGAGAGGGCGGGGGTGACTTGGCGGGGATTCGCCTGGACTCCGGGGACCTGGCGTGGTTGGCCGTCCAGGCGCGAAAGCTCTTGGATGAATCGGGGTTCGAGACCACGCGCATCATCGCCAGCAACGATCTCGACGAGGAGACCATCACGAGTCTCGTGGATCAGGAGGCCCCCATCGATGCGTTCGGAGTCGGCACTCGCTTGGTGACGGGTTGGAATGACCCGGCGCTCACCGGCGTCTACAAGCTTTCGGCCATCCAGAGCCCGGACGGCGAGTCTTGGGAGCCTCGCATCAAGCTGAGCGAACAGACCGTCAAGGTCACGATTCCGGGTCGCCTCCAGGTGCGGCGCTTCGAAAACGACGAGGGGACCTACGTGGCCGACATGATCTTCGACGAGGATGTCCCGCCGCGGGGCCGCTCCCAGGACGAGATCGTCCACCCCGCCGACCCGCTGCGTCGTCGCCGACTCTACGATGCCTCCAGGTTTCGAGATATCTTGAAGCCGGCGATTCGCGATGGCCGTCGCGTCGACGCTCCGGAGGATTTGAAGGACATCCGTGAGCGATGCAGACAGGATCTCGCCCATCTCGACCCGGCGATCCGCCGTCTGCGTTTTCCCCACGAGTATCCTGCGGGCCTCGAGCCGCGCCTGCACGAGAAGCGGCTGGCTCTCATTGCCGACGCCAGAACCCGTCTGTCGGAGGACGAAACGTGAGGGCCTTGTTGCTGGTGGATATTCAAACGGACTTCATGCCCGGGGGGGCCCTCGCCGTGCCGGACGGCGACGCCGTCGTTCCCGCGGCGAACCACCTCATGATCGACTTCGAATGGGTGGCCGCGACCCAGGATTGGCACCCGCCGGGCCATTTTTCGTTTGCGAGCTCGCACCCCGGGCGACGACCCGGCGAAGAGCTCGAAACAGCCGGAGGCCCCCAGACCCTTTGGCCGGATCACTGCGTTCAAGGTTCTGTGGGAGCCGCGCTCGACGGGAGGCTGGCCCAGGGGCCCATCCACGCGATTTTCCGAAAAGGGACGGACCCCAGCGTCGACTCCTACAGCGCGTTTTTCGACCATCATCACCGGCGAAGCACGGGTCTCAATGGGTGGTTGCGCGGGCTCGGTGTGCGAGAGGTCCACCTCGTGGGGCTGGCGACGGACTACTGCATCCTGTACACCGCTCTGGACGCCCTCTCTCTTGGATTCGAAGTGGTCGTCCATCGTGACGGCGTGAGGGCCGTCGAGATGAAGGCGGGGGATGGCGATGCGGCCCTCGGCCGCATTGCGGAAGCAGGGGGAATGATAACCTCCTGACCGTTCGCGGTCGGGCGAGTTCGAGAACTGGGAGACGAAGATCATGGGATTGACGCGCGAGGAGGCTTGGGAACATCTGTGCTCGTGGACGGAGACGGACGCCTTGCGACGACACGCTCGCGCCGTCGAGGTCGTCATGCGAGCGGCGGCTCCACGCTACGGCGGTCCGGACGCCGATGCGGAGCAATGGGCCATTGCCGGGATGCTGCACGATGGCGACTACGAGAAATGGCCCGAGGACCATCCCCATCGCATCGTTGCCTGGTTGAGGGCGAGGGGTGAGGAGGAAATCGCCCACGCGATTTCCGCTCATTACACGAAGTGGGGTGTCCCGTACGAATCTGCCCTGGACAAGGCTCTGCTCGCTTGTGACGAGTTGACCGGGTTCATCGGAGCCTGCTGCCTCGTGCGCCCGGAAGGCGTGAGCACCCTCGAAGCCAAGAGCGTCAAGAAAAAGCTCAAGGACAAGAGCTTCGCGGCCAAGGTCGAGCGAGCGGAAGTTCAGGCCGGCGTGGAGATGTTGGGCGTCGATCTGGGCTGTCACATCACGTTCGTGATCGAGGCTCTCCGCCCCCACGCCGAGGAACTAGGCCTCCAGGGCAAGGGCAGCTCTTGACCGCCTGACCATTCTGGACGAGATGATTTCGTGGCCCTGCATCGCGGGGTTAGCATCGTTTCACGGAGGATGGATTGCCATGGACAAAGAGAAGGCCATCGTGGCCGTCGTCGGAGACGGAATCATCGAGCCCGGTTCCCCCAAGGAGCTCCTTGCGGAGGAACTCGGTCGTAGGCTCATCGACCACGGCTATCGTCTGCTGACGGGCGGGCTGGGCGGAGTGATGGCCGCCGCGGCACGCGGCGCTCGGAGCTCCTCGCGCCACACCTCGGGAGACATCATCGGCATCCTACCTGACGATGACGTCGTGGAGGTGAATCCCTGGATCGACATTGCAGTTCCCACGGGCCTTGGACACGGGAGGAATGCGATCGTGGCTCATGCCGATGCCATCGTGGCGGTGGGCGGGGGAGCGGGCACGCTTTCCGAGATGTGCTTCGCGTGGCTTCACGACCGACTCGTCATCGCCCTCGCATGCCCCGGCTGGAGCGGGCGGGTCGCCGGGGCTCCGCTGGACGAGAGGAAACGTTTCGAGAGCATTCCCGACGACCAGGTCTGGAGAGCCTCGGATCCGGCTCAGGTGTTGATCCTGCTCGAAGATCACTTGTCCCGGTATCGGGCGGCACTCGATCTTTCCTGACCATGGCCGGTCCCTGTCGCCTCGTCGTCCTCCGTCATCCGCGGGAACTGAAGTCGCCTCTCGGCACGGCGGATCTTCTGGTTCGCGAAGTCGAGGACACGCTTGTCCGCACGGGGCTCTCGTGGCCCAACCTGCAGGCCGCGTCGGGTGAGGAGGCCGTGAGCGCTTCCAACTGGGGCGTTCTGTTCGTGGGCACGAAAGCGGATCGTCAACGTCTTCTCGCCGGTTCCGGATGCAGGGACACCCGGAGGCTTGTTTTCCTCAGTCGAAAGGGGAAAGCGGTTGCGGACGATGCTCTCCTCAGGGATTCCCTCGAGGGCCTGGTCCTCCTGGACGGCAATTGGCGGCAATCGAAGGCGCTTTGGTGGCGAAACCCCTGGTTGCTGCGACTCCGGCGCGTGATGTTGAATCCCGAGGCGCCGTCACTTTACGGGAATCTCAGGCGGGAGCCCCGTCGCGAATGCCTCTCGACGTTCGAGGCTGCCATCCTGGCTCTCCGCGAACTTGGGCGCATTGAGGATCCGACACCGTTTTTCGACGCGTTGAAGGTCCATCTGGACGGCTTGACCCGCGGGAAATCGGGGCCGCACTCAGGGGCGCCTGGAAGCGATGGTCAAGACCGCGGGTGACGCGACGTCGAGCTCGGCGGAGCCCGCTTCGCCGACCTCGAGATCGGGGAGCTTGAAAACGGATCGGCGCACGGACGCGCCTTCGACGCCGTAGAGGCCCTGCGGCAGACCTTCGAGACGGATCCTCGCGGGAACGCGTACGTCGAGAACGAGGACGCACCCGCCGTCGGGGACGAGGAACGCCGTCGGCAGCGTGGAGCGAGGCCGCGAACTCGTCGCCGCGATGCGCACCGAGCCCCGCGGAACGCGGCTCATGTACCTTCTCAGGAATCGGGTGCCGTCGGCTTCCCGCACGATGGGCCCATCGGGGGCATCGAGATCCACCCAGAAATACCCGCCGCCCCGGCGACTCTGGGGATCACCGAGAACGTACCTGGACCACGACGATGTCTGGGCGACGACCAGATCCTCCCGGAGCATCCGGTGGTCGGCGCCGATGCGCTCCAACTGTGCGGCTTTCGTCTTCCAGCGCCGAGCGCGATTCGCCAGGCCTTGAAGCGAT
>Ga0256841_1002914_pt1 | contig 13168 bp, 12 predicted proteins | sample 356308metaG_FD_185971 | JGI IMG/M metagenome (GOLD analysis project Ga0256841, IMG submission 185971) | Hydrothermal vent microbial communities from Mid Atlantic Ridge, Atlantic Ocean - 356-308 | ecosystem: Environmental > Aquatic > Marine > Hydrothermal vents | place: Atlantic Ocean: Mid...
TCACTGCAAGCTTGTTAAACGTAAATGCATAAATCTGAGGAAATAGCTTTACTACAGTTATAGTTGGAAAATACTGTTTTATATTGCCTTTTGTTATACCTAAAAGAGTTGAGTGAGTTTTTTTATCTGGTTCTACCGCAAAACTAAAGCTAACAAATATAAGAACGATTACAAAAATTTTTCTTATCATCCTTTTCTCAAAAGATATGTAGTTTTTTTTATAATAACATTTAAATTTTGTTATTTTCAAATTTTCAAAGTGAATAGTTATAGCTGTTTAGTATCTCACATAAATCATCAGGATTAAAGATTACATTTTGTGCTGTAATATCAGCGTTATACTGGTTTCTTTTCAGTACAAACTGAACATTTTTATTTTCTTCTTTATTATAGTTTTCTACCATTTTTTTATCAGATACTGTATCTCCTATATAAAAAACAGGTTCTGTATACTGGAATTTCTCAAAAAATAGTTTTAAAGGATATGCAGATGGCTTTCTAAGATGTGGCTGTGGAATATCATCTTCTGTAATGATAAGGTCAAAGTATTTATACAAATCAAAATGTTTAAATGAAAAATCTAAATCCTCAAATGGTCTACCTGTTATAACCCCTGTAATATCTGCCTTTTCTCTTATTTTTTCCAACGCTTCATGTGGAAATATCATTTCTTCTTTTAATCTGTGTTCTTTGTACTTTTGCTCAAAGAAATCTATAAGCTGTTTATAGTCTGGAAGCTTAATATTTTTTTGTTTTGCAAATTTATACATAAGTTCTAATGTTTTGCTAAAATCTTTAAACTCTTTTTTAAATTCCTCCAGTGAAAGACCTGATTTTGCATATAAAATACCAGCAACAGAAGCATCCCAATCATTATTTATACCAAAGGTGAATTTAATATCTCTTAATTCATGTAGGGGTATAGCTTTATTTGAAAAAAAATCTACTGTATCTTTTATAGAATAATGGTAAGATTTAGAAACATCTATAAGTACTCCATCAACATCAAATATAACTATCATAGTTTAGCTCCTTTTGTTTTTCTCTAATATCTTTTTTCTTATTCTTATAGCATCTGGTGTAACTTCTACAAGTTCATCATCATCTATCCATTCTATAGCTTTCTCAAAGTCCATTTTTCTTGGAGGTGGAATTTTGATTGTTTCATCTGCTGCAGCTGCTCTTACATTTGTAAGTTTCTTTCCTTTTGTTATATTCACATCAAGGTCTTTATCTCTGTTGTGTTCACCTATCACCATACCTTCGTAAACTTCTGTTCCTGGCTCAATAAAGAAAATACCTCTGTCTTGAAGACTATGTATAGCATAAGCTGTAGCTATTCCATTTCTGTCAGCTACTATAGCTCCATTTATTCTTGTTTTTATTTCTCCTTGCCATTGTTCCCAACCTTCAAGAATGGTGTTCATAACACCTTCACCTTTTGTATCTGTTTTAAATTCTGACCTATAACCTATAAGTCCTCTTGAAGGAATAAGAAATTCTAATCTGACTCTACCATATCCATTATTTACCATGTTTATCATTTTACCTTTTCTAGCACCAAGTTTTTGAGTTATAACTCCTACATATTCCTGCGGAGTATCAATTATAACTCTTTCTATAGGTTCATATTTTTTCCCATCTTTTTCTTTGATGATTACTTTAGGTCTGGAAACCTGAAACTCATAACCTTCTCTTCTCATCATCTCAGCAAGGACAGAAAGTTGTAGTTCACCTCTTCCTTTTACAAGAAAAGCTTCTGGACTTTCTGTAGGTTCTACTTGAAGTGCTACGTTTGTAAGCGTTTCTTTTTCTAATCTTTCCTTTAGATGTCTTGATGTTAGAAACTTTCCACTTCTTCCAGCGAAAGGTGAATCATTAACAGAAAATACCATAGATATGGTAGGTTCTTCTACTGTTATAGGAGGCAAAGGCTCTGGATTTTCTACATCTGCTATTGTATCTCCTATGTTAATATCATCTAATCCAGCTATGGCTATTATATCTCCAGCTTTTGCCTCTTTTGTTTCTACTTTTTTTAGTCCTTCGTATGTGTAAAGTTTTCTAACTGTTGCTTTTACAGTTGTTCCATCTTTTTTTATCAATGTTACTTGCTGATTTAACTTTACAGTTCCATTAAAAACTCTACCTACAGCAAGTCTTCCTACAAAGTTATCATAATCAAGAGAAGTTATAAGAAACTGCAGACCTTTATCTTTTTCATATACAGGAGCTGGTATATACTCTACTATTTTCTCAAAAAGAGGTTTTAGGTCTTTTGAGTTATCTTCTAAGTTTTCTTTAGCTATTCCTTCTTTTGCAATTGTGTACAAAATTGGAAATTCTAACTGTTCTTCATCAGCACCTAAATCTATAAAAAGGTCATAAATTTCATCTATAACTTCGTTTATCCTTGCATCTGGTCTGTCTATTTTATTTATAACTACAAGTGGAGTAAGACCAGCTTCTAAAGCCTTTCTTAGAACAAATCTTGTTTGAGGCATAGGACCTTCTGCTGCATCTACAAGAAGTATTACGCCATCAACCATTTTTAAAGTTCTTTCTACTTCACCTCCAAAATCAGCATGTCCTGGAGTATCAACAATATTTATCTTTATGTTTTTATATCTTATAGCAGTATTTTTTGCCATTATTGTTATTCCACGTTCTTTCTCAAGGTCTATATTGTCAAGAACTCTTTCTTCTACTTCTTGATTTTCTCTAAAAACACCACTTTGTTTTAATAGGGCATCTACAAGAGTTGTTTTTCCATGGTCAACATGAGCTATTATAGCTATGTTTCTTATGTCTTCTCTTACTGCAAGTTTTTCTTTTGTTTTTTGCATATCATTACCTCAACTTAATTTTCTTGCTATTAGAATATATCTATAACCATATTTTACATATTCACTTTTAAAATTAAACTGGTTTAAAAACTGTGCTAACTCTTCTGGACGAAAAAAATTCACAGGTTCTCCAAATAGTTTCTCAAAATTATAGATAAGTTTTCCTTTCTTCTCTGTAGGGTCAAAATCAAAAATAAATAAATATCCACCTTTTTTTAACACTCTATAAATTTCCTTAAAACCTTTATTGAGGTCTTGAATATGATGTAATGTTTCTCCAAGAGTTATAACAGAGAAAATATCTGAAGCAAAAGGTAAATTTTCTGCTTTTGCCACAATCTTTATTACTGGATTTTTTACATGTTTTATCATTCCATAGGCTGGATCTACAGCTATATATGTAGGTTTATAATTTTTAGTATATACATACTCTGTCAAAACTCCTGTACCAGCTCCTATATCTAAAAAGATATCATCTTCATTTAGATTTTTTACTAACCTGTATAAAGCTTCAAAAACCCAGTCAGGATATATACCTTTACCAAAAAGTTTAAAAGCCCACCCTAAGTAGTTAAATGGTATCAATTTAATTTCTTGTCCTTTCTTTTAGTATTAGTTTTATTGGAGCATGATGAAGGTCTAAAAGCTCTCTTAGGTTGTTCTCTATGAATTTTATATAAGGTTCTTTAAATCCTTCAGGATAATTTACAAAAACTAAAAATGCAGGAGGCTTTCCTTCCATCTGTGTACCATAAAATATTTTTAGAGGTTTTCCATTATATGATGGAGGCTGTCTTAGTTTCATTATTTTCTGCAATGCCCTATTTAACTTTCCAGTATTTACTCTTTTTAACGCCTCATCATAAACTTTTACTATAGTATCTAATAGCTTTTTTATACCCTGTCTGTTTTTTGCAGAAGTCATTACTATAGGAGCATAAGGAATAAAGTAAAGTTTATTTCTTACCTGTTTTAAAATTCTATCCCTTGCTTCTGAAGAAGGTGGTATTGTATCAATTTTATTGATAACTATAACAGCTGGTTTATAGTACTTTTGAATAAGACCTGCTATTTTTGTATCCTGTTCTGTAGCCCCTTGCTGTGCATCAATGACGTGTACTACAACATCAGCCTTTTTTATAGCATCTAAGGTTCTGCCAACGCTGAAAAATTCAATACCATAATCAACTTTAGATTTTTTTCTAAGTCCTGCAGTATCAAGGAATAAAAACTCTCTATCTTTCCATTTAAAGTAAGTATCTACAACATCTCTTGTAGTTCCTGGTATATCAGATACTACAGCTCTTTCTTCTCCAAGTATAGCATTAAGTAAAGATGATTTTCCTGCATTAGGTTTTCCTACTATTGCTACTTTTATTATGTCCTTATTTTGTTCTTTTTCTTTATTATTGTTATCTTTTTTTCTTTCCCATTCTGGTATTTCTTCAACTACTGTATCTAAAAGGTCTGCTATACCATGTTTTTGAATTGAAGAAACTGGAAATACTTTATCAAATCCAAGTTCATAAAATTCATAGACTCTATCTTCCATATTAGGATTATCTATTTTATTAACCGCTACATATACTGGTTTTTTTACTCTTTTTAGTAAAAGGGCTATGTCTTTATCTGAGGGAGTTAGACCTTCTTTACCGTCTACTACAAATATAAAAGCATCTGCGTTTTCTAATTCTTTTTCTATCTGTTTTCTTATATAAGGTGCAAATTTATCATCATCTCCCTCTATATAACCACCAGTATCTACAATCTCAAAGGGTATACCTCTCCATGAAGTTTCTGTTATAAGTCTATCTCTTGTTACACCTGGTATGTTTTCAATAATAGCTTTTCTTTTGCCTATAATCCTATTAAAAAGTGATGATTTTCCTACATTAGGTCTTCCTACTATTGCTACTCTATACATAATTTCACCTTTTTGCTAAAATTTAGTTTAAATTTTAAATCTGGAGTAGATAATGCTTAAGAATATATTACTGATATTTATTGTAGCATTATCCTTTAATTTCTCTTTTGGAGAAACCAACCTAAAATTTATCGCAAAAAAAGAAAAATTCAAGGTTGGAGAAGATGTATGTTTTGAAATAATAAATAATAACAGCAGTACATATTATCTTCCTTCATCTGCCCCGTGGGCTGTATTTAGTACAGACACAAACAGTATAATTTACTCTCCAATAGCAATGCAAAAGATTGAAAAGTTAAAACCTGGTCAAAGAAAAGAATGGTGCTGGAAACAGATAGATATAAATCAGGACAAAGTTCCAACTGGAAAGTACAAAATAAGGATTACTCTTTTTGATAGTAAAGGACATAAAATATTTAAGACTATAACTGTGGAGATTGTTCCGGAATATAAAAATTGAAATTTATAAAATACACTTTATCATTTTCCTTTGCTACTTTAATCAGTAGAGTTCTTGGTTATATTAGAGACTTAGTGATAGCTTATACATTTGGCGTCAGTGGTCTAACTGATGCTTTTTTTATAGCCTGGCGCTTGCCTAATATGTTTAGACAGATATTAGGGGAAGGTAGTTTAAACGCTGTATTTGTTCCTCTATTTAAAAAACTTGAAAAAGAAAACATTGATGTACATAGATTTACAAATAGTATTTTTACTTATCTTTCCATAACTATTTTTGTACTTACAGCTGTATTTATTATATTTGCTCCATATATAGCTACTATAATAGCTCCGGGATTTGTAGGTAAGGAATTTTTTGACGATACTGTAAGGATTATTAGACTTGTGTTTCCATATATAATTCTTGTTAGCTGGGTTGCTTTTTTTATGGCTCTTTTAAATATTAAAGGTATTTTTTTTCTTCCAGCTTTTACTCCTGCTTTACTTAATATATCTTTTATATTCAGTGCTATTTTTCTATCACAGTATATAGACATATACGCCCTTGTTGTTGGAGCTATTATTGGAGGTATTTTACAGGTTGCTATCTTAATTAAACCTGTTTTTAGACTTTATAAAATAAGACCTTTGCTTTTTTTTGATGAAAATATAAAGTTATTCTTTAAAAGATTACTACCTACAATAGCTTCTTTTGGCGTCACACAGGTGAGCTTTATAGTAGATACTGTAATAGCTTCTATGGTTATGTTTGGAGCTGTTTCGTATCTTTATTATGCTAACAGATTACTACAGCTTCCTTTAGGAATATTTGGAATAGGACTTGGTAATGCTGTACTTGTATCAATGTCTGAATATTCCTTAGAAAAGGACAAAGAAAAAATTGAGAAAGAGTTAACTACAGCTGTAAAATTAGCTTTTATTATTTCCATTCCTGCAAGTGTAGGCCTTATTTTACTTTCTCATCAAATAATAGATATCCTTTTTTTTAGAGGAAAATTTTCCTTAGAGGATTTAAGGCAAACTTCCTTAGCTCTTATAGGACTTTCTACTGGACTTGTGGCTGTAATATTACAAAAACCTTTAAAAAGTGTATTCTTCTCAATAGAAGATGTTAAAACTCCTCTTTATGCTACTTTTGTAGGTGTGATTTTCAGTATTGTTTGTGCTTTATTTTTTGTTTTTGTTTTTGATTTAGGAGTTTTTGGGCTGGCTTTAGCAACTTCTGTAAATTATTTTACGACTGTTATTTATCTATATATGGCTTTACCAGTAAAGATTATAGTTAAAGATACCTTAAAAAGTGTATATAAATCTATTATAGCTGTTAGTGTAATGACTGTGCTTATAGAAGCTGTAAAGTATTATTTTCAGGAAAGTTTAATTATTGTAGTAATTTCTATAGTTATAGGCTCAGCAGTATATTTTCTAATGCTATATATATTAAAGGAAAGTAGCCTAAAGCTAATCTTTAAAAGATAAGTGTTATTTTTTATACACTTTTCTTCTGAAAAGGTCTTTTGTAGAACTTATTCTGTCTAAAAAAAGTTTTCCTTCAAGGTGGTCTAACTCATGCTGAATTACTACAGCTTCAAATCCTTCTGTATCAAATGTAATTAATTTTCCATATTGGTCGTATGCCTCAACTTTAATCCAATTGTATCTTTTAACATTTCCTGTATAATCTGGAACACTTAAACAACCTTCTCTTATTATGATTTCCCCATCTTTGTCTACTATCTTAGGATTACATAGAACCATTAGTCCATGGTTTAGTTTATTTTTTTTATGTTTATAGTTAGACGCATCAATTATTATAGCTCTTATATGTTTGTTTACCTGTGGTGCTGCTATCCCAACACCAGCAGGAGAGTTATACATTGTGTATATGAGATTGTCTATAAACTGCTGAAGATTTTTGTCAAACTGGGTTATTTCCTGTGATTTTATCTTTAGACGAGGGTCTGGATAGGTAAGGATTTGAAGTTTTTTCATTACATCTGTACCGTTTCTATATTTTTAATTGAAATATCAATATTTAGCTCTTTTTTTAGATTTTCTAAATCACTTTCAAGCTCGGAAATTTCAACATTTTCAGGAACTTCTGCTTCTATAATCATAACATACAGGTCTTTTGTCTTTTCTGTTCTAAGGTCTGATATGTTTATGTTTTTATCTGATAGAAGCTTTGCAACATTAAAAACTATACCTGGTTTATCAGCACCGTAAACAACAATGTTTATTAATTTCTTTGGTTTTTCTTTTTCTTCTTTAAGTTCTTTTGGTAGCCTTTTTACAGTTATAGAAAGTCCAAGAGAAGAGGCTATCTGGCTTAACTCTCTTTTTAAGTCTTCTTTTTTTGTTATATCATCTGTTTCAACGATAAGCATGATTGTAAACTCATTACCTAACCTTGTCATTGCAGAATCTTCAATATTAAAACCGTGTCTATATAGTACTTCACTTACAGCTTTAACAATTCCTGGTTTGTCTTCTCCTGAAGCTGTAATTAAAAAACGTTTCATTCCTCTTCCTCTGCAAGTAGTTCATCTAAGTAAGCCTGATAGTCTTCTGAAGTCATAAGGTCTTCTACTTCTGTAGGGTCTGACATCTGCATTTCATAAATCCACCCATCTCCATAAGGGTCTGTATTTATCAGACTTGGGTCATCTTTCAAATCTTCATTAATAGATGTTATTTTTCCTGTAAGTGGTGAGAATACATCAACTACAGCTTTTATTGATTCTACAGATGCTACTTTTTCTCCTGACTCTACTTCTTTTTCTACTTCAGGTAGTTCTACAAAAACAACATCTCCAAGCTGTGCCTGTCCATAGTCAGATATGCCTATAACAGCTGTATTTTCATCTATTTTTACCCATAGGTGGTCTTTGGTGTAATAAAGTCCCTGTTCTACTTTGTACTGGTCTTGCATAACTTCCCCTCGTTAAGTATTTAATTTAATTAAAATCAAATAAATTATATATTATTTTTTACAGAACCACTAAATTATGTTGTTATCAACTCCTGCGATTTTAAAGCTGATATATCAAGAGTATATATACTTGATATTCCTTCTCTTGCTGTAACTCCTATTAATCTATCAGCAAATCCAGCCATAGTATCTCTAAGAGTTACAACTATAAATTGAGCTTCTTTTGAAAGCTCTTTCATAAGTTCTGCTATTTTTCTTGCATTAGCATCATCTAAATGTGCATCTACCTCGTCAAAATAGTAAAATGGTGCTGGTCTATACTGCTGTACCGCAAATAAAAATGCAAGTGCTGTAAGGGTCTTTTCTCCACCTGACATAATTTCAAGTCTTTTTACATCTTTTCCTCTTGGTTTTGCTTTTAGGAAAACTCCAGCTTCAAGAGGATTGTCTGGGTTCTCAAGCTCTAAGTAAGCCTTTCCTCCTGGTGAAAGTCTTTTAAAGATTTTTCCTAAATTTTTATTTATTTCGTTATAAACTTCCATAAAAGCTTTTATTTTCTTATCTTCTAACTGTTGAATAAGTTCTTCTATAGATTTTTTCTCTTCTACTAAGGTGCTGACTTTTTGATTTAGGTCATTATATCTTTCAAGGGTCTCCTTGTAGTCTTCTAAGGCTCTCTGGTTGACTGCTCCTATATTTTTTCTTATCTCTTCAAGCTCTTTTAATTCTTTCTCCAGTAAGTTTAGGTCTCCTTCTTCTGCTTCTCCTGAATATTCAGCTAACAATTCTTGTATAGATACGTTTATATCTTCTATCTTTTGTTCTAATTTACCTTTTTCTTCAAGAATATAAGTTATTTCCTTGGTATAGTATTCTTCTTTTCTTCTTAAAGATTTTGCCTGTTCTCTTAAATCCTCTATCTGACTTAATATATTGTCTCTTTCTTTTTCTTTATCTTTTAAGTCTTTCCATAGATTAGATACTTCTTTACTTAACTGCTGAATTTTTTCTGTTATATCTTTTATCTGATGTTTTTCGTTTTTTATCTGGTCTTCTATTTTCAGCTTTTCAGTTTCTATCTGAAATATTCTAACCTTCAAATTATTTTCCACTTTGTCTTTTAGATTTTCTATCTGATTTTCAATAGATATTTTTTGTTCTCTAAGTTTATATACTAAATTTGTAGCTTCTTCCCATTCCTTTCTAAGCTGATGTAAACCTTCACTTTCCATTTTCTTAAGTATTTTTTCTTTTTCTTCTTTTACCTGATTTAGACTTAATTTAAGCTGAGATATTTCTTTGTTTAGTTTGTCTAATTGATTTTCATATTCAAACTGTTTCTTTTTAATATTCACAAGTTCATTTTCAATGACGTTTATTTTATTACTTATAGTAAGGATATTTTCATTTATCTCTTTTCTTCTTTGATTTATATTTTGTTCTTCTGTTTGTAGTTTATAAATTTCTTTGTCTTTTTGAATAAGCATATTTTGTATTTTTTGAAGCTCTTCTTCTATAACATCTTCTTCCTTTTTTAACCTATCATCTTCCTCTTCTAATTTTTCTTTCTCTTTCTCTAATGTTCCTCTTCCTAAAAGATTTCCTGACTGCTTTTCCAAGCCACCTGATATTATTCCAGATTTTTCAAAAAGTTCACCTTCTATTGTTACCATTCTGAATGTTCCAATACCAACAGACCTTGCTGTATCAAAATCTTCTACCAAAACTGTATCACCAAAAACAAATTTAACCGCTTTTTCTATTTTTGTATCATACTCTATAAAATCAACTATGTATCCTTTTATACCTTTATACCTTGGAAGCATAGGAAGGTTTTGAATTCTTACTCTATTTAATGGAATAAATGTTGCTCTTCCTGCTTTGTTCTGTTTTAGTATTCTTATACACTCCTGTGCTACTTTATCATCTTCTACTACTATATGTTTTAGTCTTCCTCCTCCAGCTGTCTCAACAGCTAAGGAAAATTCTGCATCTTTCAAAGATATTAAATCTGCTACCTGACCATATACTCCTGGCACATCTTTTAAAAGCTGTATAGCTTTATCTTCTCTGATTTGAGAAAGCGATGCTAACACCTGGGCAAGTCTTTTAAATATCTCTTCTTTTCTTTCTCTAATGGTTTTTAGTCTTTTTTCTAATGTTTCTTTTCTAACTTTCAATCTGTTTATATCACTTTTTATTGTGTTTAGCTTTTTTTGATAGGTATCTGTATAAGAGCCTACATTTTTTTGAGATTCTTTTAGTTTCTCAAGTTGCTGGTTTAATTCTTGCAGAGTCGTAGAATACTGGCTGTAATTTTCCTCAAGTTTCTTTAATTGGAATTGCTTTTCTAATCTTTCTTTCTCTAATAGAGAAAGTTTTTCTTGCAGCTGCTTTTCTTCTTTTTCTACTTTTCCTAAGTCAAGTTTTGCTTTTTGACCACCTATCTCTATCTGATGTAATTTTTTGTTTTTTTCTTCTAAATTTTTTTCTGCTTTTTCAAGCTCTTTTTGAATTTCTGGTAAGGTTTCTTTTAGCTTTTTTATCTGGTTTTCTATAGATAATATCTCTTTTATTTTTTCATCTTTTTCTTTTTGAAGTTGAATGAGTTTTTCTTCCAGCTGTTTTATACTGGCTTCTAACTCTTTTTTCTTTTCGTTTAAAGAACCTATCTGAGCTGTAATTGTTCCTTCTTTTTCTTTTATAGGAAGTAAGGATTCCTGTATTTTGTTTAACTGGTCTTCTAACTGTTTTATCTTTGAGAAAATCTCTTTTTGTTTTTGAGTTGTAAATTCTCTTTCTTCTTCTAATGTTTTTAGTTTTTCTTCTATCTGGTTTAGTAAGTTTAGACTTTCTTCTTTATTTTTTTCTAGAGTATAGAGTTTTACAGCATTTATTTTATCTTTTATAAATTTAATTTTTTCTTCTATCTGTGCAGCTTTTTCAGCGTTTTCTTTTTCTTTTTCAAGTCTTTGGAGATTATGTTTTACTTCTTTTAAAACCATTTTTGCGGCGTTTAGCTTTTCTTCTGTTTCTTCAAGGTCTTTTAACGCTTTTTGCTTTTTTTCTTCATATTCTGTTATTCCTGCTATATCACTTATAATATCTCTTCTTTCAGAAGGGGTCATTTTTATAAATTTGAATATATCTCCCTGTGTTACTATGTTATATCCCTGTTTAGGAATTCCTGCATAGGATAAAAGCTCTTCTACCTCATACTGTTTGACTACACGACCGTTTATCTTATAAGTAGAACGTCCATTATGCTCTATTTTTCTGTAAATAGATACTTCTTCATCGTTTAAAGGGAAAGCTCCAAGATTTTTAAAGACTACTTCTACTTCTGCATATTCTGCAGATTTTCCCTTTGATGAAAAAATAAGGTCTGAAAGTTTTACAGCTCTCATAGATTTTGCTGTTGCAAGACCAAGTGCAAAGATAATTGCATCTCCTATATTACTTTTTCCAGACCCATTAGGTCCCACTATTGCTGTAAAACCTTCTCCTAAAGGTATAGTTAGCTTTCTTTCTCCATAGGATTTAAATGCATAAACATTAATTTTGTCTATATATGCTTTTTCCATGACGTTTAAACTGTTTAGATATTTTTATAGTTTTCGTAAAAATTTACATTCCTATTATATGATATCCAGCATCAACATGTAAGATTTCTCCTGTTATACCTGCTCCTAAATCACTACACAGGAACAAGGCAGCTCTACCAACCTCTTCTATAGAAACTGTTTTCTTTAGTGGTGCTTTTTCTTCAGCTATTTTTTGGATTTCTGAAAATCTGGCTATTCCTGATGCAGCAAGGGTTTTTATTGGACCTGCTGATATAGCATTTACTCTAATTTTTTTTATTTCTCCTAAGTCTCTTGCAAGGTATTTAACACTTGCTTCTAATGCAGCTTTAGCAACTCCCATAACATTATAGTTATATATTACTTTTTCAGCACCGTAATATGATAGGGTTAACAAAGAGCCACCTTCATTTAATATAGGCAGGAATTCTCTTGCAATTGCTGTAAATGAATAAACACTTATATCCATAGCCTGTAAAAAAGACTGTCTATCTACTTTGTAGTAATAATCTCTAAGATACTCTTTATTAGCATATGCTATTGAGTGAACAATAATATCAACTTCTCCCCATATTTGTTTTACTTTTTCTACAAAATTTGTAATTTCCTCATCTGAAGATACATCTAATTTTTCAAATATTTGAGCATTAAATTCATCGGCTATAGGTTGTAGTTTTTTTTGAAATTTTTCATTTAGATAGTTCATTCCTATTTTTGCACCTTCCTGATAGAAAGCTTTTGCAATACCGTAGGCTATACTTCTATTATTTGCTATTCCAAGTACAATAGCTTTTTTTCCTTCTAATATTCCCATCTTTTCTCCTTTGTGTTTTTTCTTTTAATCTTAAGTTTTTTAACTTTTAGTTTCAATTTATAGTCTCCAGTATAAAAATCCTTCTTTTTCTGCCTTTTTTCTATCATATAGACCTTTTATATCTATAAGTATAGGAACTGGCTCTTTTGAGAGTTGTTTAAATTTCTTAAAGTCAAGTTCTTGCATAAATACTCCGTGTCTGACAGCAACGATAATTGCATCATAAGGTGCTTTTGATTCAATAGATTCAAGAAGGTCTATATCATATTCATGTTTTACTTCTTCTGGATAAGCATAAGGGTCATATATATATGTATCTACACCATATTCTAAAAGTTCGTGATAAACATCTATCACTTTTGTATTTCTTACATCACTTATGTTTTCTTTAAAGGTAATCCCAAGAATTAATACTTTTGTACCTTTTACTGCTTTTCCTGCTTTTATCATCATTTTTACTGTATTTTCTGCAACAAATTTGCCCATGTTATCATTTATCCTTCTTCCTGCAAGTATTACTTCTGGGTGATGTCCGATAGCTTCTGCTTTAAAGGTAAGATAATAAGGGTCTACTCCAATACAATGGCCTCCTACAAGTCCAGGTTC
>Ga0256841_1002915_pt1 | contig 13168 bp, 14 predicted proteins | sample 356308metaG_FD_185971 | JGI IMG/M metagenome (GOLD analysis project Ga0256841, IMG submission 185971) | Hydrothermal vent microbial communities from Mid Atlantic Ridge, Atlantic Ocean - 356-308 | ecosystem: Environmental > Aquatic > Marine > Hydrothermal vents | place: Atlantic Ocean: Mid...
AGCGAGCATGGTGGGAGAGCGAGTCCGGATGTTCGCAATTTTGAGGCGCATAGTGGACCTACGCAACGAAAAATTGCGGGAATCCGGGCCGCTCTCCCGCCAGCGCAGTAGATTGTTCCTAAACCCGACAGGCTCCTAGCGGTTGCGGTAGCGGTTCAGGTCAAACAGGCCGGAATCGACGGGTTGTTGCGCTGCATAATAGTCCTGGAACCAGTCTGCCGTGTCCCAGAAGTCATAACGGGTGCGCCGCACACCGAACAGCCCTACAAAGCGTTCGTAGTCCTTGCGGGTCTCGATATTTGCATAACGTTCGGCAAAGTCTTTCACCTGGTCGAGTTCGATGTCAAAAAAGAAATTGGGATAGGCGCCCTGCAGTCCCCGCACCACCGTCATGGTGTCGTGCTCCAGGTCACGGCGGTCATCCAGTTCTCGATCTGCCTCGGTGGAGAACATGGAGCTGATGTTCCTGTAGGCCTTGTTATGTATCAGCGTGTAGGCGATACCCGGCTCTGTGGGGCTGCCGGTCCTGACCCTTACAAAGGTCAGGTCGGGAAAGACCTCCAGCCTCCGTCCCCGGATAGCGGCTACCTGCAGCATGGCCCGGTCCGCCTGTTGCACGCTTGTCCCGGTGTCGTCCGGTTCGCAGGGTTGCGATGACCGGCAGCGGTCCAGCTGCCCGGGCGCTTTCGCCAGGCGGCCCAGCCGCTGCTGGATGCGCCGGTACAGTTCGGTTTGCGGGTCGCTGCTCCGGTAGCCGGTGACCACCTCGGTCTCCAGCCATTTGCTGGGGGCATGCAGGTATTTTTCCAGGTCGGCGCGAATGCCGGCGTACCAGGAATCGCGGATTTCCTTGCGCCGGCTGACCGGCAGGAAAGCCAGGAAATAATCTTCGCCTTCCATGCGCAGGAAGTCCATGTAGAGCCGGGTGTTCAGCTGGTGCCCTACATTCCCGTAGACATTGAAGCCCGCAACCAGCAGGTAGTGAATGCGCTCCAGCAGGGGGTAATCGATGACCCAGGCGGTCTCCGGGTAGTCGCCCGCCAGGCCGAAACTGACCGAGGCGCTGTCGAAATGCCGGAACACGGTCAGGGCTGCGTTGGGGTTGTTGCCATCCCCGTCCCAGATAAATTCCAGTGCCTGTTTCAGGTCCTGTTGCGGCAGTTTCTGAAAAAACGCCTGCTTGGCATTCATATAGCGATTCAGCTTGCCCCAGTATTCCGTCCAGGCCGCAAACAGCTTCAGTGTATCGCCGCGTTCAGAAGGCATATCCAGGTCACCGGAAACGCTGTTGAGAAACCCGGAATCGGCGGTGATCAGGTTGTGGTCCGGGTCAAAGAAGAATACCCAGAACTGATCCTCGATGACATTGAGCGCGATCTGCCCGCGGCAAACCGGTCCTTTTACGAATCCCTCGATGAAGAAGCGCGCGTCGTCCAGCAGAAAGCGGTAGCGGGCATCGGGCGGGATGGCTTCGAAGATCCTGAACGGGTTCGAAGCCACATCGAGCTGGTAGGGGGGCAGCTGATCGACGCTGTAGTCGGGTTCCAGGAACAGCTGACGATAGCGTGCCATCTTTTGCGGCGACAGCTCATACACCACGTGATTCTTGGCCACAATCGAAGCGCGGTAGGCGCGCAGGCGGTAGTAGAACGATGTGGTGCCGGGGTCATCGTAGGGACGCACGGTGGGGATTTCGTCAATGGCCTGTCCGGGCGGAGTGAAGGAGCGGACCAGTCGGTAGAATTCACGTGGCGGGGTATCCGCAAAGTGAATGTGCGCCTGGAACAGGTGCTCGTACAGGTAGCGGTTGACCAGTTTCTCCTTGTTGCCGGCCGCATTGAAAAACTGCTCCCACTGCATGATTTGCTGTGCGGCCTGTGGTGATGCGGCAGACGGTGCCGGAACGGGAGAACCCTGGGCCAGCCATTGCACCAGGGTTTTGTATTCGGCGTCACTCAGATTGGGCATTGCGTAAGGCATGCCCCATAGCGGGTGCCGGTCTGCATAGGCCTGGAATTCTTCACGTTTCGGACAGACCTGCTCGCGGTCCAGCGCCAGGTCGAAATCCCCCGGCAGCATGCCGACCCGCGCCTGCGGGTGCAGCTGTTTAAGACGTAACAGCTGGTACAGCACCGACTGTTCCAGGTTCTGCCGTGGCGTTGCCTCCCCTTCGTTGAGCACGGCGTGGAAGCCTTTGTTACGCCATTCCGCGCTGGTGCGGGCGTCGATGCCCAGGCGGGTGGGTTCACTGCCCAGTATGCGCGTACCGTCATAGACCTTGACCGGGCTGGCGCCGCGTTTGATGCCGTCAAAAGACGAAAGCTTCAGCTGGCAGGGTGCGTCGTAGCAGCCGTGACAGACGATACAGCGGTGTTCGAGCACGGGCTTGACACGCTGACGATAGTCAACGGGCTGCTCCGGCAGGGTGAGTAACAGGTCATAGTCCACCGTTGCCTGTTCCCGGATCAGGTCCGGTTGCTTTACTGTGCAGGCTGCCAGGACAGCGAGTGCCGCAAGCAGGGCGGCCAGGCGGCGGTGTCTGTGCAGGATGGCCGCCATGGTCAGTTGAAAACCGTGAGTACGCCCGTGTATCCGTATAACTGGTCGTTGAAAATCTCGCCGTTGGCAAAAAAGCCGACCAGCGGAAATTCGCCGAGTGTGGCTTCGATCATCTTCAGTTCGGCGGATGGTTCGCCGAACAGGTCCTGCCCGCGGCCGAGGCAGGAGAAGTACAGGCCGCCACGCGGGGTCCCGGGTACCCGGCGTTTCAGATCATCCAGCATGCGCTGCATATCCTCGCGGGCAGTGTTGCTGTCACGGCGGCAGAAGTGCAGCGCCTGGCCCGGGTGCACCAGGTCGCCGATGGCAAGGCGTTTACCCTGGGTGTCGATGCCGACCAGGTTGCGCACCAGGTAGTCACCGGTATCCGACCCCCTGATGGGCAGACCGGCAAAAATATAACCGGCGGCACGGTTCAGGTCGCGTGCCAGTATTTCACCGATGTCCTCCTTGAAGACATCCAGCGCCGGCCGGTCGTCGATGCGATTGATGACGTTGTTGGCGCAGTCGGTAATGGCGTGTTTGCCCGCAATCGGGCTGCAGCCCTGGCTCAGCCCGGTGGCAATCGATACCTGGTCGTTGAATACCACGCCGGACAGCCCGCCTTCCAGCAGTTCATCGGCAATCTGCGGGTGGGCACCGTGTGAAGAACTCAGTCCGCCCAGCATGTAGCCGCCGGGCAGTTCGCTGTGCAGCTGGCCCAGCAGCATGGGCAGATTATTGTTGCCGGGATCTCCGTGCACCACCGCTACGTGGCTCTCGGACTGTTGCAGCCAGTCGTCCCAGGCACCCGGCAGGTGGTCGGCGGCGCGGTTGTAAAAAGGCAGTACCCGGTAACTGTGCCCCGGGAAGCAAGCGATCATGGCGGCCATGGCGGATACCTGCGCGTATTCCGTGCCGCTGGCACAGATGCCGATACCCACGGTGCCGATCCAGTGTTCGATGCCGGTTTCGGCGCGAAAACGGTCCAGGATCAGTTGCAGTTCATTGGCGAAACTGTCGGTAACGTACAGGAAACCCAGGTTGGCATCTGCCGGGATGTCGCCGATCTGGCGCAGGCATTCCGCGACCGCCGGGTCGCGGTCGGCTGACCGGGTATGACCGAGCAGAAAGGCGGGGCATGTGTTCATCAGGACTGCCTGTAAAAAGGGGGCGTCAGCTGACCGCTGCACGCCCCCGGAACCCGGGTTGGCGGATGGTCCGGTCAGCCGGTCTTTTTGTCGGACATCATTTTTTCGATAATGGGGGCCAGGATGATTTCAATGGCAAAGCCCATTTTACCCCCCGGCACCACGATCGAGTTGCGCCGCGACATGAACGAGCTGTCCAGCATGTTCAGCAGGTAGGGAAAATCCACGTTCAGCTTGGCGGGATCGCGGAAACGGATGACTACAAAACTTTCATCCGGTGTAGGGATGTCACGGGCGATAAACGGGTTCGAGGTATCGACCGTGGGAACCCGCTGGAAATTGATGTCCGTGCGCGAGAACTGCGGGGTGATGTAATGCACGTAATCGTGCATGCGGCGCAGGATGGTGTCGGTGACGGCTTCCGCAGAATAGCCACGCTGCGCGCAGTCGCGATGGATTTTCTGGATCCACTCCAGGTTGACCAGCGGTACCACGCCGATCAGCAGATCGACGAACTGGGCAATGTTGGTGGTACCGTCCACGGCGCCACCGTGCAGGCCCTCGTAGAACAGCAGGTCGGTACCTGGCGGAATGGTTTCCCAGGGTGTGAACTCACCGGGCTGCTGGCCAAACGGTTCGGCTTCTTCTTCGCTGTGCAGGTAATAGCGACGCTCACAGCTGCCGGTGTCGCCGTAGGTTTTGAAGGTATCCGCGATCTTGTCAAACAGATTGGCTTCAGGACCAAAGTGGCTGAAATTGCGGTTGCCCTCTTCTTCGGCCTTGGCCATGGCTTCTTTCATGGCTGCACGGTCGTAGCGATGGTAGCTGTCCCCTTCGATGACCGCCGGGTTGACGCCCTCGCGACGGAAAATGTGTTCGAAGGCCACCTTGACCGTGGTAGTGCCTGCGCCGGAGGACCCGGTTACCGCAATTACTGGATGTTTCTTGGACATGCCAATCTCCTGAAAAACAGTTCTTCAAAGCTGCGGCACCCTGCCGGGGCAGGGTGCCGATATTCGGTATTCCGGTTTGCCGTGCAGCGCGCCTGTAGCGCGAAGTCCGGTCGCGCACACCATCGGCTGCAGGCCGGAACCGCGTATTGAACCACTTTTACACGGTGAGCGACAACTTCAATATAACTATATGTAAATAAGTATTATTTCAGCCCTGCCCGGGCTGGTGGCAGGCCCCGGTGCTGTTCTGTACGGAATCGGCCATGTTATTGAAAACCCTGGATTCCGGTGTGCACAGCGGTGGCAATGGTTCAGTTGCGTCGGAAGACGAGGTCCCACACCCCGTGTCCGAGGCGCTGGCCACGACGTTCGAAACGGGTGACCGGCCGGTACTCCGGACGTTCAGAATATTTCCCGGCCGGGTTGCAGTTGACGAAATCAGTCGCGGTTTGCATAACCGCAAGCATGTGCCGCGCATAGGGCTCCCAGTCCGTTGCCATGTGAAAGCGGCCACCGGTTTTCAGTTTGCGCGCCACGCGTTCGACAAATCCGGGTTGCACGATGCGTCGTTTATGGTGTTTGCGTTTCGGCCAGGGGTCCGGAAAAAACAGCAGTACCCGGTCCAGGCAGCCGTCCGGTATGCAGCGATCCAGCACTTCGACGGCATCGTGGCAATAGATCCGGACATTGTCCAGCGCCCGTTCATCCAGCTCGATCAGCAGGTGACCCACGCCGGGGCGGTGTACTTCGATACCAATAAAATCGGACTGTGGTTCTGCTGCCGCCATCGCAGCCAGGCTGCCGCCATTGCCAAAACCGATCTCCAGGGTAAGCGGCGCATGGCGTTCGAACGCCTGCACCGGATCCAGTTTACCGGTAACGGACAATCCAAAGCGGGGCCACAGCTCGTCCAGCGCCTTCTGCTGTCCGGGCGTCAGGCGGCCTTCGCGGCGGACAAAAGATCGAATGCGCCTGCGCTGCGCGTCTGTGGTATGTTTACTGCTATGCATGTAAGTACCGTGTTGCTGTCAGCTCCGCTGTTGTGGAATTCAGGATTATACGGCCTTGTTTAACGACTATCCGGGTAAAATAATCGACTGGCTGACCCAGCTGAACTACGTCCACCTGGGTGCCGAGGTGGTCGTGCTTGCGGTGGCTGCCACGGTTGCGCTGGTGGTGCACCGCAAGCTGGGCCAGTTCCTGATCGAGTCCACGTCCGCTATCGACAGTCGCCACTTCAGGCGTTTCACGCTGCGCAGCCTGCAGCGTATTGTCTTCCCCCTGAGCATGTTGCTGGTTGCGCTGATCGGCAAGGGCATACTGCAGCACCTGCAGATGCACGTGCTGTTGCTGGAACTGGTCGTACCGCTGATGTTGTCACTGGCAGGCATCCGGCTGGCGGTGTACGTGTTACGCAAGGGGTTGCAGCCCGGCCCGGCGGCCAAAGCCTGGGAAACCCTGATCAGCACCTCGATCTGGCTGCTGGTGGCGCTGCACCTGCTGGGCTGGTTGCCGGATATCGCCAGGGTGCTGGATGCGTTTGGCTACACCTTTGGTTCGGTACGTATCTCGCTGTTTACCGTGCTGCAGTTTGCCGTTGCAGTGGGTGCGCTGATGGTGCTGGCGACCTGGTTGTCGAATGCTGTCGAGCAGGGCCTGTCGCGCTCGACGCACATCAGCGCGGGGATCAAGGTCGGGCTGGCCAAGACCATCAAGTTCGGGCTGTACACACTGGCCGGCCTGTTGTCCCTGCACGCAGTTGGTATCGACCTCAGTGCCCTGACCGTGTTCGGCGGAGCGCTGGGTGTCGGTATCGGCTTTGGCCTGCAGCGTATTGCCAGCAACTTTATCAGTGGCTTCATCCTGGTGTTCGACGGTTCCATCCGGCCCGGCGATGTCATCAGCATCAACCAGAAATTCGGCTGGGTACAGGAACTGCGCGCCCGTTATATCGTGGTGCGCGACCGGGATGGTGTCGAGACGCTGATTCCGAACGAGAACCTGATTACCACCGAGGTGATCAACTGGAGTTACAGCGACAGGCAGGTGCGCATCAAGTTGCCGGTGCAGATCAGTTACGACGATGATCCCGAAGAGGCGATGGCGATCCTGCTGAAAGCATCGGAGTGCTGTGAACGTGTACTGAAGGACCCGCCTGCCGCAGCGCGCCTGACCGGCTTCGGAGACAGTGGTATCGACCTGGAACTCAGGGTATGGATCTATGACCCGGAAGACGGTGTCGGCAATGTGCGCAGTGATCTCAATGTGGCGATCTGGAAAGGTTTCAGGGAGGCCGGGATCACGATTCCCTATCCGCAGCGGGACCTGCACGTCAGGGCGCTGCCTGACGGGGTGGTGGCTTCCTGACCGGTCGGGTTTGCAGCCCAGCGTGCAGGGCCGGTAACAGCAGCCTGACCCTGCAGGATTAGCGAAGCATAATCCGGCAAAGCCCCGCGATACGGCTCAGAAAAATGTACCGTCCAGCGGCGAAGAGGCGCTGGCAAAACGTTTTCGCGGAATCCGTCCGGCGAGAAAGGATTCACGTCCGGCCTCGATGGCTTTCTTCATGGCCGAAGCCATCAGCACCGGGTACTGCGCACCGGCAATGGCGGTATTCATCAGTACCCCGTCGCAACCCAGCTCCATGGCAATGGCCGCATCCGAGGCACAGCCGACCCCCGCGTCCACCAGGATCGGAACGCCGGCGTTTTCGACAATGGTACGGATGTTATACGGGTTGCGAATCCCCAGGCCGGAACCGATGGGCGCGGCCAGCGGCATGACGGCAACACAGCCCATCTCTTCCAGCCGTCTGGCGATAATGGGATCGTCGTTGGTATACACCATCACCCGGAAGCCATCCGCGATCAGGGTCTCGGCGGCGCTCAGGGTCTGGCTAATATCCGGGAACAGGGTTTTTTCGTCGCCCAGCACTTCCAGCTTGACCAGGTTGTGACCATCCAGTAACTCCCGCGCCAGGCGGCAGGTACGTACCGCGTCGGCTTCGGTGTAGCAGCCGGCGGTATTGGGCAGGTAGGTATACTGGTCGGGTGGCAGTACATCCAGCAGGCTGGGTTGGTCCGCATTCTGGCCGATGTTGGTGCGGCGTATGGCGACCGTGATGATTTCCGCACCGCTGGCCTCGATGGCCAGCCGGGTCTCTTCCATGTCCCGGTATTTCCCGGTGCCGACCAGCAGCCGGGACTGGTACTCGACCCCATCGATCATCAACGGGTCCGGGCTTCCGGGGGCTGCGCTTTTCATCACACTCGACATGCTGTTCTCCTGAAAAAGGATGGGTCAGGCCTGGCCGCCACCGATGGCGCGCACGATCTCGACCCGGTCACCGGCTGCAAACCGGTGTTGTGCGAAACGGCTGCGCGGCACGATTTCCTCGTTGACCTCCATGGCCAGGCGCTGGTCCGCCAGGCCGAGGTGTTCGATCAGCTGCGCCGCGCTGATACCGTCCGGCAGTTGCTCGGGTTTGCCGTTGATGACCAGTTCCATAGCGCCGCATTCTACCGTATTAGAGAGTGCATATATAGGATCATTGACTTAGTGGTATCGCGGGAATTGAGGTTAAAGTTCAGCAACTTATACTGTCTACTCGTTATCAAAGGCGGCTAGTGGGTGATCCTTATCAGTCAGCCGAATCACGTATTGAACTATACCATCATCGTCTACAGGTGGGGGTGGTTCAGCACCCGGCTGGAGGACAATCACTTCTACCTCACGGACCCCAGTATTTGATTCTATGCGCCGTCTGGCTTCAGTGAGAACTGACCGTGAGCGGCTAGACAGTCTCATCATTTCCGCCCGTATTTGCCTTTCTGCTCGCGCAACAGGTTGGCAATTTCACGAATTTCATGCATCTCAAATAAGTAGCTGAACCCTTCCAGAATCTGTTTCATCTGGGATAGAGGCATCGTGCCATCCAGGAATGCCATAAAGACCTCTTCCAGTCTGGGCTGGCAATTTTCAGGCTGAGCATGGAGTTTCCGGAGAACCTTGGGCGGAATGGTTATCGGGTCATCCTGTACCTTCAACTTTCCGACTATGACCAAATATTGACGCAGAACGTCTACGTCACCACGATAACTATCAGCTGGTAGGGTGCCAGCCGCGAGTTTGGCAGCAGTGTCGATTACACCACGGCTGCGCTTCAGGATGTGCTGCCGGGCCTGAACCGCAGTTGTGAAGGGTTTGGGTAACCCGAATTCATCTTCATTGCCACTCATAAAACCATCCTACAAAAGTTGCTTACATTGGCTCAAAGGGGCGTTCAGATATTGCCTGAATGCTGAACATTCCATGTTGCAGACGCTTCTTGCTGGGCAGATATCACAAGGCGGGTCTGGTGGCACGCCATGGTTTGTTAACTCATAACGTCTTCGTATCGCCATTTCCCGCCGTTCCTTTGCAACATCGGGGTCAGGAATCCACGCGACCCCACGTTGTGCCATATCCAAAGCTTCATCAGTAAAAGAGGACACAGATCACCCCCGTTGTGGTCAACCCCTCAGTAAATCTTCAATTTCCTCTTCATCAGAAGTCAGCAAATCATCATCCGGGTCAACCTCAAAATACCGGCTAATAAAATCTGCTTCAGACCGAGTGGTTACATCCAATCTAGACTTAGCAACACTGGTAAATATGTTGTGCCCTTTTGCGAGCGCCAAAACTGCTTTTACAAGCTGGTTGTGGCGGTGTTGCAGTTGGGCAATTTCAGCCCTGAGTATGACTACCTCCGATTTCAGATTCTTTTTCCTGCGCCGGTTGGAATGAGGGTAAACACTTAGCTCGATTTCCATAACGCCACCCTTTACGCTTGCTGCCGTTGCTGTTTGAGCTGTGCCCGGAGTTCCTTGTAGGTAGCCATGTCGCCGGCATTTGCGGCTGCTTCCATTCTGGTTTCGATGCTTGCGCCACAGTTGTCTGACTGATAGGAGTTGGCAATTTTCTTCAACTCATCAATCCGGGGATTGCGTGCGGAAGTGCTGGTAGTGTGGCCGGGGGTACCATACTTGCTGGCAAGGTCGCGCTTCTGGGTACGGTACATTTTGTAAGTACTCATATCACCAGTGGCCGCTGCTTCATTCATCAACACATCAAGCGCCCGTATCTGGTCATGGGGTGTAAAGCCGCCATTCTGGTGTTGGGTGACTGTTTTGCCGGCAGCCTCCACGGCTTTCTGCGACTCAGTGAGTTTTTCGATCATGGCAGCGACGTAGTCCATCTTTTCGCCGATCAACTCCTGTTCGTCTTTGTCCTTCGTGCTGTAAAGCTGGGCTACCAGCCCGTTTTCCATCTTTTCCAGCGCCGTGATTTTCTCAGCAGTTGAGCCACCTTCCGGCATCTCCACCGGGGGGTTGTTCGGGTCAATTTGATCCTGGTTGTCGTTTTTATCAGCCATAGCTACGTCTCCACAAGGTTGTCAGAAAGGTTTTACCGCCAAAATTATTAGGCACTGAAAATGAAATGTCCCGCGCAGGATTTCCATTACGGAAACTAGAAGTTAGCGCCGTTTTGACGGCTAGACGTGGACAGTTGAAGGGTGTGGCTTGTAGGCGTACTTCGAGCTAGGACAGCAAAGTGTGCACTTGCTATAAACAGTAGAACTGCTTGACCCTTGATCCCAAACCAAGGATTCGAGGCAACCCAGTCACCTCTGACAGGGCTTGCCAAGCAGCCCAGCCGCCAGACTCACCCCCTGAAGTGCGAAATTATGAATGACTACCCCGGATTTGACTACTCAGATTGAAAGCCATATCGGACTAGGGCTTGCGGCATCTAGCAGGGTGTTGACGTGTAGGGGTAAATATCGGCGATATATGCTCAGCTTTGCCCTCAATACACACTCCACCCTTTAATGTTTGTATAATCTGGGTTTCCACATTGTGCAGCGTGAGAATCTCGAACAGCAGTTTCGACATGGAAAACATGGACACTATTCTTGAATTGTTGAGGCTGGCGGGAGTTGGCGTTATTGCAGGGTTATTCTCTGCATTGATTGCTAATAGGGGGCACCGTAGTAAAAAATGGTGGGAGCTGCGTGTGGCTTCTTACCAAGCAGTTATTGAGGCGTTGTCTGATTTGAATCACTATTTTGACCGCAAGTATAAGGCGGTAATCGAGAATCGTGAGCTTACTGAGGAATATCAGGTAGAGTTAAAAAGGATTTGGGACGAGAGCTATCACAAAGTCCGTAAGGCTGCTGATAGTGGTGTGTTTCTGTTCTCTGAGGATGTTAATGCAGCACTGAAAGAGTTTATTGATTTAAAAGATACGCATTTTGATTCTTATTTTGAATATTTGGATAATAATCTGGCCGTTGCAGAAAATTGTCTGAAAACAGTTGTTGCTTCAGCCAACAAGGATTTGCGTGTTCGAGGTAAATGGCTATAACGATGCCAACCAGCTGAATAGGTGGTAATGATTCATAAGGTGACATAGATGGATGAAACTCTAGAACAGCTAGAAAATAAAACTCTTGAAGAAGATGATTTTGGTGAGGTACCACCAAGTGACATAGTTGCTTATAACGAATTACGCTCATGCGCGGATCTCTATCGTATGAAGGATCAAGGGATTTTGGATATACAACCAGAGTTTCAGAGAGATATCGTTTGGAAAGGTCCAGATCAAACACGGTTTATTGATTCGCTCATTAAGCAATTGCCGATTCCAAGTATGTGCTTTGCTCTTGATCACAAGATTCAGAAGTGGATAGTCATAGACGGCCTTCAGAGGATTTCAACCATTGTCCGCTTTCTAGAGGGTGGTGACTGGAAGTTGTCGAAGCTGGAGGACGTTGAACCTGGCATTGCTGGGAAGTCGGTAGCAGCAATAAAAACATCAGAAACGAGGCTTCATGACTATTATACGCGTGTAGAGAACCTTTCCATCCCTGTAACGGTGCTTAGATGTGATTTTTCCAAGCGCACCCATATGGAGTATCTATTTACGATCTTTCATCGGCTAAATACAGCCGGTATGAAGCTAAATAATCAGGAAATACGAAATTGCATATATGGCGGAACATTTAACAACTTGCTCAAAACTCTTGATGACAATACATCATGGCGTCGTATTAATAAGATGAAGAAGGGGTTGTCCTACCGCTTTACGAAGCAAGAGATAATGCTGCGATTCTTCGCCTTCTACGATGGGCATAGTGATTATGAGGGGCATTTGGCAAAGTTCCTCAATACGTATATGCATCAACATAGAGAGCCAGACCATGATTTCATTGTGGAAAAGCAACGGTTGTTTGAACGGACTGTAGAGGTTGTTGATAGATGCATATTCGATGCTAAAGCGCCACCAAAATTATCGATAACTGTTCTGGAAGCATTGCTTTTTGGGGTAGGGAATAATCTTGATTATCTTGAGGAGCTGGAGGCAGAAAGAGTTAAAGCACTTTATGAATCAATGATAAGTAACCCTGAGTTCTCAGAGTCATCTCTAAAGGAAGGTTTATCGAAAAAGCAAAGGGTGATTGACCGGCTTGATACAGCGGCCATGATATTTGCTGGACAGTAAATATGATCACTAAGAGTACGATCTCTAGCAACCTGAAGTCGTTGGATGCGAAATACAGGCGTACAACGAGTGATATGGAGTCATTGTTTTTTTCTAAGCTTGCGCTCCTTGAGTTATGCGGCTGGATTGAAGAATCCATGGATGATGTGATCTTAAGATGCGCTAATCGGTATTTGCGGGTGGCTGCCAATAGAAAGCATGCTAAGGAAAATATAATAAGGCCAACCTATGGGTTTGAATACCAGAGGCATTTCAGGCGCATGCTGATTCAACTGATCGGGTTGATAAATGTGGAGCGCATTGAGTCGAAGGTAGACCCTGCCAAGAAAGCAATTCTACAGTCTACGCTTGGCAACCTTAAAGAAAGCCGTAATCGTGTGGCGCACACCCATATAAAAGGCATCGCGCGGGTTATTGATTCTCCATCGATAACGCTTAATCGGTTTGACCATGTTTATGGTGGTCTAATGGAGTTCGATGCGGTGATCCGCAATATGCGGCTTTAATCCGCAGTGATGTGGAAGAGCAATTACGTAATTCTGTGCGGACCTTTGCCCTAATGCTAGTCCATTCTACTAACCCCCCAGTATTAGTTGGAGTTGCATCTTTCACAGTACAAGACTTCATAGCGCTTCTGAAAGCAGCCATTCTGACAAACTGCCTGTAGGGGGTTGGGGAAAATCCGCGCCGCTACGCAGCATTTCCCCATACTGTGAACGAGCCAATTTAAGTACAGAAAAACGCTGTTCCTTATCCAGTCGTTGAAACTCCTGTTTCGCGATACTTCCTTCCCATGTTGCCGGGTGTGCAATTAAGAATGTAGCAATCTGGTCTAAGGTCATGGCCGATCCTCCTGTGTATTGACAGGAGGAATATATGGAAGACTGGATTTGCCTTGTCCACCTCTATAACCAAACTGGTGAAGTACGCCTTCTCCCACAAAAAGCAGCGAACGTACCGAAACACCAATTTCGCCCAAGCCGG
>Ga0256841_1002916_pt1 | contig 13160 bp, 9 predicted proteins | sample 356308metaG_FD_185971 | JGI IMG/M metagenome (GOLD analysis project Ga0256841, IMG submission 185971) | Hydrothermal vent microbial communities from Mid Atlantic Ridge, Atlantic Ocean - 356-308 | ecosystem: Environmental > Aquatic > Marine > Hydrothermal vents | place: Atlantic Ocean: Mid...
CCCGCCGACTCAACGTGTGTATCGCCTTGGCCACCAACTCCTTCCCCACCCCCGTCTCCCCCGTCACCAATACCGTGCTCTCGCTCGGCGCCACCCGCCGTATCGTGTCCAGGACTCGCTTGATTTCCTTCGATTGGCCGACGATATTATCCAAGCTGAACTGACGCTGAAACTCCGTGCGCAGAAAAGCCACCTCTCGCTCCAATCGTCGGCGATTCAAAGCGTTCTTCACCCGTTGGAGGAGTTCATCGCGACTGATGGGTTTGGTGATGAAATCGCATGCCCCTTCCTTCATCGCCTGGACGGCCACGTCCACGGTCGCAAAGGCCGTCATCATCATCACTTCCGTCTGTGGCGCCGTACTCTTGATGAACCGGAGCAAATCCATCCCCGAGACGGGTTCCATCTTGAGATCAGTGATCACCAGATCATAAATGGTCCGCACCAGCAAATCCTTTGCCGCTTCTCCACTGCTGGCTTGATCGATCTCGTAATCCTCGTTGCGGAAGGCGCTCACCAAAAATCGACGGACGGGTTCTTCGTCATCGACGATCAAGATCTTGACCATAAGCCCTCTCCATCTCTGGTGCCATCGCCTCTCCCACAGCCTCCCGTCCTCTGAATATGTCTCGTGGTTCAATCTGTCTTGAGTGGTGTCATTATTATTATGGCCTCTCTCGTGTACCGTATCTTAGAATAAGCTACTTTCAGGTTGAAGGCAAGTCTAATTTTCTCTTCCCCGATCAGAGAAGGTGACGAGCGACTGATGAGCGCGCCGTGAGAGGCATCGGGGCATCGAGACGGCTTCATTCTCCCGGAGGGCGACAGCCAGCCGCCCGAGCCGCCAGTTCTGGGCCACCGGGTGATGGTCTTTCGAGCTTCCCCTTCGGTTGGCGCGTGAGCTGGGAGAGGCGGCTTGAATTTCCCCTTGAACTCGGAGTACTATTTTTCGGGCCCGGAATATCAAACCTGCATGGAGGATCAATATGATGTGGTTGACACCTGGGAAGCGACACGTTCTTTTCCGGGAACGCTTTTTGATCAAGCCTTCACCCTTCCTGCTGCTTTCTCTCTGCTTTCTGCTCGTCCTCGGGGGAGGCCATCCCTCGCAGGCTCATGATCCCTTTCGCCCTCGGATAGCTCCCGGTCTCTCCGTTCAGGCGGTGAACTGGCAAAGGCTCCCAGCCCCCTTGCAGAAGGCCGGAGTTCATGATGTTCAGCGCGACCCCTATCAATCAGACCGCTTATATGCCGCCACTCGGAGGGGACTTTACCTGAGCGACGATGGGGGAACACACTGGCGACGGCTGGCAGTGCCCATCGACGGTCACCCCTCTCAGGATGTCCTGGCCGTGGCACACACACCGAAGAAGGTGTTCCTCCTCGCCGGGGGAAAAATCCTGGTCAGTCCCAACGAGGGGCGAAGTTGGCACTCCCAGGCCGACCTCCCACCCGACATCTCTCCTCTCACTCTGGCCGTCACCCCACATGAACCGGAGGTCCTCTATCTGGGCACCAGACGTTCGGGCGTCCTCCGTAGCCGCGATGGAGGCCACCACTGGCAGTCGGTCAACTGTGGTCTCCCGCCAGCCGTGGGCGTGGCCAGGGTGACGCCGGTCGCACATCTCATCATCAACCCGCTCCACCCCCAGACGCTCTATGCGGCCACCGAAGTTCACGGCATTTATATCAGTCATGATGGCGGTGAACATTGGTATGCCGCCCAGGATGGACTGCCGGGTCCCCTCCCCTATCGCACCTATCCTCCGCTACTGGCGATCGATCATCATCGCCCAGATGTGCTCTATGTGCTGATGGGATATCCGGTGCACTCTCATAAAATCGAAAACAGACTCTATCGAAGCACCGATGGTGGCGGTCACTGGGAATGGGTTGCTCGATTGCCGGACAACATCGCCTTCGGTTGGCTCACGCTCGATTCCCGGCCACGACCGCGACTCACCATGGGGTCCGAGATGGGCATGCTGATGTGGGAAGATGATGAATTACCAGCACCTCGTGATGTCCAGCCACGGGCCTGGTCTGAACTTCATCATCGTCCACTTCTCACCGATCCTCGCTCGGTTCGCTCCTGGACCGTGACACAAAGCCCGGCCGATTTTGATGTGGGCAACATCGCCGTCCTCCACGATGATGGGACGCTCACGCACGTTTTCGACCTCAACGGCCGCTCGATCGAGTTTCAACGCGTCAGTAATCGGACCTATACGGCTTCGTTTGTTCCCTTCACGTTCGATACCGAGCCAGGCACTCCGTTGAGCTTGGGAGACGATGACTTCACCTCGGTGCCCATTCCCTTCTCCTTCCGATTTTATAATCGGAGCCGCGACACCGTCTTCATCAACTCCAACGGGAATCTCACGTTCAGCCGCGGGACGCGCAATGCCACGCCGGTGCTGGGAAGCGTTGTCGGGCGCATCTCCGGATTCTGGGCGGACCTCGATCCCAGTCAGGGTGGCATGGTGACCGTTCGATCGGATACGGACCGGCTGGTCATCACCTGGGATCACGTCCCCGAGGCGGGAACGGGAGCGGCGAACACGTTCCAAATCGTGCTGTTCAATGATGATCGGATTATGATCAGCTTCAGCGACGTCCAATCCAAAATCGGACTGACAGGTATCACGCCGGGAACCCTGTTCCCCACCGAGATCGATTACACCGACGAACTTCCTCTCGATCGAGCGCGGCGCGCCATCCTGGAACTGTTCGATGGAGCGTTCCAGATTCACGCCATTGGTCGGCGGTTCTATCAAACGCATCCCGATGACTTCGATTTCCTGGTCGTGTTTGGAGCCAGCGATTATCCCTACGATGTCATCACCAATGGATTCGCCTTCCACGCCGCCATCCAGAACGATGTCCAGGGCATTGGACGGAGTCTGGGGACATTCAATGGTGGTCCGGCGGCGTTCGGTAGTGCCGGACGATTGCAGAGTTTCCTCAACATGAACAAGCTCAGCGAGTATCCGGACAATCCGACACAGACGTTCTTGCACACCAACTCCACTCTGGACATCCTGGCTCAAGAGACGGGACATCGATGGCTCGCCTACGTGCAATTCAACGACAATGGAACGCCGAGCAGTGATCTCTTGGGACGCGGATTCTCCCACTGGAGTTTCTTCCACGATACCGACGCTTCGGAGATGGAGGGAAACAACTGGCTCGACAATGGAAATGGATCGTTCACCTCTATCGAAGCGACGACCCGGTACAGCATGCTGGATCGCTACCTGATGGGCCTGGCGGCGCCGAGTGAAGTCCCGCCTTTCTTCTATATCAAAGATCCCACGGAAACCGACGGACGTACAGCAAGCAGCCCTCCCGAGGTGGGCGTGACCATCATGGGAACGCGCCGCGATGTGACGGTCACTCAGGTCATTGAGGTGGAAGGACAGCGAACGCCCCCCTACCCTATCGCGCCTCGACACTTCACGCAGGCATTCCTCCTCGTCGTTCCCCCGGGGAGCGCCGTTTCCGCAGCCGATATCAACAAATTGGAGACTATTCGGCGAAGTTGGGAGCTGTTCTTCAACTTCATCACCGGCGGGCGGGCCACCATTGAGACGCAACTTCCAGGGGCCACGGGTGCGGATCTATTGGCCACCAATCTCAGCGTCGCTCCCTCCACCGTGCCTCCCGGAGCCACGGTGACGCTGACCCTCACCATCCTCAATCAAGGGACGGTGACCGCCGGGGCGGCCACACATGAGATTCGCTTCTCCGACGACACGGTCATCGATGAGAGCGATCCATTACTCGCCACGTTGGTGACCAGTTCGCTCACGCCTGGTGGCTCGGCTCAGTTCACCCTCAGCGTGACGATCCCAGTAACCAGCGCGGCAGGACAAAAGTATATCGGCATTCGCGTGGACGCCACCAATGAGGTGCCGGAAACGAACGAGAACAATAACATCGCTCTGCTCCCCCTCATGATCACTGGTGGAAGTGGAGCCGATCTCGTCCCCACCGATTTCAACCTGTCGCCCACCGTCGTCCCGGCCGGAGGGACGATCACGGTGACGGTGACCATCCGCAATCAGGGGAGCGCGCCCGCTCCTCAGGCGACGCACGAGATTCGGCTCTCGCCCGATAGTCTCATCGATGCGTCGGATACCTTTTTGACCGGCTTCATCACCGGCCAGCTCGCTCCCGGTGCCGCGGTGACGTTCACCATCAACACCCTCATCCCTGCCGATACGCCTGCTGGAGGGTGGTTCGTGGGGACCATCGCCGATGCCACCGATCAAGTGGTGGAAACGGACGAGACGAATAACACGGTCGCCATGCCCATTACGGTGACTAACTGATCGGGAGATCGGGATTCGCGGATCGGGAATCCCTGAGGGTGTACCTGGCTGATGGTCCCCATTCCGATTCGCGAATCCCGAATGATAACGCCGATTGCGAACCACGATGAGCGCGCCCGTCACTGCCCATTCCCCGAGGGTCGCTCTCAGCGTCGGCCTGGCGCTGACGGCGACGCTGGCCGGTGGCTGGCTCGTCCGAGCGCAGGGCTACGGCGGCCTCCCATTGTTGGCGACGGAAGCCGCTCTGATCCTCCTGCTGCTCCCCTATTTCCTCCTCGGTCTCACCGATTTGGACGATCGACTCCAACGATGGCTCGCTGACCGCCCGGTGCGCATCTTCCCTCTGGCCGGTATGTTTCTGGTCCCCTATCTCATTTATGCCCTGGGGACGGGGACGCTCGCTCCACGGGCTTTGGTGATTTTGATCTTGTTCATCTTCTTTCCCACCGGATGCCTGTACCTCACTCGACGAACGGCCTCCACGCTCACCTGGTTGGATGTCGTGGCCATTCTGGCTATCTGGCTTCCGTTTGACTTCCGCTGGGTCAGGACGATCTGGACGTGGCCGCAGGGTATGGCCGCCTATACGATGAACACGATTCTGGCCGTGGATCTGGCCGTCCTGCTGTTTGTCGCTTTCCGTCGATTGGATGGTGTCGGGTATCGATTTCGCCTCAGGCGCCGCGATCTCAGCCCTCTGTGGATGAATTTCCTCTCTTTCGCCGTCATCGCCATTCCCATCGGCTTGGCCACCGGTTTCATCCGCTTTCATCCCCACTCAGACCTCTTTCGCTTCCTGGGCTCCGCGGCGGGCATCTTTCTGCTGGTCGGCCTGCCCGAGGAATTACTCTTCCGCGGGATCATCCAGAATTTCCTCCAAAAGACGCTTCATCGCCAAGGGCTCGCACTGATGACCACCGCCCTCATCTTCGGCGCCGCCCACTTGAACAATGGACCATCGCCGGATTGGCGCTATTTTCTCCTGGCAACGATAGCCGGCCTCTTCTATGGTCGCGCGTATATCCAGACGGGTGGCCTCATGACGCCAGCTTGCATCCACGCCCTGGTCGATGCCGTCTGGGGCGCCTTCTTCACGTAATGGCCATGAGGCTCACCATGACCAGCGTCGCTTCGCTGAGTGGACTCGCTCACGGGTCCATCGTCCCCACTAACGATGGATCTGACATGGCGCAAGCGGCCAACGTACGTTCCGTCCATGGCTGTATCTCCGCCGAGCTCATTCCCCTTCAGCCCCCCTCACCGGCCCTCGGAACTTCCCACCGAATCTCGGACTCTGAAACACTTTTGCTTCGTTTTTGAATCAACCTTTTCAGCGTTGAAACCCCATCTCCCGCTTTCACCCTCTGGAGATAAGCGGGGAGGGGAACCACATTCTTCAAAGGATCTACGCTAACAGCCTCATTTTTCTAGAGTTGCGCCTTTACCCCGGGAGTCCCTTCCGACTCCTTCGGCGGGCTGGATTCCCGTTCGATGCGACAGGGTACACCGATTGCAAAAAAAGCGTCACGGGGACGTGAGGCAATCGAGGATGAGGGAGAACGCCATGTTACAGTCACATACAATCGGACGACCCACTGATGAACTGCCCCCATCCGGTTGCCGAGTGATCCCCCATCATCGCCATTGACTCGATGGGAGCTCCGAGCCCCCATTGAGGAGAGACGAATATGGAGCGTCATCACATTGGGCAGGCCTGAGACCTGAAGGGCGGCAGCCTGCCCGGATACGAGTGAAGCCGTCATGAAAAACTCCACGCCATCGATTGAGGAGAGGCCCACTCAGGAGAATGGATCGGGAACGCGGGCGGCCCGGGTTCTGGTGGTGGAAGACGAGCGCCACATCGCCCGGTTCCTGGAATTCATCCTCAAGAAGGAGGGGTATGAGGTCACCATCGCCTATGATGGTGAGCAGGCCTTGAAGGTCGTGGACCAATGCGCGCCCGATGCCATCCTCCTGGACATGGTGCTGCCGGGCATCTCCGGACTGGATGTTCTGAAGCGCCTTCGCGCTGACCGACGGCATGCCGACCGCGTCATCGTCGTCTTGTCGGCCAGTCTGTTCGGCGATCTTCCCGCAGAGGTGATGGAGGCCGGCGCCAATACACACTGTACCAAACCCATCGCCCCCTCCGATTTGCTCAGGAAACTGGCCGAATTCGGCGTGCCTCCGGTGATCCATCAAGGCGCACCCGCGTCTTCCGTCAATGACGAGGTGACCCATGAGCGTGCAAAGTCCTGAGATCGCGATTCCAATCACGTCAGCCGCGCAGGCGGAATTCGACCATCAGATCATCGAGGAACTCTCTCGGGTGGCTGCGCCTCTGGCCGAGCATCTGGGTCTCGCACTCGGTCACTTTGCTCGTGGCCAGATCGTGTGGCTGGCGCCCGATGGGCACTGTCCCTGTGTCCACGCCACTGAAGAGCTGATCCCGTGCTTGAACGGCGCCCCCCCTGAAGGCCGGCGGAGTGAGATCATCGACGTCCTCACCGAAGGGAAATCGGTGGGGAAGATCGTGCTCTGCGGCCGCGTTCAAGATGCGCCCGTGCTCCTTTCGATGCGCCGCCTGGTGGAACTCATCATCCACCAGATCGATCTCCAGAAGGACCAGGAAGCCCTGTTGCAAGAACTCAGCGCCAGTTGGGATAGTCTGGCCGCCGTCTACGAGATCAGTTCCGATCTTCGCTGGCTGGAGAGTCCGCAGGAACTCCTCGATCGCATCGTCAGTCGAGCCACGGCCATGCGCGAAGGGCTCCGAGCGATCCTCTGGTTAGAGCAGGGAGGGCAATTGGAGCCGGTGGCCGTCAAGAATGTCGCCCCTCCAGCTCCGCGATCCGCCCACGTTGGACTGGTCGGGAAGGCTCTCAAGGAGCAACGCGAGATCGTCATCAATGGGCGAGCGCGTCTGACCGCCGCCATCGAGGAATTGGAACCCGAACTGCGCACCGCCGCCAATGTGGCCATCACGCCGGTGGCCACCCGCCAGGGATTGCTCGGCGCTCTGGAAGTGTGGCAGGAGGATGACCAGGGAGCGTTCGATTCTCGCATCACGCGCTTGATGGAAACGCTGGCCCTCCAGGCCGCTATGGTCATCGAAAATGACCGCCTTCATCGCGCGCTCATCGAGAGCGAGCGCCTGCGCCAACAAGTCGAGATCGGATCCAAGATTCAGCAGACATTGCTCCTCGGTCAACCGCCTCGCGATCTTCAAGGAGCGCATATCGCGGCGCTCACCATTCCCTCACAACGCATCGACGGCGACTTTTACGATTTCATCACCCACCGACAGCACTGTTTCGATGTCATCATCGGCGACGTGATGGGCAAGGGGATTCCCGCCGCCCTGCTGGGCGCGGCCACCAAGAGTCATTTCCTCCGGGCCATGAGTCAGCTCATCTCCGTCGCCAGCGGCGCCAAGCTACCGCGACCGGACGAGATCGTCACACTGGTCAACGCCGAGCTGGCCGAACGACTCATCAGGCTGGAGAGCTTCGTCACCGTCTGCTATGCGCGGTTCGATCTGGAGCGCCGCCAGCTCGATCTCGTCGACTGCGGACACACCAAGACCATTCATCTGCACTCGGAGAAAGGGACCACCACGCTCCTCCAAGGCGACAGCATGCCTCTCGGTTTCAGCAAGAGCGAGCAATACGAGCAACTCTCCTTCCCCTTCCAGATCGGCGATGTGTTCGTCTTCTACTCCGATGGCCTGACGGAAGCGCGCAATGCCTCGGGCGACTTTTTCGGCGAACAGCGATTGGCCGAACTCGTCCACGCCCATGGGGATCAGTCGCCGGAAGCGCTGATCGAGGACATTCGGAGCGCTATTGTCGCCTTCTCCGGTTCGGAGACATTCGCCGATGACCTCACCTGCGTGGTGATCAAGATCGGGCGAGAGACGGAAGAGGCCCCTCTGGCTCACTCGGAATTGGAGATCTCCAGTGATCTGAGCAATCTCGGCCGGGCGCGCGCCTTCGTGCGGGAAGTCTGTCAGGATCTCTCCCGGCCCCCTCTAGACGAAGACCACACGCATCAGCTCGAACTGGCCGTGAACGAAGCGGCCAGTAATATCATGCGACACGCCTACGGAGGGCGTCCTGATCAACCCATTCAAATTGAAGCCGACGTGTTCGCCGATCGCATCGTCATCCGCCTCAGCGATTGGGGAGTCGCGTTCGACCCCGATCAGGTGGCCCCCCCGCGATTTGACGGTTCGCAGGAAGGAGGATTCGGATGGTTCATCATCACGCAATCCTTCGATGAAGTGAAATATGCTCGTGACGAGCAGGGGAAAAATTGCATTTGTCTCACTAAATATCTTCACTCTGGGAAAGGAGGATCTGACCATGGAACTGAACGTCGAACAGATCGGTGATGTCACTGTCGTCGTGTTGCCTGGCGAGAGCCTGGACGCCAGCAATGCTGCCGAGTTCAAACAGGCCATAGCCACCGTACTGGAGAAACACGCCAAGGTGGTCTTCGATATGAGCCAGTTGCGATTTGTGGATAGCTCCGGACTCGGCGCCATCCTCTCCTGCCTCAGGCAGTTGAATGCCCGGGGCGGCGATCTCAAGCTGTGCGGCATGACCAAACCCGTTCGCGCCCTCTTCGAACTGGTGCGCATGCATCGCATCTTCGATATCTACAACACGAGGGACGAAGCTATCGGGGCCTTCCAGCTGGCCGCCTGAAGCTCGTCGAGAGCGCGGTCTGAGCCCGCCTCCGAAGAGTGCTCTGGTGGAGAGCAGTGGAACGTCCCGCTCGAAACGCCCAGAGGAGGCATCGATCATGAAAGCGATTATCCTCGCCGCGGGGAAAGGAACGCGCGTGCGCCCGCTCACCTACACGATGCCCAAGCCGATGATCCCCATCATCAACAAACCGGTGATGGAGATCCTGGTCGAGCACCTGGCGCGTCACGGCGTGCGCGAGATCATGGTGAACACCAGTTACCTGGCTCCAGCCATCGAGAATTACTTTCGCGACGGTGCGCGATTCGGCGTCCAGATGGCCTACTCGTTCGAAGGGCGGTGGGAAGATGGGCGTCTCATCGACGAACCGGTCGGCTCGGCGGGAGCCATCAAAAAGATTCAAGAACACTCCGGGTTCTTCGATGAGACGTTTTTCGTTCTCTGCGGAGACGCCCTCATCGACCTGAATCTCACCGAGCTCCTCCACGTTCACCGCCGAAAAAGAGCTCTGGTCACCATCGCTCTGACTGAAGTGCCTCGCTCAGAGGTCTCCAGCTACGGCGTGGTCGTGACCGATGATGATGGTCGCATCCTGGAGTTTCAGGAGAAACCGCCCGTCGAAGAAGCTCGGAGCACCACCGTCAATACGGGCATCTACGTGTTCGAGCCCGAGGTCATCGACGGCATCCCATCGGGCGTCGAATACGACATCGGAGGCGAACTGTTCCCCGCCTTGACGGCGACGGGGGCGGCCATGTATGGCGCCAAGATCCCTTTCCAATGGCTGGATATCGGAAAGATCACCGATTATTACCGCGTCATTCAAATGGCCCTGCGCGGTGAAGTCCACGGTCTCGCCATGCCGGGGACACAAGTGACCGAGGGCGTGTGGATGGGATTGAATGTGCGCGCTGACCTGAACCGATGCCACATCGTCCCCCCCATCTACATCGGGGGGAGCGCGACGCTGGAACCGGGATGTACGCTCATCGGTCCCAGTTTCATCGGTCCCGGATGCGTCATCGAATCGGGCGCTCACATCGAGAAGAGCATCGTGTTCGACTACACCCGCATTGGCTCGGCGGCTCACCTCTGCGAGATGATGGTGTGTGGGGGGTACTGCGTCGATGCCTCGGGAACGGTCATCGATCTGGCGCGCACCGATATCGACTGGGTGATCGCCGATGCGCGCACGCCGAAGAAACCGCTCTCGGAAGAACAACGACAATTCCTCACCATGTTGGAACAATGGTCCGGTCGTATTCCGGCTCAACTCTGAACTCTCGGAGAGACGATCATGGCGCGAACGAAGACATTGAGCCTCTTCACCTTCATCGACGCCTTTGGCTGGGAGATCTTGCAACGGCACGCTTTCCTGGACGATCTCCTGACGATCAAGATTCCCTTGGGCACGGTCTTCGGGTACAGCTCCACCTGCATTCCCACGATTCTCACCGGGAAACTCCCACGCGAACACGGGCATCTGTCCTTCTTCTACTATGCCCCTCAGCAGTCACCGTTTGGGATCTGTCGCGCTCTCCGGTTCCTGCCGCGATCGCTGACCCGGCGCGGTCGCGTCCGCCGGATCATGAGTCGGTTGATCCAACGATACTACGGCTACACCGGCTATTTTCAGATCTATAACATGCCGTTCCAATATCTGCATCTGTTCGATTACTCGGAGAAGCGCGATATCTATCAACCGGGAGGCATCAATGGTGGCGTGCCGACCATTTTCGATGTCCTTCGCCAGCGGAGGATTCCTTTCCACCTGTCCGATTGGCGGCGGAGCGAAGAAGAGAACCTCAAGGCACTCACGGCGGCGCTGGAAGAGGGCTCGATTCGTTTCGCCTACCTCTATATGGCCTCCATGGATGCCATCCTCCACGCCCATGGCACGCGCTCGCCTCTGGTGAGCCAGAAGATTGCCTGGTACGAGGAGCAACTCCGGCGGGTGATCGCTCTCGCTCAAAAAACATACCCGCATGTTCGCGTTTATGTGTTCTCCGACCACGGGCAGGCGGATGTTGAATGTCTCTGTGATCTCATGACAAAGATCGAGAGTCTGAAGCTCCGCTTCGGCGTCGATTACGCCGCGGTGTACGACTCTACGATGGCGCGATTCTGGTTCCTCAACGATTCAGCGCGTCAACGGATCATCGAGGTCCTGGAAGCGGATCCCCACGGCCGCATTCTCTCCGAACAGCAACTGGCCGCTTATGGATGCGACTTCCCCGACCATAAATATGGGGAACTCTTCTTCCTGGTCGACCCTGGCGTCCTCATCTGTCCCAGTTTCATGGGCGAAACGCCCTTGGCGGCCATGCACGGTTACGATCCCGACCACAAGGACTCGCTGGCCATGCTGGCCAGTAACGTGACGCCCGATCCCATGCCCCGACGTCTCGAGGACATGTACGCTCTCATGGTGAGCGAGGTCACCGAGCACCCCGGCGATTTCGCCCTCGTCGACCAGTCAGGAGCACCAACGACGTCTGAGATGGACTCCCTGCCCTGCTCCGCCTGATGTCATGAAGGAGGGAAGCTATGCCACCCTGCATCATCATGCGATCGCATAACGATATGCCGCTCATCGCCGAGACGCTGGCCATGCTCCACAAGCAGGATCATCCATTCGAGTTGATCGTACTGGATAACGCCTCGACCGATGGCACGCTCGAGGAAGTGAAAAAATATACCGATCGCGTGATCCACATTCCCGCTGGAGCTTACGTGCCCGGTCGCGTGCTCAATCAGGGTATGGCCGCCTCGCACGGCGAGTTGGTCGTGTTTCTCAATTCCGACTGCACGCCCCAACACGAGACCTGGCTTCGTCGTTTACTGGCCGGATTCACCGACGAGCGCGTCGCTGCCGTTTTCGGGCGACAGATTCCTCGTCCCGACTGCCATCCTCTCTATGCCAAGGATACCGAACAGACCTATGGAGATGGCACCCGACAACAGCGCTGGCGACATTGCTTCTCCATGGCCGCTTCGGCGATTCGCCGTTCTGTGTGGGAGGCGATGCCGTTCGACGAGCATCTGCAGTATTCCGAGGATATCGAGTGGACCTGGCGCGCCCGGCAACGCGGTTACACCATCCGATATGTTCCCGACGCCGTGGTCATGCACTCACACAACTATACCTGGCGCCAGTTTTACCAACGGCATTACGGCGAAGGAAAAGCCGAAGCGCTCATCTTCGACTGGTCGCCCTGGGAACGGTCGTTCTTGCGCTACTCGCTTCTTCCCTATGTTCGGCAGGTGCTGAGCGATGGCGTTTATTGTCTGGCGCGAGGTCACCTGAGCGCCGCTCTCTATTCACCCATCCTGCGCCTGGCTCAACTTCTCGGGCGCCGGGCGGGATTCCGCGAGGGCTGGAAGGAGCGGCAGGGGCGCGCAGCGGCGAAAGCACCCGTCCAATGGGCGAACTCGGGAGCTCGAGAAACGTGAGGATCTTCCATGAGACCAACCTATGCCCAACACGCTTCGGCCCGGTTCAATGATTGGCTTCACGAGGTACTGCAACGATTGACGGCCGACGTGCAACGAGCGCTCGAGGAGAACCTCGTCGCCCTCATTCTGGGCGGAGGCTACGGTCGAGGAGAGGGAGGGATCATCTGCGACGATGGCATCGAGCGCCCGTACAATGATCTGGACCTCACCCTGGTGGTGAGACGAAAACGGCGATGTCCCTGGGACCGCCTCGACGAGATCAAGAAGCGCTATGAAACCGAGCTGGGGATCGAAATTGACTTCAGTCGACCGCTCACCATTGGCGACATCAAGCGTTGGCCGCACTGGCTCATGTGGTACGATTTGCTCCACGGTCATGTCGTCCTCGCTGGACCACCTGACATCCTCACCGCTCATGCGCCGGCTCGGCTCAACGATCCGCCCCCCACTATTGAGGCGACGCGGTTGCTGCTGAATCGTGGGGCCGGATTATTATGGGCCGAGCGCATTGTGCGCCGCATCGAATCTCCGCCCGATGATGACTTTGTGCGGCGCAATTATTTCAAATGCGCTCTCGCCCTGGGCGACGCTCTCCTCATCGTCCATCGCCGGTTCGCCACGCCTTACCGCGGACGCGACGCTCGATTGGAGCGACTGATGG